>ERZ1292630.135-Hain-H41-02um-R3-135-length-81521-cov-6_pt1 | contig 81521 bp, 62 predicted proteins | sample MGYA00564408_ERZ1292630 | MGnify/ENA primary metagenome ERZ1292630 (study PRJEB36523, sample SAMEA6512641) | groundwater metagenome | collected 2019-01-08 | study: AquaDiva: Metagenomics assemblies of 32 groundwater samples
ACACAAAAGCCGTCCATGTTGCCCACGCGCATGTTGGCCACCATTTGTGGCGGCGGCACGGTGATGACTTTGGCGTCTTTCATCGGGTTGATGCCATACGACGCCAGCCAGTAGTACAGCCACATGGCGTGGGTGCCCGTGGGGAAGGTCTGCGCAAATGTGTATTCGCGTTTGTCGCTTTGCATCAACTTGGCCAGCCCTGCGCCATCGACCGCGCCTTTGTCGGCCAGTTTTTTCGACAGCGTGATGGCCTGGCCGTTGTGGTTGAGCGTCATCAGAACGGCCATGTCTTTTTTGGGGCCTGACAAACCCAGATGCACACCGTAGACCAGGCCGTACAGCACATGGGCAAAGTCCAACTCGCCGTTGACCAGTTTGTCGCGCACACCGGCCCAGCTGGCTTCCTTGCTGAGCACGAACTTCACGCCGTGCTTGACGTCCAGCCCCAGCACCGAAGCCATCACGATGCTGGCGCAATCGGTCAGCGGGATGAAGCCGATCTTGACTTCCTTTTTCTCGGGGGCGTCCGAGCCTGCCGCATACACCATGGAGCGCAGGGCGGGCGACACGCCGGCTGCGCCCACGGCAGCGGCCTGCAATACGGTGCGGCGGTTGAAGCTGGTTTTCAAAATGTCGGTCATGGCGAAACTCCTGGTGCGGTTTTGAAAAACAAAAAAAGGCGTCCTCATGCCATTCGCGCCTGCTGTGCAGGGCGCGAACGCATGGGGACGCCTTTGTCCGGTGTGACTTCACCCGCCTTTGGGTGGGGTCACGTTTGACCTTCGTTGGTCTTGTGAATGGCATTGCAAGCCGCGTGCCAGGGTTTGTCTGGGGGGTTCTGGTTTTTCTTGCACCTGTCGGGTGCGGGTGCACTGCCCTGGTGCGCTTGCGCGGTGCGTACTCAGCCCAGCAACTGGGCCATGTCGATCATTTGCTGCGCCATGTCGGAAAGCTTCACGCCCTTGTTCATGGCCGCTTTGCGCAACTTGCCGTAGGCCTCTGGCTCGCTCAGGCCTTGGCGCTGCATCAACAGGCCCTTGGCGCGGTCGATCAGTTTGCGGTCTTGCAATTCACCACGGGCGTTGTCCAGCGCGGTCAGCAAAGCCTGCTCGTGCTTGAAGCGGGCCATGGCCACTGTCAGGATCGGGTGGATGCGCTCGGGCGCCAGCCCGGCCACGATGTAGGCTGTGACGCCAGCGGCCACGGCCTCGTTCATGGGGCGCGTGTCGCTGTCGTTGGTGAACATCACGATGGGCCTGCGCGCGTCGCGCGTGGCCATGACCACATGCTCCAGCGCATCGCGGGCATCGCTCTCGGCGTCCACGATCACCATGTCGGCCTGCAGCTGGGCCAGGCGTTCGGTCAAAAACACATCGGCGGGCAGGGTGGCCACCAGGTTGTAGCCCGCTTCGAGCAGGCCAATGCGCAACAGGCGCGAGCGCTCTTCAATGGCTTGGGCTTGTTCATCCCCTTCGGCCACCAGGGCGGGGTCGGAGATGATGACGACGATTCTCAGGGCTTCGGACATGGCTGTGGCCATGCAAGAAGCGCGCCGCTGCGCGAACTGTCATGCAGTTTGAGCGACGCCCCGGATGATGGAAGGCTCATTCGCGCGCGGGGGGCGCGTTCCCACAAAGGTTCCTGGTTTTTGTGGGAGGCCGCCCCTGCGGCCGAAGGCTGTTTTTTTGCAGCAAGTGTGACGTTTCAAGCCGCCTGCATGCCGTGACGCACTTTGGTGTCGTCACAAGCGGCCGATGCCCAGAACGCCAGCAGGGCGCGCACAGCATCTGCCTGGCTGCTGGTGACGGCCACGCTGCCTGAAAAGGTGGTGGTGATCTGCACCGCGTCGGGCAAGGGGCCCAGCACGGTGATGCCTGGCACGCCCATCATCTCGCTCAGCTGCTGAAAGCCCAGTGCCACTTCGCCCTGGGCAATCAAGGCCCCCACCGGCACGCCCGGTTTGGCCTGCACGATGCGGTCTTTGATTTGCGCGGTGATGCCCCAGCGGTCGAACTGTTTGGCCAGTTGCACGCCACTGGGGCCGGTGGAGTAACCCAGCGTGCGGGCAGACACGATGGCCGCTTTGAGCGCTGCTTCGGTCGAGATGTCGGGTTGTTCGGCCCCGGCAGGCACCGCCACCGCCACGCCCGAGTGCACCAAATCCACCCGGCTGCCCGCCAGCACTTTGCCGTCGACCATCAGCGTGTCGATGGCGTTGCTGGCCAGCACCACGCCGTCAAAGAACTCATTGGCTTGCACCCGTTTGGCGGCATCGACGCCGCCCACCGATTCCACCAGAACCTGAACGTCGGGGGCTTGCGCTTTGTAAAGCGCCACCAGGTCGGCCAGCAGGGGTTTGGTGGCCATGGAGGAAATCAGTCGCAGTGTGGTCATGGGTAGGCTTTGAAATGGGGCTGTTGGGGGCGTCACGCCTGAGGGGATTATGGCCAAGGGCCGGGCCAGCGACGGTGCGCCGCTTAAACTACCTGTTATGCGAATTTTGGGTATCGAATCTTCTTGCGACGAAACCGGTGTGGCCCTGGTGGACGCCACCGGTGAGGCTTTGCCGCGCCTGTTGTCCCATGCTTTGTTCAGTCAGATCGAGATGCACCAGGCCTATGGTGGCGTGGTGCCCGAGCTGGCCAGCCGCGACCACATCCGCCGTGTGTTGCCGCTCACGCGCCAGGTCATGGCTGAGGCGGGTGCTGTGTTGGCCGACGTCGATGTGGTGGCCTACACGCGTGGCCCGGGTCTGGCCGGGGCGCTGTTGGTGGGCTCGGGCGTGGCTTGTGCGCTGGCCGCCGCTTTGGGCAAGCCGGTGCTGGGCGTGCACCACCTCGAAGGGCATTTGCTGTCGCCATTTTTGAGTGCCGACCCACCCGAATTTCCGTTCATCGCCTTGCTGGTGTCGGGCGGTCACACCCAGCTCATGCGGGTGGACGGTGTGGGCCGTTACGAACTGCTGGGCGAGACGATCGACGACGCGGCGGGCGAGGCCTTTGACAAGTCGGCCAAGCTCATGGGTCTGCCTTATCCGGGTGGCCCGGGCTTGTCGCGCTTGGCCGAGCAGGGCAATCCTGCGGCCTACAAGCTGCCCCGGCCTTTGCTGCACAGCGGTGACTTTGATTTTTCGTTTGCAGGCCTGAAGACAGCGGTGTTGACGCAGAGCCAGAAAATCGGCCCCGCCGCCCACACCGAAGGCGCACCCGAACGCGCCGATCTGGCCGCATCGACCCAGGCGGCCATTGTGGAGGTGCTGGTCAAAAAATCGATGAACGCCTTGAAAGCCAGTGGTCTCAAGCGACTGGTGGTGGCCGGCGGCGTGGGGGCCAACCGCGCATTGCGCGCCCAACTCAATGCCAGCTGTGCCCAAGCCCGGGTGCGCGTGCACTATCCCGAATTGCACCTGTGCACCGACAACGGCGCCATGATCGCCATGGCCGCGGCCATGCGGCTGCAAGCGGGGGCGCAGCGGGCCGAGGCGCGTTACAGCTTTGATGTGAAACCGCGCTGGCCGCTGCACGAACTGGTTTGAGCGGGGGTGGCCAACAGCCAAATCCTTGGCTGAGGCAGGGCGACTCCGATGCGCTTGGCCTGACCCGTTACACTGCGCGCCTTTCAAGTACTTACCGTCTTTGCACGGGTTCTATTTTTCATATGCGTTTATCTTCCATTTCCCGTCGTGCGCTGGTGTCATTGACCGCTGCATTGGTGCTGACACCCGTGTGGGCCCAATCGCCTGCCCCCATCAAACTGGCCTTGATCGAGGGCCTGAGCGGACCCTTTGGCAACACGGGGGAGGCGGTGGTGCGCAACATCGCCTGGGCGGTGGAACGTGTCAATGCGCGGGGCGGCGTCAAAACCGCACAGGGCATGCGGCCCATGGTTTTGGAGCGTTACGACAGCAAAGGCCAAAGTGAAGAAGCCTTGTCGGCCCTCAAGTCGGCCATCGACGATGGCGTGCAAGTCGTGCTGCAAGGCAATTCTTCGGCCAATGCGGCCGCCTTGATCGATGCCATCAACAAGCACAACGAACGCGAGCCTGCCAAGCGCGTGCTGTTTTTGAACTACTCGGCGGTGGACCCGGCGTTGACGAACGAGAAATGCAGCTTCTGGCACTTCCGTTTTGACGCCCATGCCGACATGCGCATGACCGCCTTGATGCAGGTCTTGCGCGAAGACAAGCAAGTCCAGTCGGCTTACCTGATTGGACAAGACTACAGTTTTGGCCAGGCCGTGCTGCGTGAGGCCAAACGCCAGCTGACCGAAAAGCGCCCCGATGTGAAGATCGTCGGCGAGGAGCTGCATCCCATGGGCCGGGTGAAAGACTTTTTGCCCTACGCGGCCAAGATCAAGGCCAGCGGTGCGCAAGCGGTCATCACCGGCAACTGGGGCAATGACCTGACCTTGCTGGTCAAAGCGGCCCGTGAAGCCGGATACGAAGGCAAGTTCTACACTTTTTATGGCAATGCACTGGGTGCGCCTGCCGCTTTGGGCGATGCGGGGGTGGACCGCGTGATCGCCGTGGCCGACTGGCTGCCCAACGTGCCGGGCAAGGCCAGCGAGGCGTTTTACCAGTCGTTCCGTCAGCGCTTTGCCAAACCGTCGGAAGATTACGTGCATGTGCGCATGCAGCTCATGGTCGAGGCACTCTCCCAGGCCGTGGAAAAGGCGGGCAGCAGCGACCCGGTCGCCGTGGCACTGGCGCTTGAAAAAGCCCAGGTCAGCATGGCCGGGCAAACCGGCACCATGCGTGCCGAAGACCACCAGTTTCAGCAACCGCTGGTGGTGGGCATGATGCAACGCCAAGGCGCACCCGGTGTGCCTTTTGATGTAGAAGGCTCTGGCTACGGCTTCAAGGTGGTGCGCCAGATCAAGGCCGACCAGGCCCGCTTGCCCAGCACCTGCAAGATGGTGCGTCCGGGCTGATCGACGCTTTGTGGGGTGTGGGCACATGCGGGCTGCGCTAGCCAAGATACACTGGCAGCCCACTGCCCCGGCAGCCTGCTGACGGGTCCCGAATGGGCCGGGCACACTTCATTTTTTTGATTGCGCATGAAATTCAAAATGTCCGAGAAGTCGCTGTTTGCGGCTTTGTTGCGTTCCCCCTGGTGGGTGAGCTTTTTGGTGATGTTGGCGGTGGCCCTGGTGGCGGGCGCCTTGCTGCCCGATGCCTACAAAACAGCGGGCATGCTGGGCGCATTCCCGTTTCTGGTGATCGGTGTCATGGCCGCATGGCGGCAAAGAAACGCGATCTCTGCTGATCGCATCGATGCGCTGACGGTCCAGGCCCGCAGCATGGGCTGGCGCGACTTTTCCATTCTGGTCGAAGACGCTTTGCGCCAACAAGGCTTTGCGGTGCGTCGCCTCGGCAGCGGTCCCGCCGACTTCGAGATTGAGAAAGATGGCCGCATCACCCTGGTCAGCGCCAAACGCTGGAAAGCCGCTGCCGTGGGCGCAGAGCATTTGCGTGAGCTGCTGGCCGCCCGTGAAAGCCAGCAAGCCTTCTCATGCACCTGCATGAGCCTGGGTACCTTCAGCCAGGCGGCGATCGATCTGGCGCAGCAAAGCCCCATTCAGTTGCTGGGACCGGCCAACATCGCGCAACTCATGCACGATGGGGCCCAAGCGCACCACGGGTAAAGACCCCGGTGCCTCATTTGGGCAAATCGCGTGCGCCACTTTCTGGGCGGAACATCTTGAACAGCTGCTCCGGCCCGATGGTGAAGTAATCGCCGGCCCCACCGCCGCGCAAAATGTGCCCCGCTCGGGCCGTGTCATAGACCTCGCCGGGTAGCAAGCGCGGGTCAATGTGGATCCCACCACTTGGCCAAACACCATCCAGGTGTCGATCTGTTGTCCCTGCAGGTCTTGCAGTTGCAGAATCTGGGTGCAACGGCACTCAAAGCTGACGGGGCTTTGGGCCACACGCGGCACATCCACGATGCGCGAGGGCTCGGGCGTCAAACCGGCCAGATCAAATTCACTCACGTCCGGCGGCACCGCCGCGCAAGTCTGGTTCATCTGCTCGGCCAGTTCGCGCGTGACCAGGTTCCAGACAAACTCACCCGTGGCCTCGATGTTGTTCAGCGAATCCTTGCGCCCGATGCTGGAAAAGCCAATGACCGGCGGCACATAGTTGAAGGCACTGAAAAAACTGTAAGGCGCCAGATTCAACACCCCGTTGGCGCTGCGACTGGACACCCAGCCAATGGGCCGAGGACCGACGATTGCGTTGAACGGGTCGTGTTTCAGGCCATGGCCCAGGTGGGGTTCGTAGAAGTGCATGGTGGTCAGATGGCGCAATGATGGTCTCGTTCGCGGTGGGCAAGCCGGGGGTGCGGTGTATCCCCAAACCCCGTGCCCAAAGCTGTGGATAAGTCCATGCACAAGCTTGCCAAGGCGCATGCCTGCTGGGCTGGCGGTGTGTGCCTAAAAAAGCGGCAATCGGCGTGGGCGCTAGCTGGCATAACCTTCGCATGCTCCTGCGTTGGTTTTGCCCCGGCATTCGCGCAAAAGGCGTTTGTCGCGTTCGGCCTTGCTTTCGCCCATGCCGGGTGCGACGGGCGGCTTGGGGGTTTTGGCTTTTTTGGGTTTCTGCGTCTGGGTGGTTTTTTCAGCGCCGGTGGTGGCAGTGAAGCTGTCGGCTCCCCAGGTGGCTGGCACTGCGCCCATCAGGCACAGACCCAAGCCCATGTGGGCGAGCGCTGTCAGATACCGTGTGTTCATGCGGGGCTCCCTGTTGATGCTTGTGCTGTGCATCATAGGCAGGCGCCGTGCGCCTGCAAAGTGCGCCGGTGATGTACGCCAGTGATGTGCGACGGAGACGTTACGATGAGGTCATGAGCACAAACACCGCTTTTTTCATGCGCCAGGCTGTCGTAGACCTGGAAGAGTCCCGCATCCGTGAAGTGGCCAATGCGGGCATGGGCCGTCCTGACGTGTTGGCTTTCTGGTTTGGCGAGTCCGACGAGGTGACCCCCGACATCGTGCGCCAGGCGGCCATTGAGTCGATGCAATACGGCGAGACTTTTTACGCCCACAACCTGGGCCTGCCCGAGTTGCGCCAAGCCGTGTCCGAGTACATGTCGGCCTTGCATGGCCCGGTCGGGGTGGACCGGCTGGCCATCACTTCGGGCGGTGTGAATGCGCTGATGCTGGCCGCACAGGCGCTGATCGATGCCGGCGATGAAGTGGTGGCGGTAACGCCGGTCTGGCCCAACCTGACGGCGCAAACGCTGGTCATGGGGGCGCGTCTGACATGTGTGCCGCTGCACCCGGTCCAGGGTCAGTGGCAGCTCGACATGGCGGCGCTCAAGGCGGCCATCACGCCGGCCACGCGCATGCTGATCGTCAATTCGCCCAACAACCCGACGGGCTGGACGCTCAACCGCGCAGAGCAGGCTGAAATTCTGGCGCATTGCCGCCAGACCGGCTCCTGGGTGCTGGCCGACGAAGTCTATGAACGCCTGTATTACGAAGACGACACGGCCAATGGTTGCGCTCCGTCGTTTTTGGATGTGGCCGAGCCCGATGACCGCCTGCTGGTGGTGCACAGTTTTTCCAAGAGCTTTCTGATGACCGGCTGGCGTCTGGGCTGGCTGGTGATGCCCTCCGCCATGACGCCCCACATGGGCAAGCTGATCGAGTTCAACACCTCGTGCGCTTCGGTCTTCACCCAGCGGGCCGGGGTGGTGGCGCTGCGCAACACCGCCGACATCACGCCGCGTGTGGTGGCACACCTGAAAGCCTGTCGCGACACCCTCGTGCCGCTGTTGCAGGCGGTACCTGGTGTGCAGGTGGCTCCGGCCAAAGGCGGCATGTATGCGTTTTTCAAACTCGAAGGCCACCCCGATTCGGTGGCCACCGCCAAACGCCTGGTGGCCGAAGCCGGTCTGGGCCTGGCCCCGGGCGAAGCCTTTGCGCCTGAAGCGGCAGGTTGGCTGCGTTGGTGCTTTGCGTCCAAGGACCTGTCCAGACTCACGCAGGGTGTGGAACGGCTCAAGGGCTGGCTGGCCAAGAATTAATGGGGATCTGACCCCAATTGATGTAGGACGGGGCCTTCAGGTCCGACGTTGCAGGTTGTGCTCAGGCTTGATGTCGGGGCTTGAGCCGCCGACCTCCAAATGCATCCTTGTCAGGTCTTAAGTGAGGTGCTTGGGGGCGCGGTTTCGGGCTATAATCCGCCTGTTTTGCGATTTGCAAAGCGCACGCCATGGGCTTTTCCGGCCGGTGGCGCAAGTCATTAACCCGCTGAAATTCCTCAAGAATCCAGCGAAAAACAAGGAAATACCATGATTGCATCTTCAATCAAGGCCGAGGTCGTCAAGGCCAACGCACGTGCTGCCAACGACACCGGGTCCCCCGAAGTCCAAGTGGCTTTGCTCACAGCCCGTATCAACGAGCTGACACCTCACTTCAAAACACACGCCAAAGACCATCACGGTCGCCGCGGTCTGCTGCGCATGGTGAGCCGTCGCCGCAAGCTGTTGGACTACCTCAAGTCCCGTGATGCTGACCGTTATGTTGCGCTGATCGCCAAGCTTGGCCTGCGTAAATAATCGTCTTTCCAGATGAAAAGCGCCTGAGTTAGTTCACTAGCTCAGGCGCTTTATTCTTTTTTTCAGTCGGAATTTGTCAGGGCGATCTCGCGCTGTGTCATTCCACAAGACTTTCAACCCAAGGTTTTGTGGAATGGCATCGAGTTCAGAGCGTCAACTTCCGGGCCTACGGTGCAGCCTCATGCACTTTTGTTTTCAGGAGTTCTGAACATGTCTATTTTCAATAAAGTTACCAAAACCTTCCAGTGGGGCCAGCACACGGTCAAGATGGAAACTGGCGAAGTCGCTCGCCAAGCCGGCGGCGCTGTGCTGCTCGACATGGAAGGCACCGTGGTTTTGGCCACCGTCGTGGGTTCCAAGATCGCCAAAGCCGGTCAGGACTTTTTCCCGCTGACCGTGGATTACATCGAGAAAACCTACGCCGCAGGCAAGATCCCCGGCAGCTTCTTCAAGCGTGAAGCCAAGCCCAGCGAACATGAAACCCTGACCAGCCGTCTGATCGACCGCCCGATCCGCCCCCTGTTCCCCGAAGGTTTCTACAACGACGTGCACGTGGTCATCCACACCGTGTCTTTGAACCCTGAAGTCGATGCCGACATCGCCGCGATGATCGCTGTGTCTGCTGCTTTGTCCATCTCGGGCATTCCGTTCAACGGCCCGATTGGTGCAGCCCGCGTGGGTTACATCAATGGCGAATATGTGCTCAACCCCGGCCAGACTCAGCGCAAAGACAGCCTGATGGACCTGGTGGTGGCGGGCACTGAAGCCGCCGTGCTGATGGTGGAATCCGAAGCCCAGCAACTGTCCGAAGAAATCATGTTGGGTGGTGTGGTGTATGGCCATGCGCAGTCGGCGATTGCCATCAACGCCATCCACGAACTGGTGCGCGAAGCCGGCAAGCCGGTGTGGGATTGGCAAGCGCCTGCCCGCGATCTGGCTTTTGAAGCCAAGCTGGCCACACTCGCCGAAGAAAAGCTGCGTGCGGCCTACCAGATCCGCAACAAGCAAGCCCGTACCCACGCTTGCCGCGAAGCCTATGCTTCGGTCAAAGTCGCTTTGGCCGAAGAGGGTGTGGCCTTTGACAGCGTCAAGCTGGATAGCCTGATGTTTGAAATCGAAGCCCGCATCGTGCGCAGCCAAATTCTGTCGGGTGAGCCCCGCATCGATGGCCGTGACACACGCACAGTGCGTCCCATCGAAATCCGCAACAGCGTGCTGCCCCGCACGCACGGCTCGGCCTTGTTCACACGTGGCGAGACCCAGGCTTTGGTGATCACCACATTGGGCACCGAGCGCGATGCACAGCGCATCGACGCTTTGGCAGGCGAGTTTGAAGACCGCTTCATGTTCCACTACAACATGCCTCCCTTTGCCACTGGTGAAGTGGGTCGCATGGGCAGCACCAAGCGCCGCGAAATCGGTCACGGCCGTCTGGCCAAGCGTGCTTTGGCAGCCGTGTTGCCAAGCAAAGAAGAATTCCCATACACCCTGCGTGTGGTGTCCGAAATCACCGAGTCGAACGGTTCTTCGTCCATGGCTTCGGTCTGTGGCGGCTGCCTGTCGATGATGGACGCCGGCGTGCCGATGAAAGCGCACGTGGCCGGTATCGCCATGGGTCTGATCAAGGAAGACAACCGCTTTGCGGTGTTGACCGACATCCTGGGTGACGAAGACCACCTGGGCGACATGGACTTCAAAGTGGCCGGTACCACCAACGGCATCACGGCTTTGCAGATGGACATCAAAATCCAGGGCATCACCAAAGAGATCATGCAAGTCGCTTTGGCCCAAGCCAAAGAAGCCCGCATGCACATTCTGGGCAAGATGCAAGAGGCGATGAGCGAAGCCAACACCGAGGTGTCCGACTTCGCCCCCAAGCTCTTCACCATGAAGATCAATCCCGAGAAAATCCGTGACGTGATTGGCAAGGGCGGCGCCACCATCCGCGCCTTGACCGAAGAAACCGGTTGCCAGATCAACATCTCTGAAGACGGCACGATCACCATCGCTGCGACTGACGGCGACAAGGCAGAAATCGCCAAGAAGCGCATCGAGCAGATCACTGCCGAAGTTGAAATCGGCAAGGTCTATGAAGGCCCGGTCACCAAGATCCTGGACTTCGGCGCTTTGATCAACTTGTTGCCAGGCAAAGACGGTCTGTTGCACATCAGCCAGATCGCCCACGAGCGCGTTGAGAAAGTCACCGACTACCTGAGCGAAGGCCAGATCGTCAAGGTCAAGGTCATGGAAACCGACGAAAAAGGCCGCATCAAGCTGTCGATGAAGGCTTTGTTGGACCGTCCTGCACAAGGCGCTCAATAAGCGTGATGGGTGCTTCAGGTGGTCGGTGACCATCCGAGCCCGAGATACCAATCGCCTTGCGTCATGAACGTCATTGAAATCCAAAGCTACGGTGCCCCCGAGGTGCTGGTGCCCGCAACCCGCCCCGATCCGGTGGCTGGGGCAGGGGAGTTGCTCATTCGCGTGTCGGCCAGCGGTGTGAACCGCCCCGATGTGCTGCAACGCACCGGCCATTACCCTGTGCCGCCAGGTGCCTCGGACATTCCGGGCCTGGAGGTGGCTGGCGTGGTGGTGTCGGGTGATGTGGCCGCCATGGCCGAAGCCGGGTTGGCTGTGGGTGACCGTGTGTGTGCTTTGGTCGCTGGTGGTGGCTATGCGCAGTTGTGCGTGGCCCCTGCGGCCCAGTGTTTGCCGGTGCCCCAGGGCCTGAGCGACATCGAGGCGGCCGCGTTGCCCGAGACGTTTTTCACCGTGTGGAGCAATGTGTTTGACCGCGGGCGTTTGCAGGCGGGCGAAACTTTGCTGGTTCAAGGTGGCACCAGTGGCATTGGCGTCACGGCCATTCAGATGGCCAAGGCGGCCGGTGCGACGGTGATCGCGACGGCGGGGTCGGATGACAAATGTCAGGCTTGCCTGGCTTTGGGGGCCGACCACGCCATCAACTACAAAACCACCGATTTCGTGGCCGAGGTCAAACGCTTGACCGGCGGTGTGGGCGTGAACGTGGTGTTGGACATGGTCGCTGGTGACTATGTGGCGCGTGAAGTTGAGGCCTTGGCCGAGGATGGCCGCCTGGTCATCATTGCGGTGCAAGGTGGCGTAAAAAGCGAGTTCAATGCCGGATTGGTGCTGCGTCGCCGTTTGACCATCACCGGCTCGACCTTGCGTCCCCGTCCGGTGGCGTTCAAGGCCGCCATTGCCAAGTCTTTGCGCGAGACCGTGTGGCCTTGGATCGAATCGGGCCGCATCAAGCCGGTCATCCACAGCGTGTTTGGCGCGATGGAAGCGGCTGGCACTTGGCCATCGGGGGCGGCGCAAGCCCACGCCCTGATGGAGTCGGGTCAGCATGTGGGCAAGTTGGTGGTGACCTGGAGATGACGATGCGCAGCAAGTTGATGGTCGGCAACTGGAAGATGAATGGCAGCCTGGCTGCCAATGCGTCTTTGGTGGCGGAGCTTTTGTCTGGCATGTCGGCAATCACTTGCCGTGTAGCCGTGTGTGTTCCTTCGGCCTATCTGGCGCAGATGCAAGTCTTGCTGAGTGGGTCGCCCATTGGGTATGGCGCGCAAGATGTGTCTGACCATGCGTCGGGGGCCTATACCGGCGAGGTGTCTGCCAGCATGCTGCAGGATTTTGCGGTGCGTTACTGCATCGTGGGTCACTCGGAGCGCCGTCTGTACCATGCGGAATCGGATGTGCTGGTGGCCGTCAAAGCGCAGCGCGCACTGGCGGCGGGCATCACCCCCATCGTGTGTGTGGGTGAAACCCAGGCAGAGCGTGAAGCGGGTCAAACCGAGGCGGTGGTCAAGCGCCAGTTGGCGGCAGTCATCCATGCCAATGGCCATTGCATCAGTGAAATCGTGGTGGCCTATGAACCTGTCTGGGCTGTTGGCACCGGATTGACGGCAACGCCCGAGCAAGCACAACAAGTGCATGCCGTGTTGCGGGCGCAGTTGCAAGCGGCATCGTCGCATGCGGATCGGGTGTCCATTTTGTATGGCGGCAGCATGAACGCTGGCAATGCTGCGCAATTGCTGGCCCAGCCCGATGTCGATGGCGGTCTGATCGGTGGTGCAGCGCTCAAAGCGCCCGACTTTTTGTCTATGTTGAAGACGGCTTCGCGCTGAGTCTTCGGCCAATTTTTATTGTTTTTGGGAGATACAGATGAGCATGGTGTTGACGTTGATTTTGGTGGTGCAGATGCTGTCGGCGCTGGCCATGATTGGTTTGATTCTGATTCAGCACGGCAAGGGTGCGGACATGGGTGCGGCTTTTGGCAGCGGCGGTTCGGGCAGCTTGTTTGGCGCAACTGGTGGGGCCAATTTTCTGTCGCGCACCACAGCCGTTTTGGCGGCGGTGTTTTTTGTGTGCACTTTGTTGTTGGCTTATTTCAGCAATGCCCGTCCAGCCGCTCCCTCGGGCAGCGTGCTGGAAGGCGCTGCTGTGACCGCTCCCGCTGTGCCAACCACCCCTGTGGACAGCAGCACGGCTGCTCAAATTCCCGGCAACACACCTGCGGCAAAAACCGACAACAGTGTGCCGCCTGCGCCCGCCAAGTAAGCTGCCATTCAGCTTTGCTGCTCTGCACAAATTTCCGGGTTTTAGAAAGGAAATGGCAGGTTTTTCGGAGTAAACTACGGGATTGTCCGGAGAGCTAAATGCATCGTCTGATGTGCCTCATGCAACCTGGGCAAAAGTATCCTGCCGTCGTGGTGAAATTGGTAGACACGCTATCTTGAGGGGGTAGTGGCGAAAGCTGTGCGAGTTCGAGTCTCGCCGACGGCACCAGACAAACAGAAAAGCCCAGGTTGCAAAGCCTGGGCTATTCATTCGGTGATACCGTCAGTTTCAAGATGAACCTCGAACAATACCTCCCCGTCCTTTTGTTCATTTTGGTCGGCATTGCTGTCGGCATCATTCCCCAGGTTTTAGGCTACATTCTTGGCCCCAACCGACCTGACGCGGAAAAAAATTCCCCTTATGAATGCGGCTTCGAAGCCTTCGAAGACGCTCGCATGAAGTTCGATGTGCGCTACTACCTGGTGGCCATCTTGTTCATCTTGTTCGATCTGGAAATCGCCTTCCTGTTTCCTTGGGCCGTGGCGCTCAAGGAGGTGGGTCTGGCGGGCTTTGTGGCCGTGGTGATTTTCTTGGCCATTCTGGTCGTGGGCTTTGTCTACGAGTGGAAAAAAGGTGCCCTGGACTGGGAATGATCGTTCGCACTGACAACAGCATTCAGCCTGCTTGAGGACTAAAAATGATTGAAGGCGTGATGAAAGAAGGCTTCATCACCACGAGTTACGACTCGGTGGTGAATTGGGCCAAAACCGGCTCGCTCTGGCCCATGACCTTTGGTCTGGCTTGCTGCGCGGTCGAAATGATGCACTCGGCAACCGCACGTTATGACTTGGCCCGCTTTGGGGCCGAGGTGTTCCGTGCCAGTCCCCGTCAGGCCGATCTGATGATCGTGGCGGGCACCTTGTGCAACAAGATGGCGCCTGCCTTGCGCAAGGTTTACGACCAGATGTCCGAGCCGCGCTGGGTGATTTCCATGGGTTCTTGCGCCAACGGCGGTGGTTACTACCACTACAGCTATTCGGTGGTGCGTGGCTGCGATCGCATCGTGCCAGTGGATGTGTACGTGCCAGGTTGCCCGCCGACAGCTGAAGCCTTGATCTACGGCATCATCCAGTTGCAGCAAAAGATCCGCCGCACGCAAACCATTGCGCGTGCTTGAGGGAAAGAAGCCGATGACCGATTTCGCCATTCGTCCCGAAGACCTGCAAGACACCCTGGCTGCGGCCCTGGGTGACCGTGTGAGCCGCATCACCATCGCCTTGGGCGAGGTGACGCTGCACGTCAGTGCAGCCCAATACCTGGGTGTCATGCAAATCCTGCGCGATGCCAAGGGATGCAAATTTGAACAACTGATCGATCTGGCGGGCGTGGACTACTCCACTTACCGCGAAGTGGGGACCGACGGTCCGCGTTTTGGCGTGACCGTGCACTTGCTGTCGGTGAGCCTGAACCAGCGCGTGCGCGTCAAGGTGCTGTGCCCTGAGGATGACTTGCCCCGGGTCGATTCGGTCAATGACCTGTGGAACTCGGCCAACTGGTACGAGCGCGAAGCCTTTGATCTGTACGGCATCGTGTTCGAAGGCCACAACGACCTGCGCCGCATTCTGACCGACTACGGATTCATCGGTCACCCCTTCCGCAAGGATTTCCCGCTGTCGGGTCATGTCGAAATGCGTTACGACGTGGAGCGTCGCCGTGTGGTGTATGAACCGGTGAGCATCGAGCCGCGTGAAGTCACGCCGCGCATCATCCGTGAAGAGAACTACGGAGGCCTGAACTGATATGGCCGAAATCAAAAATTACACCCTGAACTTTGGCCCTCAGCACCCGGCTGCGCACGGCGTGTTGCGTCTGGTGCTGGAGTTGTACGGCGAAGTCGTGCAGCGTGCCGACCCGCACATTGGTTTGCTGCACCGCGCGACGGAAAAGCTGGCCGAGCACAAGACCTATATCCAGTCGCTGCCTTACATGGACCGACTGGATTACGTGTCCATGATGTGCAACGAGCACGCTTACTGTTTGGCCATCGAGAAGATGCTGGGCCTGGACGTGCCCATGCGCGCTCAGTACATCCGCGTGATGTTCTCCGAGATCACCCGCATCCTGAACCACCTCATGTGGCTTGGCTCGCATGGCAATGATTGCTGCAGCTCGACCATCCTGATCTACACCTTCCGTGAACGCGAAGACCTGTTTGACATGTACGAGGCGGTCTCGGGCGCCCGCATGCATGCCGCGTATTTTCGTCCTGGCGGCGTGTACCGCGATCTGCCCGACAGCATGCCGCAGTACAAGGTCAGCAAGGTCAAGAACGCCAAGGCGATTGAGCAGCTGAACAAGAACCGTCAGGGTTCCTTGCTGGACTTCATTGACGACTTCACGCAGCGTTTCCCCAAGTGCGTGGACGAGTATGAAACCCTGCTGACCGACAACCGCATCTGGAAGCAGCGCACGGTGGGCATCGGTGTGGTGCCGCCTGAGCGAGCCCTGAATCTGGGCATGACCGGCCCCATGTTGCGTGGCTCGGGGTTTGCCTGGGACCTGCGCAAGAAGCAGCCTTACGATGCGTACGACCAGATCGATTTCGACGTGCCTGTGGGCAAGACGGGCGACAGCTACGACCGTTACCTGGTGCGAGTCCAGGAAATGCGTGAATCCAACCGCATCATCCAGCAGTGCGTCACCTGGTTGCGAGCCAACCCCGGGCCGGTCATCACCGACAACCACAAGGTGGCGCCGCCTGCGCGCGAAGGCATGAAGTCCAACATGGAAGACTTGATTCACCATTTCAAGCTCTTCACTGAAGGCTTCCGTGTGCCGGAAGGCGAGGCTTATGCCGCGGTCGAACACCCCAAGGGCGAGTTCGGCATTTACATGGTCAGCGATGGGGCCAACAAGCCTTACCGTCTGAAAATTCGTGCCCCGGGCTTTGCCCATTTGGCCACCCTCGATGAAATGGCCCGTGGCCACATGCTGGCCGATGCGGTCGCGATCATCGGGACCATGGACATTGTTTTTGGAGAGATTGACCGATGATCTCTGAGTCAACCAAAGCACGCTTTGCGCGTGAAGTTGCCAAGTTCCCTGCGGATCAAAAGCAGTCGGCCGTCATGGCTTGCCTGTCGATCGTGCAGCAAGAACTTGGCTGGGTCAGCCCCGACAGCGAGCAGGTCGTGGCCGAGGTGTTGGGCATGCCCGTGATGGCGGTGCATGAAGTCACCACCTTCTACAACATGTACAACCAGAAGCCGGTGGGCAAGTTCAAGCTGAACGTTTGCACCAACCTGCCTTGCCAATTGCGCGGTGGTGCCCAGGCGTTGGCACATCTGGAGCACAAACTCGGCGTGCACGCCGGTGAAACCACGGCCGATGGGCTGTTCACCTTGCAGCCCAGCGAGTGCCAGGGCGCTTGTGCCGATGCGCCTGTGCTGTTGGTCAACGACCGCCACATGTGCAGCTTCATGAGCCACGAAAAGCTCGACCAACTTGTCGACAGCCTGAAGAAAGCCGAGGCCGCCTGATGAAAGTTGAACAAATTCTGAGCCAATTCCAGGCCACGGGCGTGGAAACCTGCTTCCATGACCGCCATATCAACCCGCAAATTTATGCGGGTCTGAATGGCCGGAATTGGGGCATCCAAGACTACGAAGCGCGTGGCGGTTATGCAGCGCTGCGCAAGATTTTGGGCAAAGATGGCAGTGCGCCCAACCCCGAAACCGGCATCGCCGGGATGACGCAAGACCAGGTCATTGCCACTGTCAAGGAATCCGGCCTGCGGGGTCGTGGCGGTGCAGGCTTTCCCACGGGTCTGAAGTGGAGCTTCATGCCCCGCCAGTTCCCCGGGCAAAAATATTTGGTGTGCAACTCGGACGAAGGCGAGCCGGGCACATGCAAAGACCGCGACATCATGGAGTACAACCCGCACACGGTGATCGAGGGCATGATCATCGCCGCCTATGCCATGGGCATCAGCGTGGGTTACAACTACATCCACGGCGAAATCTTCCACACCTACGAGCGCTTTGAAGCGGCTCTGGAAGAAGCCCGTGCAGCAGGCTATTTGGGCAACAACATCCTGGGCAGCAGCTTCAGCTTCCAGTTACACGCTTCGCACGGTTTTGGCGCTTACATCTGCGGCGAAGAAACCGCTTTGCTCGAATCGCTGGAAGGCAAAAAAGGCCAGCCCCGCTTCAAGCCACCGTTTCCCGCCAGCTTTGGTCTGTACGGCAAACCCACCACCATTAACAACACCGAAACATTTGCGGCGGTCCCCTGGATCATTCGCAACGGTGGCCAGGCGTATCTGGAATGCGGCAAGCCCAACAACGGCGGCACCAAGATTTTCTCGATCAGTGGCGACGTGGAGCGCCCTGGCAACTACGAAATCCCGATGGGCACACCGTTTGCCAAGCTGCTCGAGCTGGCCGGCGGCGTGCGCGGTGGCCGCCAACTCAAGGCCGTGATCCCTGGCGGATCGTCTTCACCGGTCATCCCCGGTGACTTGATGATGCAGCTCACCATGGACTACGACAGCATCGCCAAAGAAGGCGGCTCGATGCTGGGTTCGGGCGCTGTGATCGTGATGGATGAGACGCGTTGCATGGTCAAGGCGCTGGCCCGACTGTCTTACTTCTATTCGCATGAATCCTGCGGTCAGTGCACGCCTTGCCGTGAAGGCACGGGCTGGCTGTGGCGCATGGTGGACCGCATTGAAAACGGCCAGGGCCGTGCCAGCGACATCGACATGCTCGACAGTGTGGCCGGCAACATCATGGGCCGCACGATTTGCGCTTTGGGCGATGCAGCGGCCATGCCGGTGCGCGGCATGCTCAAGCATTTCCGTCACGAATTTGTACACCACATCGAAAACAAGACCTGCATGGTCGGTGCCGATGTGTCAACGGTGAAGACCCATGGTTGAAATAGAACTCGACGGTCAGAAAGTGGAAGTTGTCGAAGGCAGCATGGTGATGCATGCCGCTGAAAAAGCCGGCACCTACATCCCTCATTTCTGCTACCACAAGAAACTCTCCATTGCGGCCAGCTGCCGCATGTGCCTGGTCGATGTGGAAAAGGCCCCCAAGCCGATGCCCGCCTGCGCCACACCCGTGACGCAAGGCATGATCGTGCGCACCCGCAACGAAAAAGCCGTGACCGCCCAGAAGTCGGTCATGGAGTTTTTGCTGATCAACCACCCGCTTGATTGCCCGATTTGCGATCAGGGCGGTGAGTGCCAGTTGCAAGATCTGGCCGTGGGTTATGGCGGCACACAATCGCGCTACGAAGAAGAAAAGCGTGTGGTCTTTCACAAGGAAGTCGGTCCGTTGATCTCCATGGAGGAGATGAGCCGCTGCATCCACTGCACCCGTTGCGTGCGCTTTGGTCAGGAAGTGGCCGGTCAGATGGAATTGGGCATGTCCCATCGCGGCGAACACGCCGAGATCGAGACCTTCCTGGGCAAGACCATCGACTCCGAACTCTCGGGCAACATGATCGACATCTGCCCGGTGGGCGCGTTGACCAGCAAACCGTTCCGTTACAGCGCCCGCACTTGGGAGTTGTCGCGTCGCAAGTCGGTGGCGGCACACGATTCGTCGGGTGCCAACTTGATCGTGCAGGTCAAGAACAACCAGGTCATGCGCGTTGTGCCTCTGGAAAACGAAGACATCAACGAGTGCTGGATTGCCGACCGCGAGCGTTTCTCTTACGAAGCCCTCAACAGCGCTGAGCGCCTGACCCAGCCCATGCTCAAGCAGGGCGGCGAATGGAAAACGGTCGACTGGCAAACGGCCCTGGAATACGTGGCCAATGGCCTGAAAAACATCCAGCGTGACCACGGTGCCAACAGCATGGGCGCTTTGGTCAGCCCTCAGAGCACCGTGGAAGAGTTGTACCTGGCGGGCGCCCTGATGCGTGGCCTGGGTTCGGACAACATCGACCACCGTCTGCGCCATGCCGAGTTCGGCGCTGCCGAAGGCGTGCGCACTTTGGGCACATCCATCGCATCGCTGTCCACATTGCAGCGTGTGCTGGTCGTGGGCTCCAATCTGCGCAAGGACCATCCGCTGTTTGCTCTGCGTGTGCGTCACGCAGTGCGCCACGGCGCTCAGCTGAATGTGATCACTTCATCAGCCGCTTTCAGCCACGCCGATGCCTGGGCCATGCCCGTGGCGCAAGCGGTGGTGAGCGATGCATCCGGTTGGGCGCAAGCGCTGGCCGATGTGGCGGCGGCCATCGCCGCGGAGAAGGGCGTTGCAGCACCTGCTGCTGGCCAGGCCACGGCCCAAGCGCAGGCCATGGCCAAGTCGTTGTTGGGCGGTGAACGCAAGGCTGTGTTGCTGGGCAATGCGGCGGCACACCATGCCAACGCATCGAGCCTGTTGGCCTTGGCCAACTGGATCGGCGAACAAACCGGCGCGATGGTGGGTTACCTGACCGAGTCGGCCAACACCGTGGGTGCGCAGTGGGTGGGCGCACAGCCGCAAACCGGCGGTAAGAACGCAGGCCAGATGCTGGCAGGGGGCTTGAAAGCCGCCATCTTGCTGAACAACGAACCCGAATTCGACAGCGCAGCCGGTGCTGCCGCAGCGCAGGCTTTGGGTCAGGCGGAAATGGTTGTCACACTCAGCCCGTTCAAGGCCAACATGGCTTTCAGCGATGTGTTGCTGCCCATTGCCCCATTCACCGAAACATCGGGTTCTTTTGTCAACGCTGAAGGGCGTCTGCAAAGCTTCCATGCGGTGGTCAAGCCCTTGGCTGAAACACGACCTGCCTGGAAAGTGCTGCGCGTGCTGGCCAATTTGCTGGACATCCCCGGCGTGGCATTTGAAACATCGCAGGATGTGCTGGCCCGTGCCACCGCTCAACCGCTGGCGGCATCCAACGCCACACGCGCAGAAATTCGTCTCTCGGGCGATGTGAATGCGCCCTGCGTGGCGTCGATTTACCAGCTTGACGGCATCGTGCGCCGCGCACCGTCCTTGCAATTGACTGCAGACGCACGCCAGGAGGTGGCAGCATGATTGACGCTCTGTACAACGGTGGCCTGAACTTGGTTGCCGCCACATGGTGGGCCACGATGGTCTGGCCCGTGTTGTGGATTCTCCTCAAGATCGTGGCCGTTTTGGCACCGCTGATGGGTGCTGTGGCTTACCTGACGCTGTGGGAGCGCAAGCTGCTGGGTTTCATGCAAGTGCGTCACGGCCCCAACCGTGTGGGCCCCATGGGTTTGCTGCAACCGATCGCCGATGCGCTCAAGCTGCTGACCAAGGAATTGATCAACCCAACGGCCGCCAGCATGGGCTTGTTCCGTTTGGGTCCTATCATGGCCATCATGCCTGCCTTGGCCGCCTGGGTGGCGATTCCGTTTGGTCCTGAAGTAGCGCTGACCAACATCAATGCCGGTTTGATGTTGGTGATGGCCATCACCTCGATCGAGGTCTATGGCGTGATCATTGCAGGCTGGGCCTCCAACTCCAAATACGCTTTCTTGGGTGCTCTGCGTGCATCGGCCCAGATGGTGAGCTATGAAATCGCCATGGGCTTTTGCTTCTTGGTGGTCTTGATGGTCTCGGGCAGCATGAACCTGACCGAGATTGTGTTGACACAAGGCAAAGGCCAAATGGCCCACATGGGTCTGGGTTTCCTGTCCTGGAACTGGCTGCCACTGCTGCCGATCTTCCTGGTCTATTTGATCTCTGGCGTGGCCGAAACCAACCGTCACCCGTTTGACGTGGTCGAAGGCGAAGCCGAAATTGTGGCGGGCCACATGGTCGAGTATTCGGGCATGGGCTTTGCGATCTTCTTCCTGGCCGAATACGCCAGCATGTGGCTCGTGTCCATCCTGGCCGTGATCATGTTCCTGGGCGGGTGGTTGTCGCCCATCGACAGTGCCTTGTTCAACATGGTGCCGGGCTGGATCTGGCTGGGCCTGAAAACTTTCCTGGTCGTGTCCATGTTCATCTGGATCCGTGCCACCTTCCCGCGCTTCCGTTATGACCAGATCATGCGTCTGGGTTGGAAGATTTTCATTCCCGTCACCTTGGTGTGGCTGTTGATCGTCGGTGCATGGTTGCACTCGCCGTTGAACATTTGGAAATGAGCGGTTCAAGATCATGACAACAATGACTGCTTCCTCCTTTTCCATCAAGGACTTCCTCAAGAGCTTCATGCTCGTGGAGTTGCTCAAGGGCATGGCCCTGACTGGTCGCTACGCTTTCGCCCGCAAGGTGACTGTGCAGTTTCCGGAAGAAAAAACACCGCTGTCGCCCCGTTTCCGTGGCCTGCATGCCCTGCGCCGTTATGACAACGGAGAAGAGCGTTGCATCGCCTGCAAACTCTGCGAAGCGGTCTGCCCCGCGCTGGCCATCACCATCGAGGCCGGTCAGCGCGAAGATGGTTCACGCCGTACCACCCGCTACGATATCGACCTGACCAAGTGCATCTTCTGTGGCTTCTGCGAAGAAAGCTGCCCTGTGGATTCGATCGTCGAGACGCAAATCTTCGAATACCACGGTGAAAAACGCGGTGACCTGTACTTCACCAAGGACATGTTGCTGGCCGTGGGCGACCGTTACGAAAAAGAGATCGCAGCCGCCAAGGCCGCCGACGCTCCTTACCGTTGAACGCAGCCAAGTCCTGAACATTTAAAAAGACAGACCTATGGACGTCAAGACCGGTTTCTTCTACCTTTTCTCGGTGGTGCTGATGTTTGCAGCCTTCCGGGTCGTGACTGCGCGCAACCCTGTGCATGCAGTGCTCTACCTCATGCTGACTTTCTCGCAGGCCTCGGCCGTGTGGTTGCTGCTCAATGCCGAATTTCTGGCCATCGTGCTGGTGTTGGTGTACTTGGGCGCGGTGATGGTGCTGTTCCTGTTCGTGGTGATGATGCTGGACATCAACATCGACACCATGCGCAAGGGCTTCTGGAAAAACTTCCCGCTGGCGGCGACGTTGGGCACCATCGTTGCCCTTGAAATGGCCGCTGTGCTGTTGTCGGGCTTCCGCCTGTCCGAGGCACCCGCCATGCTGCCAGGCGCCTTGCCGGTTGACAACGGGAAAGCCTTGGGCATCTTGCTGTACACCGAATACCTGATGCCGATCCAGATTGCCGCCGCCATTTTGCTGGTGGCCATGATCGCGGCGATTGCCCTGACTTTGCGTGCACGCAAGGACAGCAAGGCGATCGATCCGTCCATCCAGGTCCGGGTACGTGCAGCAGACCGCATGCAATTGGTCAAGATGGACGTCACGCGAGCTGCGCCTGCTGTGGCACCTGCGGAGGAAAGCAAATGATGACACTGACCCTGGGACACTTCCTGTCGCTCGGCGCGATGCTGTTCGCATTGGCCGTGATCGGCATCTTCTTGAACCGCAAGAACCTGATCGTTTTGCTCATGGCCATCGAACTGATGTTGCTGGCCGTGAACATGAACTTTGTGGCTTTCTCTCACTATTTGGGTGACATGCACGGCCAAGTGTTCGTGTTCTTCATCTTGACAGTGGCTGCGGCCGAATCGGCCATTGGCCTGGCCATCCTGGTGCTGTTGTTCCGTAACAAGAACAGCATCAACGTGGACGAACTCAATTCGCTCAAGGGTTAACAAGAATATGAGTCAAACCCTCAACGCAAGCACGCTGCTGGCTGTGCCCCTGGCGCCCCTGGTGGGCTCGGTGCTGGCCGGTGTCCTGGGCACCCAATTTGGTGGCAACTGGATTGGCCGTCGCCTGTCACACACCCTGACCATTCTGGGTGTCTTGGTGGCGTTCATTCTGTCGGCCATGACGCTCAAGAGCGTCATCGACGGTGCCCATTTCAACGAGACCCTCTACACCTGGATGGTGGTGGGTGGCCTGAAGATGGAAGTCGGCTTTTTGATCGATGGCATCACGGCCATGATGATGTGCGTGGTGACCTTCGTGTCGCTGATGGTGCACATCTACACGATCGGCTACATGGAAGAAGACGAAGGCTACAACCGCTTCTTCGCCTACATCTCCTTGTTCACCTTCTCCATGTTGATGCTTGTCATGAGCAACAACTTGCTGCAGTTGTTCTTCGGCTGGGAAGCCGTGGGCCTGGTGTCTTACCTGCTGATCGGCTTTTGGTACAACAAGCCCACCGCCATTTTTGCCAACATGAAGGCCTTTTTGGTCAACCGTGTGGGCGACTTCGGCTTCATTCTGGGCATCGGTCTGATCGTGGCTTACACAGGCACACTCAACTACACCGAACTGTTTGCCAAAGCGGGTGAACTGGCAGCCATCAATTTCCCCTGGTACGTCTTTGGTTTGGACGGCATGCTGATCACCGTGATCTGCATTTGCCTCTTCATTGGCGCCATGGGCAAGTCGGCCCAGTTTCCGCTGCATGTGTGGCTGCCTGACTCGATGGAAGGCCCGACCCCGATTTCGGCACTGATCCACGCGGCCACCATGGTGACGGCTGGTATTTTCATGGTCGCCCGGATGTCACCGCTGTTCGAGTTGTCGGATGCGGCACTGAACTTCATCATGGTGATTGGTTCGATCACGGCGCTGTTCATGGGCTTCCTGGGCATCATCCAGAACGACATCAAACGTGTGGTGGCGTATTCCACTTTGTCGCAACTCGGCTACATGACCGTTGCTTTGGGTGCCTCGGCTTACTCGGTGGCGGTGTTTCACCTGATGACGCACGCGTTCTTCAAAGCCTTGCTGTTCCTGGGGGCCGGCTCGGTCATCATGGGCATGCACCACAACCAAGACATCCGCTGGATGGGTGGCGTGCGCAAGTACATGCCCATCACCTGGATCACCTCCTTGCTGGGTTCGCTGGCCTTGATCGGCACACCGTTCTTCTCGGGTTTTTACTCCAAGGACAGCATCATCGAAGCGGTGCACCTGAGCCACTTGCCTGCGGCTGGCTTTGCCAACTTCGCTGTGCTGGCCGGTGTGTTTGTCACCGCCTTCTATTCGTTCCGCATGTATTTCCTGGTGTTCCACGGCAAAGAGCGTTACGACCAGAATCCCGATGCGCACCACGATGACCACCACAGCCACGACGATCACCACGATGACCATGGCCACGACAAGCCGCACGAGTCGCCTTGGGTGGTGACGGTGCCGCTGGTCTTGCTGGCGATCCCTTCGGTGGTGATTGGCTTCATGACCATCCAGCCCATGCTGTATGGCGAGTTCTTCAAGGACGTGATTTTCATTGACGCGGTCAAGCACCCCGCCATGAAAGAGCTGGCTGAATCCTTCCACGGACCTGTGGCCATGGCCTTGCATGGCTTGAGCACCGCACCGTTCTGGCTGGCTTTGGCGGGTGTCGTGACCGCTTGGTACATGTACCTGATCAACCCGAAAGTGCCGGCCTTCTTTGCCCGCGCCTTGCGTCCTTTGATTGTGCTCATGGAGAACAAGTACTTCATGGACTGGATCAATGAAAACATCCTGGCCAAAGGCGCGCGCGGTTTGGGCACGGGCCTCTGGAAGGTGGGCGACCGCGCCATCATCGATGGCTTCTTCGTCAACGGTTCATGGAAAGTTGTGGGCCTGGTGTCTGGCGTGGTGCGCTGGTTCCAGTCGGGCTTCCTGTACCACTATGCCCTGGTCATGATCCTGGGTGTGTTTGTGCTGATGACGTATTTCGTCTGGCTCGCTTAACGATTTTGAGGACGATATAAAAATGGGATTGTTAAGCCTTGCCATCTGGATGCCGATTGCTTTCGGCGTCATCTTGCTGGCCTTCGGTCGTGACAGCCAAGCCCGCGCCGTGCGCTGGCTGGCGCTCATCGGCTCTGTTGTCAGTTTCCTCGTCACGCTGCCTTTGTACTCGGGCTTTCAGCTCGGCACCTCGGCCATGCAATTTGTCGAGAAAGCGTCGTGGATCGAGCGCTTCAATGTGCATTACCACCTGGGTGTGGACGGTATCTCCCTGTGGCTGGTGCTGTTGACCGCGTTCATCAACGTGATCGTGGTGATTGCAGGTTGGGAAGTCATCACCCGCAAAGTAAACCAGTACATGGCCGCCTTCCTGATCCTGTCGGGTCTGATGATTGGCGTGTTCAGTGCACTGGACGGCATTTTGTTTTACGTCTTCTTCGAAGCGACCCTGATTCCGATGTACCTGATCATTGGCATCTGGGGTGGGCCAAACAAGATCTACGCCGCGTTCAAGTTCTTCCTGTACACCCTGATGGGTTCGCTGCTGACGCTGATCGCCCTGATTTATTTGTACACCGCATCGAACGGCAGCTTTGACATCATGACCTGGCACAAACTGCCTTTGTCGGGCACGGTGCAGACCCTGTTGTTCTTTGCGTTCTTTGCGGCTTTTGCCGTGAAGGTGCCGATGTGGCCTGTCCACACCTGGTTGCCCGACGTGCACGTGGAAGCGCCGACCGGTGGCTCTGCGGTGCTGGCCGCCATCATGCTCAAGCTCGGTGCTTATGGCTTCCTGCGTTTTTCGATGCCGATTGCCCCCGATGCTGCGCGCGAGTGGGGCATGTTCATCATCGTGCTGTCCTTGGTGGCCGTGGTCTATGTGGGCCTGGTGGCCATGGTTCAGCAAGACATGAAAAAGCTGGTGGCCTATTCGTCGGTGGCGCACATGGGTTTTGTGACCCTGGGCTTCTTCATCTTCAACCCGCTTGGCGTGTCGGGCGGTATTGTGCAGATGATCGCGCACGGCTTTGTGTCGGCGGCCATGTTCTTGTCCATTGGTGTGCTGTACGACCGCGTGCATTCGCGTGAAATCGCCAGTTACGGCGGCGTGGTCAACACCATGCCCAAGTTTGCCGCCTTCGCCTTGTTCTTTGCCATGGCCAACTGCGGTTTGCCAGGCACAGCCGGCTTTGTGGGCGAGTGGATGGTCATTCTGGGTGCCGTGAAGTTCAACTTCTGGATCGGCTTGCTGGCCGCATCGGCGTTGATTTTCGGCGCTGCCTACACCTTGTGGATGTTCAAGCGCGTGTACCTGGGTCCTGTGGCCAACGATGACGTCAAGGCCTTGACCGACATCAATGGCCGCGAATTCCTGGTGATGGCCCTGCTGGCAGCGGCAGTGTTGTACATGGGCGTGTACCCCAAACCCTTCACCGACGTGATGGACACCTCGGTGGCCGACTTGCTCAAGCACGTTGCCTTGTCCAAGTTGCCTTGAGCCACGGGCATTGAACATTTCGCCTGATTAGAAGAATTGAGAGAACACACATGATGGACACCTCCAACTGGATGACGATTTATCCGGAGATCGTGTTGTTGGTCATGGCCTGCGTGATCGCGCTGGTCGACCTCTTCGTGAAAAGCCCCAAGCGCACCGCCACCTATGCCTTGACCTTGCTGTCATTGGGCCTGGTGGCCTGGTCGCACGCCATGTACGCCGATGCCGGCCAAACGCTGTACGGCTTTGGCCGTCTGGTGGTCAGCGACCCAATGGGCCATTGGCTCAAGTGCTTCGCCACCATCGCCGTCATGGTCACCCTGGTGTATTCGCGCCCCTACGCCGCTGACCGCGACATGTTGCGCGGCGGTGAGCTGTTCAGCCTGAGCATGTTTGCCTTGCTGGGCATGAGTTTCATGATCTCGGGTCAGAACTTCATCGTGATCTACCTGGGCCTGGAGCTGTTGACCTTGTCAAGCTATGCCTTGGTCGCCCTGCGCCGCGATCACACGCAAGCCACCGAAGCGGCCATGAAGTACTTTGTGCTGGGGGCCATGGCTTCGGGCTTCTTGCTGTACGGCATGTCCATGATGTATGGCGCCACAGGCAGCCTGGAATTGTCGGCCGTTTTCAAGGCCATCGCCTCGGGTCAGGTGAACCACCAAGTGTTGGTGTTTGGTCTGGTCTTCATTGTGGCCGGTCTGGCCTTCAAGATCGGTGCCGTGCCTTTCCACATGTGGATTCCTGACGTTTACCAGGGGGCGCCGACCGCGGCCACCCTCATGATCGGTGGTGCACCCAAGCTGGCGGCGTTCGCGATCATGGTGCGTTTGCTGGTGGAAGGCTTGTTGCCCCTGGCCTTTGACTGGCAGCAAATGTTGTCCTTGCTGGCCATCGGCTCCTTGGTTGTCGGTAACTTGGCGGCGATTGCACAAACCAACCTCAAACGCATGCTGGCCTATTCGACCATCGCGCAAATGGGTTTTGTCTTGCTGGGTTTTGTGGCCGGTGTCATCAATGGCCAAACCACCCTGGCCGCCAACGCCTACAGCTCGGCCATGTTCTACATGGTCTCGTATGTGCTCACGACTCTGGCCAGCTTCGGCGTGATCATGCTGCTGGCCCGCCAAGGCTTTGAGAGCGAAGAAATCACCGATCTGGCGGGCTTGAACCAACGCAGCCCGCTGTACGCCGGCGTGATGGCGATCTGCCTGTTCTCCATGGCGGGTATCCCGCCCATGGTGGGTTTTTATGCCAAGCTGTCGGTGCTGCAGTCCTTGATCGTCTCGGGTCAGGGTTTCTACATTGGCCTGGCCATCTTCGCCGTGCTTATGTCCCTGATCGGCGCGTTTTATTACCTGCGTGTGGTCAAGGTCATGTACTTTGACGAACCTGTCACGGCCACCACCGTGTCGGCCACCACCGACGTGCGTGTGGTCCTGTCCATCAACGGCTTGTTGGTGTTGGTGCTGGGCGTCGTGCCGGGCGCCTTGATGGCCCTGTGCGCAGATGCCATCGCCCGCATGCTGACCGTCTGAGCGGGGTCGCGCAGCGCATGAGCAGCACCGTGCAAATTGGTTTGTTGATCGTGCTGGCCCTGCTGGCGGCCAATTTGCCGTTTGCCAACCAGCGCATTTTGATGGTTGGCCCCCAGCGCCCCAGCAAGTCTCTGGGGTGGCGACTGGCCGAATTGGTGGGGCTGTATTTTGTGGTGGGTGCGGTGGGCCTGGCGTTGGAAAACCACGGCGGGCAGATCGCGCCCCAAGGCTGGGAGTTTTATGCCATCACAGGCACCATGTTTGTGACGCTGGCGTTCCCTGGTTTTGTGGTCCGCTACCTGATGCACCGCAAGCATTGATTGTTTTTGCGAAGACACACGGTTGCGCATGTCTGACGATCACCTGATCGAGCACCGGGTCAGCCAGGAAGAACTGCTGCGCGGCCATTTTCTGCACGCCTTTCGTGACACGGTGCGCTTGCCCAATCAAAGTCTGGCCACCCGTGAGTATGTGGTGCACCCCGGTGCGGTCATGGTCATTCCCTTGCTGGACACGCCCGAGGGCTTGCGCCTGGTGATGGAGCGCCAATACCGCTACCCCGTGGGACAGGTGATGACCGAGTTTCCAGCGGGCAAGCTGGATCCGGGCGAAGACCCCTGGTTGTGCGCCCAGCGTGAATTGAAGGAAGAAACCGGCTACACCGCCCGCCAGTGGGCGCGTGCCGGCGTTTTGCACCCGGTGATCGCGTACTCGACCGAAGTGATCGAGATCTGGTTTGCCAAAGACCTGAGCTTGGGTGAGCGCCAACTGGACGCGGGAGAGTTTTTGGACGTGTTCACCGCCACGCCCGCGCAATTGATGGCCTGGTGCCAGGACGGGCAAGTGACCGATGCCAAAACCCTCACCGGGCTGCTTTGGTTGCAAAATATGCTGGCAGGCCATTGGCCGGTGACCTGGCAAACCGCACGCTGACCCACACAGTCCATGAAAGTCCTGGATCTTCAATGTTCGCAGGGCCACAGCTTTGAAGGCTGGTTTGGCTCGCAAGACGACTACGACGCACAACGCAGGCGGGGGCTGGTCACGTGCCCGGTGTGCAACGACAGCGAGATCGTCAAAATGCTGTCGGCGCCGCGCTTGAACCTGGGCCATGGCCTGGCCCCCGAGACACCTCGCAGCCCGACACAGGCCTCGACCGCACCGGCAGGCACCGGCCTGGCGAAGGCGGCCCCCCAGGACGTCGAAACGGCCGTGGCAGGCCCTCACGCTCTGGCTGCGTCTGCAGGCAGCAGCACCTTGCAACAGATGCAAGTGGCCATGCTGCACTTGGTGCGCCAGGTGATGGCGAACACCGAAGACGTGGGTCCCCAGTTTGCCGAAGAGGCCCGCAAGATGCACTACGGCGAATCCGAAGAGCGCAACATCCGCGGCCAGGCCACCCGTGAAGAAACCGAAGCCTTGCTTGACGAGGGCATTGAGATCATGTCCATGCACGTGCCCGAAAACCTCAAAGGTCCGTTGCAATAATCGCCCAACACCTGCTCTTGGCCTATCCTGGCCCTGAGTCCCGGTGGGAGCGAGCCCCAGTTCGCGAATAACGGCCTTGCCACGGCGCCTATTCGGCCACAGGGGCGACCTCCCACAGAGAACAGTTTGCACATGAAAAACGCCCTGCACATTGACGATACCGAGGTCGAGTTGACGGCCATCCGGGCGCAAGGCCCGGGCGGGCAAAACGTCAACAAGGTCTCCAGCGCCATCCAGCTGCGATTTGACGTGGCCCATGCGTCATTGCCTGACGATGTCAAACAGCGCTGGCTGCAATCGGGCGACAGCCGTCTCACGCAAGAGGGCGTGTTCATCCTCAAAGCCCAGCGCCACCGCACCCAGGAGGCCAACCGCGCAGACGCGATGGCGCGCCTGTATGAAACCCTGGAGCGCTACGCCAAGCCCCCGAAACCCCGCAAGGCCACCAAGCCCACGTATGGCTCGGTGCAGCGGCGGTTGGAGGGCAAAGCGATGCAATCGAGGATCAAAAATGATCGGCGCAAAACCAGTCATTGAATAACCATTGGGGTGCTGCTTGCACCCTGTGGGCTGCTGTTTCAAGGTGCAACCTAAGAATTTAAGTTGCATAAAAAATAATTATTAAAAATACAAAAACTTCATTTTAGATTTGTAGGTTTTTGTAGGTTATTAGCTGTCAAATTCAGTAAAGTCTTCAAAAATATGACGAAATTGCGAATGGCAATTTTGAAATTTGGCGACTCACTTTTCGAGATACAAGCATGGCTAATCTGTCCCGTACCACGACCCGTTTCAATGACCAAGAGCTTGCCGTGATCAAGCATCAAATTGAGGCGCTTGAGCAATCCTCTGCGAGTGATGTGTTGTCTGTCGAGTTGCATGGCAACGAATGGATTGTGCGATTGGAAGATGGGCGTGGTTTGGCTTTGTCCTTGCCTGTCGATGCTGAAAACATGGGCGATTTGCTGGCTCAATTGCCACCCAGTCTGGCCGCGCAAGTGCTGGCCTTGATGCAAGGGGCCACGGTGAAAACAGCCCAACTGGGTGGGGTGCCTGCAGTACCCGCAGCGCCGGTTGATGCCAACACGGAAATCATTGCCCGGGTTGCAGAGGCTTCCGGAGAAGTCAAGGTGCAACGGGCAGGTCTGGAACTTGTTCTCAAACCCGGCGATGGCTTATTGGCCGGCGATACCGTGCTGACCGCGGCAGGTGCGCAGCTGCGGATCGAGTTGCTCTCTCAGCAAAATACCGTGACCGGTACCGGTGTCGTGGGTGAGAGCTCGAAAGTCACTTTGAGCACGCAGTCGGCAGCCGCTGGCGCAGCGGCTGTTTACAAAGTCGATGCAGGCGCTTTGGTGTTTGATCGATTGGTGGACAGTGGCGTTCGCTTGCAAGTCGTGACCCCCGCCGGCGCAGTCCAGACCGGTGGTCAGGGCATTGGCATCAATGTGAATGGCCAAACAGGCGAAACCACGGTGATCGGTTTGCCTGGTGCTGGTGCCGCTGCTTCGGGCAATGCCTCATCTGTTCAGTTCATGACACCTGGCGCGGGAAATGCTGGCATCACGGTGCCTTCGCAGGGCATGGTGTTCAATCCTTCTTCGGGGGCGACATCTGGCGCGGGCGCTGCGAGTACAACGTCCACGGGTTCGACGATGGGCAGCAGCCAGATGGCCCCCATTGCCAAGTTGATCAGTGCGCCAAGTTCCACGGATGCGGGTGGCCAAGGTGCTGCAAGCGGGCTCGGGACGCCATTGGCTAATCCAGCACCCGCATTGAATTTCGTCAATCAAATTTCATCCAACCTCAACACCGGGTCTGATTTGACAAAAGGTTCGGCTCCGTTTTCGGGCGCCAACCTCGCTGCGCCTATTTCTTCGAGCGGTTCGACTCTGGATCAAAAATCGCGACCGCTTGATATTCCAATTCAAACGATTGCAGTCAACCCTTTGGTTGAACCTGTTCGCCCACTTCAACAGGCTGTGATCGTGATGCCTGTGGTGCCTATCGTTTCGGTTCTGCCGTTGACCGCAGCCGTCGACGAAAGAATTGGTCTGGTGCGTGTGACGGTCAAGCTCTCTGAGGCGACGACGCAACCTGTGACTGTCAATTGGGCGGTCGATGGCACCGGTTCTGTGGGCGCGGCTTCTGTGTTGCGCGTCCCTTCTGGCACAGGTCAACTTCAATTCAGTCCTGGCGAGACCAGCAAAGAGATCGAGGTCGCCATTCATCCTGATTTTGAGCGTCAAACAGCGGGTTCTTTCTCGTTGACTTTGCAGTCAACCGTGGGTGGTGTACTGGGTTCTCCGACGACACAAACGGTGAACATCATCGATGTGGCGGCCATGATCGGGGACGAAGCACCGAACACCATGACCGGAGGCACTGGATCAGACACATTACGCGGGGAGCAAGGGGATGACAGTTTGTCTGGCGGTGATGGCGCAGACATGCTGGATGGCGGATCTGACAATGACACATTGATCGGCGGTGTCGGTGATGACACGTTGGATGGCGGCAGTGGAAACGACTTGCTCGATGGCGGTGCAGGTGTGGACAGTGTGGTTGCAGGTGACGGTGATGACGTCATTGTGTTTGACGCCAACGATGTGCTCATGGACGGAGGCTTAGGCAATGACCGCCTGATCATCAAGGGTGCCACCGTTGACTTGACGACGCTGACGACAGGTCAGGTGAAAAACATCGAAACGCTTGATCTGACGGGCAATGGCAACAACACGGTGCAGTTGTCGGCAGCCAATGTGGCGAACATGGTGGACAGCCGCAACCAGCTGAACGTCTGGGGAAATACGGGCGACAAGCTGATCTTGCCGGACCTGGACTGGGTGGCTGGCAGCGATGTCACAGAAAACGGCATCGTCTACAAGACCTACACACGCGGTGTGTACACCCTGCGTGTGGATTCCGATGTGCAGGTGGCGTTTGAGCTAACAGACACCACAGGCAATGACACCCTGACAGGGGGCGGTAATGATGATTCGATCACGGCTGCGCAAGGGGCGGACACACTGGACGGTGGGGCTGGTAACGACACCCTGGCGGGTGGCGATGGCAATGATTCCATTTTGGGCGGCACAGGCACGGACTCGCTAGACGGTGGCGATGGCAACGACTCGCTCGATGGTGGCGCGGATGCCGATGTGCTCGATGGTGGAGCGGGCCATGACTCGCTGCTGGGCGGCACAGGCGATGACACGCTGAACGGTGGAGTTGGCAACGACACGCTGGACGGCGGTGACGGTGTGGACAGTGTGGTTGCAGGTGACGGTGATGACGTCATTGTGTTTGACGCCAACGATGTGCTCATGGACGGAGGCTTAGGCAATGACCGCCTGATCATCAAGGGTGCCACCGTTGACTTGACGACGCTGACGACAGGTCAGGTGAAAAACATCGAAACGCTTGATCTGACGGGCAATGGCAACAACACGGTGCAGTTGTCGGCAGCCAATGTGGTGAACATGGTGGACAGCCGCAAACAGCTGAACGTCTGGGGCGATGTGGGCGACAAGCTGATCATGTCGGACCTCAACTGGGTGGCCGGCACCGATGTCATCGACGGTGGCATTACCTACAAGATATTCACCCTGAATGGGTACACCCTGCGTGTGGACTCCGATGTGCAGGTGGTCTTTGAAGTCAATGGCACAGCGAATGCAGATACCCTCAGCGGCGGCGGCAACTCTGACTTGATCGATGCGAAAGAAGGCAACGACAGTGTCAGCGCCGGAGATGGAAACGACACGGTCACTGCGGGTTCCGGAAACGATACGGTTCTTGCCGGTTCGGGCAATGACAGCGTGGACGGTGGGGGCGGTAACGACCAACTGACAGGAGATGCCGGTAACGATACCTTGCTGGGCGATGCCGGCGCAGACACCTTGTCGGGCGGGACGGGCAACGACAGTCTTTCTGGTGGTAATGACAACGACAGTCTGTCTGGCGGTGAAGGTGCCGATACGCTGGATGGTGGAACAGGCAATGACACCCTGGATGGGGGTGTCGGCGCAGACAGCTTGATTGCAGGTGATGGCGATGACACCCTGATTTTTGATGCCAGTGATGTTTTGATTGATGGCGGTGCAGGCACCGATACCTTGGTTGTACGCACATCTGAACTGGATCTGTCCACTTTGGTCAGCCCCACACTCTCGGGCATCGAGAAGATCCAGCTGGATCCTGCATTCACCACGGCACTGACACTGGACTACACATCGGTTTTGAACCTGTCTGACACAGCCAATACGCTGTACGTCACGGGTGACGATACCGACAGCGTGACACTGATTGGAAGCTGGACACAGGGGACGGACAGCACCACCGGCGGCGTCACCTACAAAACCTATACGTCCGGCACAGCACCCAATGTTGTCACGGTGTACGTTCAAAACACCATCACATTGCTGCAACGCATGGAGGGTGATACCAACCCAAACAACCTGAATGATTTGTTGCAAGGGACGAGCCAGGCAGATTTGCTGGATGGCAAGCTGGGCAACGACACCTTGCTGGGCGGCGGTGGCAATGATGTTTTGCGTGGCGGTCCAGGCAATGACTCGCTCGACGGTGGCGCTCAGAGCGACACGGCCGACTACAGTCTGGACACCGGTGCGGTCACCGTGAATCTGAACACGGGCACCGCAACCGATGGGACAGGTGGCACGGACACCTTGCTCAACATCGAAAACGCCACAGGTGGATCGGGCAACGATTCGATCACTGGCAATGCCGAATTCAACCGCCTGGATGGCGGTGCTGGCAATGACACATTGGATGGCGGCGTCGGCAACGACACCTTGCTGGGGGGCACTGGCCTTGATTCGCTTTTGGGTGGCGATGGCAACGACACCTTGTCGGGTGGCGCGGGCAATGACACGCTGTCGGGTGGAGCTGGCACCGATACGGCCGATTATTCTGCGTCCAGCGACACAGTGACACTCGATCTGAGTGCCGGTACAGCTTCGGACGGCACCGGTGGCACAGATACGCTTTCCAGCATCGAAAATGCCAAGGGGGGTACGGGCAATGACAGCCTGACGGGTGATGCCAATGCCAACCGGTTGGAGGGAGGTTCGGGCGACGACACCTTGGTGGGTGGCGCGGGCAACGATACCCTGGACGGGGGCGTTGGCACGGCCGATCTCGTGAGTTATGCCGCCAATACTGTCAATCAGCCGGTCAACGTCAATTTGAACAGCGGCACAGCCACAGATGGTCTGGGTGGCACAGACACACTGCTCAACGTTGAAAACGCCTTGGGTGGCTCGGGTAACGACACCCTCACTGGCAGCTCGGGTGACAACCTGTTGATGGGTGGTGCAGGCGCCGACAGCATCGACGGTGGCGCTGGCAGCGACACCTTGCAAGGTGGCGACGGCAATGACACCCTCAAAGGGGGAACCGGCAGCGATGTGCTGCAGGGCGGTGCTGGCACTGACCTGGCCGATTTTTCCAACGAATCCGGCGCCATGACCATCAGCCTGGTCGATGGCAACATGAAATTCGGCACCACGGTCACCGACACGATGACCGATATGGAGAACGTGTCCGCCGGAACTGGCAATGACACGGTGGTCGGCGATGCAGGGAACAACGAAATCTGGGGCAACAGTGGCAACGATTCTGTCAGCGCAGGTGACGGTAATGATTCGTTGCGTGGTGGCGTTGGCAACGACACGCTCAATGGCGAAGGCGGTTCGGACACCGTGCTGTTTGATGATGTTGCGGGGCCGGTGGTCGTCAACCTGAGTGCAGCCGACATCACGGTCAACAGCATAGCCGTCACGGCGGGTACCAGCCGAGGATTTGGCAGCTCGACCGCTGGAACTGACACCTTGCAGGGGATTGAAAACGTGGTGGCCTCAGGGGGTGCCGACACGGTGGTTGGCAGCGCTGGCAACAACATCATTGATGGCGCAGGCGGGGCTGACAGCATTGACGCTGGCGATGGCAATGACCAAGTGTACTTTGACGAATCTGATTCCAAGGTGGACGGTGGCGCAGGCACGGATACCTTGTTGATCCGTGCATCCACTTCCGTGGTGGACTTGACACTCACACGCGACGATGTGTTCACCAACTTTGAGGTGGTGGATTTGTCGGCCACAGGCAGTCAGCTGCTCAAGCTCTCGGATGCCGACGTGCGCGCGCTCTCGGGCGACAACAACACGCTGATCGTCAACGGCACATCGGATGACACCGTGCGGTTGGTGGGGGCCTCTTGGCCGACCAGTCCGGCTGCACAGACCGAAAACATTGGTGGCAACGTCTACAACGTCTACAGTTTCACGGTCAGCGGTGTGACGACCACCATCAAAATTCAGCAAGGCGTTTCGGTGGGTTACCTGATCCAGGGTACAGAAGGCCCTGACAGCATGCCAGGCAGTGCCGGTGGCGACCAGTTCGAAGGCAATGGTGGAAACGACACCATCAACGCCGGTGCCGGTGATGACCGTGCCGATGGCGGTGCGGGCAATGACAGCATCGTGGGAGATGCGGGCAACGACACCCTCTTGGGCGGTGATGGCAACGACACGCTGGATGGCGGTGTCGGCCATGACAGTCTGGATGGCGGTGCCGGCCATGACAGCTTGACCGGTGGTGCAGGGACCGACACCATCGTGGCGGGTGCAGGCGATGACTTCATCGACAGTGGCGCAGACAATGACACGGTCAACGCAGGGGATGGCAACGACACGGTACTTGCCGGCACCGGTGATGACACCGTAGATGGTGGTGCAGGTGACGACAGCATCCAGGCCGGTGAGGGCAACGACAGCATCGTTGCGGGCATTGGTAACGACACCGTCAATGGTGGGCCTGGCAATGACACGCTCGACGGTGGTTCTGGTGTCGACTTGCTTGACTACAGCACCGACACCTCGGGTGTCACCGTCAATCTGGTGAACGGGTCGACTTCATCGACCACATCCGGGACCGATGCCATTTCGAATTTCGAAAACGTGACGGGCGGTACGGGCAATGACAGCATCACCGGCTCTGACGCGTCGAACCAAATCATCGGCGGTGGTGGTGTCGACACCATCAACGCGGGTGCTGGCGATGACTGGGTTCTGTATGACCCCAACGATGCCACGGTGGACGGTGGTGCGGGCAATGACACCTTGGCGATTCAGACATCGCCGGTGGACTTTACCGCGATCAACGACAGCAAATACATCGGGTTTGAAGCACTTGACCTGACCAATCCAACAGGCATCAGCGGCAACCAGACGGTCACACTGGGCTTGACAGACGTCATGGTGTTTTCCAACACCAGCGACGAACTCAAAATTCATGGCGATGCAGGCGACACCGTCATTTTGTCGGGCAACTGGACCGTGATCGGCACCCAGCCTGTGATTTACAGCGAAAGCGTCACGCAGCAGTACGTGAAGATGCAAATGACCGATCCGTTGACAGGCAACCCGGTGACCGTTCTGGTCGATCCCGAAGTTTCGGTCAAATTGATCATCACCGGTACCGAAACCAGCAATACAACGACTTTGGGTCTGGACACGCTGGTCGGTGGCGCAGGGGATGACACGGTGTTGGGTTTGTCCGGCGCTGACTCGATCGATGGCGGTGCAGGGGCCGACAGCATCGTTGCTGGTTCTGGCAACGACACCATTGTCTTTGATGCAAAAGACACGCGCATCGATGGTGGGGCTGACTCTGACACTTTGAAGTTTGCCAGCACGGCCGATGGTGTGATTCTGGACTTGACCACGACCAGCCAGAACATCACCGCTGTTGAAGTGATCGACATCACCGGCAAGACCACTGCGCCTGCTGGCGACAACACGCTCGTGCTTGACGTTGGCAGCCTGGCTGCGCTTGCGCCAGCCTCCAACACCCTCACCATTGACGGCGATGCCGGTGACGCGGTGTTCCTGGTCGGTAGCAACTGGGGCACGCCGACGCTCACCAACGGCTACAACGTTTATACGGTCACAGACCCGATCGGGGGGGGGACGTATACCTTGAACATCAAGGCCGCCATCACCTCGGGCAATATGGTGGTGGGCTATACCAGTGGCAATGACACCACCGTGACGGGCTCTTCGGGGGATGACCTGGTTCGTGCGCTGGCAGGGGATGACCTGGTCAATGGCGGCGCAGGCAGTGACCTGATCGATGCCGGTACGGGCAACGATACGATCTTGTTCGATGCCACCGATGCCATCGTCGATGGTGGTGTGGGTACAGACACGTTGAAGTCCACCGGCACTGCCATGGACATGACCGCAGTCAACGATGCCGTGTTCAAGAACATCGAAGTCATTGATCTGGTGGCCGGCAGCCCGAACACGACCTTGACCATGGCCTCGGCCGATGTGGCGGCGCTCAATGCCGACAAAACGGTGTCGGTTTTGGGCGATGCCAGTGATGCAGTGGCCCTGCAGGGCAACTGGACGCAAGGCAGCAATTTCACCGATGCCAACAGCGTTGTCTATCAGACGTTCACCCTCGACGGTGCCACTGTACGTGTCCAGTCGGGTGTTCCGGTCAACATCACCTACACCGGCACCAGCCAGGCTGACCAGATGGTCTCTGGTGCCGGTAACCAGTCCATCACTGGCGGTGCAGGTGCCGACTACCTCAGTGGCGGCGCGGGCAACGACACCCTCAACAGTGGGGCCGGTGATGACGCGCTGGTTTATGACAGTGCCGACAGTTCGATCATTGGCGGCACAGGCACCGACACGCTCAAGGTGTCGGGTACAGGACAGACGCTGGACTTGACCACGGTCGCCAACTCGGTCATTGCAGGCATTGAAAAGATTGATTTAAGTGGCACGGGTGACAACGTGCTGGTGCTCAATCCGGACGATTTGCAGGCGCTTTCCACTGAAACAGACACCCTGATCGTGACCGGCAACGTGGGCGATTCGCTGCGCCTGGCAGGAACGACTTGGGAGTCTCGTGGCTCGGAGCTGGTGGCGGGCATCACCTACAACAAGTATGTGGGTGTGGCCACAGACGGTTCCACGGTCACTTTGCTGGCAGGCTTGCGCCTTGTCAAAGGCGATGAAATCACAGGTGTATCAGGGTCTGACAGCCTGACAGGTTCGGCAGGTGGTGACAAGATCGAAGGCCTTGCCGGTAACGACACGCTCGATGGTGCTGCCGGTGCCGATCTGCTGTATGGCGGTGACGGTGCTGATGTGTTGGTCTATGGCCGTGAAGACACGGTACAAGACGGTGGTGCCGGTACGGACACGCTGGACGTCAGAACATCGGGTGAAATCATCGACCTCCAACTGGCCGGACGCCAGGATGGCGGCAGCTTGCAGCCGACCTTGGTCAGCTTGGAAAGCATCAACCTCAACACCACGGGGGCCAATTACCTCATTTTGGACGAAGCCACGGTGCGTGGCCTGACTGGTGCGACGGCTGCAACATCTATTGCGGTCGGCGGCAACAGTGATGACATCATTTTTGTTGATGGAATTACCACACCGGCCGATCTGACAACGGTCACCACCACCGTGACCCTGAGTGGCGGCTCGACGATCAATCTGACCGGTGGTGTGACCGTCAAGGCAGTGATCAAGGACGATGCCGATGCGGTCAACACCGACGACAGCATCACCGGAACTGCCGGACAAGACGCCATCAAATCTGGCGTTGGCAAAGACACGCTGGACGGGGGCGCTGGAGCGGACATCCTCTACGCTGGTGCGGGCGATGACGTGGTCTACCACGATGCGGCCGATCTTCGTGTTTTCGGTGAAAGCGGCACCGACACGCTGGTGGTGACGGCCGTCGATGCCAATGGAGGCATTTCTGCCACGACTGGAGGCACCAACACTGCAGCGGGTGACATTGATTTCACGACCACAGCGGGAACGGTCTACAGCGGGTTCGAAGTCATCAGCGTGCGTGGCAATGGGAACCAAACCATCAAGCTTGACGCGCCATCTGTGCTGGCCATGTCGGACACCGACAAGATGACCGTCAAAGGCGATCTGGGTGATGTGCTCAAGCTCTATGGTGCCTGGACTGCTGCAGGGGTCGAATCCGATGCAGAGGGCAAGATTTACAACATCTTGCAAAAGGGCGATGCCTTTGTCAGCGTTGAGCAAACGATGACGCTGCAGATCATCAACGAACTGGGGACGACCACCAAGATCGGGTCCGACGGCAACGACGATTTGAATGTGCCCACGAACGGTGGCGCATTGGCTGGCGATGGCGACGACATCCTTCGCATTTTCAACTCCGCCTATACCGGTGTGGACGGTGGACGTGGTTATGACAAGGTCTATTACGAGTTGTCAGGGTCGACCAACACGACCCAGATCATCAATACCTTGTTGATTCCACAGACCGGATTGACCAACATTGAAGAAATTGACCTGACACGTGACAACACGGCCTTGACTGCGACGCAGGATTCTTACCGCAATTACGCGCCGAACAAACTCATCATCAGCCCAGAAAAATTGCTGGAGATGACCGATGCAGACGGCATTTTGATTGTTCGCGGCAACCCTGCCATTTATAACCATTACGATCCATTGACCAACCGCTGGGACAGCTGGGATGGGATCAGCCGCTCCCAAGATGTCATTGATTTATTGGGTGACTGGGGTGACATGGTCACCAACGTCTCCACCGTGAGTTACAACGGCGAGACCTTCACGCAAGTCATTGCACCCAATGGCGCCAAGTTGCTCTACACCCCTGGCTTGACCTCGACGGTGGTCAATCCAACGCCTCAACTGTCTGCGTTCTCGGTTGCCTATGACGATGGGGCCTACCTGGTCGGCTCGGGCATTGACCAGTACGCGGGCTGGAAGGTGGAAAACGCAGGGGATGTGAACAAAGACGGCATTGATGACATGATCATCAACGCCCGCGATAAAGCCTTTGTGGTCTTTGGCACGGAGTCCATGGCCGGTCAGTTTGACCTGGCCAACCTGGGCGACCGAGGCTTCACCATCTCGGGCGTGGGGACAGGAAATTTCAGCAGCGACAACCCCTATTGGAACTTCTCTGATCCAAGCCAATGGGCCTATGCCAACAAGGCGACATACCAAAATGGCTTGAGTGCGATTGGTGATGTGAACGGTGACGGCATTGCCGATTTGGCCTCAAACGTCTATGGCAACAACGGCCTGATCAAAGTTATTTATGGCCGAACAGACTGGAGCAACATCGACATTTCGTCATCTTCGTTCTTGTCTTCTGCGAGCAACGGCTACAGCATCCAGTTGAAGGGTTTTGGCGTTGATTCGTCTTATACAGACTCTACCGAAAACATCACCAGCGCAACAGTCATCAAGGCCGTTGGCGATGTGAACGGAGACGGGTATGCAGACTTTGTTGTGTCGAACCCCTATGCAACATATGACGGTTCGTCGCCTACTTCTGCGACCAGTACCAAGGGCGTCAGTTATTTGTTCTTTGGCAATGGTTCCGGCGGTAATCTGAGCTGGACTGGCACGTCAAACAGTTATATACCTACGGTCAAGCAAACCAATTATGGGTATACCAGTTGGTATTCAGGTGCCAGCTACGTTGTTTATGTGAATGGCGTAACCACCGGTGCTTATATTACTGGCTACACAACGAATGCCTATTCTCCTGGTGGCACGGAGACTTTGTTGCTCAGCAAAGATGTTGTGATCCCCGCTGGCGCGACCATTACTGTTCGTGATTTGTCAGGGGCAACCACTTATTTGACATTTCAATCCACAAACACAGAGTCAATTGGTTTGCCCAATGCGCAGGCAAACAAGTCGATTGCCATTTTGTCGGATGCAGCGAATCCAACACACATTGGTGCTGACGTGACGGGATTGGGCGACATCAACGGCGATGGTTATGCGGACTTCCTCGTCGGTGGCCCCGGCTTCCAGGAAACGGGCGTCAACGGGCAGACAGATTACAGCGGCAGTGGCTACATTGTGTTCGGCAAAGCCGATGGATGGGGCAATACGGTGGTGGTCCAGCGCGATTTGACAGCGCCGACCATCAGCACGTTCAGTCCAGCAGATGACAGTGCCTATGTTTCACTCACAGGCAATTTGCAAGCCAACTTCTCCGAGTCCGTCAAGGCCGGCACAGGCTTGATTCTTCTCTACAACACCAGCACAGGGCGTGTGGTGGAAAGCTTCAATGTGGCCACTGGTTTGGGCAACATGGGCGGCAAACTCGTCATTTCTGGCACGAGTGTGGTCCTCAACCCGTTTGCCGCTTTGCAGACCTCCACGGGCTACCATGTGCAGGTGCAATCGGGCGCGATCTTGGACTTGGCAGGCAACACCTACTTGGGTATCGCCGATTCGAATTCGACCACCTGGAACTTCACAAGCACATCTTCGGCCTTGACCGATGTCACGGCTCCTGCGTTGACAACCTCCTTCGAGGTGAGGGCTTCGAATGTGGCCTATGGTGACCAGACCGCCAGTTACAGCATCAATGGTGGTGCATCGCCCACCGGTATTTTGACGCGTGCGTCCACCTACAGTTCTAATGAACCAACCTATCGCTTCGAGATCAACTTCTCGGAGGCCATCAAGCCGTATGGCACCTTCACCCTGAAAGAGGGATCTACCGTCATTGAAACGTATGACCTCCAAACGGGCATGGGCTCGCGCGGTGGTTCCATCCAGTTGTCGAGCAATGGGGTCGATGGCACCAAGGTCTATGTCAGCCCCTTCACCAGCCTGAAGGGGGCTGCCTCGCACTCATTCCAGATTGATGCGGTGCAAGATTCGGCTGGCAATGAAATTGCAGGCGGAACCGTCAGCTTCAGCTTCACGACCGCGGCCGACAGCACGGCCGCTTTGTTGCAGAAGACGGATGGGACAACCGCCATGCGGGGTTCTGTGGTGGATGGCGCGACAGGGGTGCTGACCGAGCAGAGTTTGACATTCCAGGCCACCGAGGCATTGCTCTTGGGCTCGAGCGGGGTCATTGAAATCCGCGATTATTCCAGTTACGACACGGCACACGCCTTCCTTTCCTTCAACCTCGCAGATGCAACAGCGCGCACGACCAGCAATGGGGTGGTCACGGTGACGGCAACCGACGGGTCGTCCGTCATGGTGCTGGATGGCAAGTCCTTGACCATCAATCCATCAGCTGCTTTGGCGTACAACACCCGTTATGCGCTGTACATTGAAGCGGGCGCATTGACGGACCTGGATGGCACCAACGTAGTTCGCGGAACTTATGGTTACACAGACAGGACTGCTGTTTCTGGTTCTGCCGCCTACACCAGCAAGGACACGCTGGACTTCACGACCATCAATGGTTTGTCGACCGCGGCCGGTGGCAATGCGGTCGACCACTCGCTGAAAGTGGCTGTCAACGACAACATCGAAATCACCTTCACTGAAAGTGTCCAGGCGGGCACGGCGACAGCGGCCAGCAAGTTCATCAAACTCTACGATGCCACCGGGCGTCTTGTTCAGAGCTTTGACGTGACGTCTTCAGCGGGCGACATCACGTTCACCGGCTCGAAAGTGGTGCTGAATCCGACCGATTCACTCAAACTGGCCAGTGGCTACTATGTGACGGTGGATGCCAATGCAATTGAAGCCAAAAACCATACCGGAACTTTTTATACCGGCGTGTCGAATGCCACCACACTGACGTTCAGCACAGAGGCTGCATCCCAGATTGATCCGGGACAATCCACATGGAGTGAGTACCAGTATGTACAAAATAACTGGAACGGCGCCTCCGCTGGTGAATGGGCAGGGCAGGCCGTAGAAGCTGTTGGCGACTTTGATGGCGATGGTGTGAACGACTTCATCGTGGGCACTTACCAAAAGGTGGCCGATGCTTCGGTGACTGGTGGTTTTGCCTACGGCAAGTTTTATGTGGTGTTTGGCAAGGCGGGCGAGTGGGCACCCATCACCACGATCGACCAACTCAAGGCCCAAGGCCGGGTGGTGGAGCTTTATGGCACGGCCAGCAACTGGATTTCGCGCATCGTCGAATTTGGCGACATGAACCAAGACGGCTATGCCGATCTGTTGTTGTCCTCGGGCGGAAAAACGCCCAACAACGACACCGACAACTCCAACGATCCTTCGATCAGCAACGATGGTGACAAGGACGCCGGTGCCGTGTTTGTCGTGTTCGGCCAGGACCGCAGTTCGTGGGCTTCCAAAGTCAGTGTGACCAATCTGGGGGATCAGGGCCTGGAGATCACCGGTGGCTTGCCACAAGAGCAGCTGGGTTATTCCATCGCGGCAGGTGATTTCAACAACGACGGCACGGTGGACATCTTGACGGGCATGCCGGTCAACCACCGTGACGGTTTTGCTTCCGGAGAGGGGTTTGTCATCAATGGCGGGGACTTTACGGCGTCTCTGCTGGAAGTGGGTACGTCATTGGCGGATGTGATGGTCGGCGATTACAACGCCGATCGGCTGTCTGGTAGTGGCGGCAATGACACCATCCACGGCTTGGGCGGGGCAGACATTTTGCGTGGTGGTGAGGGCGATGACACCATCTCTGTGTCGGATTTGGACTTTGTCTTGGTGGATGGCGGCACGGGCACGGACACCCTGCAATTCAAAGGCCACAACATCCACCTGGATTTGACAGGTTACGCCGGTGCCAGCTTGCGCAGCTTTGAAAAGATTGACATCACTGGGGATGGTGCCAACAGCCTCATTTTCAACTACCGTGAAGCGGTGTACATGATAGAGCGGCAGTTGTCTCAGGCATACGGTCAGTTCACCGCCATCACCATCGATGGTGACAGCGATGACACGCTGACCATGGAAGGCCCATGGGCGCAAGTGGCTTCTGCAAGTGGTTACACCACCTATGCTTTGGATGGCATCTATGTCAAGGTGAAGAGTGAAATCAATGAGACGGTCGCTGGATGGACGATTCCTTTCCCGGGCGCGACCATCGACCTGATGGGGACCAACTATCCGACGTACAACAGTTCCACCAATACAGGAATGCGCGTCAGCGCATTGACGAATGGCAGCGCCAACTCGGACGCCTCTTGGGGCAGCTACCTGATCAACATCGGCGATGTGAACCAGGATGGTTATGAGGACTTTGCCTACCGGGACTGGCAGGCAAGCTCTACAACATTGCCTTATGTCAGCAGGTCTGCGGGACCTTACAGTAATGGTTGGCAGTATTCAGATTCTTCAAATACAACGGTGACTTATTACAACGGCAATCTGAAAATCGTTTACGGCAAGGCTGAAGGGATTGGCGATGTGGATTTGGGAAATCTCACCACATCCGCAGGTTCGATTTCAGCGGGCATGAGTTTGACAGGCTCTGCCAGTGTGACCGACAGATTTGGGCAAGGCGTCGCCAATTTGGGTGACATCAACGGGGATGGCAAAGACGATCTGGTGATCGTTTCGCCTCACAGCAGTACCACGTTGACTTTCACGGAGGGAGGCAGCATCACAGGCAGCAGCAGCACCTGGCAATCAGACAGCTGGACGCCTTCGTACAACGGACGCATTTACTTCTTCCTTGGGGGCAACAACGCCTTGGTGACAGGCACCAGTGTGAATGTGACCACCAACACCTTGAATGATGATTACGCAGGGACAAGTGGGAGCTCGGTCACGTTGCCAACGACCACGGCGGGGCTACCCAATGAGAGTTCGGGAACTGAAACGACGACGTACACCTATTCCAACGAGTCGGATGTGGCTGACAGTACATTGATTGGATCCAACAATACATATTTAGGCAGTTCATGGCAGCCTGTGGGCGTAGGCGACGTCGATGGCGATGGTTATGACGATTTCATCACGGGCAATAGCAATGGCTATTTGGTGTTTGGCAAAGCCAGTTGGAGTGACGTTTCCAGTTTGACTGCGGATGTGAATTCTTGGTCAGCATCAGGATTTCGATCCATCAGTCTTGGAACTTGGAACAACGGCATTCAGGCCGCAGGCGATATGAACGGTGATGGCTATGCCGACTTCATGTTAGGTAATGATGGTTACCGCTATGTTGTTCTGGGCGGGTCAACGGGTTGGACTAACTTCACACAGTCTAATATTTTGACCACACTGAACGGCACAAATAAGCCCTTGGCGACGCGCATCGTGCCTGAAGTCGGGCTGCCATTGAATGCTTCCGGTTACGCCTCTGGCTCAGCAGTTGAGTCTCTTGATGGGGGCAACATGAAGTCTCTGGGCGATATCAACGGAGATGGCTACACCGACTTTCTGTTTGCCGCGCCCTATTCCAACGATTACAACGCCAAAGACAATGGCGGTGCTTACGTCGTGTTGGGCAAAGGGTCGGGTTGGGGCACCGACATCAATCTGGCCACCTTGGCTTCCACAGGATCCGGATTCCGAATCACAGGCTCGGTGGATGCCGCTTATGCGGGCTACAACATGGCCTCTGCCGGCGACGTCAATGGCGATGGACTGGATGATTTCCTGATCACCGAGTTTGGTGATTATGAGAGTGACAACGGGACTAGCGCAGGCGGCCGTGGATCTTCCTATCTGCTGTTTGGCCGCCAAAGCGGGTGGAAAGACATCAATCTGCTGGAGGTGCAGGACTACGGCATACAGTTGCTCGACGGCGGTTGGTCAACTTATGGCTGGCAAGGAATGGGAGACGTTGACGGTGATGGTTATGACGACTTGGGCTATTCCACCACGACAGGCGGCAAGATCTTCTACGGAACTTCCTACCTGACGTATGGCACCAATGTGGGTGTTCAGCATGTCACCACGACCACTGGCGGCACCCTCACTGCGACACTGGGTGACTCGATCGCCCCCAATCCGAATGCAGGCATGGACCGTCTGATCGGTAACGCCGGCAACGACACCCTCAACGGTGACGGTGGCCGCGATGTGTTGATCGGTGGTGCGGGCAACGATGTGTTGAAGATCGCCGATGGCAACTTCTTCAAGCTGGATGGTGGAACGGGCGTCGACACGGTGCTGGTTCAGCAGACCAATGCTGCTAATCCGTTGACGCTTGATTTCAGTGCGATCATGAATTCGCGCATCGAGAACATCGAAGTGCTGCAGTTGGGTGAAGGTGCGCAATCGGTCAAGCTCAATGCCACCGATGTACTGAACATGACGGGCGAGGCCAACAGTGCCGTGGCGAATGCGAGCTATCGCAAGGGCAATGTGTTGGTCATCGACACGGCCGCCGGATCGGGCGCTGACACGGCCGATACGGTGGAGTTGACGGGTGGTGGCTGGTCGGACACCACCGTGGACACCACGGTGACAGGCTTGACAGGCACCTTCTCTGTTTACCAGAACAGCACCAAGAACATTTATGTTCTGGTGGATGCCACAGCGAGCCTGACTTAAGCGATGACGGGTCAAGAGCAACAACAAGCCCATGCGGGTGCAGGTCCAGACATGTCTGTGCCGGCCCCCTCACGCGGGCAGCAGTTCAAAAACCGGATGGCCTCGGGCCAGGGCTTGAGCAAAGACTGGGGAAGGCGCTTGTGGCACTTCTTCACGGCCAAGGACGAAGCAGCCTATGCGTCGGCCGTGGCACCGCAGCTTGACAGCGCAGCCCCGGGGCGTGACTGGCTGCAGCATTTGCTGTTCCAGATGCGTCCGGCGTATCGGCAAACGGTGGTCATGGCCTTTGTGATCAACATTTTGGGGCTGCTCACCGCACTGTTTTCATTGCAGGTGTATGACCGTGTGGTGGCCCATGCGGGGTATTCGTCCTTGGTCGCGTTGGTGTTGGGCATGCTGTTTGTGGTGGTGGTGGACTACACCATGCGCCATGGCCGTGCCTTGCTGCTGCAGAGGGTTGGGGGGCGTCTGGAGGTGGCGATCGCCAGGAGCGTGTTTCAGCGCTTGATGCATTTGCCCGCTTTGGAGCTGGAAAAGCGCAACGCCACGTATTGGCAATCGGTTTTTCGTGACATCGAGTTGGTGCGATCCACCTGTTCGGGCGGCATGGCGTTGCTGATCATTGATGTGCCCTTCTTGCTGCTGTCTTTGGTCATGATTGGCCTCATTGCTTTGCCGGTTTTGCCTTTTGCATTCCTGACGCTGGTGGCTTTTGGTGTGTTGGCGTGGATGGCGGGCCGTGACACCGAGACCAAGAGCCAGCAGGAAAAAGAACGCGTCCTGTCCCGGGACGCCACCATTGCCGAACTGGGGCAAGCGCGCATGCATTTGAAAGCGATGGGGGCAGACCTTGCCGCGACGCAGCGGTGGGAAACCCATTACGCGCGCTGGATGGCCGACTCATTGGAGCGCAGTCGCGAAAATGACCGCTACCGCGATTTGGCGACGGAAATGACGGTCTTGAACACGGTGGTGGTGACCAGCGTGGGGGCGTTGGCCATTCTCAGCCAACTCATGACCATGGGGTCATTGATTGCCGCCAACATTCTGGGCGGCAAGATGGTGGCGCCATTGGTTCAACTGGTGGGTCAATGGCGTGCTTGGGGGCAGTTTTTGGCCGCCAAAAAACGCTTGGGTGACTTGCTGGACACGCCCTTGGATCGGACCGAAACCGATGTGCGCATGCCGCGCCCCGTGGGTGCTTTGGTGATGGAAAACATCAGCTTCTCCTACCCGGGTAGCAAGCACGCACAGATCCTTGAGTTGTCAGGACAGTTGGGGGCCGGAGGGCTGCATGCGATCGTTGGGCCCAACGGCAGTGGCAAGTCCACTTTGCTCAAATTGCTTCGGGGGCTGTATGTGCCCGCGCAAGGTCGGGTATTGATCGACGGCGCGGACATGGCCCAATTTGCGCACAAGGACTTGGCACGCTGGGTGGGGTATTTGCCGCAACAGGTGCAGTTGCTGTCGGGCACGGTCCGGGAGAACATCGCGATCTCCGATCAGGATGCCGACGATGCCCAGATTATTCGGGCCGCCAAACTGGCCTGCGCCCATGAATTTTTGATCGATTTGCCGGACGGCTATGGCAGCCCCGTGGGGGACGGGGGTGGGCGTTTTTCAGGCGGGCAGCGCAAACGCATCGCCATTGCCCAGGTGTTGTTGCACGACCCGGTGGTTTTGCTGCTCGATGAGCCGACCGCTGATTTGGACCCGGCTGCAGAGCAGTCTTTTGTGGCCACTTTGAAGGAAATGGCCAAAGACCACACCATTGTGGTGGTGACGCACAGCCCATATTTGTTGCGCCAATGTCAGGGAATTTTGGTGATGGACAAAGGGAAATTGGTGATGGCTGGGCCTGCGGCCAAGGTGTTGCCCAAGTTGGGTTTGGCCGCTCCAGCTGCGCAGGAGGTGTCCCATGCCGTCTAAGCGTTGGCCTCTCGACGAAGTGGTCGATCAGCATGGTGAGCCCTATTGGCGTTTGTGGGATCGGCGGATTTTGTTCTTTATGCTGTTGCTGCTGCTGTGGACCTTTGTGGCCCACCTGGACCGCGTGATCACGGCACAGGGCAAAGTGGTGCCTTATGACAAAGTCAAGGTGATCCAGCATTTGGAAGGCGGCATCATCAAAACGGTCTTGGTCAGGGAGAACCAGGAAGTCAAAATGGGTGAGCCGCTGGTCGAGTTGGACTTGGCCATGGGCGGTGTCAATGGGGCTGAGTTGAATGCGCGCATGGCGTCCTTTCGTTTGGCGCAAATCCGGCTGCAAGCCGAAGCCATGGGCACAGATGCGCGTTGGCCAACCGACCTGGACCGGGCCTACCAAGCTGTGGCAGATGCCGAGCGTTCGACCTTCCAGGCGCGTCGTGCGGAGCACATGAACACCTTGTCTGCCATTGACGGTCAGATCACGCAAGGTCGTCAGCGTGTGGCTGAGTTGCGCGCGCGCTTGAGTTCTTTGGAAGCCAGTTTGCGGATCGCCCAACAGGAATTGGCCATTTCCGAGGGATTGGTCAAAGACAAATTGGTTTCACAACTGGAGCATTTCCAAAGACGCAGCGCCGTGGAACGTCTTTCGGGGGACATTGAAAGCACTCGGCAGGCCATTCCTGGGGCCCAAGCGGGCATGGACGAAGCTTTGGCGCGCCGCCGCGAGGAGGAGTCCAAGTTCCGACGACGTGCGACCGATGAGCGAACCGAGCTGGAGAGAAAAATGGCCAGTCTGAGTGAGGACCTGAGCCGCGCACAGGATCAGGAGGGACGCGCCATCATCCGGGCACCGATTGACGGTGTGGTGAAAAATGTCAAGTACCAGTCGATCGGCAACGTGGTCAAGTCGGGTGAGCCCATCATGGAAGTGGTTCCCCTGAAAGACCAAATGGTGGTGGAACTCAAACTCAGCCCAGCTGATCGTGGTTTGGTGATGTTGAACCAGGCGGCCTTGGTCAAGATATCCGCTTATGACTTTTACCGTTATGGCGGTCTGGACGGTCATGTCACGGCCATCGGGGCAGACACCGATTCAGGTCGCAATGAAGAGCAGTTTTATCGCGTGGTGGTGAGCACCAACAAGTCCCATTTGGGTGGTTCTGCCGGGGTGATGCCAATCACACCGGGGATGACGGCCGAGGTGGATATCAAGGTCGATACCCAGTCTGTATTTTGGTCTTTGCTGCGTCCCGTCATGAAGCTCAAACACGAAGCTTTCCGTGAAATTTAACCCTTCCTTTTTACAAGACCTTAGGTCAGGAGAAACCATGAGTAAAAAATCAAATCTGAATGCAGTCTCCGCACTGGTGCTCAGTCTTTTTGCGATGCAAGCCAATGCGGGCCCCTTGGAAGCTGAACTGCGCAATGTTCTGGAAACCCATCCAGCGATCAAAGCGGCACGGCTGGCCTCGCAGGCCTCACAAGACCGTGTGGCTGCGGCCAAAGGGGCTTATTACCCCAAAGTGATCTTGTCTGGTGATGCGGGCAGGGAGTACATCAGCACGACTTCTTACAGCCAGGGCGTGCCCAGCGCAACGCCTTCTGCTTCTGATCTCAACAGGAAAAAAGTGGGCTTGGTTGTGGAGCAGAGCCTTTTCAATGGCGGTCGCCGTGAGGCCTCGGTCGACTTGGCGGGCCTTGAAAATACACTCCAGAACAAAAATTACGAAACGCAAGTGCAGGATGTGCTGATGGAGGCCATCGCGGCTTACTTGCAGGTGGCCCGTTACCAAACGCTGATTGGCTTGGCCAAGCTGAACGAAGCGACCACCCAGCAACAACTTGACCTTGAAAGCAAGCGCGTACAAGGAGGGGCGGGTATTGCGGTCGATGTTTTGCAAGCGCGCAGTCGCTTGCAAATTGTGCGTGAGCGCCGGGTGTTCTACGAACAAGGGCTGCGTGACGCTGCTGCCAATTATGAGCAGGTGTTTGGTCGTGCGCCTGTGTTGGCTGCCATCCAGGATTTTGGTGCGCTGGATGCGAAATTGCCCGGCAACATCGTGGCGGCGATTGAGCGCGGCGTGGCCAATAACCCGCGATTGAAGGCCGCAGCATTGCAGATTGAGCGCGCCAAAAAATCCATTGACATGGAGAAGTCAGCTCTTGCGCCCACTGTGGATCTGGTGGCCACTCGGGCATCGGAGCGTGATGTGAGCCAGCTGGCCAAAAAGGAAGAGGCCTCCTTGTTGCTCAAATTTAACTGGGTGCTTTTCTCAGGCAATGACACGACAAATCGCATGGCTGCGGCAGTTAAGGACCGTGATGAGCAACTGGCACGTGAGTCCATTGCATCGAACAAAATCAAGGAAATGATCCGCATCAACTGGAACCAGTTGATGAACGGTTCAGAGCGATTGGAATTGCTGGACAGTGCGGCCACCATCGCCAAGGATGTAATGGAGGACCGCAAGCGCTTGCGTGATGCGGGCAAGGAGTCCGCGATCATTGTGCTGGATGCGGAGGTCGAGTATTACGGCGTGCTGGCCAACAAAGTCAATGCCTTGTATGACACCAAAATTGGCAGTTACCGGTTGCTGTCGAGTTTGGGTGAATTGACAACTGAGACTTTAGGTCTGGATGGTCAATTCGCGATTCCCGTCAAACCCTTGGCTGTGGATTTGGCCCAAATTGCAGCGCCCGCAAGGAAAAAAATAAAGTGAATTCAGCAGGGGCACAGGTGCTCAAAGCACTTGGATGGACAGACACAGTTGATAGCCGTGGCCCCTGACTGACTCGATGCAGGTGCCCGGTGCGCCTGCTTCGACCAACTTTTTGCGCAAACGCACGATGCGCACTTCCAGGCTGGCTTTGGCATAGGTCTCCAGGTCCAGACCCAGGGTTTCGGCAATTTGCCAGTAGGCAATGCGCTGACCGGGCGCACGCGAGAAGGCCACCAAAATGGAGGTTTCCGAGGCGCTCAGGGCGACCTCGGCTTGGCCAGCTTTGCCAATGCGCATGTGCTGCTGGCGCAGGGTGAACCTTTGCGTGTTCTGGTCTTGCAGCAGGTTGTCCACCCGTTCCCGGCGCCGCCCCAGTGCGGCCACCGCAGCGCACAGTTCGGGCACCTCCAGCGGCTTGGTCAGATATAGGTCGGCACCCCGGGCATAGCCCTCCAGCTTATCCTTCAAACCAGAGCGCGCCGTCACCACAATCAGCCCGGCCAGCGGGTAGGCGGCACGCAATCGTTCGGTCAGGCTCAGGCCGTCTTCCCCGGGCAGGTTCAGGTCGATTAAAAAGACGTCAACCTGTTGGCCTCCGGCTTCGTCTTCGAGCTCTTCCGCGCAAGACAGGGCCACGACCTGGTGACCCGCTTCCTCTAAGGCTTGCTGGACCATTTGGCGCAGGATGTCGTGGTCTTCGATCAGGACAATGTTCAGGCTGGGGTTGAAGGTAGCTACAAGACAAATTCCACAAAATGTTGGGTGGGCTGGTAGCGCAGTGAGCCGCCCAGGCTGTTGGCCAATTGTTGTGCCAAAAACAGGCCCAGGCCCGAGCCTGAGTCTTTTTGGGCGCCAACGGACCGGTAATACTTGGTGAAGATCATTTCCGGGTCGGGCCAACCGGCCAGCCCCGGGGTGTTGCTGATGTGCAGGGCCACGCCGTCTTCGTTGCCTTGGCGCGTGGCTTGGGCAGAAACCTGCACCCGGGTGACGGGGTCACTGTAGCGCGCGGCGTTGTCCAGCAGGTTGCTCAGAATGATTTGCAAAAGTTGCTGGTCTGTTTGCAAGGGGAGAGGCGCATCCATCTGCAGTTGGATGCGGCGCTGCAACAGGGGGATGTCGTTACCGAGCTGCGTGATGCAGGCTTTCAGGTCGATGGTGTCCTGGCGCTTGTTCAGGGCCAGATCGCCGAGCCGCTCGGTTTGCACGCAGCGTTCGATGATGGTTTTCATGTCCTGGATGGCTCGGCCGGCCAGATTGAGGTTGGCTTCGCGTTTGGTACGTGTGCCCAAAGCGATCGATACCACAGCCAGTGGGGTTTTGAGTTCGTGCATCAACATGTGCAAGAACTGCGATTGTTCTTGTCTGCGGCGCTGTTCCAGCTCGGTGTCCTGGTGGGCTTTTCGCAATTCCCAGGTCATTTGTTGGTTTCGCAGTGATTGGCGTTGGGCGCGCACAAACAGTACGGTGGTCATGATCAGGCCCGAGAGGAGGCCCTGCACAATGAGGGCGTAGATGGCCCATTCTTTGGTTGGGAGCCAGCCCATCACACCGGCAATGCCCACCAAAATGAAGCTGATGCCAAAGAGGTAGTACGCCAAGACCACTTTTCTGGACATGAGCTGTTCGACGTGTTGCGCCGGTCGCGTCATCAAGGCCGCCACCAGGAACAGCAGAACGCAGAATGTGAGCAGATGGATGTTCAGCTGAAGTGCCAGCCTTTCCTGGTCCGCCAAGAGCAGTAAAAAAACAGGCACGCTGCCCCAAGGGGCCAGTCGGATGGCCTTGAGCAACAGGCGTGGCGGTTGGTATTGCGAGAGCAGGCGGATGTCAAAAAACAAGGAGGTTGGCATGACCAATACGGCGGCCAGGGTGAAGGCGCGGTCAAAAAACAGAGGGGGCAACCACTTCGATAGCAGCAAGGAAGGGATGCCCAGATAAGCTGCACCGTAATAGATGTAAACCATGTGCTTGATCAGGAACAAGCCCAGCACCCGGTCGCGCTGCAGCCAATAAACGGGCAGCAGCAGCAGCAGCACGATCAGCAGCATGGACACGTACAACACACTGCCCACGATTTGTCGCGTGGTGGTGTAGGTCGCTTCGTCCTGCGCAATGACCTCGGCAGCAAACAAGTGGATGCTGGTCGACTGTAGACGCACCCAGACGTCGCGCGCTTTCGGGGTGCCCGGCAATTCAAACGCATGGCTCAAGCCTTGCGCCGGGCCTTTGGTGCTCGGGTGCCTTTGTCCCAGGGTTCGGGGTGTGCGCGGGTTGGCTGGGTCGTAGAGCGTGATGTCATCAATCCAGATGGGCAGGATACGCAGCAACAAGGGTTGATTGCTCGGGGCCACGGTCAGGCGAATCCAGTGCACTGAGTCGGTGTAACCCCGGCTGAGGGCTCCTTGGAAAGGGGTGTAAGTTTGGTGTCGTGCCGTGTCCCAATTCGCCCGGGTGGACGTGTCTTCCCAATAGGCGCTGCCCACAATGCGGTCATTGTGGGTAACGTTGTCGGGTTCTGGCGTTTGTGCGTGAGACCACCCGCACAGGGCCACCAGCAACAGCCCAACCCACAAGAGCGTGCGCAGCCAGGTGCTGCGGTGCTTGGAGGGCATGCGCAGGGCGGTGGGTGTCAGTGGGCTGGGCAGGTGCATGGGTTCTAACGTTGTAGCCTAAGGGGCAGGTCGTTTATAAGCCCTACGGTTCCCTACATTTTTGGCGCATCCACCCAAAAACGGCTGAATCAGCAGGATCAGCGCCCCTTGATGGCCACCATGCGGGCCAAACTGCGTGCGCTTTGTGCATAGCCTGCGGGCGTCAGGTGCAGCAGGTCGGCTTGCATCAGGCCTTTGGCCAGCCAGCGTACCGAAGCGCCTGGCCCGCCCATGGCTTTTTGCCAGTTCCAGTGGGTGCAGCCCTTGGCGGTGGCCAGGCGTTGCTGGCTGTCGTTGATGAGACGCAGGGTGTTGGCTGATCTTTGGGCGTCGGGCGGGCCGATCAGGATGCAGCGCGCCCGGGGATAGGCGGCTTTGAGCCGTGTGATGCTGGTGTTCAGCTGCGCTTCGTACAGGCCGACCTTGAAGTCAGGGTCCAGCGATTCGTTGGTGCCCGATTGCAGGATCACCACGTCGTAGCCCGTGTCCAGCGGGTCTTCGCGGCGCAGATGGGCGGTGTCTGCCACACGCCAGCCCTTGGCCGTGGCACCGGGGATGCTGAACACATCCAGCAGGGTCTGGGTGGGCCCCGCGTACACCGGGGCCAGGCCGTCGATGCGGATGGAGCCGGCAATCACCCGCAGCCGCAGCGTGGCAAAGGCCTGCTCAGGCTGCACTCGCAGGCGCTGGCTGTGGTTGGGCCCGAGGTGGACGATGGCTTCTGCGCCGTCATCGACCGAGATGCCCAGCACCGGGGGGCGATCGGCAGGGTCTTGGGCGACATGGATGTCGGCCCATTGCACGCGGGTCTGGGCATGGGGGTAGCGGAAATCCAGCCACATGAAAGCGCCAGCGGTTTCGGTGCGGACATAAGCCAGCGACTTGGCATAGGCCTGTGGGTTTTCAGTGGGGCTGCGGTAGGCCAGTGCCAGCTGCCAGTCATCGCTCAGGCAGGCACGGCGCAAGGGGTGTCGCACCCCTTTCAGTCCAAATGTTGGGGTGATGAAGCCGGGGTGGGCTTGGGCGCTTGGCCGGCGCAGCGCCTCCAACAAGCTGTCGGTAAAGGTGCCCGAAGCGGTGTGGCTGTCGCCCCACAGGCCTATTTTCAGGCCCACTTTCGGCCGGGGCGCCATGGCCTGGGTCGGCTGCGCTGGTGTCTGCGTCTGCATCTGCGTCGTGGGTGTTTGGGGCAACTGGGCGTTTTCTTCCACTGGGGCGGCCGCACGAGGGGTTGCTGCCAGTGCCTGCCCCCGGTTGACCGGACAGTTGAATTCGACCGGGTCGCGTTGGCCGTTCACGCGCAGCAAGACGGTGTCGGCGGCGGCAGCCCAGCTGCCAACCGACAGGCCGGTGGTGACCAGGAGGATGGCGAGTTTGAAAACGGTGGGTGTCAAAAAAAGCATCCGTCAGAAATTTCCAGATGGATTATGACCACTTAAGTGCGAAAAAATTCCGAATGCCAGGTGATTTGGGTTGGGCGCAAAAATTGCTTGCCAAGCCTTGACTGTGAAATACCCGTCGGTTTGTCGGCTTCCGCGCGCCCGGCAGATCGACACCCCATGATGCCATGACCCTTCACGCTGTAACGACATTCGCCCCGACGGCGTCCGAATCTTCGGACCGCGCCGCAGGTGCGTCTGCGCGTTCGGCCACGCCCAACGCCGCGTTTTCGCAAACCCTGTCCAAACTCACCCAGCCGGGTGCGGTGGTGACGGTGCGTCCGGGCGATACCCTGAGCGGTCTGATCCAGAAACGCCTGAAAGACACGAACTCGCCGCTGCAGTTGTCTGGCGATCAGCTGTACCGGGTGGCGCTGAAAGTGGCTGCAGACAACGGCATTCCCAACGCCAACCTGATTTACCCCGAGCAACGCATTGACCTGACGGTGGCCGAGCCCATGGCCATGGCCGAAGCCTTGCAGCCCGAGGCCGCCCACGCATCCGGTGGGCGCGTGGCTGCGGCGGCAGTCAACCCCACGGCCTGGCCATCCACGGTGGCGTCGGCCAGCCGCTCGGCCACCGCTGCGGGCAGCCCGGCTTCGGCAGGCCCCCAGGCATTTTTGGCCCAGCACGCCCAGGCCGCCCGCCAGGCGCAAGCCAGCAGCGGTATCCCGGCCACGTTCATGGTGGCGCAAGCCGCCCTGGAGACCGGTTGGGGCAAGCACGAAATCCGTTTTGACGATGGCCGGACATCGCACAACCTGTTCGGTATCCGCGCGAGTGCCAACTGGAAAGGGCCGGTGGCCGAGATCTGGACCACCGAATACGTCAATGGTTCGCCCCAGCGCGTGCGCGGACAGTTTCGGGCCTATGGCAGCTACGAAGAATCGTTCAACGACTATGCCCGCCTGATCAGCCAGAACCCGCGCTATGCCAACGCCATGCGCAACCTGGGCGATCCCCAGGCGTTTGCGGCCTCGCTGCAACAAGCCGGTTATGCCACCGCGCCCAACTACGCCAATGTGCTGTCTTCGGTGATCCAGACCGCACAGCGCCTGCAGGACAGCATGCCCACGCTGGCAGCCAACCCCCAGCCCACAACGGCGCAGATGCTCGGCATGCGCAACGTCACGCCAGGGGCAGACGCTTCATGGCGTGCATTGAACCATTTGCCAGGGGGCTCGGCCGTGTCGATGGTGGGACAGCGGCAATGGCGTCAATCACCCTACGCTGAACTGGACGGCCCCAAAGGGTTGCCGTGAAGAGATCTCCACCCTTACTGGATTGAAGTCGTCGGTGCAGCAGGTGCAGGGCCGGTTGTGTCCGTGGCTGCGCTGTCGACGGGCGATGCCATGGGCGCAGCGGTGTCGGGCAATGCATCCGGCCGTGGCGACGGCTTGGGCAGTGGCGGGCGCTTGATTTGCTGGCGTGTCGGGCCCGAGGCCACCACCTCGGGCAGACCCAAGGCCATGCGGATCTGGCTGTAATAAGCATGGATGCCAATGCCCGACAGGTGGATGCCGTCTTGCACAAAATAGTCCGGGTTGGCTTCGCCGATGGCGTGCCAGTCCACCAGGCGCACGTTCTGAAAACGGGCACTCACCCGCGCCATCATCTCGTTGTTGGGCCGGGTCCAGCGGCGTGCCCCGTACACATTGACCACCACCACCGCCTTGCGGTCGGCCAGTTGCGCCAGCAAGGCCTGAAATTGTGCTTCTGACAGGTAGCCATTGGTGCCCAGGTGAATCACCGCAGCATCGCCCAGTTGCGCCGTGTCGCGCAGGCTTTGCACGAGTTTCAGGCCTTCACCGCCTTGCCTGCCCACCTTGGCTTCGACCGATGCCCAGGGCAACCGGCGCAGCAGGTAAGGGCGGGCCCCCAGCAGCACCGAGTCACCCACCAGCGTGATGCTTGGGTAAGGCGTTTTGCTTGGCGATGGCTGGTGTGGCTTGTGCCAAGGCTCCGCGACGGCAGGCACCGGTGGGCGGTCTGGCACGGTGCCCGGCAAGAAAGCCAAGACCCCGGCATCCACCAGCAGCAAGGCGGTGCAGGCCATGGCGGTGCCCCGTCGCCAGGGCATGGTTGCCAAGCCCGCAGTCCAGCGGGTTTCAACCCAGCGGTAAGACGCTTCGGCGCAGACCAGCGTGAGCGCCAGGCGCACAGCCGTCACGCCGGCCAGCTCCAGGGCTTGGGCTTGCGGGGCGGGCTGCAGCCAGACCACCACCGGCCAGTGCCACAGGTACAGCGAATAAGACCGCGCGCCCAGCCAGCGCATGGGGCGGGTCGAGAGCATCCAATCGACCCAGGTGCCCTCACGGGTGGCGGCGGCAATCACGGCGCAGGTCAGCACGGCGACCCACAAAAAGCCGCCTTGGTAAAGCCCGCGCATGCCCTCGTGGATTTCGGCCATGCTCCAGACCAGTCCGGCCAGGGCGGCGGTGCCGGCCAGGTTCAGCACCTCATCACCCGCGGGCGAGGCCAGGCGGATTTTCCAGGGGTTCCACCACGCGGCCAGGGCCGAGCCGGCCAACAGGCCCATCCAATGGGTGTCGGTGCCCAGGTACACGCGGCTGGGGTCGCCACCGTCGATGTGCATGGCATAAAGCCAGGCCATCCAGCCGGTGCTGGCGATGGCCAGCAGCCCCGCTGCCACGCCCAGACCGGTGCGGCTGCCGCGCTGCAAAAGCCCCAGTGCGGCCAGTGGCCACAGCAGGTAATACTGTTCCTCTATCGCCAGCGACCACAGGTGTTGCAGCAGCCGGGGTTGGTCCATCGCCTCGAAGTACGACTGTTGCGCCACGATCTGCCACCAGTTGGAGGCATACAAGAACGCCGCAGGCAGGTCTTCGCGCAGGCGCACCAGCGCGGCGGGCAGCAGCAGTGGCGTGAGCGCCACCAGCACCAGCAACAGGGCCAGCGCGGCCGGAAACAGGCGACGCGCACGGCGCAGGTAAAACGCCTTGAAATCGATGCGTCCGGTCTGGGCATGCTCTTGCAACAAGAGCGCCGTGATGATGAAGCCCGAGACGGTGAAGAAGATGTCCACCCCCAGAAAACCCGCTGGCAAAAAGTGGCCCAGGTTCAGGTGGTAGCCGATCACGGCCAGCACGGCCACACCGCGCAGGCCGTCCAACCCCGGCAAGCGGGCGTGTGCGCTCATGGCTGGGTCAGCCCGAAATCGGCCAGGAACGCATTGGCCAGTTCGCGGTACCCGGCTGGGGTGAGGTGGATCAGGTCAGGGGCCATGCGTGGCGGGTTTTGCCGTGCCCAGGTGTAGGCGCTGCCCAGGCCGCCCATGGCCGCCTGCATGCTCCAGTAAAGGCAGCCGTGCTGCGCGGCCACTTCGCTTTGAATCTGCCCGATTTGCGCGTGGATGCGCGCGTATTTCAGCAGCTTGGCCGCTGGCCGGGACTTGGCCGAGGGGGCCACTGCGGTGGCTTGGGGGTTGCGGGTGTTGGGGGGCGTTTTGCCTTTGGCCGCTGGTTTCTTGCGGCTTGTATTGGGTGGGGCTTTGGCGGTTTTGGCCACCCGGATGCCCCGATCGGCCGGGCCGATCAGCACGCACTGCGTTTGCGGGAAGACCTGCCGGAAGTTGCCCACCGCCCGGGTGAGCATGTCGCGGTAAGTGGCTTCATTGAAATGGGGATCGTTGCCTTCGTTGGTGCCAAAGGCCATCAAGGCCAGGTCATAAGGCTGGTCATTGAACCAGGTGGCCAGGTAGCCCAGATCGCTGCGCACCCAGCCCGCGACCGTGGCACCTGGATAAGCGAACAAGTCCAGGTGCAGCGCGGCTGGGGCAAGGGCAGGTGCAGGTGCGTCCATCAGCTTGAGGCCTTGAAAACGGAACGGCCCCTCCACCACACGGATGTGCAAGCTGGACACGGCGGCGCTGGTGTGCAGCTCCAAGGCGCTTGGCCCGGTGGACGGTTCCAGACGGACCGGTGTTTCGGCTTCGCCATCCACGCTGATCGCCAGTTGGGTGCTGCCCGTGCCATCGCCGTGGACCAGCATCCGTAAGCGGGTGTGGCGGGCGAGGCCTTGGGCATCGCGCAGGTCCAGCGCCAGACTGGCCCCAGGCCGCTTGGCCACCAGGCTGGTCATGCCCGGGCCGGGGGTCGCCGCAGCATCGGCATGCGCATAAGCCATCTCGCGCGTCCAGTCGCCCGACAGGCAGGTCTTGCGCACCAGGGCGCGCACGCCCCCATGGCCCACCCCAGCGTGGATGAAACGGCTGCTGACCTCGGCATCGCCGGACACCAGTTGGCGCACCATCTGGTCGCTGAAGAAAGCGGCGGCCATGTGGCTGTCGCCCCAGACCGCGATGCGCCAGCTGCGTGGATCGCCCTGCAGCAGTGGGCTGTGTCGTGCCGGCGAGGCCAGTGTGTAGGCGCTGGCCTCTTGTTGCGCTTGCTTCACCTCGTCGTCGCCAGGAATTTCGGTTGGTTCGGCCGGGGGCGTTGTTGGGCGCGTGGTCGCTGGGCCTTTGCGCGGACACACCAGTGCCACGTGGCTGGCGCCCGCGTTGCGGATCTGCAGGGTTTGCGTCTGAATGGTGAGGGGCGGCACGGGCTGCGTTGTCTCGGCCTGCAAGGGTTCGGCCACCAGGCCCCAGCCCCACAAGGCCAGGCAGAAAAAACGCAGGCCATAACGGCCGCGCCCGCCCTGCCCGCCCTCAGCAGGTGCGGCTGCGCCCACCCGTGTCGGCGCGTTTGTGGGCGCTGGAATGGCGGGGTTCATCCGGGCAACAGCGCCTTGGCCAGAGCCGTGACCTGGTCGGTGGGATTGTTCGTGCCATCGGCTTGCACCACCGTGCGCCCCGGCATGCTGCGCAGCCAGGTGATTTGCCGTTTGGCCAGTTGCCGCGTGGCAAAAATGCCGCGTTCGCGGATTTCGGCTTCGGGCCAACCTGCTTCCAATCCTTCCCACGCCTGCCGGTAACCCACGCAGCGCATGGACGGCAGATCGGGGTGCAGGTCGCCGCGTTCACGCAGGCGGCGGACCTCGTCCATGAAACCCGCGTCCATCATCTGGTCAAAGCGCTGGGCGATGCGCTGGTGCAGCCAGGCGCGGTCCGTCGGTTCCAGGCTGATGACGGGAATGTGCCAGTGGGGGGCTGCGGTTTTGGCGCTTTGGTGAAAGGACGACAGGGTTTGGCCGGTTGCCGTCCACACCTCCAGGGCGCGGCCAATGCGTTGGCTGTCGCCAGGGGCCAGCCGGGCGGCGGTGGTCGGGTCCACTTGGGCCAGCAGGGCGTGCATCGCAGGCCAGCCCAGACTTTGGGCTTGTTGCTGGATGTCGGCACGCACTTGCGTGTTGGCAGCAGGGATGTCGTTCAGGCCCTCCAGCAGCGCCTTGAGGTAGAGCATGGTGCCACCCACCAGCAGGGACGTTTTGCCGCGTGATCGGATGTCCGCGATGAGCCGCGTGGCGTCTTTCACGAATTCGGCCGCGCTGTAGCTTTGCAACGGGTCGAGGATGTCGATCAGGTGGTGTGGCACCGCCGCCAGTTCTTCGCGGTCGGGCTTGGCCGTGCCGATGTCCATGCCCCGGTACACCAGGGCCGAGTCCACGCTGATGATTTCGGCACCACCTTGCGCCTGCAGGGCTTGCGCCAGTGCCAGCGCTGCAGCGGTTTTGCCGCTGGCCGTCGGGCCGACGATGGCGATGGCATCGATGGCGTGGTGGGCGTTGTGCATGGTGTGTGCTGTGCTCATGCCGCTTGGGCCGACACCCGCAGCGGGCGGCCATGTCGCTGCACAGCGGTCCAGGCCACGAGCGTGATGGTGCAGGCCCACAGCAAGAGGCCGTGTGCCAATGCAAAAACGGGTTGATCCATGTGTGTGCCCAGCCAACCGCCCGTGAAGAAAGCGCCTAGCATCATCAAAAAGCCGTTCAGCGCCGAGGCCGTGCCCGCCCGGTGCGGGAAGGGCGCCACCGCACCGCTTTGCCCACAAGGCTGGTGCACGCCGTGGCCCAGCATGAAGATGTACATCGGCACCATCACGGCCCAGGCGCCGTACCAGTCCTGGCCTTGGCCTGCATAGGCCAGTGCGGCCATGCTCACGCCGCCGGTGATCGTCAGAATGGCCGCGATGCCCACGGTGCGGTGCACGCTGGTGCGCCGCAGCATCCAGCGGCACCAGAAGGTGCCCACGATGTAGGACAGCGACATGCTGAGCATGAGAAAACCATAGGCTGTTTTGCTGTAGCCCATGAAGGTGATAAAGACAAACGACGAGCTGGCCAAAAAGGTGAACAAGCCCAGGTAAGAGCTGGCCGACAGGGCGCACCAAGTCAGAAACACGGGGTTTTGCAGGATGTCGAGGTTGGCGCGAACCAGCGGCTTGGCACGCAAGGCCTGCGCATCAGGCTGAGCCAGGGTTTCTTCAAAGCGCCAAAACAACAAGGCGAAGGTGGCGGCACCAAACACGGCGAGCATGAGCAAGGCGATGCGCCAGCCCAGCCAGTCGGTCAACAGGCCGCCCAGCGGCGCACAGAGACAGGCGATGATGCCCAGCCCGGTGAGGCCTTGCGACATGACGGTGGCCCCTTGTGCGGGGGCAAACAGGTCGCGCACCACGGCGCGTGCCGCCATGACACCCGCCCCCATGGCGATGCCTTGCACGGTGCGCCCGGCAATCAACCAGGCCATGTCGGGCGAAAACGCGCAGGCGACCGAGGCGAGCGTGTAAGCGCCCATCCCCCAGAGCAAGATGGGCCTGCGGCCAAAGCGGTCAGACAGCGGCCCCCACACGAGTTGCGACAGACCAAAGGCCAGCAGCAGGGCGGTGAGGGTGAGCTGGGCCTGGCCCATGCCGGCCCCAAAGCCTTGGGTGATGGCGGGCAGGGCCGGCAGGTACAGGTCGGTGGTGACCGGTTGCAGGCCGAGCAGCAGGGCGAGGATGAGGACGATGAGTTTTTGCGGCATGCTTTGTGTTGTTGGTGGGGGCTGAGGCGGTGATGCCGTTATGCGGCTTGCCTCAAATTTGGGTTGTTCATGCTCTTCGGTACAGGCGCGAGCGGCGAGGCCGGTACGCGGCAGTCCTCATACTCGCTGCGCTCGCAAAATCGAACAGTCCGCGCACCGACCCCGCCGCTCGCTAGGCGGTCATTCAAAGTGGTGTGGGGTGTTCCAGGTACAAGCGCGAGCGGTGAGGCCGGTACGCGGCAGTCCTCATACTCGCTGCGCTCGCAAAATCGGACAGTCCGCGCACCGACCCCGCCGCTCGCTAGGCGGTCATTCAAAGTGGTGTGGAGTGTTCCAGGCGCGGATTCAGGTAAAAACAAACGAGACGCCCCAGACGCGGGTTCAGGCAACAACGAGCCACCCATCACCGTCCCCGCAGAAACAGCGCATCCAGATCCCGCATCGTCATCTGTCGCCAGGTGGGGCGGCCATGGTTGCACTGGTCGGAGCGCTCGGTTTCTTCCATCTGGCGCAGCAGGGCGTTCATTTCTTCCAGGGTCAGGCGGCGGTTGGCGCGCACCGCACCATGGCAGGCCATGGTGGCCAGAATCTCGTTTTGGGCGCGCTGCACCACGGTGCTGGCATCGTGCTGGGCCAACTCGGCCAGCACGCTGCGGGCCAGCTCGACCGCATCGCCCTGAGCCAGGCTGGTGGGCACGGCGCGCACGGCCAGGGTTTTGGCCGACAGGGGCGAGATTTCCAGGCCCAGCTGTGCCAGCACTTCGGCGCAGGCTTCGGCCGTGGCCACTTCGGTGGGGTTGGCGGCAAAGGTGGCAGGGATCAGCAGGGGCTGGCTGGCGATGCGTGGGCCTTCGCCATCGGGGGTGTTGAGTTGGTTTTTCAGGCGCTCGTACACGATGCGTTCGTGTGCGGCGTGCATGTCCACCACCACCAGGCCCTGTTTGTTCTCGGCCAGGATGTACACGCCATGCAGTTGCGCAACGGCCCGACCCAGCGGCCAGTCACCTGCGGGCAGGGGCTCGCTTGCATCCCTGTAGGAGGCCGCCCCTGCGGCCGAAGCATTCGCGCGCAGGGGCGCGCTCCCACCAGATTCGGCGCTTGTCACTGCCAGCGCATTTCTTTCGATCACCCACGGTGCGGTGCGCTCAGCGACCTGTGGGGCGATGGCCTCATCGTCGCTGCGGGGCTGCCAAAGGGCTTTCAGGTCGGCCAAGGCCTGCTCGCCGTCAACACGGGGGCGCACAAAGTCCGCCGGTTTGTAGCTGGGGGCGGAAAAAGTCGACGGGCCGGGGCGCGGTTCAAAGGCCATGCCGCCTTGTTGCCAGGCGGCCGATTCGGGCAGGATTTTGGGGGCGGGGCCGTTTTTCAGTTCAAAGTCATGGGCCGCATCGGACGGCGTGTCGGACAAGTTGTGCGCGCGCGGCGCGGCCAGGGCGTTCTCGAGCGCGTGCTTGACGGCCTGGTGCACCGCCCGGCTGTCGCGAAACCGCACCTCGATCTTGGTGGGGTGCACGTTCACATCGACCAGTGTGGGGTCGATCTGCATGAACAGGGCATAGGCCGGCTGCTTGTGGCCGTGCAGCACGTCTTCGTAGGCGCTGCGCGCACCGTGCATGACCACCTTGTCGCGCACAAAGCGGCCATTCACATAGGCAAACTGGTGGTCCGGGCGCGAACGGGCGGCGTCGGGCAGACCGGCGCGGCCGATCACCTTGAGCGGCCCGGCGTTGTATTCGACCGCGATGGACTGCGCCACGAACTCTTCGCCCAGCACATCGGCCAAGCGCTGCTCCAGCCCGGCGGTGCCGGGGTGCACGCGCCACTGCTCGACCAATTTGCCTTCGTGCCAGATGGCAAAGCCCACATCGGGCCGGGCCAGGGCGTGGCGGCGCACGGCCTCGATGCAGTGCGCCAGCTCGGTGCTGTCGCTTTTCAAGAACTTTCGGCGGGCCGGGGTGGAGAAAAACAGTTCTTTCACTTCCACCGTGGTGCCCACGGCGCGGGCGGCGGGCCGGATTTCGCCGGTGCGGCCATCCAGCGCAAAGGCGGTGGGCTGGCCGTCCATGCGCGAGAGCAGGGTGAGTTCGGACACCGAATTGATGGCCGCCAGCGCTTCACCCCGAAAGCCCATGGTCATCACCGATTCGAGCTCGTCGAGGTTGCCGATCTTGCTGGTGGCATGGCGCTTCAGGGCCACGGGCAACTCGTCCGGGGCGATGCCGCCGCCGTCGTCTTCCACCGAAATCAGCCGTGTGCCGCCGCCCATCAGGCGCAGCGTGATGCTTTGTGCCCCCGCGTCCATGGCGTTGTCCACCAGCTCGCGCACCACCGAGGCGGGACGTTCGACCACCTCGCCTGCAGCGATCTGGCTGATCAATTCATCGGGGAGTTCGCGGATGGGGCGGCGCGCGGAAGCCGGGCTTTGTTCAGAGGTCACCTGTTGATTTTAGGGCTTGTGGCAGCTGACCTTTGACGTCTCGACTTCATGGCAGGCCGCCCCTGCGGCCGAAGCATTCGCGCGCGGGGGCGTGCTCCCACATGAGGCTCAGGTCTCCCACAAGATTCAGGTGTTTTGTGGCAGGCCGCCCCTGCGGCCGAAGGTGTTCGTTTGCTGGAATGCAGGTGACAAGCAAAGCAGGCATGCGTGTGCAGGGGCCCGCGCCCACAGGGTGGTGTCATCGCCATGTGTGAGCCCGGGGATAATTGGGGCATGGACCTTTTACTGCAACTCGTCGATTTCATCCTCCATGTGGACCGCCACCTGGCGTCCTTTGTCCACCAATATGGGGTCTGGGTGTACGCCTTGCTGTTTGTCATCATTTTTGTGGAAACCGGGCTGGTGGTCATGCCGTTTTTGCCGGGCGATTCGCTGCTGTTCATTGTGGGGGCCATGTGCGGGGCCGAACTGATGAGCTTGCCCTTGGTGATGGGCTTGTTGCTGGCGGCGGCCATTTTGGGGGACCAGACCAATTACACGGTGGGCCGATACTTTGGCCCCAAGGTGTTCCGCTGGGAAGACTCGCGGTTTTTCAACCGGCAGGCGTTCTTGCAGGCCAACGCCTTTTATGAAAAGTACGGCGGCATCACCATCGTGCTGGCGCGTTTCATGCCTTTTATCCGCACCTTTGTGCCCTTTGTGGCCGGGGTGGCCGAGATGTCGCGCCGCAAATTCACCCTGTTCAACGTGCTGGGTGGGGCCCTCTGGGTGCTGGGTTTGACGCTGGCGGGCTACCTGTTTGGCAACGCGCCCTTTGTGCAGACGCACCTGAGCAAGATCATCTGGGCGCTGATTCTGGTGCCGGGGCTGATCGCCATTTTCGGCGCCTGGCGGGCACGCCAATCGGCGTGAAATCTCCATGTCGGGGCTGAAGCCACCGACCTACAAAACAATCTGTAGGTCGGACCTTCAGGTCCGACATGGGTTGTTGGGGTGCCGGTTCATGTCAAGGCGCCTTCTCCCGTAGGTCGGACCTTCAGGTCCGACATGGCACTTTCAAAACGCCTGGACTTCGGCACAGGTCGGTGGCTGGCAGCCTTGGCGGGTGCAGTTGATGGCGGCGGCTTTCATGGCCAGATCGAGTGTGGCGGCCACGCGTTCGGCCGCGCCGTCAGCCTGCAAGGCCCAGTCGGCCAGGGTGTTGCCCCAGAAGGTGTCGCCTGCACCCACGCTGTCGGCCAGGGTGATGGCGGGCACGGGCAGGTGGTGGTGTTGGCCTTCGATGTCCAGGTGTGCACCGTCTGCGCCACAGGTCAGGGCGATGCGACTCAAAACGCCAGGGGCCACTTGGGCACGCAGTTCGTGCACCAAACGTGGCGATTCGGACAGGACCACGTTGACAAAGCCCATGGTCTGCAGGTCTTCGTCGCTGGCCTTGAGCCAGTCGGTCAGCGCGATCACTTCGTGCAGGGCGCTCACATACTGCGCCAGATCCGGCGCCACTTTGGGCCGCAGGTTGATGTCCACGCTGATGGTCCAGCCCAAAGCGCGTGCCGCCTTCAGGATGGCCACGACTTTGTGGTGCTCTGGCGGGATCAGCAACAAGGAACCGGTGTGCAGGATGCCCGGTGTTTTTTGCTGCTGCAACTGGGCCACGATGCCGTCCACCGTGTAGTCGCGGTCCGCAATGCCTTCGCGGTAAAAGCCGTAGCTCGGTTGTCCGTCGGTTACCTGCACCACGGCCAGCGATGTGGGCAGGCGGCTTTGGCCACCGGTCAGTTGCACACCGTCTTTTTGCAGCAACTGCGCCATGCCCTGACCGAACAGATCGGTGGACAAGGGGTTCAGGTAAGCCACAGAGGCCCCGCGCAGCGCAGCAGCGCGGGCCATTTTGAACGGGCTGCCGCCCATCAGCGGCAACAGTCGCCCGTCGGGCTGGGCGATGCAGTCCATCAGGGCTTCGCCCAGTACAAAAATCGGAGTGGTCATGGCAATCAAGGGGGTTGTGGAGGGGGGCTTATTTTTTGAGCAGGTGCTTGCGGCGCACCACGTCGATCCACACGGCAATGATCACCACCGCACCGATGGCCATCATCTGTTTGAACTGCGAGACTTCCATCAGGTTCATGCCGTTGCGGATCATGGTGATCAGCACCGCACCCAGCAAGCTGCCCCAGATGCTGCCGCGACCACCAAACAGCGATGTGCCGCCCAGAATGACGGCCGCAATCGCGTCCAGTTCGAACATTTGCGCCATTTTTCCGCTGGACGAATCCATGCGGGCCATCAGCACGATGGCCGCCAACGCGCAGCACAGGCCCGAGATCACGTACACCCCCAGCTTGTACCAGCGGATGTTGATGCCCACCTGGCGGGCACCCATTTCGTTGGAGCCCATGGCGTACACGTAGCGGCCGATTTTGGTGCTGGACAAAATGAAAGCCATCACGACAAAAAAGACGCCCGTGATCAGTGTGGGCATGGGCACGCCCAGCACAGAGCCGTAGCCGATGAAGGGCAGGGGATCGGGCAGGCCGGCGTTGTCAAAACCGCCCGTGAGGTCAAACGCCAGGCCACGCCACAGCGTCAGACCCCCCAGCGTGACGATGAATGCCGGAATCCCGACAAAGGCCACCAGGTAACCATTGAACAGGCCCACGGCAGCGCCAATGGCCAGCGCGACGGCCATGGCCAGAACAGGGTCAAGGCCGATTTTGATCATCAGGTGACCCGCCACCGCACCGGCCAGGGCGGTCAAAGCGCCCACGGCCAGATCGACGCCGCCGGTCAGGATCACAAAAGTTTGTCCACCCGCCAGCAAGGCGATGACCGAGGCCTGTACCAGGATGTTGGACAGGTTGCCCGTGGTCAGAAAGTAGGGCGAGGCGAAGGTGAGCAAGACGCCCAGCACGATGACCGCCACCAGGGCGCCGTACCACTCTTGTCGGGTGATGGATTTCATAAGTTTCTCGCTAAAAAAGAAGCCCGGACCCGCAGGTCCGGGCGGGCCATCACTTGGCCTTGACTTTCATGAACTGGCCCACTCCGGAGTCGGCGGCGAACTTGTCCACGTTGGCCGGCAACACCAGGAAGGAGCCGGTGTCGATGCGGGCTTCGACCTTTTTGCCTTGTGCCGCAGCGATGGCGGTTTCCACGCCCACTTGACCAATCTTGGCCAGCATTTGCGCGGCGTTGGCTTGTTGCCAGCCTTGCTTCATCATGTCCAGGCCGCCAGGGGAGCCGTCAAAGCCAGCGATCTTCACGTCGCCAGGCTTCTTGCCAGCGGCCATCAGCGCGGCCTTGGCACCCAGGGCACCGCCGTCCCATGCGCAGGCGATCACCTTGGCATTGGGGTTGGCGCGCAAAGCGGCTTCCACCCCGTTTTGGGCCATGGTCTGGTCCCAGGTGGTGGGCACTTCCACAATCTTGACGTTCTTGCGGCCTGCATTCAGTGCGTCCACAAAGCCTTTTTTGCGCTCTTGGCCGGTGGATTGGCCTTGGTCGCCAGTCACATAGATCACGGTGTCGCCGTCTTTGATCTCGCCTGCAGCCCACTTGCCTTGCACGTTGGCGGCCTTGATGTTGTCGGTGGCGACATACGAGGTGATCTTGGCACCGGTGATGCCGGTGTCCACGGCGACCACCGCGATGCCTGCGGCCAAAGCCTTGTTGATGGCCGGGGCAATGCCGGCAGAGTCCACGGGCGCGATGGCGATCGCATTGACTTTGCGGGTGATCATGTCTTCCACGATGGCCAGCTGGCGTGACAGCTCGCCTTTGTCGGCGGCCAACTCGATGAATTTCACGCCCTTGGCCTGACCGGCTTTCTTGGCGCCGCCGTTGATCAGTGTCCAGCCTTCGTTGGTGTTGCCGTTGGTGATGTAGGCCACGGTCACGTCAGCGGCCATGGCCGAGGTGAACAAGGTGGCTGCCGCTGCAGCGATGGCCAGGCGGCCGAATGTGCGTTTCGTGATCATGGGTTTTATCTCCGTTGTTGAGGATGTCGTCGGACAGAAAACCTCTTTTCCTGACCGCCAGCGGATTAGAAACGGAAATCTCGACTAAGTAAACCTAGTAGTTTTACTAATGCAAGAAATCTTGAAATGCGCGATGCTTGGCACCATTCCTCGTGAAAGCAACCGCCATGTCATCTTCCAAACCCGTTCTTGAAATCCACCAGTTGACCAAGCACTACGGCGGCGTCAAAGCCCTGACCGATGCGCAATTTCGCCTGTTGCCGGGCGAGCATGCCGCCATCGTGGGTGACAACGGCGCGGGCAAAAGCACCTTTGTGCGCCTGATCACGGGGGCCGAGCAACCCAACACGGGCGACATCCTGCTGGACGGGCAAAAGGTCCATTTCGAGTCGCCCCTGGACGCTCGCGAGCAGGGCATCGAAACCGTGTACCAGACGCTGGCGCTGGCCGAAGACCTGGATGTGCCGGCCAACATTTTTCTGGGCCGCGAGATCACCCACCTGAACCTGGGGCCCTTGTCCATCCTGAACCACAAGGCCATGCGCGAGAAATCGGCCAGCATGCTGGCCACCACCGGGGTGAAGATCCAGGACATGTCCGAAAGCCTGCGCGGCATGTCGGGCGGCCAGCGCCAGTGCGTGGCGATTGCCCGTGCCGCCGGTTTCGCCAAAAAACTCATCATCCTGGACGAGCCGACCGCGGCCTTGGGTGTGCAAGAGACCGCCCGCGTGGAAGAGATCATCAAGGGGCTCAAAAAACAGGGCATTCCGCTCATCATCATCAGCCACAACCTGCGCCAGGTGTTTGACCTGGTGGACCGCATCTGGGTGTTCCGTCAGGGCCGCATCATCTGCAGCCGCCTGACGCGCGAGACCAACCCCGAAGAAATCGTGGGCCTGATCACCGGGGCCATCAACCCGGCCAGCCTGCGTTCAGAAGAGGCGGTCGCATGCTGAAAGGGATCGATCCGCTGCTGACGCCCGAGTTGCTGATGCACCTGTGCGCCATGGGCCATGGGGAATGGGTGGCCGTGGTGGATGCGAACTTCACCGCCGACTTTTTGAGCCACGGCAAGCCCGTGGTGCGCATTCCCGGCCACAGCCTGGAGCGGGTGAGCCGTGCCGTGTTGTCGGTGTTGCCGCTGGCCGTCGATGTGGCGCAACCGGCCGCGTTCATGCGCGTGTGCCACAGCCCCGAAGGCCACCGCACGGCGGCCCAGCAGGCCGTGCTCGATCTGGTCGTGGCCGAGGGGTGGACCGCCGATCAGGTCGAGCCCGTCGAACGCTATGCTTTTTACGAGAAAATCAAAGGGGCCAGCCTGATCGTGCAAAGCGGTGAGGGCACGGCTTACGGCAACGTCCTGTTTTGCAAGGGCGTGATCCTCGTCTGATTTTGAAACGCCTGTACCTGCCATGAACTCTGCGCCCACGACCCCAGCCATGCGGGGCTCCAACCATGTCGGGATGCGCCAGTTCAATGAACGCATCGTGCTGCAGGCGATCCGCCACCACGGCGCCATCCCCAAGGCCGACCTGGCCCGCCTGACCCAGCTGTCCACCCAAACCGTGGCCATCATCGTGGGGCGCTTGCTGGACGACGGCTTGCTGCTCAAGCAAGACCGGGTGCGGGGCAAGATCGGTCAGCCTTCGGTGCCGCTGTCGCTCAACCCGCAAGGCGCGTTCAGTGTGGGCATCCAGGTGGGGCGGCGCAATCTGGAACTGCTGGTGGCCGATTTCACCGGCAAACCTGTGGAGCGGGTGGAAGTACTGTACGACTACCCCGACCCGGATGGGCTGTTCCAGTCGATGGCGCAAGGCCTGCACACCCTGCAAGAGCGCATGGGGCCTTTGTGGTCACGCACTGTGGGCGTGGGCCTGACGGCACCTCTGTCGCTGCACAAATGGGCCGACCTGCTGGGCGGTCAGGCCGCACAGGCGCTGGCCCGCTGGGAACACATCGATTTACCGGCCCGTGTGCAGGCCCTGACCGATTTGCCGGTGGTGTTTGCCAAAGACACCACCGCCGCTTGCGTGGCCGAGTTGCTGCAAGGCCATGGCCGCAGCGTGCGCAGTTTTCTCTATGTTTTTGTCGGCACCTTCATTGGCGGTGGTTTGGTGCTGTCCGGCCACATCATGAACGGCGAGCGCGGCAACGCCGGGGCCATTGGCTCGTTGCCGGTGGGCTTGGCGTCCAGCGTGAAAAAAGAGACGGGCATGCCGCCGCAGTTGCTGCAAAAAGCCTCGGGCTGGCAGTTGGAGCAAGCCTTGCTCGCGGCGGGTCACGACCCGTTGCTGATCCACCAGGACAGCATCATGGACGCGGCCTATGCCGGATTCACCACGCCGTGGATCGCCCAAGCCAGTCAGGCGCTGGCCATGACGGTGGCCAGTTCTGCCGCTTTGCTCGATCTGGACGCGGTGGTGATGGACGGCTCGCTGGGCGCGCCCCTCATGACCGCGCTGATGGCCGCCACGCAAGAGGCGCTGGCCGGGTACCGCTTTGACGGCATGCACCAGCCGCAACTGCTGGCGGGCCAGGTGGGCGCACATGCCCGTGCTTTGGGGGGCGCTTTGCTGCCCCTGCACAGCCAGTTTTTCCCGGACAAAGACATCTTTCTGAAGCAGGACAACCCATGAAGTTTTACCTCGATTCCGCTGACGCCCGCCAATGGGCGCTGCCCGCAGGTTGCCCACCCGTGCAAGGCGTGACCACCAACCCCACGCTGGTGATGCAAGCGGGTTTGCCGGTCAGCCTGCCGGGCTATCTGCAACTGGTGGCGCAAGCCGGTGAGGCGCGCGTGCCTGAGTTGATGCTGCAACTGCCCCGCGCCGATGTGGGCGAAGCTGCGCAATGGCTGGAAGTGTTGCTGCCCGCCGCCGTGCAGGCCCGGGTGCGCTTGACCATCAAACTGCCTTGCCACCCCGACTGGCAGCCCGTGCTGCGCGAGGTGCAGGCCTGGGGCGTGCCCACCTTGCTGACCGGCTTGTCCAACCCGGTGCAACTGCTGTGGGCCCGGGCGCAAGGGGCCAACTTTGTGGCGCCCTATGTGGGCCGCCTGCAAGCCGACGGGCGCGATGTCTGGTCACTGATCGACGCCTGCGTGGCCGTGCAGGCCGACGGCCTGCAATTGCTGGCCGCCAGCATCAAGTCGGCCGATGTGCTGTCCCGCCTGATCGCCTGCGGAGCCCACGCCGTCACGGTGCGCCCCGAGTTCGCAGCCGGCCTGGCCACCGATCCGCTCACACTGGCGGCGATGGCGCAGTTTGACCGGGATGTGCAAGCGAGCCAGAACGCCGTCTTGTAGGTCGGTACCTTCAGGTCCGACGTTTCGGGCTCCGACGCGGATCTGTCATGAACCTGTGCGACGCTCCGGATGATGAACGGTAACGGGCATTCGCGCGCAGGGGCGCGCTTCCACAAGGTTTCCGGTTTTTGTGGGAGGCCGCCCCTGCGGCCGAAGGCTGTTCTTTCACGTTAAGCCACCGACCTGGAACGCATGGCGCGGCCGCTCAAATGGACCGATACCGCGCCAACGGCGGGTTGCGTGAGAAGTACTGCAGGATGCCGCGCATGAGGGCGTCGGTGAGTTGCTTTTGGTAGGCCTCGCTGCCCAGTTTTTCTTCTTCTTCGGGGTTGCTGATGAAGGCGGTCTCGACCAGCACGCTGGGGATTTCGGGGGCTTTGAGTACGGCGAAACCCGCTTGTTCGACCCGGGGTTTGTGCAGGCGGCACGGCTTCAGCATGCCCATGTTCTGGCAGTCAATCGAGGTCATCTGTGGGCTCGGGTCGATGCCCCTCGAACGCATGCTGCAACAGCAAACGGACTTGGGCCCGCTGCGCTTTGCCAATCGGCCGGGGATTGCTGTAGGGGTTGCTGACGGCGATGTCGGTCGCTTGGTCCAAATCATGCTCTTGCATCCCAATGTCGCGCAGGGCAACCGGGGCACCGTGGGCTTGGGCCAAATCAAAGAGCGCGCTGGGCGCAAACTTGCCGCCACTTTGGTGGGCGTCACCCTGCATGGCTCGACTTATTTCCTCCATGGCCTCGGGGACATATCGCGCATTGAATGCCAAGGCATGCGGAAGGATAACGGTGTGTACGTCTGCGTGCGGCAGGTTGAAGCTGCCCCCCAAGGTGTGGCATAGCTTGTGGTGCAAGGCCATGCCCACATTGCCCAGCACAGTGCCGCACAGCCACGCACCATACAACGCACGTGAGCGCGCTTGCAGGTCGACGGCGTTGCGATGGAGTGCAGGAATGGCATTGGTCAGTGCCGCAATGCCTTCCCGTGCCATAAGGCTCATCACGGGGTTGCGGTCCTGGGCATACAGGCCTTCGGCGGCATGGGCGATGGCATTCATGGCGCTGGTGATGCTGATGTGCAGTGGCAGACTGGTGGTGAGTTCGGGATCGTAGATCACGGTCTTTGGCAGCACGCGCGCGTCGCGCCCGGTTTTCTTCAGACCGCCTTCCGTCAAGCCGTAGATGGGCGTCATCTCGCTGCCCGCATAGGTCGTCGGAATAGCCAGGATTGGCAAACCAGAGTCCAGCGCAATGGCTTTTCCCAATCCCGTGGTAGAGCCTCCACCTACGGCAATGGCGCAGTCTGCCCCCTGGCGCTGTGCAAAGTCCCGGGCTTCGCGTGCCGTCTCCATCGGAACATGCATCTGCGCACGGGGGAAGATGCCACCGGCTCGATTCCCCAGGATGTCGGCAATCTGTTCCGCCAGCGGCAGCTGTTCGGGTGTACAGAGCACCAGAACACGCTGGGCACCCAGCACATCGACCTCGCGCTCCAGATGCTGGATGGCGCCGCAACCAAACACGACGCGACTGGGCTGACCGTTGTAGACAAAGGAGTGCATGGCTATGTACCTGGGAAATGCAAGGTCAACGCGGCGCTGATGGGCGCGCAATGGGCAGGCTGATGAGTGACTGAAGGTCGCAGAGCGCAAGCCCATCGACCAGATCGATGACTTGCAAACCGTTGGGGCCACAAGCCAGGGTGCCGAGGTCGGAATAAATGCGCTTGACGCAAGCCATGCCGGTCAAAGGATAGGTGCATGCCCGAACCAGTTTGCTTTCTCCGTTCTTGGCCAGCAGCTCCATCATCACCCAGGTCTGCTTGGCCCCCAGGGCCAGGTCCATGGCACCGCCCACGGCGGGAATTGCACCCGGTTCACCGGTATGCCAATTGGCCAGATCGCCGGTCTCGGAAACCTGGAACGCCCCCAGCACGCAAATGTCCAGATGGCCGCCACGCATCATTGCGAAGCTGTCGGCATGATGAAAGAAGGCGCCGCCAGGAAGCAGACTCACCGGTTGCTTGCCCGCATTGATCAGGTCGAAGTCTTCATGGGCAGGATCAGGACTGGGCCCCATGCCAAGAATGCCGTTTTCGCTGTGCAAAACCACGTCGATATCGGTCGCAATGTAGTTTGCCACCAGCGTCGGCATGCCGATGCCGAGGTTGACATACGCACCATCATGGATATCGGCAGCCACACGTTGGGCAATCTCGGCCTTGCTTCGTCTTGGGCAGTCAGGCATGGCGGGCTTTCTGAGGCTGGGCAAACCCGCCCGCTTGCGTGGCGACGCGCGGGATTCGCACAATTTTTGATACATAGATGCCCGGTGTGACAATGTGCTCGGGGTTCAGCTCGCCCAAGGCGGCAATGTGATGGACGGTTGCCACGGTGCGTGTGGCCGCAGTGGCCATCACCGGACCAAAGTTGCGGGCGGCTTTGCGGTAGATCAGATTGCCCCAGCGGTCACCTATTTCTGCCTTGACCAAAGCCAGATCTCCGTGAATCGGATGCTCCAGCACATGCATGCGGCCGTTGATTTCTCGCGTTTCCTTTCCGAGCGCCAATGCGGTGCCGTAGCCGGTTGGGGAGAAAAAAGCGCCTATGCCGGCGCCTGCAGCCCGGATGCGCTCGGCCAAGTTGCCTTGTGGGACCAGCTCCAGCTCCAGTTTGCCGCTGCGGTACAGCGCGTCAAATACATGGGAGTCGGCTTGCCGGGGAAAGCTGCAGACGATTTTTCGGACTCTTCCGGTCTTGAGAAGCGCCGCCAATCCTCGGTCGCCGTTGCCCGCGTTGTTGTTCACCACGGTCAGGTCTTTGGCACCTTGCTCCATCAAGCCAGCAATCAATTCGTCAGGGACACCCGCGGTGCCAAATCCACCGATCAATACGGTCGCACCATCTGGGGTACCGACCAAGGCGTCTGCAAGGGACTGGGCGACTTTATTGATCATGTCCGCTTGTCGGCAAGAACAAAATCGCAATCCAGGCAATAACTGCCGTCGGCCTGAGGCGTCCAATCCTTGATCAAGGTCTCGCGCACGCCAAAGACCGCGTCTGAATCGAGGTAGGGGTCGCCATCGCGAAAGATGTGGGTGATCAGGGTTTCAAAGCCAGGGGCTTTGATCATGAAGTGCAAGTGCGCGGGGCGCCAGGGGTGGCGACCGGTGGCGCTCAACATCGCACCGACTGGTCCGTCGTGGGGAATCGGGTAAGGCGCCGCCAAAATGGACTGGAAGTGAAATGCCCCATTGGTATCGGCATTCAAGATGCCGCGACCCTGGGCATGGGTCAGGTCGCCGCGCTGCACGTCGTACAGCCCCTCATCGTCTGACTGCCACACTTCGATATGGGCGCCTGCAATCCCTGTGCCGTCCAGGTTCTTGACCGTGCCTGTGACTTTGCAGGGAATCCCTTTGGCGCCATTGGCCACATCGCCGCCCAGCGCATAGTGGGGAGCATTGTCGGTGTGGAACGGACCGAACACGGTGGCCTCAGTACAGCCCTTAGGTTTGTCGTTGTTCATGGCAACCGTCAGCATTGACAGGCCCAGCACATCGGAAAAGAGAATGAACTCTTGGCGCACGTCATTGGTGATGTGGCCCACGCCGGTCAAAAACGCGATGCCTTGACTCCATTCGATCTCGGTCAGCTTGACGTCCCGTGCAAAGGCATGCAAGTGCCGCACGAGCGCGTCCATGATCTCCTTGAGCCGAGCATCTGGCGTGCCCGCAAAACTCTGCCGCACGGCATCGGTGATGTTGTCTTGGTTGAGGTTTCTCATACGGTTCTTCGGCTCCTCGTCAAGGCACGGTCTACCACTCGCCAATGATGACGCCACCGGCTGCAGCTGGATTGGCGCGACGCATGATGTCTTCGTCAGAAATCGTCACCCGGTTGCGGCGGCTGCGCATCCAGTCAAAGATCCAGCCCAGATGCTCATCGCGGACCGTGCTGTAGCCCGGATCTCGCCCCAGGTCGTGCAGCTCCTGCGGGTCTTGCTGCATGTCAAACAGCTGCGCAGGGAAGCCGTCGTAATGGATGTATTTGAAGCGCTCGCTGCGGGCCATCACCATGCGCGCCTTGTTGGGTTGGAGCTTCAGGTTTCGGGCGGCGCCATAGATGGCATAGTCCAGCTCCGAGATGGCCACTTCCCGCACGCTGGTTTTCTCGCCTTTCAGCAGGGGCTGCAGTGACTTGCCCTCCAGCCAATGCCATGGCACGGGCAGGCCCTGGCTTTCCAGAAAGGTGGGAAGCAGGTCAATGGCCTCCACCAGCGCCTGGCTGGTGGTGCCATGGGTCTGCGGTGCGCTCGGGTCGGCAATGATCATGGGAATGCGCACGCCCTGCTCGAACATGAACTCCTTCTCGCCCAGCCAATGGTCGCCCAGGTAGTCGCTGTGGTCGGCGGTGAAGACAATCAGGGTGTTGTCCATCAAGCCCCTTGCCTGCATGAACGCAAAGAGTTGGCCCAAGTAGTCGTCCACCTGTTTGACCAGCCCCATGTAGGCAGGAATCACGTTGAGTCGGTCCGCATCGCGCGAGAAAGCTCGGCCTTCGGGATGCTGGCGAAACCCGGCATACACCGGGTGGTCATTGTCACGTTCGTGCGCGGCGCGGATGGGGGCCTGCACATCGTCCGCACCGTAGAGCTTGTGGTACGGCGCCTGCGCGATGTACGGCCAGTGTGGCTTGATGTAGGACAGATGCAGCATCCAGGGCTTGTCACCCTGCTCAGTCATGAAATCCATGGCGCGGTGCGTCATGTAGGCCGTTTCGCTGTGCTCATCGGGCACACGGGTGGGCAAATGGGCGTTGCGGTAGTACCAACCGCTGGCTATCTGGCCTTGCGCATCGACGCCCGCATTGGCCCAGGTGTGCCAGGGGTTGTCCCCGGTCATACCGTGGCTGCGCAGGTACTCGTTGTAAGCCAACTTGGGGTCCACCTTGCTGTCGGGGTGTATGCCATCGTCCCGCTCGTACGGCTCAAACCCCGCTTCGGCAACGTATTTGCCTTGTGCACTGTCGGTAGGCAAGAGCATGCGCGTGAGTCCATCGCGGTCGGCGTACATGTGGGTCTTGCCCACCACCGCCACCCGCATGCCAGACGCGCGCAGGTGGTCGCCCATGGTTTGCTCGCCGAGCGGCAGGGGGATGAAGTTCCAGGTGGCGCCGTGCGAAAACACATAGCGGCCGGAATAAAACGAGGCGCGCGACGGTCCGCAGTTGGGCGACTGGCAGTACGCGCGGTCAAACTTCACCCCACGCTTGGCAATGCCGTCAATGTGGGGCGTTGCCAGCGTTTTGTGCCCATAGCATGACAAGTAATCTGCGCGAAGCTGGTCGCACATGATGAAGAGGATGTTTTTGGGCTTGGCCATGGCATCACTCGAGTTTGAGACCGAGTTTGCGAACCACGGGCGTCCAGCGCTCGGTTTCATCGCGAACCCGTTTGGCGGCTTCTTCAGGGCCCATCCCCACAGGGGTGGCATCAATGACCGCGAGTTTTTCGCGGATCTCTGGCACGGCCAGGGCGTTGTTGACTTCGCTGTAAATGCGCTGCATCACTTCGGGCGGCGTGCCCTTGGGAACGTACAGCATTTCGGAAAAGGTGGCATCAAAGTTGGGCACGCCTGCCTCCTGCATGGTGGGCACTTGCGGTACAAGGTTGGAGCGCTTGCGGCCCGACATGGCCAGACCGGTCAACCGCCCCGCCTTGACATGGGGCGCCACCGCATTGGTCACCAAAAAAGCACAGGCCACCTGGCCGGCCAACAAATCCTGCGCGGCAGGCGCTGGGCCCTTGTAGGGCACATGAACCATTTGCGTGCCGCTGGCCGCCAGGTACATCTCCATCACCAAATGGCCTGGCACACCCACACCGCCGGATGCATAGTTCAGCGATTTGGTCTTGGCCAGCGCCGTCAACTCTGCCACCGACTTGACGCCAACCGAGGGGTGGCACACCAGCATCTGGCTGAAGGTCACCAAGGTGGTCAGGGGCACCAGGCTATCGGGCTTGAAATTGAGTTTTCCATAGACCAAGGGGTTGATCGAAAAGATGGTGTCCGGGCCTTCGAGCACCGTGTAGCCATCGGGAGCCGCATTGGCCACGGTCTCAGCGCCGACGTTGCCACCGGCACCTGGCTTGTTCTCGACCACCATGACTTGGCCCAAGCCATTGCCGACACGCTCACCAATGGTGCGCAGCGTCACATCGCCTGGGGTTCCTGGCGGAAAGGCGACCATCATTCTCACGGGTCGGGTGGGCCAGGTCTGCGCGTGCGTTTGGCTGGAAAATGTCAATGCAGCGGCGATGGCAATGCCACTCAAAAGGATTGGACGTTTCATGGTGATTCCCCGGTTGGTGGTGGTTGGGTTCAGATCGTCACGCCACCGTCGACATTTATCACCTGACCGGTGATGTTGGTCGCTGCAGCGGAACTCAAAAAGACAACGATGTCTGCAACGTCGTCAAGGGTTTGGGGACGCAACATGGGCACATGCTGCGCAATGCGCGCATCAAACACAGCGCGGGCTTCGTCCATCCTGATGGGCGCATCGGTGTCGTTTTGGGCATGTGCACGCATCTTTTTGCCAAGCGACTCCCACATGGGTGTCCAGATGAAACCCGGACACACCGCATTCACACAGACGTGCTGAGGCGCCAGATCGCGCGCCAATACCTTGGACAGTGAAATCAAGGCCGCCTTGGAAACACTGTAGGGGGGCATGTAGGCTGCGGATATCACGCCGGTGATGGACGATATATTGACGATGCGCCCCTGGTCCGAATTGAGTAATGCCAGCCGACTTGCATTGCAGACATGCACAGCGCCCATGAGGTTGATCGCCAGCGTGCGCTCCCAGTCCTGCTCGCTGTTGTTCGTAAATGGCATGCCCGGGGCCGATGCAACCCCTGCGCCGTTCACCACAATGTCCAGACGCCCAAAGCGCTCGAGAACAGCCGCAACAGTTGCTTTGACTGTCTGGGCATGAGCGATGTCACAAGAAAAGCCCGCAGCGCTCGCGCCAGCGGCACGCATCGCTTGCGCGGTGTCTTCGGCCGCTTCGCCATTCACGTCCAGCACGGCCACGCCAGCGCCTTGTACGGCCAACGCCAAGGCGCTGGCGCGGCCGATGCCGGCACCGCCTCCGGTCACCAGCGCAATGCGGCCATCCAGACGCAGACGCTGTGCCAGACCAGAGGCGTTCAAAAGAAGATCCCCAGGTTCTTCTGTGTCACGACTGATTGATCCAGAATGATGTCGCGTCGGCAAATCAGCCAGCTGTCACCCTGGGGGCGCAGGTAGTCCTCGCGGTAGCCCCCGAAAATTTCCAGGTCATATTCCAGATGTGAGCGATAAATGAGGAAGTTGGATCGGATGCGGACCACGCCTTCATCCATCAACTCCATGACTTCAACATTGGTCACAAGATGGCGTGTGCGCGATGGCGGGGTTTCAGACCAAGCCATGCCCGTATCCAGGCGCCTGACCCGGTTGCTGAGGCTGGTCTTGTTCTCGTCAAAGTGTGCCACTTGGCCATAGGTGCTGATTTCTTTGCCTTGGTCACGGCCAGTGCGGTTGGTGACCAGCGGCATCCAGTAACGCACGTCATCGCTGAACAGTGCCACCCATTCTTCCAGGTGCTGGTCATCCATCAAACGCGCTTCATGCGTGAGGAAGGCCTGCACCCTGAACCAAAGCCCCATGTCCATATTTGCTGCTGCTTTGCTCATGATTCTTCTTTCAGCTACAAGCTTTACGCGACATATCGGGCACCGACGGTGCCGTGGCATCGTCCATCATCTTGGCCCAGTGTCGATAAAACCCGCGTTGGTTGATCTCGGACTGAAAACGGCCCAACTTGCCACGGATATCGGGGTGAATGCTGCTGGGGTCGGTGATTTCATCGCCCAACCCCATCTCCAGGTTTTGTGGATAACGGCGTGCCACGTAACCCTCGCTTGACGAATGACACTGCACCCAGTTGTCCACATCGTCCGCTTCCCAGGTGCCACTCGTGCCGTGGCGCTGCAGCATGTGCAGACCCTTCTCGCGCTTGTAGTCATCTGGTGCCGCCTTGTCGACAAAAACCCAACCCCAGGCTTCGGTCAATTTGGGGCCTTTGGGGTGCCAGACACGAATCGCACCGCCCTGCCAGAGCAAGGACACATTCGGGAATATGGAGGCGTGCATGGGCGAAAAATGCAGACCACGCAATTCACCCAAGCGTTGAATCGATTCATCCAAGCGCATCTTTTCGTAGTCCCTGAATTCCGGCAGAGACATCTCAAAAACTTCTTCTTTGTTGGCCGCCCAACGCGTGCCAAAACCATGGCCGCCGCCCGGGTTGACCTGAAAACCCTCGTAGCCGTAACCGCTCTTGCGCAGGGGCATGCCTTCAAAGCCAGACACCCAGGCCGATTTGTGACTGACAGGGCCGTGGTAGCTGTCGCCAATGAAGTTGTCGACGGGGAATTTCCAGTTCGTGTGGACCAGCCACTTGTGCGTACCGGGCAAAAATTCAATTCCCCCTTCACGCCGATCCAAGATCATGTCAAGGTACCAGGCCATGTCACCCAGGTAGTCCTCCAAAGTGGGGGCGTTGTTGTCAAAGGTGGCAAACAGCAAACCCTTGTAGCTGGCGATTTTGGCAACCGGAACCAGACCATGGGCCTCAATATCAAGCTTTTCCAGGTAGATTTCCTTGAATCCGGGGACGTTGCTCAAGCGCCCATCATTGGAAAAAGTCCAGCCGTGAAACGGGCAAGAGAACGCTCTCGCATTGCCTGAGTCAGCTCGGCACACGCGGTTGCCCCGGTGCCTGCACATATTGAGGTAACACCCAATCGTGCCATCCGCTTTGCGGGTCACGATCACGGGATCGCGCCCCATGTAGGTGGTGAAAAAGTCATTGACCTTGGGCAGCATCGACTCGTGCCCCAGCAAGAGCCAACACTTCGCAAAAATCCGCTCCAACTCCAGCTCAAAGGTTTCAGGATCAGAAAAGATGTTGCGATTGATGTCGCCCTTGGTCAAATCAATCAGGTGTTCAAAATGTGATTTCATCCCGCCTTACCTCAACGTTTGTTAATCAATCAGATGTCCAGCACCAGCCGTTCACCCCGGGCCCGAGAAACGCAAGCCATCAACACTTGGTGGCTTGCTTTGTCTTCGGGACTGAGGATTTGGTCGCGGTGGTCCACTTCACCCTCCAGGACGGCGCACTCACAGGATCCGCACACGCCTTCGCGACAGACCGACGGGAGGACAACGCCACAGGTTTCAAGCGCCTCAAGAATGGATTGGTGTGCAGCGACGTCAACCGTCTTGCGTTTGCGGGCAAGTTCGACCACAAACGGGCGGTTATCTTGTGTTGGGCCCCGAGGGTTTCCGCCAAACGACTCAAAGTGAAGGTGGTCGGACGGATGGCCTGCAGCCAGTTCACGCACTTTTTCCATCAGACCGAGCG
>ERZ1292630.136-Hain-H41-02um-R3-136-length-81400-cov-50_pt1 | contig 81400 bp, 78 predicted proteins | sample MGYA00564408_ERZ1292630 | MGnify/ENA primary metagenome ERZ1292630 (study PRJEB36523, sample SAMEA6512641) | groundwater metagenome | collected 2019-01-08 | study: AquaDiva: Metagenomics assemblies of 32 groundwater samples
GCAGAGGGAGGGCTTCGCGGTCACGTGCCCGCTCGCCCCGGATGCATCACGCCTCATATCCGGTTTTTGTTCATCGCCCCGCAGCTTCGGATTGGGCGTCCTCCAGACCCCGCCTCACGACGACGCCCTTGCCCTTCTCCTTACCTTCGGCTCTGCGACAACCTGGCCATAGGACTTGCCCCTATGAAGTAACGCGCCATGCCCGGCGCTCACGTTGGAGGTAACTGGCGCCGGAGCGCGCAACGCGGAGGGAACCCAAAATGCGCAGCATTTTGGGCGTCCAGTTGACCGAAGGGTTAGGTCTCATATCTGTCGCCTGATAACAAATGCGTTCTCAGCCTTCTCGAACCCTTGGTTGGGGTAATAAGTCATTGCACTAGGTGCGGAGAGCAAAATAAGACTGACCTCAGAGCCAATAAGCGCCTTGGTTCTGCGGATAAGCTCACCGCCGATCCCTTGTCCCTGAAACTCTGATGCAACCGCAAGATCTGAAAGATAGCAGCAGTAGGCATAGTCGGTTAGTGACCGACAAACCCCGATTAGTTTGCCCGATGCCCAAGCCGAGATAACAAGGCTTGGTGCGGCAAACATGCGCTCAATTCGGGCAAGGTCACTTGTTGGGCGCGAAATTCCTGATGAGTCAAACACACGAGCAATATCGTGAACCTCCAAGGGGGCATTGCTGAGATATTCAATTTCAGGCTTCGTCATGGCAAAAGTGGAAGACCTAACTATGTATTATCTGATTCCGTATAAGGTCCCTATTGTCTTGCGAGGTTGGATAAGACCCGTACGGTATCCTGCCAGGATTGGGACCTAAGTCCAAGGAATTTCTTCGCGGTTCGGCTCTGGCTTCTATGCACGCGGGGTCTCATACAGTTCCGTATAAGACCCCGGGCCTGCCATAGGCTTCATAGCACATCCGCCGGGCTCCAGACTCCATGTGGGCCGCGATTCAACACATGGGTATAGAGCATGGTGGTCTTGACATCCTTGTGGCCCAGCAGTTCCTGAACCGTCCGGATGTCATAGCCGTCAGCCAACAAACGCGTGGCAAAGGAGTGCCGGAAGGTGTGACAGGTGGCGTGCTTGACCAGTCCGGTCTTGCGGACAGCCTCTTTGATCGCGCGCTGCACGGCGGATTCGTGAACATGATGGCGCCCCTCTTCGCCCGCCCGTGGATTCACCCACCGGTGGTCGGCGGGGAAGACGAACGGCCAGCCCCACTCGGCGGCGGCATTGGGATACGTCCGCGCCAAGGCATGCGGCAAGACAACCCGCCCCCATCCCTTTTCCTAAACGCAACGTGCGCGTGTGCTATCAGCGCTTGTATTAGGCAGGGGAGGTGAAGCGAAGAAGTTGGCGTTGACGGCCTGTATGCGGAAGCTGCTCACGATTCTCAATGCGATGCTGAAAAGTGCGACGCCGTGGCGGGTCCCGGTCAGCCTGTCAGCTTGATTTTCAAGACAGTTGCTGACCCTGCACATGGGCGCGCCAGCCACCCAGAGACCGGATCCGCTCGTCGAGGAGATGAGAGGCCGCCGCGTTCGCGCGCTGCGCTTCCGCACCTGACTTCGGCTCACTTCTCTTTGGTTTCAGCGCCACGGTCATTCAGCAACCTGTTGTGCTATTCAAACGCTCAACATCAGCGGCGACGCGCCTTCGTATTCGGTTCTCCGGAACGATCCCCAAACAACAAATCGATACGGAAGCTTGGCAAGTCTGTCCTTACTGAGTTTCTTCCCGCGCGTGCGTCCAGAGCTGGGATAAGTTGTCATTTCAGCTTGGTCAAGCTGCAGGCCATGATCTGTAAAACAGCTGGAGCAAGCGATAGCGCCCAGGGCGTGGAAGCGCGTTGTGAAACCTAATGCGCAAGCTCAGACGTCGCTGGCATGCGATCGGTCTGAAGCGTCGAGTTAGGCAGAAATGGTCTGCACAATCAGCGGCAGCTTGTTGAGCGTGAGCTGCTTCAGCTCGACCTTTTTGCTGGCGTTGTCAATGTCGATCCCCACAAGATGTCCTGCGGCATCGTAATCGAGAACGATACCGTCCGCGATCTCTCGGGTTTCGACGCTCGGCTACTCGGAAAGATCGATATACAGCGAATCGGTATCGGGATAATAATTGAGCTTCATGGCTTGAATCCCCTGTCTGGGAAAGCGTTGTGTATTGTGACCTTATCTTCGAGGGTGATTACCCTCAATATCCGTCCCTCAAGCTCCTCAATCCGGCCCCAGAACCGGTACCGGTTTCCCTCTTGAGGTTCGCTTCTTAGCGCGTTCTCCAGAGCCCGCACGCAACGGTGAAAGATGGGCATGCTACTTTGGTGGGCGACGATATCCCTGGTACGTGATAACCAAGGCGATGGCAAAGAGAATGCTCTCGAGGATCGTGAACACCGCGGAACCGGTACGTGCTGCAGCTTGATGGTACTGCGCGGCGGCGAACATCCGGATAAGCCCAAGGACCAAGAAGAACCAGCCGGTCAGTGTGATGAGGACAGTCCAGCTGCGCGTCCAGATGTTGTGAGAGCGAACAACAGCGAGGCCGGCAACGAACATGAGCACGCCCGAGAGGTACACGACAGGCGGAATCTGGCTGTCGTAGAGGTGCGGCTGAACCAACGGTGATTCCGAGACGAGCATGGCGACGAGTGTCGGGCCGAGCAGGCCCGCGATACGCTTGGAATCGGCCATGACACCTTCTGACGTGGGATGTGCGGGCTAACTATTGAGTATACTGACCGGTATAGTACGCATCGACAGACCGCAAGCGGCGCGTGATTCTTACGCGTGTTCAATCACTTGTCAATGCCTCCCTAGTGCCGCGTCGGCGTGCTATACAGACCGGCATAATTCCGTGATAGCTGCGAAGGGCTCAACCCTTGGACCAGCGCATCGGCTGGACTGCGTACGCCTTTGCCACCGCGAACGAGGACGTGGTTGCGAGATGGGTCAAGGACCTTGATGCGCAGGCGGCAGCATTCCATAAGACGCAGACCGCTTCCGTACAACAGCATCGCCATCAGCCAAGGTGTGCCACGGAGGCAGCCAAGCAGGCGCCCGCCTTCTTCTTTTGTCGCCACGACAGGAAGTGGCTTCGCGCGCTTGGCTCGAACGACACCCTGAATGAGGCCGATCTTTCTATCCAGGACTTCGTGGTAGAGAAACAAGAGGGCGTTGGGTGCTTGGTTTTGTGTCGAGGCACTCACACGGGAGGCCGTGGCCAAGCTGGATAAGAACCGGCCAATTCCGGTTTGTCCATGTCGGCGACAGGCCGTAACTCGTGAAAGCTTATAAAGCGCTGAATCCAGTGACAATAGGCTTGTTCAGTGTGGTGGTTGAGATGTCGGGAGAATTTAAGGGGTCTGACCCCTTTAGCGGGCCCGGGGTTGTAACGTCGGGTGCCTCGATCAAGACGGTTGAGCGCAACTCACTTGGCCGCACTGAGCTCGTAGCTCGGGTGATGGTTGCGGGGTTAACGCAGAGCTACGCGGTGCGCTGCCGTTTGGCGCGGCCGCTTGAACGTGTTGTTAGACGTGATGATTTTTCTGTGAGCCGACCGGTGACGAACTTGTGTAGCACACTGGCAATCAGCGTTTGATAAGGCACGCCTTCTTCGGCCGCACGGGATTGAATATCCATCAGGTCGGGGGAGGACAATCGAACATTGACCCTCCGGTTCTTGATAAATGTAGCCCGGGCCGCTTCTTTGAAGTGTTTCAGTTCGGCCTTCGATGGAGCCATGGACTTCAAGCGGCCTTTCTCATAGTCTTCAGAAATTCGTTCTTCATATGATGGGCTGCGCGGTTTCATTTATACACCACCTTTCAAGTAATCACGGGTCGCTTTCCTATTCGGAATAACCGTTTTTTAGGCTTCATGATTCATAGCCAATCGCTGGCGTCTCCGACCCGCCTCGAACACCGGTGCCGCCTTAAAACAGTGCAGTCTCACCTGATCGATAACGCGGCACATTTCTCCCATGTAATCCAGGACTTCACGAAGCAGGGCTTCACGATCGAGACGGCCATCCCTGAAACTCTCTGGCGGCTCAATGCCCGCGTCCTGATCGAAGTATTCGTCGCCTATCAATGAGTACGTGTGCTCTCCAGCTGGAACGTGAACGGCAACGTGTTGCAAAAGTCCTCCATGGTGCGTCACATAGTGGCGGAGGCCCATTGCTCTCCGGAACCATGTAGCCCGCCGCACGTTGTCTAGGAGCTCAACCAACCCAGTGTCCACCTTCGCGAGACGGACTCGAAAGGGCTTGTCCCAACGCACTTCCTTCGGCGTCATGCTCAGCCCGTAGTAGTGCACCATCTCGTGCAGGAGAACGTCGAAGGTTGAGGCCAAATTCATCGCCGCACACTCAGTGAGATACGATCGCTCGCGCGTGTCGAAGCTCCCGGTTAGCGCTTGTGACAGAAGGAAACGGCATGCGTCGAGTTTCCAGCCTGGACCTTCTGCCTGCTGAAGGCACTCTATGGGGTCCAGTTCCGGATCCTCACCATTATAGCCTCTGATCATTTCGTGCACTTCGTCCATGCCGATACTGGGTTGAGGCCATTCCATATGAGTTCCTCCGCTGGCGGTGCCTGTGAGAGCACCCGTGCTCCCGGTACGGCACTTTCTACGGTGACTGCGCCACGGCCTGTTCGCCCTGGACGGCTGGCCGCGCTCACGAGGTCTAACTATGTATTATCTGGTTCAGCATGGGATGTTAGAAGGTCCTGCGATACCGGATAAGATCCGCGCGATAGTCCGCCTGGATTGCGACCTAAGTCCAAGTGATTTCTACGTGGATCGTCTGTGCACGATATCCACGCTGAGTCTGATATGGTTCTGTATACGGGAGAATTTAAGGGGTCCCCCTTTGAGTGGCCTCAGGGTTGAATCCTGGGCCTAGCAGCTTCGCCAGTCACACGGCCAGGTTCTCAGATTCCCTCGCCAAACAATGACTCCCGATAATCATCTCATCAGCCGCACGCCCCTCAGAATGAGGCGATCGAGGAAACCGTGGTGGCGCGTTGGCTTCATGCCGTTGTTAGACGGAGGACCCAAACTGCCACAGTCCAAGCTCTTCCATCACCTTCTTGCCGAGTGAATTGCCAGCGGACAGTTCCGCTGCTCGCGGGCCTGCAATTTCAGCGAAACGCTGTTTCATCGGTTGCTGTCCCGAAAGCTGCCCACAGCGTGAATTCACTAAGCACTCCGATGCGCACAGAATTATGTCGAACAGATTCAAGTATGCCAACAGGTGGGCTTGGTGAACCGCTGGACTCCGATCATAGAATTGGATTTGAAGGGTCACGGTTGGGCCCTGATCATGAACGGTCATATCGCGATAGGTAAAGTCGGGATTGGGATGCATAAAATCGTCGTTTAGACGATTCAGGACTTTATGGAAATCTCTGCTGTTCGGCAGTGATTTTGAAACCAGTGCCTCACCAGAAAATGCCTTCTTGTAGGCTTTTCGATCACTGAGTCGCTCCTTCCAGATCTTGGCGTTAACGGGATCATCCACAAACTTTCCCAAGATGAGCAACGCCTCCAAGCCGGGTCTGAAGGTCAGCCAAGCGAGGAAACTCTGGTACGAAGCAATATGCTGAAATCCGAATATGGCGTGCCGGACCAAGATGTTCACGAATACAAGCAGACCCGCATGAGATTGGCCAGTGGAATCTCTCTCCCTCCCTATCCGACCCCACACTGTGCGAAGGCCATAAAGCAAGCGTTCGAAGGTCCGAAAATCATCTCTGAAGTTGAGCAGAAATGTTTCGCGATTCCTAACCTGTGTTGCGGCATAGTCCAGAAGGTTAGACTCCATGCTGTCCCGTGCTCCCGCCGTCTAACTATGCATTATCTGCTTCCGGATAAGATCCCAATCGACTCTCGTTGCTGGATAAGACCACCGGGGTATCCTGCCAGGAATGAAACCGAAGGCCAAGAGGTTTTTCTGCTCTCGGTGCATCCATTTGGCTTCGCGAACTACGCGTAGTCGCTGTGAGTTTTTCATTCGTGACAGCACCATCGCTTCCTGGGGCTCGGCTGGAACGGATGCACGACGAGGTGGGCGCCATGGCGTATGATGACGCTTCACGGGTCAGAAGCGGTCGAGGTGCGACGGCATTGCGCCGCTCCGGCGCAGCTTCAGAGGAGCACCGGGACAAAGGAGTGATTCAACTGCTCATGACGGCTTAGCGCATGATGGCCCCACCGAGGTCGTGCGCCGTTCGTCAGCCGAGCCCTCTTTTCTCTCACCCCCTCCGCCCGAATCCCTCTCCCGTCATCACCTCCGCCACGTTCTGACCGTTTACGAAGACATCGGCGAGGGTGCGTCCGTAGACGTCGCGGCCGTGGGGGACGATGTCGATGGTTCCCTCCTGCATCAGTTGCTCCAGCCTAATGGCAGCTTCTCGGCCGCCCGGTTCCGACATCTCCGGTGCGTTGTAGCCGCGTATGCGGATGCGATCGGTGCCGTAGCGGATCGTGTCGCCGTCTACGGTGCGGACTTGCCAGGGTTCCACGGTTCGTTCGAAGCTTCCCATCGACAATGCGTGACGCGGCAAGGAGCGAAGTCCACGGCTATGAAAACGCGACTTTTTTGCGAAGGGATTCTTGTGCGGGCGCGGTCCCCGCTCATGCTGTCCACGTCGGTACCGCGGCGCCTGATGCTGGGGCAGCGGCTGACGTTCTTCCGGTTTCAACCCCCAACAGTCGTTGCAGTGAAACGGCCCAGGATCGTTCGTGGCTGCCGGCGTATAGGTGTGCAGGGTGGACCGACTCTCCTCCATGACGCTGACGGCTTGCGGCGTGGGTGAAGCAACTAAGAACAGCAGCGTGAATCGGCTGAGCAGGCGGGCAACACGTTCGTTTCTGTGCAACATGGAAAGACGTCCTCCGAATGTTCAGGCGCAGACGAAGCATGCTCCATGCCATAGCCACGACGGAGGTGTCCTGCGGTTGACAAGCCGAAAAACCGCGTGCTCAAATGCCTTCCGTTGAAGAGCGTATGGCTGATGGCCAATAGCGAATGGTTGAGACTTTTGATTTTTCCGGAGCTCGTACCATAAGCCATATGCTATGTGCTCTTAATCTTTAAGACCATACGAACTACTACAGGAGAGCCGCTCATGGATATGTTTGGAAAAGTGGGGCTGGTCGAGGTGCCGATCTTGATCGCTCCGGATCAGAAGGCCTGGATGGATCGCATGATCAAGGAAGGGAAGATTGCGATTCCACCCGGTGGGACGTTGGAAAAAGGCTCGCTCTATTCGATGTTTGTCCGCATGCTGCTGCACAACGCGATGGAAGAACAGAAGCGGCAGGAAGCGTTGGAGATGGACGACGAGGACGACGACGAATAGCTCAGGATGCCGGATAGCGCTGTATCTCTGAAGATACGTCTGTATCTTCCGGTGCACCTCTGGGAGCAAAGGCTAATGGCGTATGGCTTATAGCGAGAGGCAGATGGGAGGAGCGTAAGGCTCTTTTTCCTCCGCTATATGCCATAGGCCATATGCTCTTGAGGCCCATCCGCGTGCTAGAGGTTCTTGAACGCAGCTTGCGCAGCCTTGATCGTCCGGTCGATGTCTTTGGGCGTATGGGCCACCGACATGAACGCGGCCTCGAACTGTGACGGGGCCAGGTAAATCCCGGCGTCCAGCATTTGGTGAAAGAACTTCGCGTAGGCCTTCGTGTCCGCTTTCTTGGCTGTAGCCCAATCCGTGACCGGCCCCTGAGTGAAGAACGCACACATCATTGAACTGACGCGGGTTTGCGAGAGCGCGATCCCGGCCTTTCGTGCGGCATTGCCCAATCCCTCCGAGAGGGCCACCGAACGTTGTTCAAGCTGTTCGTAGGTGCCGGGTTTCTTGAGGCGCTTCAGCGTTTCGATACCGGCCGTGACGGCCAGCGGATTCCCTGACAACGTGCCCGCTTGATAGACCGGTCCGGACGGGGCAATCATCTTCATGATGTCCTTCGCGCCGCCGTAGGCGCCCACCGGTAGTCCCCCGCCGATAATTTTCCCCAGGATCGTCAGGTCCGGCTTGATGTCGTAGAGCGTCTGCGCGCCGCCGTATTGTACGCGGAATCCGGAGATGACTTCGTCAAACACCAGCAACATGCCGTGGGCATCGGTCAATTTGCGGAGTCCGTGCAGGAATTCCGGCGAGGGCGGAATCACGCCCATGTTTCCTGCGATCGGCTCGACAATGACGCAGGCGAGCTGGCGGTAATGTCGCTTGATGAGTTTTTCCACGGTGGCCAGGTCGTTATATGGAGCGGTCAAGGTGTGTTTCGTAAAATCTTCCGGCACACCGGGGCAGTCGGGAATACCCAGGGTGGTGAGGCCTGAGCCTGCTTTCGCCAGGAGGTAGTCGCTGTGGCCGTGATAACAACCTTCGAATTTCAGGATGCCGTCGCGTTTCGTGTAGGCGCGGGCGACTCGAATGGCACTCATGACCGCTTCGGTTCCCGAACTCACCAGCCGCACCAGCTCCATCGACGGTAGGGCCTCGCGAATCATCGTGGCCAGTTGAATTTCCAACTCGGTCGGCGCGCCGTAGCTGGTACCGTTTCCGGCGGCCTGTTGAATGGCCTTGGTGACAGTGGTGGGCGCGTGGCCGAGAATCATCGGTCCCCAGGACAGGACGTAGTCGATGTAGCTATTCCCGTCGACATCGTAGAGCCGTGAGCCTTTGGCGCGTGCAATGAAACGTGGCTGTCCGCCCACCGAGCGAAAGGCCCGAACGGGGCTGTTCACTCCGCCGGGAATAATCTGTTGCGCGTCTGCGAAGAGTTGTTCCGATCGTTGTGTTTTCATGGGCCTCTTTCATCGAGCCGTGAGTTGGGGCGCCAACCTACCACGGGAAATTAAAAACGGTCAATTGTGGACAGTCTTCTGTGAGTTGGCACCGTTGCCTCTACTCATCCACGATTCGATACAGTCGGTTATCCGAATAGATACACGCACGATGATTTGTGACGCTATAGGGCAATCTTAGCACAGAGAAACAATGAGTTAGAGACTGAGCCCATATGGCGCAGGTCTTGCTGAGTCTTGGGTACCACTGCGTAGGAGAACACGATGAAAGTGATCTGTTCCTGGTGTCAGAGTGAAGGCCGATCAGGGTTGGTCCGGGAAAAGGCTCCGTTGGCTGATCTGCGCGAGACCCACGGAATCTGCTTGGACCACCTTCAGCAAATGGCGGCTGGCCGGGACCCGCTGATACCCGGATATGATGAAGGCTCGCTGCCGCGCCATGAATCTGTCGTGGTCCGTCGAAGTACTCTGACCGCCGTGGCCTGTTATGAATGATCAGACGCGTACTTGAATGCGACCGCCTCACCGTCATCGCTCCTGGATTCCCACCGAGAACGACAAAAAACGTCAATCACTGCCGGAATGCCACGCCATTGACGGCCTCAACGGACAAGTCTGATTGGTTCACGCGAACGATCTTACTGAAAACATTGAACACTTCTTGGCCGATGCCCGCTGGTGCGACTCTTGCGCCCCCAACGTGGATGGTCGCATCGCAACGAACGGAGTGAAGTTGTGAAAGTGCTCTGTGCCTGGTGTGTACGAGACGGGAAGCCGGCGTTTCTGCGGGAGAAATTCCCGTTGGAGGATCCCAGTGAAACGCATGGACTTTGTGGTGATCATTTCACCTCGCTCAGCTTGAGCGTAGGGAAAATCGTCACACCGAGAGTCTGGTTGCTCTCACGCATACACGACTTCTCTTGGGGACTGACGCGGTGGGCACAACGGTTAATGGGACGGTTCTGGTCCCTCTGCTAGCGCCGAAGGGTCACCCGGCACACTGGAACGGGTACCGGGCATCGAGTCCTACCCGAGTTTTCCTCGCAAAAGATTCAAACCCTGTTCAATCAGACTGCTATCCGGCATCTTGCCCTCCGGTGTCAGTTTATCGACCAATCCGGGAAGAAGATTGGCCAGCTGGCCGCCGGCTGCCTCTGAGCTCAATCCCGCTTGAGACGCCAGTTGCTTCAGGAGGTCGCCGCCCAGACCCTGCTGGATCTGCTCCGCCGAAATCGGAAGATTCTTCCCTGTACTGACCCATGAATTAACGATCTCGCCCAGACCGTTCTTCTGAAACGCCTGAATGAGTCCGCCGAGCCCGCCGACGGAACTGTTCTGCCCGAGGAGGCCGACCACGGCCTGCATCAGGGGGCTCGTATCGCCGCCGCCCATCATGCCAGCTGCTGCCTGTCCGAGTTGATCGAGAAGACCCATCATGCCCTCCTTGTGTAATTGAGGATCGTGAACTGCCTACCGCGTTGCTTTTTTCGACCCCTTCGCCGGCGCGGATTTCGATGGTTTGCGCTCCATGGCCAACGGCGGCGCGAACCAGTTGTGGCGGCTCCGCTTATGGCGATCTGAGACCGCCAGCACGGCGTGAAACGGCAGGCCGTCTCCCGTCGCCTCGTCGGATTCTTTCAGGCTCCAGGCTTCACCGGCTTCGCTCAAAATCTCGACGAAGGTTTCAAAGTCGTCTTCTTCATCGGGTTTGGTCAGGACCTGATCCGCATCCGTCACCACCACGAGATAGCCCTTGGCCGGCAGCCAGTCCAGATCGGCCAAACATTCTTCGAGGGCATCCCAGTTGTGGCCGAAGTAGTCCGGAAACGAGAAGACCCGGCTGAATTCATCCAGCAGGCCCGCCTTCGTTTTACATTTCTTGCCGGAGATGGTTTTGGTGACGAAGTGTGCGGGGACGGAGAGAATCTTATCGAGCGCCTCCCCTTCGGCATGCACCAGGAGATGCGCCCAGGGTTTCTTGATCGATTGGAGGGCAATGAGCGACATGTAGCCTCAATTCATTGGGACAAATGTCCGGTAGTGGTCGGCGGTGTAATAGGATTTGCCGGTGCGTTGATCGATCACGATCCGTTCAGCGCCTCGATTCTTTCCCGGCACCTTGGGACGCACATCGTACTCGCGATAGCGCCCGCGCGGCAGCACGCGTTCGCGATTCTGAAAGGTGCGTCCGCCGACGTAGCCAGGCGGCGGGTCGCCGTGTCGCAACTCAATAGCACTCAGCGTCTCTCGTGCGGCGAGGGGGATGGTTGTCTGGACGCCGCTCGGTGCTGTCCGGGGCCCGGCCCGCACGGTGCCATGCTGTGTCTGCGGCGGCTGGTCAGGAACCGGTGTGAGGATCTGGGGCGGGGCATCGAGACGCGTCTGGCCCGGTTCGGCCGCGAAGGAGGCGCCCAGGGACAGCGCGACTGTGGCGCAGAGCCAAAGGAGAAGCCGTGTGATGCGTCGAATGGACATCGTGATTCGCGACCGGTAGCATCAACAGAGACGACCCTAACATGTCACATGGGAGGGGTCAACGTGCTACGCCGTCCGATCCTCTCGCCCGGCGGGGCTTTTCTCGTTCGGCCTCCTCGCCGGACTGCTATGGATGGCGGTATCAAGAACCGGCCGGCTCACCAACTCGCCGGCGCGCACAGACGTGGCGCGATTTATTCATCGCGCCGTGCGCCCTGCGAGAAGCCCCGGCGGGCTTCGGTCTCGAACGCCTCGCAACGGCATTCACGAATCATCCGAGCTAGACCCTTTCGGGGGCCAACTCCGTCCCGTGCATGCGGGTAAACAATTCCCAGTCGAACGGTTTGGGCGCGACGGCATGTAGAGGAATCGTTTCGAGCCGGTTGGAATCGTGATACGCCACCATGCACCCGACGATCGTGTCCGGTTGTTCGACGAGCCGACGGACGGTTTCGTATGCGAGATGTTGCGCGATCATTTTATCTTCCGGCGTCGGGGGAGCACCTCTGAGCGTATGCCCCAGGATCGTCGCCTTCGTGGCCGTGGCCAATGCATAATGACCGGACGTCTCTCGACGTGGCGGCCAGGTTGCGATGGTGTTGGCCACATAATCCACCAGCCCATGGACGCCGCCTTCTTTGTGATGCCGGTGCGGGGTCCGTTCCGCCACGATAAAGATGTGGCTCTTGTTGGGCACCCCCAAGGTACGCTTCAACGTGCCCAGGACAATCTCCTCAATGTAGGCATCCGGGTCGGGGTGTTCGTTCACGAGGATCCCTTCCGCTCGGGCCTGATACGCGCAGGCCAGGGCCAGGTGGCCCGACCCGGCGCCCATGACTTCTACGAAAAAGATGCTGCCCATGGCCGCGCTGGTCGCCTTGAGGGATTCAATGGATTGATTCGCCAGCGCGATGGCCGAATGAAAGCCCAGTGAGGTCGTGCCGGCGATGTTGTTGTCGATGGTGCCGGGAATGCCGACGACCTGCACCCCGTAGGTCTCGTGAATCGCCCGGGCGCCGCGCAGGCTGCCGTCGCCTCCCAGCACTACGAGCGCCGAGTCTGCGAGATAGGGCGCAAGGGACCGCATGGCGGCCCGTTGGACCTCCTCGTCTTTGAAATCTTCGAAACGGCTGCTGCCGATGGGGCTACTGGCATGGCTGCCCATGCCGCGTGTGTCTTCTTCCGTGACGGGATCGATCCAGTTGTTTGCCAGCCCCAGAAAGCCGTGCCGGACGAACAAGACCTCCAAGCCGAAGCGGTTCCCGGTCACGCGCAATTCTTTCAACGCCGCCCCGCCGCCGCCGAAATCACCGCCCGACACGAGAGCCAGGAGGCGCTTGATGCGTTGGGGCTTGAGTGTGACGCGTTGGCTCCGCTCCCGCTCGACCGTGACCCAGGCTTCGCGGGCGACCCGTTCGCTTTCAATCAGGCCGACGGCCGTGGAGTAGCCGGACAGTTTGCCGTTCTCCAGCGTGAGGAGGACGACATTGTCCTGTCCCTCCTTGTATTCGCCGAATTCGGAAAACGCTTCGCGGAACGGACGCGGGTCCAGATAGATCCGCAACGCGCGCAGAGTCGAACTGTGGGTATAGAGGCAGAGCACTTCTCCGGGGTGGGCACGGCCCAGCCGGTGCAGGCCGTCGATCACATCGATATAGAGGTCGAAGAACGAATGCCCGCCCGGATAACTATAGAAGGGATGTTTGATGAGCCGCTTGGCGGTTTTCGCATCGACACCGAAGGCCTGCGCCGCCGAGTCGATCTCCGCCTGCTTTTCCATACCGGTGACCCAGCCGAAATCCTGTGACTCCAACGTGGCCTCGACATGGGGATGGACGGCATCGGCCCGATCGGGAGTCAGTGCTTTCGTGATACGCCGGCAGAGTTGTTCCGTGTTCGGACTGTGGCTGATGAGGTGAAGGAACGTGCGCGGATCCAGATAGTTGCGCAACTGCAGATAGCCCAGTTGTTGTCCGACGACGCCCACCATGCGAGCCAGCGCCGTGCCGACGGCCTCTGCCCTGGGTATCCCGCGTTCGGCATCCAGGACATTGGCCAGCCGCCGGCCCACTCGATGGGTCTTGCTCTCCACTTCCGAGACGCCATGGCGCATCGTGAGAAACAGCGTGCGGTCGCCGAGGTCGCGGGGAAGCAGCCAGAACCGGTCATCACCCAGATCCAGCACAATGCGGCCCTCGGCCAACTGTGGGGTCAACTGAGCGCGCGGCACGATGGCGACCGGGCGGCGATGCGCAGGCTTCTGCGTGGCGCCGATCGGGGATCGATACAACGGGGCGAGTTCTCCGCGCGCGAGCAGCAGATTCCATGCGGCGAAGAAGACCAGCGGGTCGCCTCCGCAGGCGTCGGTTATGACTGCCTGGCGTGCGGTGCGATAGGCCTCGGCGCTGGGCAGACCGGCCTGCGTCTGCTGGATGAAGGTTCTGATCCGGCCGGTCGCCTCCTCGGCGCGCGGTAGCCGGTCGGAAGCAGGCGGGGGGGAAGGCGGCAGCACGAACCTGTCGCTCGATGTGCGTTGCGCGAGGGCCTCACCGTAGGCCAGTAAGCCTTGCATCGTGACAAAGTCCAACTGTTCGGTTGACTGACTGTCCGAAGCGCGCATGCGTGGCCTCGTGTGCTGGTTCGTGAGTGCGGTCTAATCGAAAAGTATCTGGATGTTCTTTTGCGGCATGGTGACGGGTTTGTTAGAATGACTCGTTGCCGACCTAATCACGGATGCATCGAGCCTCACCGTTCACGTACAAGATGGTGTGCCGGGCCGATCTTGTCAAGACAGAAGAACAGCGCCATGCGAAAAGCGAAAATCGTCTGCACCATCGGTCCGGCGAGCGATGGCGCCGTCGTGCTCGACCAGCTCATTCGAAGCGGCATGGATGCGGCCCGTTTGAATTTTTCCCATGGCACGCACGACTCGCATGGGCGGGCGATCAAGACGATTCGCGACACGGCCGATCGTCACGGGGTGGCGATTGCGATCATTCAGGATCTGCAAGGGCCGCGCATTCGCGTCGGCGAAATCGACGGCGCGCTGGAGCTCATCGCCGGTCAGCGCGTTCGACTGAGGACGATGTCCTTACGATCCGGCGGGCAGATCGGTGCCAGGACGGTGATCGCCGCGGGTACGGTGCAGGATATCCCCGTCACCTATCAGGCACTGACCAGGGACATTCGGCCCGGGGCCAAAATACTGATCGACGATGGACTGGTGGAATTGACGGCGGATCGAATCGTCGATGGTGCGGTAGAGTGTACCGTGGTGGCAGGCGGACGTGTGACGTCTCATAAGGGGATGAATCTGCCCGGCACGGTCGTGAGCGCTCCGACCCTGACGGAGAAAGACCGGGAAGATGTGCGGTTCGGCGTGGCGCAGGGCGTGGACTATATCGCATTATCCTTTGTCCGTGGAGCGCAGGACATCATGGCCGCCAAGGAATTGATTGCCGAATGCGGCGGCGACGTGCCGGTGATCGCCAAGATCGAGCGGCAGGAGGCCGTCACGGACTTGGAGGCCATTCTCGTTCACGCCGACGGGGTCATGGTGGCGCGGGGCGACTTGGGCGTCGAGTTGGGGCCGGAAGCCGTGCCGGTGCTGCAGAAGCGCATCATCGCGACGGCGAATCGCCAACGACGGCTGGTGATCACCGCGACGCAGATGCTCGAGTCCATGACGCAACATCTGCGGCCGACCAGGGCGGAAGCGTCGGATGTGGCCAATGCCGTGTTCGATGGCACCGATGCCGTGATGCTCTCCGCCGAAACGGCCGTCGGACAGTACCCGGTGGAAGTCGTGCAGGTGATGGATCGGATCATACGGGCGGCCGAAGTCGAAACAGGGCCCTGTTTTGTCCGTCGCTCGCAGGGCGAGCAGGGGCAGGATTCCATTCCGGAAGCCATCTCGCTCTCGGCCTACTCGGCTGCCGCGACGATCGGTGCGAGTGCGATCGTGGCCTTCAGTGAACGGGGAACGACGGCCCGGCTGGTTTCCAAGCAACGCCCGGTCGCGCCGATCATCGGATTGACGCCGTTCGAGACGGTCCGCCGGCAGATGGCCTTGTATTGGGGGGTGCTTCCCCACACCGTGCCACAGATTCCGACGACCGATGAGCGGGTCAACGAAGCTGAGCGGCGCTTGAAGGCTGAAGGACTGGCACGGAGCGGGCAACGCATCGTCATTCTGTCCGGGACCAGAATCGGGCAACCGGGCGGGACGAATCTGATGAAATTGCATGAGGTGGCCTAGTCGCATGGACATTCCACGGCACAGTGTAATTATCACGTTCATCGCGGCGGTGCTTCTGCTGTCGGCCTCTGCGATTCCGGGCTTGGCTCAAACCAATGCCGTCTCGCATTCTCCGGCGAAGGTGGTGGAGAAATACTTCGCGCTCGACAACAAGGGGGTGCGGCTCGATGCCGGTTCCTTCGAGGCGGTGGCGGGCCTCGTGGATTGGAAGGAAGAGCCGGCCTGGGGCAAAGTCATCGTCATCAACGGCTTCACGGTGCCGGACGATTTTCGCCAGTGGGAGATTGTGAACAGGCTGGAGGTGTTGGTGCCGGTGGAGTTTCATGTGTTGGGCGTCATGTATCTGGATACGGCCGGGTTTGTGCCGGAACCGGGCACGGAGCAGGTGCGTGTCCGCGTGAAGGTGCAGGGGGCACGATGGAAAATCATGGAGCCCATTCTCCCGCCCCATGTCGGCCAGAAGCGGATGCTGAATGTGGTCCGGCAGGCCATGCTGGACGAGAAGGACGGAGTGCGCCACGAGTCGTTGGCGGCCTTGCAGGCCGAGTTGCGAAAGGCAAAAGAATGACGAAAAAGGCTGAGATCGATTTGCTCATTTTCGACCTCGACGGCACGTTGATCGAGTCGAAATGGGATATCGCCGACAGCGTCAATCTGACGTTGCGCGATCTGGGTGTGCCGGAGCGCCCGCAGGAGGAAATTTTCGGATTCGTCGGCGACGGTGTGAAGAAGCTCTTGCGGCTGGCGGTCGGCGAAGGCAACAAGGACTTGTACGATGAAGCGCTCCGGGTCTTTCGCGGACATTATCTGGAACATTGCCTGGATCGCACCTCGTTTTATCCGGGGATCGACCGGGTCCTCGCCCATTTCTCCGCCATGCCCAAGGCCGTGGCGACCAATAAGGCGATCGAATATACCCACGTGATTTTGAAGGGCCTCGGCTCGCAACATTTTGTCTATGTGGTCGGCGGCGACAACGGGTTCGGTCTCAAGCCCGAGCCCGGTATGCTGGTGCATGTGATGGAACAACTCGGCGTCGAGAAGGACCGCACGGTGCTGGTCGGCGACAGCACCAACGACATCAACGGCGGTCACAATGCAGGCATCCGGGTCTGTGCGGTGGGCTATGGCATGGGCAACCGTCAGAAGATGGCCGCCTGCCAGCCCGATTGGTTTATTGAACGACCGGAGGAACTGATGGAGCTTTTCCTATGATCAGCATCACAGGGGCGAGAACAATTGGAGTGCTTATCCTGGCCGCAGTGCTTGCGGCAGCCGTGCCGGGTCAGGCCGGGTCCCCGAGCCTGGCCGACCGGGTCATCGAGCATAAGCTTGCCAACGGGATGACCGTCTTGATGGTGGAACGGCACCAGGCCCCGATTGTCAGCGTCAACATGACGTTTGGAGTCGGCGGTGTGAATGAGCAGGTCGGCCAGACCGGCCTGGCGCATCTGTATGAACATATGGCGTTCAAGGGCACCCGGACGGTCGGCACGCGAGATTACGAGCGCGAGCAAGCCGTCTTGGACGATTTGGCCATGGTCGGCACCGAACTCGACCGGCGTGAACGCGAAGAGACGGCTCGCGCGCAGGCTGATGGCAAACCGCCGGTTCCGTCGCAGACGGTCCAGCAACTGCAGCGGCGTTTCAAAGAGCTGCAGGAGAAGGCGGGCGAGTATGTGGTGGGCAATGAGATGGCGTTGCTCTATCAGCGTCACGGCGGCGTCGGTCTCAATGCTTCGACCGGCAAAGACATCACACGCTACGTCATCAGTCTGCCGGCGAACCGGTTGCCGCTCTGGGCGGCGCTGGAGTCGGACCGGATGGCGCATCCGGTCCTGCGCGAGTTTTATAAGGAGCGGGGTGTGGTGATGGAGGAGCGGCGGCTCCGCACCGACGATAGTCCGAACGGCCTGCTCTATGAAACATTCACCTCCACCGCGTTCCAGGCGCATCAATACGGCGTGCCGACCATCGGCTGGGGATCGGACATCCTGGCCCTCACGCCGGCGGCGACAGAGGCGTTCTTCAAGACCTATTACGGACCGAACAACGCGACGGTGGCGATTGTCGGGGACATCAATCCGAAAGAAGTCATTGCGCTGATCGAGCAGACCTTCGGGAAAATTCCGGCTGCGCCGCCCATTCCATCCCTGGTGACGGAGGAGCCTCCGCAGCGCGGTGAGCGACGCGTCGAAATCGAATTCGATGCCGAACCCGCGTTGGCGATCGGCTACCACAAGCCCACCATCGGTCATCCCGACGATTTTGTGTTCGACGTGATCGACGAAGTGTTGACCGAAGGCGTGACGTCCCGGCTTTATAGCACGCTCGTGCGCGACAAGCGGCTGGCGGCCTCAGTGTTGTCCGATACGAATTATCCCGGCGTCCGCGCCCCGAACCTCTTCGTCATTGCGGCGACCCCGCTCGCGCCCCATACCACGGCGGAGGTGGAGTCGGCGACTTACGAGGAACTCGATCGGCTGAAGACCGAGCCGATTTCGGCCAAGGAGTTCGAGCGGGTGCTCAATGGACTCGATGCAGACCTGGTGCGATCGTTGCGTTCCAATAGCGGATTGGCCTCGCAGCTGGCGTTTTATCACACCGTGGCCGGGACGTGGCGGTATGTGCTGAACGCGCGCGACCGGATTGCGGCCGTCACTCCGGCTGATGTGCAGCGGGTTGCTGCCCAGTATTTGACGAAGCCGAACCGGACGGTCGGTGTCCTGGTCAAGAAGGCGCAAGACAAGAAAATGGCGGCTGAGGTGGCCCGATGAGAAGCGTGAGCCCTGAAGTGTCTCTCGTGAAACGTGAAGATGGCGGAGGACGTCGAATGAGAACAGACAGAGGATGGGTGTCGGTCCTGGCGATGGTCTTGGCGATCGTCCTGCAGGCGACGGTGGGCTGGGCGGCGGACCTGACGTCGAACGATCCTCGCACAATGCGGTTTCCAACGGTGGAGTTTAACCCGCCGGATGCGGAGCGTGTGGTGCTGGACAACGGCATGGTGGTCTATCTACTCGAAGATCACGAACTCCCGTTGGTAACCATCAACGCCACGCTCAGAACCGGCAGCTGGCTGGACCCGGCGGACAAGGTTGGACTGGCGGGCATGACCGGGGCGGTGATGCGCACGGGTGGTTCGGCCGGAATGTCGCCCGATGAAGTCGATGAAGAGCTCGAACAATTGGCTGCGTCGATGTCGATCGGATTTGCGAAAGAGTCCGGGTCGGCGTCTCTCGATGTACTGAAGAAAGATCTGAAGCGCGGGCTGCAGATTTTCGCCGATCTGTTGCGACGGCCGGCGTTCGAGCAGAGCCGGGTGGAGTTGGCGAAATTGCAGGCGCTGGAAGGCATCAGGCGGCGGCAGGACAGTCCCGGCTCGATCGTCGGGCGGGAATTTGCCAAGCTGCTCTACGGCCCGACTCATCCGAGCGCCCGTGAAACGTCGGTTCGTTCGATCGATGGGATCACCCGTGAAGATCTGGTGGCGTTTCATCGACAGACCGTGCATCCCAACGGCATCATCCTCGGCGTGACCGGCGATTTCGAGAAGGCCGACATGCTGGCTCTGTTGCGTGATGCGTTCGGCGATTGGGCCAAAGGCAGCGTGCCCCCAGTGACGATTCCCGCGGTGTCCGGGACCGATGCCAACACCGGCCTCGTGCGGTTCGTGAACAAAGACACGTCGCAGACGCACCTGCGGGTGGGGCATCTGACCATCAAGGAGACCGACCCCGACTATGTGGCGGTCGCGATTGCCAATGACATTCTGGGCGGCAGTTCGTTCCGCAGCCGGCTCTTCAACGACGTGCGGACGCAGCGCGGCCTGGCCTATTCCGTCGGCAGCGGTCTTCGGGCCAGTGTGTACGATGAAGGCGTCTGGCTGATGCGTGCCGAAACCAAGCTGTCCTCGACTCAAGAGGTGGTGAATCGCTTCGTGGCCAACATGGAACGGATGCGCAATGAACCGGTGACCGACACCGAATTGGAAGAAGCGAAGGAAGCCTATGTGAACTCGTTTGTGTTCTCGTTCACCAGCGCGTCGAGTATTGTGGGGCGCTTGATGGATCTTGAATACGACGGGTTGCCGAAAGATTGGCTGCAGCAGATCCGCGACAGGGTAGTGAAGCTGACGAAAGAGGATATTCAACGGGCGGCGAAGGCCCATTTTAATCCCGAGCGGTTGCGGATTTTGGCCGTCGGGTCCGGCGAGGCCCTGTCGAAAGTGCTGGGCAGTTTCGGCGAGGTGAAGGAAATTACGCTGGTACCGGAGAGTTGAGGGGCAGGCAGATCGAGTGGCTCTTTGCTCGCGCAGCGCGCGGCCTATGAAGGCCCTCGTTGGACGCGCGTAGTCAGAGCCACCACGACCTGCCTGCTGGAGTGGCGAGGTGTAAGACGGTGTTCGTTCGACGCCTGCCTCGAAGTCTCAGGGGTGGTGGTCGGAAGCGTTGAATCTAGGAGCCTGTCCGACATTAGGAAACACGAAAATTTCGACGCGCACATTTGGCTCAGGATCAACGATCTCGCTTCGGTCAATATGATTTCATCCCCCCAAATCGGTCCTTTTCGGCAATGTCGGACAGGCTCCTAGGCCGGAGATTCCCATGCCTCTTGAAGACGAACTCAGCGACATTTTGAAGAAGGCTCGCATGGGGCAGCAGCGCTTGGTGGCCGATGTGGCGCGTGTGAGTGGCTTGTCTGAAGTCGAAGTGAGTGAGCTAGAGCGGGGGCAATCGCCACGGAGTCGCGAACAGGTCCAGGCTGTTGCCAAGGCGCTTGGGCTGAGGGCGGAACCGCTGGCGCAGGTGGTGGATGGTTGGACCCCTGAGGCGTTCCCTTCGTCTCTGCCACATGTGGAGACCGTGTTTGGGTCGATCGGCGGGTATGAGGTCAAGGGCTATGTCGTACATGATCGAGGAGAAGCCGTCGTCATCGATACGGCCTACAACGCAAGCGGGCTGCTGGCGGTTCTCGTCGGGCGGAATCTGCGCCTGCGGGCGATTTGTCTGACGCATGGTCACTCCGATCATGCCGAGGGAATTGAGGCGATCCTGAAGGCCCACCCGGTGCCGGTCTATCTTGGTCCTGACGATTTGGATCTCCTCGGTTGGTGCCCGCCACAGGAGCTGTTACACGTGCCGCAGCGTGGCGAGACGCTGCAAGTCGGCGGGCTGACCCTGCGTTTTATGCCCACACCGGGCCATACGCCGGGTGGAATCTGTTATCGCATTGAGCAGGCCGGTGCTCCGATCTGTTTTGTGGGTGATACGCTGTTTGCCGGCTCCATCGGTCGCTCCAATCCAGCCGGGCTCTACCAGACTCATCTGCAATCGGTTCGCGAGCGGGTGCTCACGCTTGCTCCTGACACATTGCTGTTTCCCGGGCATGGACCGGCCACGACAGTTCGTGAAGAATTGCTCCACAATCCGTTCTACTCCTAGGGCTGGAGGCCTGGCATGAACCGTGACGACTCGGAGCAGCCGCGGCCTCCTGACGAACCGATTCCCCTCTCGTCCGAGGAGAACGACGAGGACGAGTGGGAGGAGGAACGTCCGCGGTTCTCTGCATGGATGCTTCCGGCGCTCTTGTTCCTGCTCACCGTGTTTACCGTCCTCTGGGCCGGGGCCTACCAAACCAACACGAATCCACTCGTCGGCCCGTGGAACTTTCTCGTCGATGACCCCGGCTCGTTGTGGCGGGGTGTTCCGTTTGCCGCCACTCTGCTGGGCATCCTGGTGACGCATGAGCTCGGTCACTATGTGTTGTCGCGCATTCATGGCGTGCCGACATCGTTGCCGCTCTTCGTGCCGGGGTTGCCGCATTTCGTCGGCACGTTCGGCGCCATCATCCGCATGCGGGCGCCGTTGACAGATCGCCGGGCCCTGTTCGATATCGGCGTAGCGGGGCCGATTGCCGGGTTTGTGGTGGCGGTGATCGCGCTGGTGATCGGCCTCCGGCTTTCGACGGTGGTGCCGATTCAAACCAGTTATGGCATGCATCTCGGCGAGCCGCTCCTCCTTCAGTTCGCATCGTGGGTGGTGATCGGTCCGCTTTCTCCCACCGCAGATGTGATACTTCATCCGATTGGGTTTGCCGCCTGGTTCGGGCTCTTCATCACGTCGCTCAACCTGCTTCCGCTCGGTCAGCTCGACGGGGGCCACGTCGCCTATGCGTTATTGGGAGAGCGGCAACGCAGCGTGGCGGTCGCCCTCGTGCCGATCCTCATGGTCTTCGGCTGGTTGGGCTGGAAGGGTTGGTTCTTGTGGGTGGGGCTTGCCGGCATGATGGGACTGGCCCATCCACCGGTGCAGAATCCCCATCGTGAACTAGGGGGAATCCGTGTGCTGGTGGGTTGGATTGCTCTGGCGATCTTTGTCCTGACTTTCTCCTGGGAGCCGTTTATTTTGCGGTAGCCGATGCAGTGCCAAAAATGCGGATGGGAACAGGGCGACGAACAGGTTGAGTGTGCTCGATGCGGAGTGATTTTCGCGAAGCTCGTCAAAGCGTCACGGCCCGGTTCAATCGCTAGGCCGCGTCCACTGGTTCAGGACTCGGCCTGGTTCAGACTCGCCGGGGACTGGCTGCTCACGACGGAGGAGTCCGTCAATCCGTTCCACTTCGCCGGGCGGGTGCTGGTGTTTTTCGTGCTCGTCCTGTGGGGCTGGCGCTTCATGACCACGCCGCTCGACACGAACTATACGGGCGAATCGTTTTTGCATTTGGTCAATCTGCCGTTCCATGAAGCGGGTCATCTGCTCTTCATGCCCTTCGGGCGATTCATGACGATCCTCGGTGGCAGTCTCGGACAGATCCTCATGCCGCTGGTGTGCCTGGGCACCTTTCTCCTCAAGACCCGCGATCCGTTCGGTGGATCAGTCGCCCTGTGGTGGACGGCCGAGAACTTCATGGACGTCGCGCCCTACATCAACGATGCCCGCGCGATGGATCTCCTGCTGCTCGGTGGGTTCACCGGCAAGGAAGTCGATGCGCACGACTGGAACAATCTCCTCACCATGCTCGGCTGGTTGCAGTATGACCATGGTCTGGCGAAGCTGTCGTACGGCATCGGGACGGTGTCGATGCTGCTTGCGCTCGCCTGGGGCGCGATACTCCTGCATCGACAATACCGGCTAGCCACTCGCGTCCTCCCGCGCCCTCCTTGAAAAGATCCGGCACATCGGGCAGACTGCCGGACTATGCGTACCTTGGCGTCGCTCTGCCGCATCGCTGCAGTTCCGATCTTGCTTGGCGTCGGTCTCATGGCGGGTCAGGTCCATGCCGACGAGGGCGCGTCGCGGTTCGTCTTGATGCTGGACGGCGAAGCGGTGAAAGATTCGGCGAGTGGGCTGGTGTGGGAGCGCGAACCGGATTACCTGTTTGACGTATGGGATCGCTCAGTCGCCCGATGCGCCACGAAAACCGTCGGCGGGCAGCAGGGCTGGCGCGCCCCGAGCATCGACGAAATCAAAACGCTGGTCGATCCCGAGCAGCAAGATCCTTCGTTGCCCGCGGGGCACCCATTTCGCAATATCCGCTCCGGCATCTACTGGACGGCCACAGCCCATCCCAAGGATGACATCGTGGCCTGGCAACAAAGTTTCTTCTCCGGACAGGCTGTGACCGATCAGAAATCCGGCATGCGTCGTCTCTGGTGTGTGCTGGGTGACGCGCGCAAGTAACCGGTCCGATATCGCCGAGGGCCACTTCCCCTGCCCTCGCGCGATCCACTTTGCCTGAAAAGTTCTCCATTCTTGGATCCAGGAGATACTGTTCGGCTGCACGTACTTATTTCCCCGCCTGGGAAAGGTGGTCGCTGTTATCCCGAATTACGGATTCGTGTCGCCGGAACGATTGCTGACTTGCGTGTTCCGGAATCATCCTCGATCCGCACGTGCGACCACCTCGGCGGGTGCATAGGGCGGCCCCTTCCGGCCCAAAATATCGAAACCGGTGTCGTACGTTGGTTGTGAAGTGAGGTGGTTCACGGTCGGGATGCCAATCCTGATATCCGTTCGTGTGCAATTTTTGCAGCACGATATCCTGGATCTCCGCAGGATCAGTGCGACGGCGATGCAATCGAGCCATCTTAACTGTCCAATTGCTTATAGATCCAATAGATTTCCTAACCTGGACAGTAAGGCATACGAGTTGCTTAGGTCAGCAGCGGAATAGTCGCATCCTTTAAATATGAGCGGATCGGAATAGGAATGTGAAGTTATGGAACCGACGGATCATCCTTGTGAGCGGTGTGCTCGAACCGACGGGCGGCTCATTTTCGACCAGTGGAGCAAACTGCTGCTCTGCGAAAATTGCTTCGAGCGCATGAGGCGGCAGCAGGCATGGTCTCTTCTGCGTGAGGCTGAGATGCCTGAGGGGACAAGCTGGGTCATCCCCAGGCATGAATGAACTAAGGAGGGAATGAAAGTGGAGGAGTCTTCTGTGATCTCGAAAGATCGACAATCCGCCGCGATCATGCATTGCGAGCGCTGTGCCAGGCGCTCTGTCCAACTATGCTTCGACGACACCAGCCGGCAAGAGAGCTGCTCCGAATGCCTGAATCGTTTGACCACGCGAAGAGGATTTATCACCAGGCCGGCGAAGCCAAGGCAGTAAGGATCCCCCATGGCTCGCTCCTCTCTCCTGCTCGCGACGGGGCTGTCCCTCATCACGCCGGACCTGTGCGGCGCGATCCGGGACGGCGTGCTCCCTGAGAGACTCTTATGCCCGGTCGCTATTTAGAACTGAAGCCGGTTCGCAGCACCCTGTGGGGGGAGGTTTCCCGGCTTGCGCTGGTGATCGGCCTCGAACAGCGCGTCCTCATGCTTATCGTCTCCTACGCCTTGGCCATCGCTCTCTTCTCCCTGGTCGTTCCCCTGACCGTGCAGGAACTCGTCAGCACCTTTGCCTTTTCGATCGAGCCGGTCATGATTGTCACCCTCACGCTGATCATTCTGATCGGACTCCTCTTCATCGGTTTCTTCCGGGTCTTTCAGACGAGCGCGACGGAAATACTCTTTCAGCGGCTCTACACCCGTATTGCTATCGCCATGACGGAGCACCTGCCCCGGGTACGGGAAGAAGTGTTCGTGCCCAGCTACGCGAACTACTTTGGAGAAGCGGAATTATTGCCGCGCGCCGTGGTGGTCGTGCTGGTGGACCTGATCAATGTTTTCATCTCAGGTGCTACGGGGCTGGTGATTCTCGTCGTCTATCATCCGTATTTCCTTGTGTACGACGCCTTCCTGCTCGGTGGATTTGCGCTGGTGCAATTCACCTCCGGGCAAGGAGGGGTTCGAGCGACGCAGACGGTCTCACAACACCATTACGATCTCATGACCTGGATGCAGGATATCGCGCAGAATCGCCTTCATTTCAAGGCCACCCAGAGCGCCCCGTTACTGCTGAATAAAACCGACCGCTTGTTGGAGTCTTACCTTACGGCGCGAAGGGCTCGCTCAGGGGTACTGACCTGGCGCCAGTACATCAGCACGGTGATCTGGGAGGCGATTTGCCATAGCGGCATGATCGGCATGGGCGGATGGCTGCTGTCGATCGGGCAGATCACGCTCGGTCAGTTCGTCGCGGCCGAAGTCATCGTCGGCACGCTCCTTCTGAACCTCGATACGGTGACGCGTCGAATCTATGCCGTGACCTATATCGTGACGTCTTTCGATGAGCTGACGCGGGTCTTCTCTCTTCCGAAAGATGATCTGAGGGAGGAGGCGTCATTCTCGCGGTTGCCCGATCCCGCCATCCACGGTCTTCATGTGACCTGCAAAGATGCGGGCTTTGCCTATCCCAACTCCCCACCGATCATTGAGGGATTCAATTTGGAGGTGGCTTCCGGGGAAAAGGTGGCGGTCATTTCTCAAACCAGCACGGGCAAATCCACCCTCGCTCTCTTGCTGGCCGGTCTCTCTCGCCCGACCACCGGGGTGGTTCGATTCAACGATGTGGATTTGCGCGATATGACCATGGACGATATCAATGCCGCTCGAGCGCTGGTTCTCGATTCGCATCTGACGTTGTTCGGAGGGACGCTGGAGGAAAATATCTCACTCGGACGGCCGTCGGTCCGGTTCGAAGACCTCCGCTGGGCGCTGAGGTTCGCGGAATTAGATGAGGACGCCGATAGATTGCCGCAGGGCCTGGAAACTCCGACTCTGGCAGGGGGGAAGCTCTTCACGAAGAGTCAGATTCTTCGCATTCTGGTCGCCCGCGCGATCGTCACGAGGCCGCAATTGCTCATCTTCGACGGGACGCTCCATAACATGGCGCCGGATCTGAGGCAGATTCTGCTGCGGCGACTCTGTTCAAAAGAGGAAGCGTGGTCGGTGATCTTCGTCACCAATGACCCTTCCATCGGAGAATATGTCGATCGCCGTGTCATGCTGGGGTGAGTGTAGGCGGGCGTTGGATGTGTCCCGGCACACAGAGCGTTCGGCTATACAGCCTCAGTCCTGCGTGGTAGCATGAAACCCTGCTCGAATCTTCCTGTAGGACGCAGGTATGTTTAGACCTATTTCTGAAGCCGCTCTCCTCCGAAGGGCTCCCTATCGGTTGATCGCGGCGGTGCTGTTGATTTTGGCCTTGGTCGTTTCCGTCATCCTGCTCTTCAGTTTGGAACAGGAGAAACTTCTCCTTCAGGGCGTTATTCAAGGCAAGACGGCTCCGACGGAGTTGTTTCCAGCGCTCTGGCAGTCGCGCCGCGACTTGACGCTGGTGGCGCTCCTCGTTTTTCTGGTGAGTGCGATCGGGATCACCGCGGTCATCACGTTTCTGCACTATGACAGCACCATACGAACCCTCGAAGAAGTGAAGGGGCTGGCGCGCAACATCCTCGAGAGCATTCCAACCGGTGTCCTGACGCTGAACCGCAGCGGCATGATTACGGCCGTCAATCCCTCGGCTGAGGCCGTGTTGAAACGTGCGTCGCTCGACTTGCTGGGCCACTCGTACGAATCCGTCTTTACGGAGGGCGATACCATCCGCGGGGCGCTTGATGCAGCGCTGCGGATCCATCGGCACATGAGTCAGAAAGACTTGCCCTATGAAAGCCGCGATCGAACCCTGCACACCATCCGCGTCAGTACGGCCGAGTTGACCGGAGACGATGGACGGCCCGCCGGCGTCATTCTCCAGGCACAGGACGTCACGGAATGGCTGGCTCTTGAACGGAGAGTCCGGGTTGCGGAAAAACTGGCGGCTCTTCACACGCTATCCGCCGGGGTGGCGCACGAGTTGCGCAATCCGTTGAGCGCGATCGATTTGAATTTGCATCTCCTTGAGGAAGAATTCAACGAGCAGGGGGGGGCGGCGAAGCAGGCCGCTCATTACCTCCGCGTGTTGAATGCCGAATGCCGCCGCCTGTCGGTGATTCTCGATAACTTCATGAAGTTCGCGCGACCCGGCTCCCTGGGTCTCCATGCGGTGGATTTGCCCGCCTTGATCGAACACATCGTGGCGCTCATGCGGTTCGAAGCGGAGGAGCGTAAGATTCAACTTGAGCCACGGGTGAGCAAGGACATGTCCCCGGTGCTGGGTGATGAGACGCAAATCAGCCAGGTCTTGGTGAACATCGTCGTCAACGCGTTCCATGCCATGCCGAATGGTGGGCGGTGCTGTATCGCTACGGAAGAACGCCCGGGGGAAGGGAAGCGCTGGGTAGAGATTGTCGTGAGCGACACGGGTATCGGTATTGAACAGGAAGACCTGCCGCGACTGTTTGAGCCCTTCTATACGACCAAGTCGGGTGGAACCGGGCTCGGCCTCGCGATCGCCTACCGGATTATGCAGGATCATGGCGGGACCATTCATGTGACAAGTGTGCCTGGAAACGGGACCCAGGTGGTCATGCAATTTCCTGTTGCTGTCGATCATCAGCAGGCGGTTGCGGTGGGATTATGACGCAAGGGGCGCATATTCTCGTCGTAGACGATGAGGTCAATATCCGGGGCGCGTTAGTGACGCTCCTTGAAAAGAAAGGCCACCATGTGCGCGGGGCAGGGACAGGAGAAGAAGCGCTGGAGGAGCTTGATGCCGCCGCGGCTGATCTGGTGATGACCGACCTCAAGATGCCCGGGATCGGCGGAATGGAGTTCCTTCGTCGTCTGAAGGAGAAGTGGCCGGAGACGGAAGTCGTGGTCATGACGGCGTATGGATCGATCGATACGGCAGTGGAGGCCATGCGATGCGGCGCGTACGACTATCTCACCAAACCCATCGATCGCGAGCGGTTTCCCATCGTGGTCGAGAAAGCGCTGGATCGCCATGCGCTGGCGACGGAGAACAAACAGCTCAGGAGCCGCCTGGACACACGCACACGCTTCGATCAGATGGTCGGTGACAGCGAGCCGATGCGGCACGTTTACAACATGGTTGAGATGGTGGCCGAGAGCGATGTCACGGTGTTACTGACGGGGGAAAGCGGTACCGGAAAGGAACTTGTCGCCCGGGCGATCCATCATAGGAGTGCCCGGGCGAATGGACCGTTTGTCACGCTGAACTGCGGAGCGTTACCAGAGAACCTGTTTGAAAGTGAACTGTTCGGCTACGACAAAGGGGCGTTTACCGGAGCGATGACCACGAAGCTGGGGCGATTCGAACTCGCCCATGAGGGAACGCTGCTTCTGGATGAAGTCGGCGAACTATCGTTAAAATCGCAGGTGGATTTCCTTCGTGTCTTGGAGACGAAGGAATTCAGACGCCTGGGCGGAACCAAAGTGATCAAGGTTGATACCAGGATCATTGCCGCCACGAATCGCAATCTCGAAGCAGCCGTCAAGCAGGGTGACTTTCGCGAAGACCTCTACTATCGATTGAACGTCGTCCCGATCCACCTCCCGCCGCTGCGCGAGCGTGCGGAAGATATCCCGCTGCTCGTGAACCGGTTTCTGATCGCCTTCTCGACCCAGTATCGCCGCGAGCCAAAGGAGGTGTCACGCGACGCCATGCGGTTGCTCCGCCTCTATGCCTGGCCCGGGAATATTCGCCAGCTCCGAAATCTCATGGAGCGGCTGGTGGTGACCGTGAAGGATGCAACCATTCAATCGGAACACCTCCCCGGGGACATTCAGGCCAGCAAGGAGGATGCTCGCACGATGCTCGTGACGCTGGGGACGCCCCTGGAACAGATCGAACGGGATGTCATCCAACGGACATTGGCCGAAGTGACGAATCATCGAGAGAAAGCGGCCAAACTCCTCGGCATCAGCCTCCGTGCATTGCAGTATAAAATCAAGGAGTACGGCATCCGCGAATAACGTGTGCCTTGGCGCGACCATACAGCCAGAACCGAACGAGGTTCCATGCCGCTAGCCCGCATTATTCATGACGGTTCGTCACGAAATCGCTGAGGCGCGTCGCGAGACCGGCGCGCGGAGTCCGGAGGCCCCGACGCGTACTCGTGCAGTACGTGGAGGGTCCGATGGGCGAGCCCGCCGGCCGAAGGCTCGTCGCAGCAGCGGATCAGCGGTTGCAGTAGAAGCGCTCATGAATAATGCGGGCTAGACGGTAGGCTCAGGCCGCCCACAGTGGGAGTCTGGACCGTGAAACGGCTCGCGCGCAGGATTGTCGGCCGGGTTTGATGTCACTTGTCCCTCTGCAAGAAATGCAGTCGTCGAATCGCTGAAAATCGGAATCTCGCTGCAGAATTTGCAGAGGCCTCTCCCCCACGTTTGTAGGAACACTCACGCCAATACTCTAAGTCCTCGATTTGTTGCGCATCGCGCGCATCGATCTCCTGACTTACTTTTTGGCATTCCCCCTGCAATAGCCTCGATCTGTCACGACCGGCCTCTCCATGATGTGCGCAGGATGACTACGCTGTCCGCGCATGGAGAACCGCCGTATCAGCTCGGCCCGCCCTTCTTTCGAATGGGTGGGTGGTGCAACCGCCTGTGGGCAGCTTGATCAGACTACGGAAAGGAACGGCACATGGAGTCAATGGGAAAGATGACGTTGGAACGAGTAATCGATGTGGGCCCTGCCGGTTTTCATCCTCCATCGGCGATGGAACTGGGTGTCACACATCCTGATTCTGGATCCGGACTGCTCTATGGCCGCCATGCCCAGCAAGATGAGGTGATCGCAGAGTCCGCAAGGCAATTGTTCACCAGGAAGAATCCGACGATCTTCCCGGGGCCGTTGTACTTATGGGCCTGGCATCCGGAATGGATCGCCAAGGGACACGCTCTGTTGAGGCTTGCCGCCGAGATCCCCGGAGTCATGATCATTCCGATGCCGGACTATCGACCTAAGTATCCAAAAATCGATCCAGAAGAGGTCATCAATCCGAATCATCCGAACCTGACGATTTGGGGAAACAAGATCGAGGTGGCTCTGTTCATCGGCATTCACTGTCACTACGCCAACCTGGCGCTACGCATGGTGCGGGCGGGAACGAATTGCCTCACCGTGGCCTTCTGCCACGACATCCATGAAGACGCCATGCTCAGTGTGCAGGATCTCGATGTGAAGCAGATGGATCACATCATTGATATTTTTCGAACGGTTCGGAAGGAACTCGGAATCGAGATGCCGAAAAACGGGCAGACCGTCCGTTTGACCGAGACGCAGATGCGCGCAAACCATGGGGTCGAGCGAGTGAATCCATGGCCAGCCTGATGGGGAGTGTCAGACTTAGGCGGAAAGGCAGCGAGCCAACAGTGCAGGAATCCGAGCATGCCGATGAACATTGAGAATCCTGAGAAACCACCCGCGCTTAGGCACTATGTACCAAGCGAGGAATGGATTGCGCGAATCAGTCGCCTGCAAGATACGCTGACCGTGTGCCCAGCGGATATTCCGGCACGGTGCGAATTAGCAACGCTCCTGGAAAAGCTGGAGCAACCGGAAGAGGCCTTGGTTCATTGGCAAGTCGTGCTTGCCTGCGATCCCAACAGTCTCAACGCGCGTGAAGGAGTGGCTCGCTGTCGTCTTCAGGCAGGCCGTCCGCTACAGTCCCGTACGTGAGAGTGCGCATGCCTACTCTCTGGGGTTGTTTCGATCAAGTCGAAACAAGCCTTCCGGGGACTTGTTGGATCCTGCTCAGGTCTCTGTTGCTCGGGGCACGGCGATCCCATCCGGGCCTATCTCGGAGAGCAGGCCCTCATCGCGAGAGGACCGGAACGGGTAGAGCTTTCACGCGTGAAGGTGGGGGAATTTGTAGAAGTCACCTATCACCGGGGGCACGCTGGTTTTCATGGAGGCCGACACCATTGATGTCCGTCCCGACTAGGACGTTGCGCCCGAAGAAAGTGAGGAAGGCTAAGTTTGGGTTTGCGAGCGCCAAGACACATGGGAGGCCGGCACGATGAGACGACAAGGAAATCGAGGCCAACAGCGGTCTGGGGAACGCGACGTACGCAGTCAAACAGGGAGACGTAAGCATATGGTGAAGGACAGGAACATCGTGGTTGTGCGGTATCCACGAGGTGCGACCGCTCTCATCTGGCTTGATCCGGCCAGTCGAGCGGTTGTAACCAGCCATGCCGGGTTGAGTGCTCTGCTTCACCAGGGAGTGAGGGACTGGGGCGGCCGCCTGGTATTTCCCGAAAGCGGCCAAGACTTCTTAAGGGCGGTTTATGATCGCCTCTTCATCAATGGCTGCGCCGTCCAATGGATGAGTGCGTCGGCTACCGTCGATGTTCAACGAAGTTACCGTGTCTAGCGCGGATCAAGTCGATATGGCTCCCTTCACATCCTGGCTTCCTTCTCCTTCCACGCAAGACTTCGATCTGGTCGTCAAAGTTGCAGGATCGGGTGCGTCACCGCTCCATCAGGATTGGCTGCCTCTTGCGCATATCCTGATCGATCATGGATTGACGGTGATGGCCCAACATCAGCGTCTGAACGGCCACTCCGGCGACTTTGTGCTGCATCTTCGCATGGCCGTTCAACCATTCCATTCAATGGGACATGGATGCGACGTCCTCGTCCACGTGGGGGACCATGCGCCGGAATTTTGGCGCTTCGATCTCCAGCCAGGAAGCGTGCTTCTCTGGGAACCTCCAGTGGAACGACCGCTCTATCCCGTCGTTCCCGAGGGAGTGATTACGTACCCGCTGCCTCTTTCGGATCTCTCTGCCCCTTACGGCGAGGGGGTGTCCGGAAAGGGACTCGCCGCGCTGGGAGTTCTGTTGTGCTTGCTCGGATGCCCTCAGGAGACTCTTCATCGTGTCGCCCGGCTGTTGGCGGCGCCAAGATCGTTCGCCGCCGGAATTGAATTCGCCCACTATGAGATTGCGAAACGCGATGCGTATTGTCTTCCGCTTTCCGCAGACGACCGTGGCCAAGGTCGGATCCTGCTGGCACCGGAACAGGCGACGATGCTCGGGTTCGCCATCAGTTTCTGCGAATGCGGAACGGGTTGTGATCGTGAGTTGCTCCAGTCACCGGCAGAGTGGATGCGCAGACACCTGGGGATTGCCGGGGGCATGGTATCGGTGCTGCAGAGCGAGAGGCACCCCGATGTGCAAGTGTTTCGAGGACCTCAAGAAAAGGTGGTGGCCCTCTTGGGTGGGGATGACCGCGCGATAATGTCCTGCCTTGCCGGGTCGCGAATCCTCGTGGCCGCCGACGTCATGGATGTCGTGAAGCTCTTGATTGAGGCCCACGATCTGATCCGAAAAGGACTGAGCGGGAGCGTCGTGGTCTTGGTCGATGACGTCGTCGCCAGGCGCCATCAAAGCGTCGATCTCAGTGCCTTGATCGAGATGGTCCGGCCGAGAGGGGCTGATGTACGAGGTGCGATCATGACAGTTCAATCCGATTTGCCGGTTAGGCCGGCTGATCGGGACCAAGAGGCTGGGGCGGACGTGGGCTTTTTCTCCTGGGGGGCAGATCAAGGGGTAGTTCGAGACGCAGTGGGGCTCTGTCGACAATTTGGCCTCAACGTAGCTGGCTTGTATCCGAAAGTCGTTGTGCCGCTGCCGCAAGCGGAATTGGAGATGTTTGCCAGAACCGTCAAGCGCATGGTCCTGGTCGAATCGAGCCGGAGGCATGGGTATGCTGAGCGGATACGGGCGGCATGCTCGTTCCGGCCTACGGTACTCACATCGCTGCCCGGAAAGTCGCTCACACCGATGGATATTTTTCTTCGAGAAGGGTTGGGGGCCGTATGAACCACGATGGAAAGGAGTTGAAGTGATGGAACCGTACGAGATGACCATTGGACCTGAAGGGTATCTGCCTCCGTCTGTTTCCGAAAGGGGCGTCGTTGGTCCCTCGAAGGGGGAGGGGCTTGTCATGGGAAAACGGGTGCCGGAGCAGCAGGCGATCGATGAAGTGGCGCGCCGACTACTTGCGGCCAAGAACCCCACGATCTTCCCGGGTCCGTTGGTTCTTTGGGCCTGGAATGAACAGGCGATGCGCGAGTCCAAAGTGGTCAAAGCGTTGGCGGAAGCGGTTCCGGCGAAGCTTATCCCGATGGCCGATTACCGGCCGAAGTATCCGAAGATCGAGGCGGAGCGGGAGATCAATCCGAACCATCCGAATCTGACGATCTGGAAAAACAAGATCGATGTCTGCTTATTTGTGGGTGTACATTGTCATCAATCCAATATTGCGCTGAAGATCATTCGTGGCGGCACGGACTGCTACACCATCGCGCTCTGCACCTTTAGCGGCGACGATGAGGCGCACATCACGATCAGGGACTTGACCGTTGATACCATTCAGCGCATTGTGGATTCAGTCCATCGGCAGAAAAATTCACGGTCCTCATAGGGACGCTGGAGGATTGTCTCTGATGGCTACCTTCGTCAAGAGAGGATATGTCATGCGATATGTACTTGCCGCAATTGTCGGGGTGATGGTTGCAATGGGCTCATCCGCCTGGGCCTATGAGGAAATCACGGTTGCAGAGGGTGGGACCCTGAGGGGCATCGTAACGCTCGAAGGGACTGTCCCCAAGCCGAAAGGGTACAACCTCACGACCTTGCCGGACCAATTCTATTGCGGGCGCATTTCGGACGGACAAGGCTGGCGCATTTTGCAGCCGTTCCAGGTCGGACCGGCGAGCGAGTTTCGCGACGTCGTGGTCTATCTGGAAGGCATCGACAAGGGCAAACCCTTCCCTGAAGGGGGCGTGCCGCACATCGAAGCGAAAGACTGCCTGTTCGAACCGTTCACCACCATCGTGCGGGACGATCAATCGGTGACGGTGGTCAACATGGACCCCGTCATGCACGACATTCAAGCCTATGAAACGTCGCATTTGGGCGCGCGCGTGTTGTTCAACGTGCCGCTGCCGATGAATCCGCAGCATCCGCGCAACCTCAAGGATCGCAGCGATGCCGGGATGTATCACAAACACATGGCCGGCCCGCCGATGAAGCAATTGGTGAATCTCAGCAAGGGCCGGCGGATTTTCGTCATGCAATGCGGCTTCCACGCGTACATGGAGAGCTGGGGGGTGGCCGTCACCAACCCGTACTTTGCCAAGACGGACGAGCAGGGCCGGTTCACCCTGACCGATGTGCCGGCGGGTACCTATAAGCTGGTCGTCTGGCACCCCTATGTCCGTACCGCGACCGAACAGACCGTCACGATCGGCCCGAAAGGGACGGTGGAGGCCCATGTCGTGGTCCCGGCCCCGATCGGGCGGCTCTATGCCAACGAGGTGATGGAGCATCCGTACAATCGCTACAACGTGCTCGAAGAAACAAAGCGAGAAATCGATCCGATGATCCACAAGCAGGAGCATTGAAGCGGGAGTGAGAGGGTGTGAAGCGCCTAATACTATCTCGTGGAGCAGGATTGCTGATAAGCGATGCGTGTGTGGTGTAGGCGAGGATCTCGAGAGAGGGAGCTTGTCAAAACCAGAAACTGCGAATCGCCAGATCGATGGGTTAGCCATTCTGCTGCATTGAGCTTCCTCCATGCCGTCATTACACTGACCTTTTCTCCAGCGTCTGCATGCGGCTGAATCTGACATCTGAAATGTTGCCGGAACTGGCCCATCTAACGGTCGGAATCCTCGCCTTGTATCATCCAATCGGTAGTCTCTTGCAGGCCTATACCGGCAAGGCGATTGTGCCACTGGTGCCGTCCCCTTTTCCGTCATGAAAAGAGCATGAGGGGGCCGGTTCGATTGGAGCCGGCATGGTCCCACGGGGGAACCTGAGTTTGCATGAAATGGTTGCATGGGTTCTGCTCTATGTCCGTTGTGCACGGTCGCTTTTCGGATAGCAGTTGATGTGTCACACCGTATGTTTTAAGGTTCCTGGAGGCTGTCAAGATTCTCCGGTTCACATCTCGAAGACCAGGGGGGAGTGATAGAATGCATTCTGTGTCTGGTTGTGGAGGGGCCTCCTTGAGGTTCTTGCTGCAACGATGACCGTTCTACTCGTCGGCCTACTGGCGATCTACATAGCCGGCGTCATCCTTCCTCCATGTTTTCCTGGGAAAGCGAGGATTCAGAACCTCGTCGCACATGGGCTTGCGGCGGCGGCAGGTTTCGTCGGTATCGTCCTCGGTGTTGCGGGCCTCCTCTCAACGGCGCCTCTGACCCTCTCGCTTGCTTCCAACATTCCCCATCTCAGCTTCGCAATCCGTCTGGACCCGCTGGCGGCGTTCTTCGTGCTGACTATCTCGCTGGTGGGGCTGGCCGCGTCGATCTATGCGTCCGGCTACGTCGTCGAATTCTCGGGCCGAGTATCGGTGGGATTGTTGGGCTCCCTCCTCAACGGGTTTTTGCTCTCCATGACCCTGGTGGTCCTGGCCGACAACGGGTTCTTCTTCCTGATCCTCTGGGAAGTCATGTCCCTGTTGTCCTATGTGCTGGTTGTGACGGAGCATGAGAAGCCCGGCGTCCGGGAGGCGGGGTTGTTCTATCTCATCATGACGCACGTCGGTACCGCGTTCATCATCCTCACGTTTTTGATCTTTTTCCAGGAAACCGGCTCATTTTCCTTCGAGGCGTTTCGCCACCCCGACCAGCAGCTTCCTGAGGGATTGCGATCGATCGCGTTTTTCACGGCCTTGATCGGATTCGGCGCGAAGGCCGGCATCGTTCCACTGCACGTGTGGCTCCCCTATGCGCATCCCGCCGCCCCGTCCCACATCTCGGCCCTAATGTCGGGGGTCATGATCAAGACCGCCATCTACGGGTTGATCCGGATGTACTTCGATTTCATGGGCGGGGAATTCCCCTGGTGGTGGGGCTTCACGTTGTTGGTCGCCGGCACGGTGTCGGCGCTCCTGGGTGTCATGTACGCCTTGATGGAACATGACCTGAAGAGCCTGCTCGCCTTTCACAGTGTGGAAAACATCGGCATCATTCTGCTGGGGATCGGCGCAGGCATGATCTTCCACACCTATGGCTTGCATGAACTGGCGGCGCTCGGATTACTGGCGGGCCTGTACCATACCATCAACCACGCGGCGTTTAAGGCGTTGCTGTTTCTGGGCGCCGGGGCGCTGCAGTTCTCCACCCATACGAGACACATCGAGGAGTACGGCGGCTTGCTCCGGCGCATGCCCTGGACGGGCGCCTTTTTTCTGATCGGCGCCGTCTCCATCGCCGCGCTTCCGCCCACCAATGGGTTCGTCAGTGAGTGGCTGGTCTTTCAGAGTTTGTTTCTCAGCTTCCAGCTGCCCACTCTGTTTCTCAAGTTGATGTTGCCGATTGCCGCCGCGATGTTGGCGTTGACGGGCGCGCTGGCGCTGGCGTGTTTTGCGAAGGCGTTCGGGATGTCGTTTCTGGCGCAGCCGCGCAGCGTCCATGCCCGCCATGCGACGGAAGTCCCCTGGTCGATGCGGGTTGGGATGGGCTTCTTGGCAGGGCTCTGCATGGTGCTGGGGCTGGCGCCCATGCTGGTCGTTCCGTTGTTGGATCGGGTCACGACTCCATTGACCGGTGCGGCCATCAGTTCACAGGTGCTGGCGCTCGACGGCTGGGTGGTGGCGCCGGTGACGGTGGAGTTTTCGAGCATCTCGACGCCGGTGCTCGCCATGCTCCTGGTCGGGGCGGGAGCGTTGGGGCTGCTGATCGCCCGACTCTGCGGGAAGGGGCTGCGCGCGCGCTATTACAAGACCTGGGGTTGCGGGCTGAATCTGACGCCTCGCATGGAATACACCGCGACCGGCTTCGCGCAACCGGTCAAGCAGGTCTTTGAAACCATCTACCAGCCGACGGTGAAGCTGGAGCAGGAGTTTCTGGAGCAATCGAAGTACTTCATCAAGCATCAGCGGTTCGAGTCGCACATCGAGCCGGTCTTCGAGAAGTACCTCTACCGGCCGGTGGTGGCATGGCTGTTGGCGGCAGCCGACCGGCTGCGCATCATTCAGGCCGGCAGTCTCCATCTGTATCTCACCTACATTTTTGTGACGCTGGTGCTGTTGTTGTTATGGGCGGGGTAGGGCGAGGCAGCGGGCTGTGCGTAGGGGTTGTGCCTGGTCGTTCGATCACTGAGTGACGGGAGCTATGCAGTCGATCATCCACATCGTGCTGGTCGTCGTTCAGCTTGCGCTGTTGTTGACCCTCTCTCCGTTTGTCGTCGGCCTCATCCGAAAGGTCAAAGCACGTCTACAGTGCCGCCGCGGGGCGAGTCTCTTTCAGCCCTACGCCGATCTGGCCAAGTTGTTCCGGAAGCAGCCCGTCATCTCTTCGACGACCTCCTGGATTTTTACCGCGGCGCCATACATTGTCTTTGCCTCGACCGTTGCGGCGGGACTGCTGATACCGGTGTTCGTCTCTCACACCCCGCTCAATTTCGCGGGGAACATCATTGCGCTCGTCTATCTGCTGGCGTTGGGAACGTTCTTCCTGATCCTGGCGGGGCTCGATGCAGGATCGGCGTTCGGGGGGATGGGCAGCAGCCGCGAGGCGATCGTCGCGACGCTGGCCGAGCCGGCCATGATGCTGTCCATCCTTTCTATCGCGCTGACCGCCGGCTCCACGAATTTGAGCACCATCGTGCATCAGTCCGCGTTGATGGAAGGGGTCGTCGTGGCTCCGCCCGCCCATTTGATGGCGCTGGCCGCCTTGTTCATCGTGACGCTGGCGGAAACCGGTCGTGTCCCGGTGGACAATCCCGCCACGCACCTGGAATTGACGATGATCCACGAGGCCATGCTGCTCGAGTATTCCGGCCGCTACCTGGCGTTGATGGAGTGGGCGGCCGGCATCAAGTTGCTGGTGTTCCTGACCTTGATCGTGAATGTCTTTGCGCCCTGGGGTATCGCCACGAGCCTGGCGCCGTCAGCCATCGCCGTCGGTCTTCTGGTGTATCTCGGGAAAGTGGCTGCGCTGGCTTTTGTGATCGGCGTGATCGAATCGATGTTCGCGAAGCTGCGATTGTTCCGGGTGCCGGAAATGCTGGGCGCGGCGTTCATCCTGTCGCTGCTCGCGCTGGTCTTCTTCTATACGCTGAAAGGGTAACGCGGTGTCGGCTTCCACCCAATTGGGCTCACAACTCGTCGATCTCTGCTCGGTCCTGCTGCTGCTCTGTTGTTTTGCCATCGTGGCGCAGCGTCGATTGTCGGCCTGTGTGGATCTCTTTGCGCTGCAGTCCGCGTTTCTGGCGGCGACCGCCGCGCTCGTCGCGTTTCTGACCGGACATAAGCACATTTATTTCGCGGCGGCCCTGACGATCGTCATCAAAGTGATCGTGCTGCCACGCATTCTGCGGAAGGTCATCGAGCGTCTGAATGTCTCCCGTGAGCTGGGGATGAATATCAATATTCCGGCGGGCCTGCTGATCTGCGGCGCGCTGGTGATCGTCGCCTTCTTTATCACGCAGCCCATCATTCCGCTCGGCTACCTGCTGACGCGCGATTCTCTGGCCATTGCGCTGGCCATTATTTTGATCGGATTTTTCACCATGATCGCCCGCCAGAAGGCGATCACGCAGATGGTCGGCTTCCTGGTCATGGAGAACGGAGTGTTCCTGGGAGCCACGGCGGCCGCGTACGGCATGCCGCTGATCGTTGAATTGGGCGTCTTCTTCGATGTGTTGGTGGCCGGGTTGATCGTCGGCATTTACACGCATCGGCTGCAGGATACGTTCGATAGCGTGGACACCAGCACGCTGACGGTGCTGAAGGAATGAGGCGGTCGATGACGCATGTCCGGCGAGTAGGTGCTGTATGTGGTCGGTGATCGTCCTGCTGACAGGGCCGGTACTTGCCGGTCTGCTCAGTCTGGTGATCCACCGCGCCCGGGTCCTGCACGTCGTCAACTTTTCGACGATGCTGGCGTTGGCCGTTGCCGAGACGGCGCTGACGAGGCAGGTGCTGGCCGAGGGATCGGTGACGACATTGGGCGGCTTTGTCTACGTGGACGCGCTCTCGGACTTTATTCTGGTGATCATCACGGCCATCGGCCTGTCCTGTTCCCTCTACATGTGGTCCTACATGGACGATCGGGTCGCCCGGGGCGTCATCGCGCCGAAGCGTCTCGGTCACTTCTTTTTTCTCTTCCATATGTTCCTGTTTGCGATGGTCGCCGCGACGATGGCGAACAGTCTGGGCGTGCAGTGGGTGGCGCTGGAGGGGACCACCCTGGCGACGACCTTCTTGATCGCGTTTTTCCGCAGGCGGGAGTCCCTCGAAGCCGGTTGGAAATATCTGATCCTCTGTTCGGTGGGCATCGCCCTCGCGCTCTTCGGCGTGGTGCTCACCTATTACTCCTCTGTGCGGGTCCTTGGCGATGCGAGCTCGGCGCTCAATATGACCGCGCTGATCGGCGTGGCCAACCAATTGGACCCCAATGTGCTCAAGCTGGCGTTTATTTTCATGCTCGTCGGTTATGGCACGAAAGTGGGCCTGGTTCCCATGCATACCTGGTTGCCCGATGCTTACAGCGAAGCGCCGGCGCCGATTGCGGCGATGTTGGCCGGGGTGTTGGAAACGGTGGCGGTCTATACCGTGTTGCGCAGCAAGGCGCTGGTGGACCAGGCGCTTCCCCCGGAGTTCACCGGCAATCTGCTGCTCACCTTCGGGTTGCTCTCGTTCATCGTGGCCTCTCTGTTCATCCTGATTCAGCACAACTACAAGCGGCTGTTTGCCTATTCGAGTATCGAACATATGGGGCTGGCCATGATCGGTTTTGGAGTCGGCGGGATGATCGGCACCTTTGGCGGCCTCTTTCACCTGCTCAATCACGCCGTGGCCAAAGCGCTGGCCTTTTTCGTCGCGGGCAATATCCATCGGCGATTCGACACCTTGGAAATCGACGGGGTGCGAGGGCTGGCGCGTGCGCAGCCGATTACCGCCGTGGCGATTCTCGTGGCGGGTTGCGCGTTGGTCGGCTTACCTCCCTTCTCGCCGTTCGTCAGTGAGTTGCTGATCGTGTCGGCGGTGGCCGCGCAAGACTTTTCATCCGATACGATGCATGTCGGACGGTTTGTGACAATGACGATCTCGGATGAGATGCGCAGCCTCGGCATCGTCGCGCTGTTTCTATTTTTCGCCGTGGTGTTGTTCGGTGGGTTTATGTTTCGCGTCGGGGCCATGGTGTGGGGCACTCCCCCGGCCGGTATCGCCCAGGGAGAGTCGTGGACCGCCGGCCATGTGTCGCTGATGATCATGATCGTCGCGTTGTTGGGGCTTGGGTTCGTTCTTCCTGAGCCGATTCAGATGCTGCTCACCAGGGCCGTCAACGTGATTGTGGTGAGGTGACCGTATGATCGACGCACGTCCGGCGGTCGAGCAGGTGCAGGCGGCGTTTACGCAGGCCATCACGGAGGTGTGCGCCGTTCACGGCGTCCCGATGCTCAGGGTGAAGAAGCAGGATCTGCCGACGATCGCCCATTTTCTGCATACGAACCCGGGTTTGCGAGGATCGCTGTCGCTGCTCTGGGCGGTCGATCATCGCCCTCGCGAAGCGCGCTACGAACTCTGCTATCTCTTCACGTTGGCGGAACGCAAAGACTGGCTGCTGCTCGCGACGGATCTCTATGGCGATGAGCGGGAATTTCCCTCGATCACTCCTCACCTTCATGCGGCGAAATGGTACGAACGGGAGATTCGGGATCTGTTCGGACTGATTCCGGTCGGCCATCCCGATCTGCGTCGGCTCGTTCGTCATGAACATTGGCCGAAGGGGTCCCACCCGCTGAAAAAAGATTTTCCCTGGGATCGGGTGTTAGGACGGGTGCAAGGGGAGTATGCCTTCCGGAAAATTCACGGTGAGGGGGTCTTCGAGGTTCCCGTCGGTCCCATCCATGCGGGCATCATTGAACCGGGCCATTTCCGGTTTTCGGTGGCCGGAGAGCCCATCATGCAGCTCGAAGTGCGTCATTTCTGGACACATCGCGGCGTTGAGAAATTGTTCGAGCAGCAGCGGTTGACCGAAGCGGTACCGTTGTCCGAACGCGTCTCCGGCGATACGAGCGTCGGCCATAGCCTGGCCTATTGCCAGGCCGTCGAGACGTTGCAGGGCGTGGAGGTCTCGCCCCGTGCCCGATATCTGCGCACGCTGTTTCTGGAGTTGGAGCGGTTGCACAACCACATCGGCGATGTGGGAGCCATCTGCAATGACACCGCCTATGCCCTGGCCCATGCCCACTGCGGCCGGATGAAAGAGCAGCTCATGCAGCTCAACGATCGCTTGACCGGGTCGCGTTTTCTGCGTGGCGTCAATTGCGTCGGCGGAGTGGCGCTCGATCTGTCCGGCCTGCAGCTCGCGCAGGTGGAGGTGGAACTGAATACCCTTGAGCAGGATTTTTCGGCGATTGAAAAGATTGTGTTTGCGAACGCGTCGCTCACGGAACGGCTGGAGAACACAGGCATCCTTACGGAAGGGATCGCCTGGGATCATGCGGTGATCGGTGTGGTAGGCCGGGCCTCCGGTATCGATCGAGATCTGCGTCGCGACCGGCCCTTTGCTGCGTACGACGTGCTGCAGCCGAAGGTCGCCCTCTACCGCTATGGGGATGTGCGCGCCAGGATGCGGGTGCGCCTGGATGAGATCCATGAGTCGATTCGTCTCATTCGCGAGGTCCGCCGCGGTCTCCCACTGGGCCGGCTCGTGACCCGGCCGATGCACGAAGCACAGTCGGGTGTATGGGCGCTGTCGGCGGTCGAAGGATGGCGAGGCGAGATCCTCTATGTCGTCATGGTCGGAGAAGCAGGGCGGATTCATCGCTGCAAAGTGCGCGATCCGTCCTTCGTGAATTGGCCGGCAATCCAATGGGCCGCACTCGGCAATATCGTGCCGGACTTTCCGTTGATCAATAAGAGTTTCAATTTGTCGTACGCGGGGAACGATCTGTGAGAAACAGGCATTCAGCAATCCGCCCTCAGCAGCCGGCTCTGAGCTGAGAACTGATCGCTGATGGCTAAGGAGGCGCCATGTTTCGAATCCTCAAAAAAAGTCTTCAGACCGGTGTCGTCACGGGGCAACATCCTGCCGGAGGCGCACCTTCGGAGCCGGTCAGCCAGGACGCCATCGAAAAGGCCAAGCCGTTCCGGCGCTCGATGACGATCCGTGAAGTCGATACGGGTTCCTGTAACGCCTGCGAGATGGAAATGAATGCGCTGGCCAATCCGGTCTACGACGTGGAGCGGTTCGGAGTCCATATTGCCGCATCGCCTCGCCATGCCGATGCCCTGGTCGTCACCGGGCCGGTGACCGTCAATATGGAACGAGCGCTGAAGGATGTGTACAAGGCAACGCCAGACCCCAAGATCGTCATCGCGGTGGGAGACTGTGCCGTGACCTGCGGCATGTTCAAGGGAAGTTATGCGGTGACGGGTCCGGTGGATCGGCATATCCCCGTCGATGTGCGTATTCCTGGTTGCCCCCCGCGCCCGGCCGAAATCCTCGCGGTGCTAGCGAAGCTTCGCCAGGATGATCCTGACGCAGATACATGACGATTCGACGCCATGTCAGCCTCCACTTTTCCTTTTCATTCTCTCTTCAATTCGGCTTTAATCTTGTCCTGATTCCAGGCCACTAGAAGTGTCGGTGTAATTCGCGCATGAGGCTCTGCCGAACGGTGAGCAGGACATGAGGTTCGGTCGATATCTGCATCCAATTGCCCGTACGGGTCTGTCGAAGGCCCCGCGCTATTGGGCCGTCCGTATCGTGTGGCTGATCATATCCTGGGCATTGCTGGTGCCGGCTGCTGCGGCCGACCCCGGCTCCGTACCGACTGTCACGACGGGAAGCGGCGCCGAAGCGAGCCTCTGGCATTACGGGGCCTACCTTGACGTCGGCTATGTCGTCAATCTCAACTTTCCGGAAAATCATCTGTGGCGGAACCGTGCGACGGCGGCGCGGCACAATGAGTTTGCGCCCAATATGGCCTTGGCTTATGTTCGGAAAGACGCGAAGGAATCATCGCGTTGGGGCATGGAACTCGGTGTGCAAGGTGGCTACGACTCCGAACGCTTTGCGTTTTTACAGGGTGAGCGTGCGGTCGGCGGGGCTGATACACTGCGGCACATTCATCGCGCAAATGTGTCCTATCTGGCTCCGGTCGGCAATGGCCTGACGATTACCGCCGGGTTGTTCAACAGTCTGATCGGCTACGAGTCGCTCTATGCGAAGGACAATGTGAACTATACCCGGTCATGGATCGCCGATAACACGCCCTACATGATGTTCGGCATCAATGCGAAGTATCCGGTCAATGACCGTCTTACCGTGGCCGCGTTCGTGATCAATCGATATTTTCATCTCGCCTATACCAACGACCAACCGAGTTATGGGGGGCAGTGGGCCTACAAAGCGACCCCGCAACTCACCCTGACCCAGACAGTCTACGGAGGGCCGGATCAGACCAACACGGCACTGCAATTCTGGCGTTTCTACGCGAATCACATCGTCGAATGGAAAGGGGACAGCCTGACGCTTGCGGCTTCGTACGATATCGGAACTGAGAATATCGCCGACCGGCCCGGACACCCACGCGCATTTGTGACCGGTGGGAACATCGTCGCGCGGTGGCAAGTCACTGGTCCTTGGGCTCTCGCGGTCCGGCCGGAGTTCTATTGGGACCGGAACGGCCGTTGGACCGGCTCGGAGCAATTCGTCAAGGCCGTGACCTCAACGATCGAATATCGAATTCCCTACAAGTGGACCAACACGACGCTGCGGCTTGAACATCGATGGGACGAATCGACCGGGGCGGGCGGGGGATTCTTCAGGCGTGGGGAGATCCAGCCTGGTGTGCTGAGCCTGACGCCGAATCAGCATCTGGTATTGCTGGGCATTCTCTGGACCTTCGACAGTCCGTGACTGGGCGCTGAACATGGCTTCGGGTTTCGTTCTCGCTTCGCTCAAGCCTTCGACGTACTGCCGGGAGTACGCCTCAGCCTCTCGCTTACTGCGGCCTTGCCCGACAGCCATGTTGAGCGCCCGAGAGACCAAGGTTCCGCGGCGGGCTTCGGTCTCACCTGCCTCGCTACGATGCGCAGAAAGCATCCGGGTCACAACCGAAATGAGGAGCGGTAGAAGCCTTACTTAATCGCTCTCTGCTTTTCCCTCAAGAGCCGGAGCATTTCGGTGAGTTCTTTGCCGAACCGTTCGAGCGCCACGTCCTTGGCTTCGGCCACTGCGGTCTTGTCCTCAAGCGATGGCGCCGGGCCCATGAGCGTCGTTTCCCCTTCCGCTGTTTGGGTGCCGTACAGATAACCTGTCCGGACATCCCATAACGTACCCTCCATCATGAACAATGCATGGCTTTCGGTGCCGTGGGCGAAGTAGGCGCCGATGCCGGTGGCGTACCAGGCGGCATGACTATTGTTATATCGCTCGACGGCGGAGGCCCCATCGATGATCAGAAGCGCATCGGCGTTGTAGCGGGCGGCGGCCAGGCGAATGTCACGGAGTGTGGTCCCCTGGACCGTGGAGTTGGCGAGCAGGAAACTCTGTTGAAGAATGCCCTCTTCCTGTACCGGCGCGAGCGCACGCTGCACTCGGTCAGTGTCCGCGCCGACCCAGTCCACTCGTTGCAGCGCCGGCCGGCTCGGAAAGTCCCTGTGTTTGAAAAAGACGGCCAAGCGATAGGGGGTGGGCAGGCCTGATTGCATCGCCATGGTGGCTGCAATATCCCGGTCGGTGACCACCTCGGGGTGATCGTGAAACGATTCCTGCAGAAGCTGCCGGTTCAGACCTCGGGCTCCGGTGCAGGCAGCGACCATGATTGGCAACAGAAGGAGGAAAAGAATGCGCAGAGGAACGGTTCTCATACAACTCCTATGACGATGTCGAGGCAATGGGCCTGGTCGGATCGATCTGCGACAGATCTTCCAATGCCAGCATCAAGGCATGGGTGCCGGATCGGCCATGGCCGAGCGTCTGAACCTTTTCATATAATTGATGCGCGAGTGTGAGTCCGGGCAAGGTGAGCTGTCGCCGTCGAGCCTCTTCCAGCGCAATGCCCATGTCTTTGATGAAATGTTCGACGAAGAAACCGGGATCGAAATTGCGGGCTAGAATTCGAGGCGCCAGATTGTCGAGTGTCCAACAGGCGGCAGCGCCGCCGCGAATGGATTGCAACATTCGATCGAGGTCCAGCCCCGCCTTATAGCCATACAGCAGACTCTCGCACACGCCGATCATGGTGCCGGCGATCACGATTTGATTGCAGAGCTTCGTGTGTTGTCCCGTACCTGCATCGCCCTGGTGCACGATTTTCCTGCCGAGGCATTCCAGCAGGGGCATGATGGCATGAACCGCTTTGGTGGCCCCTCCGACCATGATGGAGAGTGTGGCGTTTCGCGCACCGACATCGCCTCCGGAGACCGGCGCGTCCACGGCAAAGGCCCCGCGCGATTGAGCCGCCAGGGCGATCTCCTGCGCGAGCGACGGTTCCGTGGTGGTCATATCGATGAGCACCATACCGGGCCTTGCGCCTGCCAATACCCCCTGCTCACCGAAGTACACTTCTCGCACATCCCGGGGGAATCCCACCATCGTGATGACCACGTCTGTCTGTTCCGCCACGGCGCGAGGTGAGTCCGCCCACGTGGCGCCCTTGGCGAGAATCGGAGAGGCTTTGCCGCGATTTCTGGTGTAGAGCGTGAGTCGATAATGGGCAGCCTGGAGATGCTGACACATGGGTGTCCCCATCACGCCGGTGCCGATCCAGCCGACGTGTGTCTCAGTGGGAGTCACGGGGCGGGGAGATTCTTCAGGGAGAGGATGCGCCATGAGTTATTCCACCAGCGGCGTAATCCGGTTCGCGATTGCTTGCACGACGCCCTCTTGATCCATCGCGATCTTTCCACCTTTGAAGCTCAAGGCATAACCTCCATGGCTCGGGGCCTGGACCGTGGCGTCCACCGCCACGCGCGCCCCGTCTTCCACGTCGGGGTCTTTCACCATCGGTACCCCGCACAGCCCCGGCACGGCGACGGGCAACGTGGCCGTGTCATCTTCCAGGCTGAAAAGGTAGCCGCCATAACAGGTCGAGCCGGCGGGGATCTCATAGGGATCGAGCGGCTGGACGTTGCGTACCGTCCCCCGCAGGGTGATCTGACGCAAGTGGAACAGAGCGGGATCGGCCAGCACCTCTTGCACGGTCACAGCTTCCTGAGCGGCGACCATGCCGGTATGTGGGACGAGGAAGATCGTCATGCAAGAGAGTAGCCTCGCCATGAGGCTGCTCCGGGTCTGGGGAAAATCGTGGATCATCGAGAGCATTCTACCATTCTTTGTTTCGATCATCGCCCTCATAGGCTTTCGTTCTGCGAGTCGATATAATCGCCGGCGATCACAGGGAGGCACAGCGATGAGCGACTTGCAGCGACAGTTAGATATCTACATCAAGGACGCTCGCCCGCGCTACGAAGACATGCTCGGGCAGGCCGTCGAAATTCCCTCTATCAGCATGGATCCTCACCATGCGCCGGATGTGCGACGGATGGCGGAGTTGGCGGCGCAATATCTGCGGGCTGCCGGCGCGGAGGCCCACATCGTCGAGACCCCGGGCTATCCGGTTGTGTCAGGTGGATGGACGGTCGATCCGAGTTACCCGACCGTCACCGTCTACAATCACATGGATGTTCAGCCGGCGCAGGAGCCGGAATGGAAACAGGCCCCCTTCGCGTTTCAGAACGAGAGCGGCATCTACCGCGGGCGCGGGGCGACGGACGACAAGGGCCCGGCGTTGGCGGCCTTGTTCGGCGCGCGCTATGCGATCGAGCAGGGGGTGCCCATCAACGTGCGATTCTTGTGGGAACTGGAAGAGGAAAACGGCAGTCCGAGTTTTGCGGCGGCTATCAGGAATCGCGCGGCAATCCCACGTCCGGACTCGGTGGTGATTTCGGATACGATCTGGCTGTCGAAGAATCAGCCCGCGATGCCCTATGGGCTACGCGGTTTGCTCGGCGCGCGCCTCGTCCTGCGGACCGGCTCCAAGGACGCCCATTCGGGTGTGACCGGCGGAGCGGCGCGTAATCCGCTGGCCGAGTTGATGGACATTGTCCATGCCTGCGTGGATGCCAAGACCGGTAAGGTGAAGATTCCGGGCTTCTATGAAGATGTGGTCGAGCCGACAAAGGCAGAGATCAAGAGTTTCCTGCAGTCGGGATTTCAAGTCAATCGTTTCAAGCAAGCCTATGGATTCAAGACGCTTCGCACCCAGGATCCGGCAGATGTCATGCGACGTATTTGGGCCGCGCCGACGTTTGAAGTGCACGGTCTCGTCGGCGGCTACCACGGACCGGGGGTGAAAACGGTGGTGCCGGGGCATGGGGAGCTGAAGGTCAGTATGCGGCTGGTGCCGAACCAGACTCCGGAGAAGGCTTTTGCGCTGCTCAAGAAACATGTCGCCAAGTTGAATCCGGATGTGAAGGTCGAGCGCGAGGGGATGCTGCATCCGTTCAGAGGCGTGTTTGACGGGCCGTACGTCGATGCGGTGAAGCGAGCGGTGAAGGCGGGATTCGGCAAGGAGCCGGCCTTTATCCGCGAAGGCGGCTCGATCGGCGCGGTGGTGACGATGCAGAAAGCCTGGAACGTTCCGATTCTGTTCATGGGCCTGAGCCTGCCCGAGCACGGCTACCATGCGCCGAACGAGTATTTCGACTGGGGTCAGGCCTCAGGCGGCATGAAAGCCTTCGTGCATTATTTGGGAGAGCTGGCGAAGATGGGAAAGAGGTAAGCGAGAAACGGACTCAGTTGGAGGATATCGCTATAGCACTTGTGTGCCAATGGCTATCACGCGGCGTGCCAACTTACGTGAGACGCGGGTCTTAATGACGACGTAGGTGGTGCCGGGGTATGTGATGTCGTTCGTCAGGGTATTCATGAGCTTTTCTTCGTCCCAAAGCAATCCTTTGGTGGTGACAGCCAACACATGTACAGGTTGTGACGGTAGGTGTTCGACTTGTTTCTGAGCGATCCAGGCGTGTTTGACCTTCGTGATTGACTGGAGTTGCAGCCGGAGAGCTTGAAGGGCTTCGATGGAGAGGGTAGACGAGATGAGCGGATCTTTTGCCGACACAGAGCGTCGCTCCTGCCGAGCGAGCGCTTCTTGGTCCAGCTGGTGCTCCCCTCGCAAACGCCATTGTTCTGCCAATGCCTTGTCTCCACGACAGAGCGCATAGCCATAGGCCAATTCACAGGCGGGAAGATTCAACTCAAACTGCTGCGTCGCTCGGTTCAAGTGGTGTAACCCTGCTTCGTCTTCGCGTTGGACTAGGATCCTTCTGATCGCTAGGTCGGCGGCCAGGTCATCGGGGTATTTCTGCTGATAGGTACGATAGATCGGGAGCGGATCAGTCAGAGCCTCATACTGCTCAGTGAGGCTGGCGAGACTCCAGAACTCCCCCTGTGAGAGCTGCTCCGGTTGTTGCTGGCGAAGCTCGGTGAGTTTGTTTCGTGATTCGCGAATGTGGTCACAGCGCTGCTTCCATGCCTCCCGATTTTCTTCAATCCACTGTGCGTCAAACTCTAAGAGAATCTTTTCCACATGTTTCCCCAACCACTTCTCCGCGGCCGTGATTTTGGGGGTGATAGGCTCAGGGAGGGTGACTTTCAGTGCAGCCAATCGGTCTCGCAGTGCCGGATGGGTGTCAGCATACCCTGTTTCTACAGCAACCGCGTTTCCGAAGATCTCCTGCCATCGGGCATTGTCGATCGCCTGGTGTTGGATAAACTGGGCCAGTCCGGTGACTGGATGGGATGGAGGTAATGGCGTTTCTTTTGTTTGCTCCATCAAGGGTGTCCAGTACTCTCTATCTATGACGGCTTGTCGGACATCGAGACTGACAAGAGCAGATGCGGAAATGCGGGGGGATGTGAGTTTGGCGGAAATCGCATCGGCCTCATATTCGTTGGCGCGTGCCAGGGCGAAGGAGTATGCATGGAAGTATGGTGCGTACCAGTCGAAAAATTTGGCCAAGATTCTTCCGCCCCAATGATCGGCTTGATCAAAGGCACCCATGACGCGATACCACGCAATCCGAACGCGATAGATCCAGCCGCGAAATCGACTGTGATTTCCCGAGAGGTGCCCAAGTTCGTGTGCGATCACCGCGCGCGCCTGTTCGGGAGAGAGGGCGAGCAGGAGTGGAAGGCCCAAGATCAGGGTGTTGCGATACCACCCGAACACTCCGAGACGCGGCGTCTGGACGATGGCAGCATTCAGTTCATTGGTGAGCAGGATGCGGTGAATTCTGGGTGTGCAAAGCGGTTTCCGAAGACCATCCGCTTCTATGAATAGTTGCGGAACCTCGGCTCGCGTGACTTGGTAGCCTGTTGGGTCCTCCAACCGAACCCATAGGGCTCGTACGATCACACAGGCGAGAAGGAAGAAGCCGAAGAGTAGTTTGCCTTTGATGAGAATCCACCAGGCATGCCCCTTGGTCGCCAGCCAGAGGAGGGCAACGCCGATGCCAAAGAGCAAGATGGCCATGCCAAAGAGCACGATATAACCAAGGATGGCAAGGAGGGCGAGCTTGGTCTCGTACCAGCCTGGGTTCGCCACCAGGTGGTGTTCCGCACGTCTAACGAGCTCCTCAAGTTGTCGGCGGCGTTGTGTGACGGTCATCCCCTGATGCTCATGTGACTCTACGAAGTCTAGCATCGGCTGAAACTAGCCTGTAATCTGCTGAAAACACAGAGCTATTTTATGGTCTGGCGTACGGCGGAGGCGTAATGTGACTGGTGAGAGAACGGAAGCAGTCGGACTGGCGCAGGGATCAATGCTCTATTTAAGCGACTGCATATCGATCACAAAGCGATAGCGTACGTCGCCGCGGACAAGACGGTCGTAGGCGGCGTTGATCTGTTGGATGGGAATGACTTCCACATCGGCGCCGAACTTGTGTTTGCCGCAGAAGTCGAGCATTTCCTGGGTCTCCTCGATCCCGCCGATCAACGATCCGGCCAGTCGCCGCCGGCGCATGATCAAGGGAAAGGCGTAGAGCTGCGCGGGCTTATCAGGAGCCCCGACCAGAATCATAGTGCCGTCGGTTTTCAGCAATTCCAGATAGGCATTCAGATCATGGGTGCTGAGACGGTGTCCAGGATGAAGTCGAACTGTTTGGTGAGTTGGGTCAGGGTCTCCGGTTTCTTGGTGGAGTAATAGGCTTGTGCGCCCAGCCGTTTCGCATCGGCCTGTTTCTTGTCGGAGTGGCTCAGCGCGGTGACGTGGGCGCCGAGTGCGGTGCCGATCTTGACGGCCATGTGCCCGAGACCACCCAGCCCGACTACGGCGAGCCGATGTTTCTTACCCACCCGCCAATGCCGCAACGGGGAGTAGGTGGTGATGCCGGCGCACAAGAGTGGCGCCGCCTCCTCAGGTCGCAACCGTTTGGGAATCCGCACGATGTAGCGTTGATCGACGACGACCTTGGTGGAGTATCCGCCGTAGGTCGGTGTCACTCCGTCTCGCTCTTTGCCGTTATAGGTGAAGGCGAGATGGCCGTCGCAATATTGCCCCAGACCTTGCTTGCAGGCCGGACATGCCCGGCAGGAATCGACGAAGCAGCCGACCCCCACCGTTTGGCCGACTGTGAATTGTTTGACGGAAGCGCCGACCGTTTCAACCGTGCCGACGATTTCATGTCCGGGCACCATGGGAAAGAGCGATCCACCCCATTCGTCCCGTGCCTGGTGCACATCCGAATGGCAAATCCCGCAGTACTGGATCTTGATCAGCACATCCTGCCGGCCCACCTCGCTTCGTTATGGTGTCGGGGCCGGCTGATGTGTGTCAGGTTCGAGTGTGATGCCGAATGTCGATGGGTCTTGTTCCCACGCACCCGGCGCAATTAGGCCGAGTAAGGGGAGGAGGAATATCGCTCCACCGACGACGTCGACAATTCCCATGCTACTGAGTTTTCGGCCCGTCATGCGGGACTGGGACTTGTATCCAGGCTTTTGTACTTCGACGGCAAGGTCTCCCCGCCGGGGGACCTGATACTGCAAGGGAGTCGCTCCCGCAGCCGTGCCGTTGATGAGGACCTGCGCACCCGGTGGGTCAGAGATGACCGTGAGCTGTTGTGAGTTGCCTCCGAAAATCGAGCAGCCGGTGAGGGTCAGATGGGAGGCGATGACGAGTGCGACAGTGGCACACCGGTAGGCGTGAACCGTTCTGGATGTGATAGGCATAGACTCCTCCCTGGAGATGATGGGCGACATGGTTAGCATAGGACACGCAGGTTGAGAAGGCGGAGAAGGCTGGAGTGCGCGGGGCGTTGGAGTCAGGAGTACCCCAACGCCCCGCTCCCTGTGTTGTCAGGCGTGGGGGGCGGCGGCGGTTGCCAGGATCGGTTGGAACATCGGATCGGCGTCCAGCACGGCTTTGAGCAGTTCCGAGTGCAGGAAGTACCGCCACACCTCATCCGACTTGCCCGGCACCTCATCGAACCATCTCTTGGCTTCCGTGAGGTGCTGGAGCATTTTGGCCTTGTCCCCGTAGTTCGGCAAAAAGATCATGGTGTAGGCCATCGCATATTCGGCCAGAAACTTATCGAGTGGAAGTTCGGCCTGTGCCAAGGCGGCCTCGGCATCGGTATAGGCCCGAGGCGTCTCGGTATCGTGCAGGATCCGGTTCCAGGAGACCTTGTTGATGCGGGACCAAGCCAGCTGTAGTAGAGCTTCGGACTTGGGCGTTCTCCGGTGCTCGGGAATGTCTTTCACGAGCGCTTCGAACGTTTCGACCATGGGAATCTGGTCGTTATTCCATCGGTAGGCGATACCAAGCCGAAACCGGTTGTCGAGCTGTTCCGGTTTGATCGAAGCCAGCGTTTGAAGTGCCGGTATGAGACGGTAGAGATAATCTGCCGGGGTCGGTTGCGACAGGCCGCCCATTTCCATTCCGTTGGAGAGGTCCATGCGGGCCCCTTGCGCGTAGATATTCCAGTAAAATTCGTCCAGCACGATGCCCAGGCTAGGATCTTTCACGGGCACCTGATGGCTGTTCCGCGCCTCCCGCAACAGCACGCTGTAGAGGTGGCGGGTCAACACCGTCAGGGCGTCGGGCTGCTTCGGATCGATGAGCAAGACGCGGTTGAGTAAGGCCACCCGGTCGCGCAGATCGGGAAAGATGGCGGCGCGCGCCGCAGCGGCTGTCAACGTGCCGGGTTGATCGTCCGGTCCCCACCAGGCTAGGGACTCAGGCAGGGCGCGACTTGTTTCGGTGGCAAACGGAATCTTATCGGCCATCATGCCCGGGGCCTCCGGCTGGGAGGCGACCGGAAGATTGAACACGGCGGTATCGCCGGGAAATCCATGTTGCTTCAGCCCGGTGAAGACGACCCACTGGGTGGTGACGGATTTTAATGCGCGCCGCGGGCGCTTGATCGTATTGGTCCATTTGACGTTGCCGGGGGCATAGGTGACCGGCGATGTCAGGGGGTCCTGATATTGCACAGACAACTGGACCAGCGTCGTCGGGACGCCAAGGACTTTCCCGGTGCGTGCCAGTCGGAACGAGCCGGATGGAATGGTGTGGCTGCCGACGACGGTCACGTGAAGGCCGCTCCCGGGGGGTGAGGTGCCCAGCACGTCGGCCACGAAGGTCGAGGCCGGCGCTCTTGGTAGATCGTCGCCAAAGAAGACCAGCGGACCGGTGCTCGGCCAAATGATATCCATGGCAATGTCCGACCGCTTCAGCATCGGCGCATAGGATTCGGTCAGGGTTTGCCAGCAGGAATCGTAGGAGGGGTCATTGGCCGGCGCGAATTGTTTCACCTTCGTGGGGGAGGCGACGAGGTAACGGTATTGGCAGGCAAAGTCCAATTGTCCGGCCGTGACGCGATCGCCCTGCGCGATGGCTTCGGCATATCGGACGGCGGTCTGTACCGCCGGTGTCTGTTTAGCGGAGGCGGTCGGGCGATGTCCCTTCCCGCCGGTAGCCGGCGCCGACTCGGCCGTCCCGGCCCAGAGACCGAGAGAGACCGCGAGGGCCACGATGGCAATGGTCTGTCGTCGATGGAACAGGTTCCCGCGAATCATGCGAACGACCTCCGGTGGCAATAAAAGAATGTCACTGTACCACGTGGCTCTTTTCAGGTGAAAGGGGCGTGCGGAGGCGATGCACGATTACGGACCCGGGGGAGGGGGTGTGAGCGGCCGGCTAAACCGGACCAAGGAGCGGATGTATTGGAGGACGGCCTGTTGGTCCTCGGTGGGCAGTACGTCCTGCCAGGCCGGCATGGCCGTACGTGGTTTTCCTTGGGCGATCGTGCGGAGCAATTCTTTATCCGTTTTGGCCGAGGTGGCAGCCGAGACGAGATTGCCCGGTCGAGGGGAAAGGAACGGAGCCTTGACGCCGTCGCCCTTGCCGGCTGTGCCATGGCACTCCATGCAATGCTCACGATAGATGGCTTGCCCGTGGTCGAGTGTTTCTGAAGGCTGGGCGAGCAGGACGCCGGTTCCACCGCAGGTCAATAGAAGGGCGAGCAGGAGGCGGTCTGAAATCGAAGACAAATATCGTTGCGGCGGGCACAGCCCCTGATCGCTCAACGACTCGTCTCTCGCCCCCTCTGTCGGTTGTTCCCCGGCCGGTGTGATCATCGGGCCAGTCACGATTGGGTTACGCCGTTGCCGCAGCCTTCAAAATCTGTCGGCGGAGGTTCGCACGATCGTTTTTGGAGAGTGCCTGGGAAGGACGGTTGCGGCAGAGCTGCACGGTTTGGCGCAAGGAGTCGAGAAACACTTCGCAATTCGGACAATCGCCGAGGTGGGCGCGAATTTCCTGACAAACGTCACCGGAAAGCTCGTCGTCCAGATAGGCAGACAGCCGTTCGAGCACTTTGACGCAATTTCGTTTACCGTGACCCTGGTGAAGGGCGGGCTTGCGGGTGCCTGGATATGTGCGTACGCGATCAGCCATGGCGGTGCTTCTTCTTGACTATACCAAACTATCGGTGCCCGGTGGTAATGTCCGGGTGAAATTCTGCTGCCAATCCTTTGCCGCTGAGTTCCTTGCGGACAAAGAGGCGGGCTCGATGCAGCCTCGATTTGATGGCCCGTTCGTTGAGTCCCAGAATGCTGCCCACTTCTTTGGCGCTCAATCCTTCCATGTCGCGGAGCACCAACACCATCCGGTATTTGCGCGGCAACTTTGCGATGGCGCGATCGAGTATCTGTCGCAGTTCTTTATTTTCAAGCGCCTCTTGAGGGCTGAGGCCCTCCATCGGGACTTGTAGGGAAAACTCGCCTTCCGAGGTCGGGACGAATTCGGTCAACGACAACTCGCGTTCCGGCTCGCCTTTGCGTTTGCGCCGCATACGTTGACAGGCATGGGAAGCGATAGCGTACAGCCAGGTCGAGACCTGTGCGTCGCCACGAAATCGGTCGTACGCGCGATAGGCATTCAGAAACGTTTCCTGGACCAGATCTTTGGCCGCCTCAGCTTCACCGCAGAGCCGATAGGCAAAGCGGTACATCACGTCGACGTGATCACGATACAGCTGATCGAATGGAGCGGAGGTGGAGGGGGAGACGCCGCGCCCGTCGGGGATTTCCGGCCGACTGTTCTTCCGTGATGCCATACGCGGGAGCGAGTCTACGGGCGGCGTGGGGCACTGTCAAGGAGCGCCTCGGCTGACGTGGCGTACCGGGTGGGGGTCAGTTCACACGGCGGATCTCGACGAGTTCGCCCTTTTGATTCAGTTCGACAATGATCGGCAACCCTTCCTTTACGGTTGCCAGGGCAGACGGTTTTGTCGTCAGCGGAATGGACTGGGATCCCTCGGGGCCTTGCATGGTCAGAGCGTCGCGCCCGTCGGCACCATAGGTGAGTGGGCCGGAGAGGAATCGGCGTGACGGTGTGGAAAGTCCGTCCTGGTACAAGTCAATGGCCACATGCCGATCCTGAATCCATACCGACATCTCCTGCCCGACTTTGGCGTTCCGCACGCCGGTCTTTCCGCTCACGGTCACGATGCCCAGCGGGGTCTTGAGGAACACATAGTTCGATTTGAGTTTTGAGACCGTGCCATTCAACAGGAGCTGCAACGGTGACGGTGTGCGGGGAAGTTGATTGACCTGCAGATCGAACTGCACGTCGTGCAGACCCTTGATGGTACCGGCCCCATCCACTTCGATGGTCACGGGTTGATGATCCTGGCGTCCGGCGATTTTGGCTTGAAATGCGCCGAGAGCGAAGGATTGTTCGCCATCGGGCGTCCAGAACGTCACCGCGGTTTTCTCGGGAGACGTAAAATTGGGCATGCCGCTGACATACCGATGGACCAGTTTGTCGACACCTCTCTCGCGGATGTCGATGACACTGGTCGTGCCATGGACCCAGAGGGTGATTTTTTGCGAGGGCTTGATGTCGCGAAGGGTGGTTTTCGAACTGAGCGAAAGTGGTCCGATCGGGGTTTGGAGGAACACGATGCCGGGTTTCGACCGCCAGATCGCGCCGGAGATCTGAACCGAGGGGGACACCGGTGCGGGGGCTGCGGCAGGGGTAGTGTCAGCGGCAGCGGTCGGTTCCGGATCGTCTTGGCCCACTGGGTCGGTGAATTCAGGGAGCGGGGGCGGTTCGACGAGTGGCTCGGCTGGGTCTGCCCAACTGGGTGGGGTCAGGACAAGACAGGTGCCCAGCTGGATCGAAAGCATGAGGAGTCGATAGGCGGAAAATACAGAATACGTCATAGTGTTCACAGAACCGTCGTGATCGGAGTGGTGTGACGCCGATTGAGTGGAGCAGAAACCGGCCATCGCTCGTGCGGGGTCGGTTCCTACTGGATCGCGTGTGGCGTACAACGTCTCCTGTGCGAATAACATGCTGATCCGCATGAGTCAAGCTGAAAGCCGTTCGAGACCGGCGAATCGCCTGAGGTCGTGTGTCGCGCAGACTGAATGTTACCGGGGGGAGGGGCCTGACTGGTGATGGACTGTCAGGACGACACGTGACTGCTGGCGTCTGGCTTGGTCTGGAATGCCGAATCCCCGGAGGTGCACCGTGCCGCCGCCCCATGGGGCGAGGCGGGTGATTTCGAATTGGCTCCAGTCTTCAGCCGCGATGTGTTTCTCTAAATTGGTCAGAACGTCATGAAACAGGTCCAGCAACGGATGACGGAGTGGTGTGGTCGCGGAGGCCTGCAACCGGCGCGGCTCGTTCGTGAAAGGGCGCGCGAACTCGCGTGCCCGGTCGTTGGTGTGGAGAATTCGACCGTCCATGGAAAGAACGATGAGGCCGGCCTCGGCCGACGAGGTCGATGCAGCGGGGGCGGCGAGGTCTGGTTGCCCGATGAACATGGAGATGGGCTCCTCTCTGCGATGGCTGTCCCTCGTCGGGTCAGCGCGCTCGGTTGTCGCTGGCATTCGAATGCTGAAGGGAAAAGCAAGATGCGAGCCACTGCGTTGAAGTACGAGAAAGGAGTAAAACTACGAAATGTTCAAGGAATCGTGAGCGGTGAAACGAAGGGGGCGAAGGGAACTGTCGCCGATTGTGTCGAATGCGTCGCGCCCCGGCAAGGCTGCCTCATTTTTTTCTGGTCATTAGTCGAATGGGCGTGCCGGAGAAATGATATTCCTTCCTGATCTGGTTTTCGAGGAAGCGGAGGTAGGCCGGGGTCATATTGTCGGGATGTCCCACAAAGAGTGCGAATGCAGGAGGGCGTGTCGCAACTTGCGTCATGAAGGCGGATTTGCTCGCTTTGGCCGGTTTTCCTTTTCTGACCGGCAGCGGATGTTCTTCCAACAGACCCTGGAAGAATTGATTCAGGGGGCCGGTGGGAACCCGTTTGCAAAATGAGAAATAGACCTGGTCGATCAAGGCAAACAAGCCGCGCAGAAAATCCTGCTCCAGCGCCGAAATGAACAGCACCGGCGCCCAGGCGAGGAACGGGAAGCGACGTTCAAGGTCTTGTTTGTAGGCCTCGCGTGCGTGCACGTCATCGGTCTTGAGGTCCCACTTGTTGACGATGAGAATGCAGGCGCGTCCCTGCTTGAGGACGAGGCCCGCAATTTTGGTGTCCTGCTCGGTGACGCCTTCTTCCGCATCCAGCAGCAACACGGCGATGTCCGATCGGCCGATGGCGCGCAGGGATCGGGCGACGCTGTAGCCCTCGATGCCCCGTTCCACACGACCACGTCGGCGGATGCCGGCCGTATCGGTCAGTACGTACTGCCGGTCCTTGAATGTCGCGACCGAGTCGACGGGGTCGCGGGTCGTGCCCGGCACATCACTGACGACGACGCGTGCTTCGCCGAGGACCGAGTTGACCAAGGTGGATTTGCCGACATTCGGACGCCCGACGATGGCGATGCGGGGCGTGTCGCTCGTGGCTTCTTCGTCGAGGGGCTCGGCCATGTGCGAGAAGAGATCGTCCAGCAACTCGGCGACGCCGATGCCATGTTCGGCCGACAAGGGATACAGTTGCTCCTGCCCGAGTTGATAGAAATCGGCGACCAGCGGGTCGGCCTTCGGGGTATCGATTTTGTTGATCACGTAGTAGACGGGTTTATCGGAGCCGCGCAGGGTGTGCACGACTTCTTCATCGGCCGGCGTCAGGCCTGAGCGGGCATCCAGAACCAGGACGAGGATATCCGCCTCGGCGATGGCGAGTTGGGATTGTTGTCGGATCAGGGACAACATGCCTTCGCTGGCTGTGGGGTCCAGTCCTCCCGTATCCACCAAACGGAAGCGGCGATTGCGATAGGTGGAGTCGGCGTAGTTGCGATCCCTCGTCACGCCCGGCACATCGTCCACGATGGCCGCCCGCGTGCCGAGGATGCGGTTGAAGAGCGTCGATTTCCCGACATTGGGCCGACCGATGAGGGCGATAATGGGCAGCCGGCCGCCCTCAAGGGTGAAGAGCGGGGCCACAGGACCGCGCGTTTGTTTGGTGCGTGACATGGTGCGCGACGGTAGCATAGAGATTTCACGGAACACAATGACTCGTCTTGTCGCGCCCGTCTCCGGTATACTGGCCGAATGCTCTCACACCGCTCAGGCGCCGTCCCGCAGGCTGTCGATTGGAGTCGGATCGACGATGTGTTGCTCGACATGGACGGCACGTTACTCGACCGTCATTTCGACAACTTTTTCTTCGAGGAAGAACTGCCGAGGCGGTATGCGGCGAAGCATGCGCTGACCTTCGAGGCCGCCCGGGATAGCTTGATGGCCATGTATCGTTCTGTCGAAGGGGAATTGGCCTGGACGGATTTACACTATTGGTCGGAACGGGTAGACATCGATGTGGTGGCGATGCATCGCGAACTCGACCACATGATCGGGTTTCTTCCCGATGCCGAGGAGTTTCTCTCATCCTTGCGTCGATTGGGGAAGCGCGTGACGATCCTGACGAACGCGCATCGGGCAGGAGTGGATGTGAAAACCGCCAAGACGGGGCTGGATCGGCATGTCGATCGTATCGTGGATGCCTTCGAGGTGGGGTGGCTCAAGATGCGATCGGAGTATTGGCCGACTTGCCGGCAATTGGTCGGATTCGATCCTGCGCGGGCGCTCTACATCGACGACGATGAGCAATGTCTGGCGGCGGCGGAAGATTTCGGGATCGGTCGGATTTTTCACCGCTCCAGGTCGAGCTCTCAGGCTTCAGCGGTTCCCTCCGCGCGGTTTACCTCCATCGAACATTTCCACGCAATCCTGCCCGGTTAACCCGTTTGTCGCGCATCCGGTCTCTCTGCGCAATCCATCACGTGTCCTATTTGGCGGGATCGAGCAACTCGCGGAGTTTCTGCGCCAATTCAGTGGGGAGAAAGGGCTTCTGAATGAAGCCGGTGCCCGGTTCCGCGAGAAACGTCGGTAACACGCTCCCCTCGGCATATCCCGACATAAAGAGAACCCGAAGCTCGGGCCATTGCCGACGCAGGTGCTCAGCCAAGGCCGGTCCTGTCATCTGCGGCATCACGACGTCCGTGAGCAGAATATGAATGGGGGTGCGGGCGGCGGCGACCAGGCGGAGCGCTTCCTGTCCGCTGGAGGCTTCCAGCAGGGTATAGCCGTAATCGGACAGGGCCTGGGTGAGCAGCAACCGGACGGCAGGCTGATCCTCGACAAGCAGGATGGTCTCCCGCCCGCAGTGTGGACGGGATGGGAGTGTCGGCGCGGCAGCGAGCGGCGGCGCCTCCACCAGTGGAAAGTAGAGGTCGAAGGTTGACCCCTCGCCGGGTGTGCTGTCGGCAAAGATGAACCCCTGGCTTTGTTTGACGATGCCATAGACCGTGGCCAATCCGAGTCCGGTTCCTTTGCCTTCTTCTTTGGTGGTGAAGAAGGGTTCGAAAATATGAGACAGGGTCGTGCTGTCCATGCCCTGCCCGGAGTCGCGGATCGACAGGTGCGCATAGGCTCCCGGGAGTAATGCGGGATGGGGCACGGGGCTGTCCGGTGCGATCAGCAGGGCCTGCGTCGCCATCGTGAGTGTTCCGCCGGCAGGCATGGCATCCTTGGCGTTCACGGCCAGATTCAGCACCACCTGATCGATCTGTCCCCTGTCTGCGCGAATGGTACAGGGCCGCGAGTCGAGATTTCTGATCAGACTGATGTCTTCGCCGATCAACCGTTCGATCATGGAGCTGATCGACGAGAGCGCCTCATTGAGGTCGAAGACCTGGAACGTCAACACTTGGCGCCGGCTGAAGGCCAGGAGTTGCCTGGTCAAGGCCGCCGCCCGCTGGCCGGCGGTCAGGATCTCCGTCAGCGAGCGACGAAGCGGATCCTCGGCCCGCACCTGGTCCAGCAGGAGCGTGGCGCACCCATTGATGACGGTGAGCAGGTTGTTGAAATCGTGGGCCACGCCGCCGGCCAAGCGGCCGATTCCTTCCATCTTGTGGGCCTGCCGGAGCTGGTCTTCGAGTTGTTTGTGCTTCGTGATATCGACGAAGAATCCGATGGAGCCGACCGCCTGGCCGGTCGGACCCTGGAGCAGGCTGCCCCACATGTTCACATCCACCAGGGCTCCGTCCTTTTTCTGGCGGCGCAGTTCCAGATTGCGCGGCGCGGCGCCGCTCATCACCGCCGTCCACAATTCTTCCGACACCTCTTCCTGTCCGGGAGGCACATAGGGGAGTTCCTTGCCCAGCACCTCGTCTTTGGTCCAGCCGAAGAGGGCGGTAGCGGCGGCATTCCAGGTGGTGACGAGGCCCGCTTGGTCCAATTCGATCATCGCCAGGGGGGACTCTTCGATGATGGTCTGCAGATGGGCGGTTGTCCGGCGCAACTCGCCGGTGCGTTCACGGACATGTTGCTCCAGCGCTTCTTGGGCTTGACGACGGTCCGACGCCTCCAGGGTCAGGGTCGCCATGGCGGCCAGGGACGCGGCGAACGTTTGTTCCTCTGTGGTCCAGACTCTGGCCGGACCGATGTGTTCGAGGCATAACACGCCGACCACGCGACCATGCCTGCGGATTGGGGCGTCCAACATGGCCACGATGCCAAGCGGGGTAAGGTATGACGGAGTCAATTCACTCGTGCGGGGATCGGTCTGTGCGTCATGCGCGGCCAATGAGTAGGGTTCGGTTTCGAGCGCATGCAGGTACGCCGGGTATTCAACGGTCGAGAGAGTCGTTCCCTGTAGATGGTGTTTGGGGGTAGCTTCGAACAGATCCTGCAGGATCAATGCGGACTGATTCTCGTCAAAGAGCCAGATGCCGGCTCGTTCGACGGCAAACGTGCTCACCGCATATTCGGTCATGACCGGGAAGGCTTGCTGCGGGTGTCCGCTATGGATGGCCGGATCTTCCGCCAATTCATGCAGCACGGCTTGTTGCGTTTCCAGTTTTCCCAGGCGGAGCCGTTCTATTTCTTCGCGTTGTTTCCGGTCCGTGATGTCTTCCGAAATACCCAGCAGATAGCGCGGCATGCCGGCCTGGTCGTAGAGGGGCAGCTTCTTGGTGTGGAGCCACCGGAGGCCATGATCTTTGGTCTGAATCGGTTCGGCCGGAATGTCCATCATCGTGCCGCCGGTCAGGACCTCGCGGTCTCTGGCGGTAAAGAATTCCGCCTGCTCAAGAGGGAAGAAATCGAAGTCGTTTTTCCCCAGCAGCGCTTCTCGCGGCAGGCCGATCAGTTCTTCGCCCGCTTTGTTGAGTTGGACAAAGCGCAACTCCTGGGCATCTTTCAGGAACACCATGTGGGGAATATGCTCGACGATGGATTCCAGGAGTTGGCGCGTCTGGGTCAGCGCATCCTCGATACCTTTCTGCGCGGTGACGTTCTCGCACACGATGATGATGTCGAACTCTCTGTCCGGGTTGCGCACGGCCCGGGCGGCTTCTCTCACCCAGAGCAGGCTCCCGTCCTTGCGCATCTTCCGGAAATTCCAGCGGAGGACTTCTCCCGGTCGACGGAGACAGTCGACAAAATGTTGCTGCATGCTGCCGTGATCATCCGGGTGAACGATTCCCGCCACTGGTTGACCGATCAGCTCGTGGGTCTCATAGCCCAATTCGGCGGCGGTGGTGGTATTGACCGTCAGCAATGTACCCCGGGCGTCGACGGTCAGCAGCATTTCGGGGCTGCTCTCGAACAGCGCACGGTATCGCTCCTGGCTGACGCGTAACGCTTCTTCGGTCTGTTTCCGAACGGAAATGTCGCGTACCACGGCCTGGAACCCGATGACCTCCTGGTCGCGTTGCAGCAGCTGCACATTCTGCCCGACCCACAGGGTCTGTTGCGTGTGGGTGATCAGGGGAAATTCACAATAGGTGCTGGCCGTCTTCCGGAGAAATTGCCGGAGGTAGAAGCGTTCCGTCGGGCGGCGGTAATCGGGATGAACGAAATCCAGCGCACGATGGCCGAGCATCTCCGTCTCGTGATACCCCAGGAGCCGGATGACCGCGGGATTGATGAACGTAAAACGGCCGCTCCGGTCTGTCCGATAGATGATGTCCTGGGCATACTCCATGATGAAGCGATGGTGTTCGGTCTTGACGGTGAGGAGCAGTTCCATCTGCTCCCCTTCCTGCAATTGCCCGGTGAGTTGATCCACCAGTTGAGCGTTGTGATATTTCAGCCGGAGGGTTTCCAGGACGGTGTTGGAGGTCCGGTACGCCGTGTAGACCATGAGCAGCGAGAAGAGCATGGTGCAGATCGCCATCGGCTGGGCTTGCTCATGGTCGAGGGCGAAGAGTCGCAAGATGAGTGGCGTCAACATCGGAAGGGAAAAAGACAGAAAGGCGTCGAAGCGAGCGGCGAGGGTGGAAGCGGCGCCGGCCGTAATGCCTGCGAGTACAAAGGCCAGAAAGACCTGGTGGACCGGTGAGGATTCCGGAAACAGCAACAGGGCTGAGGCGCCCCAGCCGAGACCTGCGAGTGTCGTGCCGACCAGAAACGCTCGGTCCCAGCGTTCGATGTTGGCGGGGCCCGGCTTGTTGGCCATGAACGATCGGGCGAGCCCGTATCGGCCTGCCGCGAGGATCAGATGGTACACCAGCCAGACCAGCAGCCGGTCGTGCGGGACGACATGCCAATTGACCGCGATCAGGGCGAGTGCGCAGCCGAGTCCGGCCACCAGCGCGGCCGGCATCGCCCCATAGAGGAGCGTCACCCGTTGCAAGGCGATGCTGCTGTCCCGGGCTGAATCTATGGGTTTGGATAATGGAGAGGTCGACGGAGGCTCTCTGTCGGGGAACGACTGCGAGGAGGACATTCGGGTCACTCCCGTCTGCTGCATGGACGAATGCGACGATAGTGCATGCTACGGTGCAGTCTACAAAATTGCCGATGGGGATACAATTTCCCTGTTTCATGTCGCGCACGGTTCGGCTGGTTCCGAAAGCGGTGTGAGGCGAAGGTCGTGACGACTGGGTCAGGTTTCGAGGCTGGAATGCAGGGACGGTTGTCCGGTGACGCGGGCGGTGCCGCGATACATTTCCCCGCCGATTCTCGGGACGCCGGGGAGGCAATAACGATCAAGTTGTTCCAGCCGCAGGCCTGCGTCCAGTACCAGTCGATCGATGCGGCGATTGAGATGGCAGCCGCAGGCCAGGAGGTGTTGCAGCGGGTTGAGTCGATCCTGCCACCGGGCGATGAAGGGATTGTCGCTGCGGCCATGCTCCAGGAACAGGAAGCGGCCATCCGGCTTCAGCACCCGGCGAATGTCGCGTAGCGCCCTCGCCGGATCCGGAATCGTGCAAAGGGTGAAGGTGCTGACCGCGTAGTCGAAGCTGGCATCGTCATAGGGCAATCGTTCGGCGCTGACATGCTGAATGTGAACGGGGAACGAAGCCTGTGCCACCCGCACGGCGACTCGATCCGGCAAGAGTGGGGCGGGATCGACGGTGTGCAGAGCGGTCACGGTTGTGGGGTAGTGCGGCAGGTTCAATCCGGTTCCGAACCCGATTTCCAGGACGACTCCATGTACCGGCGTCAGCAGGAGCCGGCGTTCGGTCTGAAACCGTTCGCCCCTGAGCACCCAGTCCATGAGTCGCGGAAAGATGTAGGTGGCGTACATCGGTGTTGGCAAAAGTCTGTGAGGTCGTGCGCGGTCGATCTTCGGCGACCGGTTGTTCCGGCATTTGAACAGGACTCGATTCCGGGATCAAGTGAGGGGGGATCCTTCGCGGTCGAATCGGTCACTGTTTGTCCCGTCTCGTCCTTGTCGCTCCGTGCGGCGTGTGCTAGAGTCGTCCGTTCTTTCATCGAACACGAACGATTGCCTCGCATATGACGATACCACAATGAGCAAGACGTACGATCATCAGGCCCTCGAATCGAAGTGGCAGACCTATTGGGAGACGCATCGCCCGTTTCGGGCGTTGGACGATCATTCCAAGCCCAAGTTCTATTGCCTCGATATGTTCCCATACCCGTCCGGGTCGGGTCTGCACGTCGGGCACTTGGAAGGGTACACCGCTACGGATATCGTATCCCGCTATAAACGGATGTGCGGCTTCAACGTGTTGCATCCCATGGGGTGGGATGCGTTCGGGTTGCCCGCGGAACAGTATGCGGTGAAAACCGGCGTGCATCCTGCCATCACCACGGCGCAGAACATTGCGACCTTTAAACGGCAGATGAAGCGAGTCGGGTTGTCTTACGATTGGGAACGCGAGCTCAGCACGACCGACCAGGACTACTATCGTTGGACCCAGTGGATTTTTCTGAAGCTGTTCGAACGGGGCCTTGCCTACGTAGCGGAAGTGCCGGTGAACTGGTGCCCTGCCTTGGGGACCGTGCTGGCCAACGAAGAAATCGTAGACGGCAAAAGCGAGGTCGGCGGGTTCGATGTCATTCGCAAGCCGATGCGGCAGTGGGTGTTGAAGATCACTGCCTATGCGGAGCGATTGCTCGAAGATCTAACCTTGGTCGAATGGCCGACCAGCACGCTCGAGATGCAAAAGAATTGGATTGGCCGGTCGGTCGGCGCCGAAGTCGATTTTCCCTTGGCCGACACGACGGGCAATCTGCGCGTGTTTACGACCCGCCCCGACACGCTCTTCGGTGCGACCTATATGGTATTGGCGCCGGAACATCCGCTCGTCGACGTGGTGGCGGCGCCGGAGCAGCGTGAGCAGGTGACGGCCTACCGCGATGCGGCGTCCCGCAAGAGCGATCTGCAGCGTCAGGAACTGGATAAGGTCAAGACCGGTGTCTTTACCGGCGGGTATGCCGTCAATCCGGTGAACCAGGAGCGCCTGCCGATCTGGATCGCCGACTATGTGCTTATGAGTTACGGCACCGGCGCGATTATGGCGGTGCCGGCCCATGACGAACGTGACTGGGCCTTCGCGACGCAATATCACCTGCCGATCCGGGAAGTCATTCAAGGTGGGCAGGTGGACCAGGCGGCCTTCGTCGAGACGGACCGGGGACGCGTCGTCAACTCCACCACGCCCGATGGGTCGTTCTCAATTGATGGACTGCGACCGAGCGAAGCGATCCCAAAAATAACCGCCTGGCTCGAAACCAAGGGCAGGGGCAAGAAGACGATCAATTACAAACTCCGGGACTGGCTCTTTGCCCGGCAGCGTTATTGGGGCGAGCCATTTCCTATCGTGTGGGTCGACGGTGAGCCCCGTCCCTTGCCCGAGGAGCAATTGCCGCTCCCATTGCCTGAGACCAAGAATTTCAAACCGTCCGGCAGCGGCGAAAGCCCCTTGGCGAATCTCCACGATTGGCTGGAGACGACGGATCCTGTGACCGGAAAACCGGCGCGACGCGAGACGAACACCATGCCGCAATGGGCCGGGTCCTGCTGGTATTACCTGCGGTTCATCGATCCGAAGAATGCCCTGCAGGTGGTCGATCCGGCGAAGGAGCGCTACTGGATGCCGGTGGACCTCTACATCGGCGGCAGCGAACACGCGGTGCTGCATCTGTTGTATAGCCGGTTCTGGCACAAGGTGTTGTTCGACGCCGGGGTGGTCAGCACGCCGGAACCGTTTAAGAAGCTGGTGCACCAGGGCATTGTGTTGGGCGAAGACAATCAGAAGATGTCGAAGTCGCGTGGCAACGTGGTGAACCCGGACGAGATGATCGACCAGTTCGGGGCCGATGCGGTGCGGCTCTATGAAATGTTCATGGGCCCGCTCGAATCCATGAAGCCCTGGAGTACCCGTGGCGTGGAAGGCATCACGCGATTTCTCGATCGTGTCTGGCGATTGATGATCGGCGACGACGGTGCGTTGAGTCCGGCGGTTTCGGATGCCGAGCCGACAACCGAGCAGCTGCGGCTGCTCCATTACACCATTAAAAAAGTGACCGACGATATCGAGGCCCTGCGATTCAACACCGCGATCTCGCAGATGATGGTGTTTACGAACGACATGACGAAGCTGGAGCAGCGGCCGCGCCGTCTACTGGAACCGTTTGTGTTGTTGCTCTTGCCGTTTGCGCCGCATCTGAGTGAGGAGTTGTGGGAACGTCTCGGTCAACAACCGAGCGCCGGCCAGCAAGCATGGCCGCAATTCGATCCCGCGTTGGTGGTCAGCGATCGGTTGACGATCCCGATCCAGGTCAACGGAAAGCTCCGGGGAAAACTCGATGTCGACGCCGGGGCGTCACGCGAGCAGCTGGAGCCTCTGGCTAAAAAAGAAGTGGCCGAATGGCTGCAGGGGAAAGAGCCGAAGAAGGTCATTTACGTCGAGAAGAAATTGATCAACTTCGTGGTGTGATGCCGTGCACCGGTACCTGTCAGCTTGTATTATATGTCTTCTGGCGATGACCATCACCGGCTGTGGCTATCAGTTCCGGGTGCAAGGCGCTGGGCCCACGGTCGGGGGTGCGCCGGAGGCGGAGACGAAGCGGCCACATGCGCCACGACTGGCCATCCTTCCTATTGCGAACAGCACCTACGAAGCGAATTTTGAAGTCAAGCTGGCGAACTACCTGCGTCGGGAATTCTCGGCCGGCGCGGGGGCGGAAATCGTGGGCCCCTCGGCGGGTGCCGACCTCTACATGTCCGGACAGATCATGCAGATTCTGTTGCCCACCCTTAGTTTCGACCAGACCACGACGTTTGAAAGCCGGGTGGAAATGCTCGTGAGTGTGAGGATCGAAGAGGCCAAAACGAAAAAGGTCGTCTGGTACCAGGTCGCGAAGGGAACCTCTGAGTTTTTTCTGACCCAGGATCTGCAATTCAACCGGGTGCTGCAGAATCGGGCGTTGGAGCAGGCGGGTCGGTTCGTTGCGGAAGATCTCGCCTCACGATTCCTGCTCTTTCTGGATACGGGCGAGTTAGAGAAGGCGTTGCAGCGTCCGGTGAAGGCCGAGGCCGCTCCGGCCGGCGGAGCCCCGCCTGCCTTGGCGCGCTGACGAGATGGGAGCTCTCCACGAATGAGTGCCTCAGTCATGAGTATGGAACTGCCACAGTCCCTCGCGCGTAGCGGGGTGGCGCCGCTCTATGCCGTGGTGGGCGAGGAAGACTATCTCCGGGACCAGTCCGTTGCCGCGTTGAAGGCCGCGGCCCTGGGATCGGCGGCGGACAGCGGCTTCAATCACGATATCTTTCACGGGGATGACTGCTCGGTTGAGGATGTGTTGGCTTGCGCGGCGGAGATTCCGGTGTTCGCCGAACGCCGCGTGGTGGTCTATAAATCTGTCGAAAAGCTCCCGGCCCGGGAAGGCGAAAAACTTCTCCCCTATTTCGCGGCTCCCAACGACACGACGACGTTGATCGTGGTGGGTGCCAAGCTGGACGGGCGGATGAAATGGACCCAAGCCTTGACGAAGCGGGCGGTGACGGTCAATTGCGCCCCGTTGCGCGACGCGCAGCTCTCGACATGGATCCGCCAGGAGGCGGCGGCATTGGGAGTGCGCATCCACGAGGAGGCGACGCAGTTACTCAAGGAGGTGGGGAACGAGTCACTCTACGCGGTGAAACGGGAGTTGGAGAAGCTTGCCGCCTATGTGCCGCCAGACCGAACCGTGCAATCGGTGGATGTCGAGGCGCTGAGGGGGACCGAGTCCGGTGCATCGGTGTTCGATCTCATGAACGCCATCGGGGTGCATGATCATGGACGGGCATTACGAATCCTTGCCAGAAACCTGGAAAATGGAGAGGCTCCGCTCCGGATTCTCGGCGCCCTGGTGTGGCAATACCGACGGCTGTGGAAAATGAAAGAGCAGGTCAAGTCAAGCGGTCGGGAAGGCGAGGCCGCCAGGACGCTACGGATGGACCCCTCACGAGTGCGTGGTTTCCTGGCGCAATTTTCAGACGCGCAGCTGACGCAGACGTTTCAGTGGTTTTTGGAAACCGACTCGAAGCTCAAAGGCGGGAGTGGAAGTGCCCCCGTGCGTGTGATGGAGGATTTGTTGTTTCGGCTCTGCGGGCAGCCGCCGAAACCAGCATCACCGGTGGAGCCTGTGCATCCAACACCACCGGTCCCGCGCCCATCAGGTTCGAGACCGGTGTCGAATGTCAGAACCGTTACGCGGAAGCGGTGATCGCGTTCACGCGTACGGTGAGCCGGGAGACGCGGCGCGAGGCCGTGTTGGGCTTTAAGACACCCTTAGTCACCGCTTTGCTCAACGCTGACGTGGCTTCCCGAAGGGTGGCCTTGGCTTCATCCGGCTTCTTGGCCGCGATCGCATCCTGAACCTTGCGGAGGATGCTCCGGACCGAGCTGATGGTGGAGCGGTTGCGCAAACGACGCTTCTCAGATTGACGGGCACGGCGAATCGTGGATTTGTGGACAACAGGCATACGGATTCTCCTACGTTCAAAGCTTGAGCTTGTAACATAGGATGAGAAGAGAGGTCAAGGACACTGAAAGGAGTCAGCCGGGCCTCGAGGCAACCCGGGGGTAACGGCGTACACATGATGACACGGATTGATGCACGAGATCGGTTGATTGTCGCGCTGGATGTTTCCTCCGCGGCGGACGCGGATGCGCTGGTGGCTCGCATGGGAGACCAGGTGCGATTTGTGAAAGTCGGCCTGGAGTTGTACACGGTGGCGGGGCCGGACATCGTCCGGAAGCTGGTGGACCGTGGAAAGCGGGTGTTCCTCGATCTCAAGTTCCTCGATATTGAAGAAACCGTCCGGCGTGCGACGGCCCGGGTCGCCGCGATGGGTGCCACCTTTCTGACCGTCCATGCGAATCGAAAAGCGTTGATTGCGGCGGTGCAGGGACGGGGATCGTCCGATCTCAAACTGCTGGCGGTGACGGTGCTGACCAATTTCGACGGGGAAGATTTACGGGAGATGGGCATTCAGCGAAGCGTCCAGGATTTGGTGACGGCGCGGGCCATGCTCGCGGCCGAAGTGGGCTGCGACGGCGTGGTGGCGTCGGGAGAGGAGCCGCAGGCGATTCGTGCCAAGGTGGGACCGAATCTGGTGATCGTGACCCCCGGGGTCAGGCCGGCGGGAAAAGGGACGGATGATCATGCGCGAGTGACGACACCGACCCAGACGATTGCAGCCGGGGCCGACTATCTGGTGATCGGTCGTCCTATTCGCGATGCTCAGGATCCTCCTGCCGCCACGGCGGCTATCCTCGAAGAAATGCAAGCGGCCTTCGATTGCCGGGGGCGTTGACGGTCAAGTCCCAAGTTGATTTCGTCCATGCGACCGGGGATACAGAATGCGCCGCGACTTCGCCCGGCCATTCTACGCAGCAAAAGCTGAGTCAGGGTGAGGTCTCGGGGCGGTTGCGACTGTTCTTCGGGGTTTGTTAAGATGCGCGTTCATCGTTGACCTTGTGTGGTGGGTGTAGCTCAGCTGGTTAGAGCGCCGGATTGTGGATCCGGAGGTCGCGGGTTCGAAACCCGTCACTCACCCCAACGGTTGCGGACACGGATCACTCAAGCGGGTAGCCAAATGACCGGTGGCAACAAACAGGTCGCTCCATTGGCCCCGCGCTCCTCGCCGGCCACGGTCGCCTCTACATTTCAGTTGCGCTCGTTTCGTCGTTTCCCCGTTCAGTGTTCTGTGTATTACTCCAGCGATGCGCTCCAGGGAACCGGCGTCGCCTGGAACCTCTCCCTCAATGGGTGGCGCGTTGACGGGACCCATCCGGTTGAGCCGGGTACGGTCGTCACCCTCTGCGTCTTTCTTCCCGATCAGCACCCCACCGTGTTTATAGACCGCGCAGTCGTGCGGTGGTCGCGTGGGCAGGAATTCGGGATTGAGGTGAATGAGATCAAGGCCGATGAGCATGCTCGCCTCGAACAGTTCGTCACGGCCTTAGTCTGACCGCTGCCCTTCTCCATTTTTCTTTTTCCGATCTGTGAGATTGCGAAGCGGGACTGCCTGCCCTGACGAGAAACTGAATATTCTTGGCCATTCCCAGCGAGTTGAGTAGACTGAGTCGTCGCGAGGCTGAGACTGCATCGAGCGCTCTCCCTCGCCGGAAATCATGGCTCAGTCACAGACATCTCGTTCCCATTCCCGTGTGCCCGTCAGCTGCTTCCTCTATTATCTTGGGGAGGGCCTGGTCGGAACCGGCAAGGTGTGCGATCTTTCGGTCAAGGGCTGGCGGATCGACGGGGATAAACCGGTCACGGTCGGCATGAAACTCACGTTGCGCGTCTTTTTGCCTGACCAGCCGAAGGCGATTGATGTGGATGGGGTGACGGTTCAGTGGGTGCAAGACCGTGTCTTTGGGCTTGAAACCGTCAGGATGAGCGCTACCGCCCAAGCACGCATTCACAAATTTGTGGAGTCAGTGCTCAAGGAGTCGGGATCTTCACGAGTTGCATGATCCCGTGATCGTTCATCGATTATTCGACTCTCCGACCTAGTCTGGGTCCGGTTCGCAGCAGCCGCTCTCGTTTCCGTTCCCTCTTCCTGCCGGTTCGCCGGCGATACTACGCATCTCTCTGAGCAGGATACAGACGGCCGGGCCGGAGAGCCCCCACCTTTCGGGGACTATCAGGCTATTCGTTGTTTTTCATATTCTGCCGAGGCGTTTGCTTGGAGGAATGGATGGAACAACAGAATCGCCCGCGTTTTATCGTCGAGTGTACCGGATCACGTTCCGAAGATGGTTTGTTGGTGTGGAACGGCCGGATGCTCGATCTCTCGATTCCGGGATGGTCGCGGACTGGACTCAAAGGATTGCAAGCGGGAGACTTACTCCAACTGCATTTGCATATTCCGGGGCAGCCCAGGCCCCTCTCGGTGAGGCTGGCGACGATCCGCTGGGCCAGCGAGTCGAAGCTGGGGGTCGATCCCATTCTTATGGATGCCGATGACCAACTCCGTTTGAACGACTTCGTCAGCGCCCATGACACCACTCCTCCGTTCAGTACGGATCGGAAAGAACAGATCGTCATTTCCGACGCCGGATAGCCGATTCGAATGCTCCTCTGTTTGTCCTCGCTCTCCTTCCTTACCTGCCGGCTCGTGATTCTGCGTACATGCGCCTTGTGTCATCGAGGCCCGCCGCCTATCGGACTGCGGTGTTGGTGAAATGTGTGAGCGAGATGCGGAAGGTGTTCAAGTGGCGTGGCGGCAGGATTGCTTGACATCATCGAGCAAGATGGTGTCTCTTAGCGAAGACACATTGTCACACACACCAGCCTTTCGCCGGTCCAGTTCGGTCATGTCATAGATGGTTTGCCAGGGCGGAGGCGTGCGAGACTTGACGTATGACGCCTGGCCCCCAACTTCCCGATGCGACCCATACCACCCCGCTGACGCCTGAAACGGAGGCGCAGGTCGACCAATTCGCCCATACGGATATTTTGGTCGGGATTCCCAGCTTCAACAATGTCGAAACCATCGGGCATGTCGTCAAGGCGGTGAGCGCCGGCCTGGCCAAGTATTTTCCGGAAGCCCGCGCCGTATTGGTGAATTCGGACGGTGGCTCGACCGACGGGACGCAGCAGGTGGTTTCGCAGGCCGTCGTCGATCTCAAGACCCTCTTCATCGGCGATCAGCAGAGCTCGCTCCACAAGATCATCACGCCGTATCACGGCATTCCCGGTAAGGGGAGCGCCTTTCGCACGATTTTTGAAATTGCGCGTCGCTTGAAAGCCAAGGCCTGTGCCGTCGTGGACTCGGATCTGCGGAGCATCACTCCGGAATGGATCGAGTTGTTGGTGAGCCCGGTGTTCGAGCAGGGGTTCGACTACGTCGCGCCCTATTATCTGCGGCACAAGTATGACGGGACCATCACCAACAGCATCGTCTATCCGCTTACGCGAACCCTCTATGGGCACCGGATCAGACAGCCCATCGGCGGCGATTTCGGCTTTTCCGGCCAGTTGGCCCAGCACTATCTCGACAAGCATGTGTGGGAATCGGAAGTGGCTAAATTCGGCATCGACATCTGGATGACGACGGAAGCGATCGCCAGCGGAGCGCGCGTCTGTCAAAGTTTTCTGGGCGCGAAGATCCACAACCCCAAAGATCCGGCGGCGGACCTGTCGGCGATGTTGGTACAGGTGCTGGGCGCCGTGTTCGCGTTGATGGAAGATCACTATGCGGTGTGGGGCAAGACGGATGGCTCGAATGCCGTGCCGTTGTTCGGCTTTCAATACGAGGTCGGGGTCGAGCCGGTCAACGTCAACGTCGATCGGATGATCGGCACCTTTCGGCAGGGCCTGAGCGATCTGGGGACGATCTGGGATCAGATTCTCGCCCCCGGCACCAGACAGAGTCTGCGCCCGTTGGGGACCTGTTCAGCGCAAGATTTTCGCATTGCCGACAACCTGTGGGCACGGGTCGTGTATGACGCCGCCGTGGCCTACCGCAATCGTGTGTTACCCCTCGATCATGTATTGAAGGCCTTCACTCCTTTATATCTGGGGCGAACCGCTTCGTTTGTGTTGGATACTCAGGGCCTCACATCGAGCGAGGCCGAGGGCCGCATCGAAGCCTTGTGCCAGGCGTTTGAAAAGGATAAGTCTTATCTGGTGGCGCGCTGGAATGAGCCACATGCAGGGTAATGCGCGCGACTCGATCCATCTGAAGGCAGGCTGCAGTAGAGGCCGGAGGAGGGAAGTATGAAAGAATTTTTTGAGAAGGGGCTACTCGATCCCCTGGAGTTGATGGCGCGGCAGGTGCTTGCGGTGTTACCGAGCCTGTTGGCGATGTCGATCATTTTCTTCGCGGGATTGGTGGTCGCGTGGACCGCCAGTCAGACGCTGGAGCGGTTGCTGCGGGTGGTCGGGCTGGATCGATTGTTCGATCGACTGGGCGTGACGGGCGCATTGCTGCGCGGAGGGGTCAAAACCGATCCGTCACGTCTGGTGGGGCAAGCGGCCTATTGGCTGGTCATGATTTTCGCGACCGTCGCCGCCCTGGGTGCGCTCAATCTCCAGCCGATCAACGATTTCGCCAAGTCGTTCCTGGCGTATGTGCCGCATCTCGTGACGGCGGGTCTCATTCTCGTCGCCGGTTGGTTATTATCCAACTTTGTGTCCCAGGCGGTTCTGATCGCCGCCGTCAACGCAGGGTTGCCTCCGGCACGACTGGTGGCGACCTGCTCGCGATGGGGGATTCAACTGTTGGCGGTCGCCATGGCGCTCGAGCAACTCGGGATTGCCCAGAATATCGTGGTGGTGGGATTCGGCATTACACTCGGTGGGCTCGTCATGGCCGGGGCGATTGCATTCGGACTGGGCGCCAAGGATTTGGCGAAAGACTATCTTGAGCGCGGGCTTTCGATCCGCACGCGGGACGGGACGCCCGATGACTTGCGCCATCTCTAGCAGGCTGCGGAAACACTCGATGGGTACGCAATAGATTACGATCCACTCATGCGCCGTGTCGATTTGACAATGACCCGCAGGATGCGCAAAAAGGCCGTCCAGCAAGGCCGCAGCAAGCGACGAGGCGAATCGTACTCGCGCAGTACGGTGAGTCTCTGAGCGCCGCGAGAACGCCGCTGGCGGACTTTTCCCGCATCCTGCTAAGGCAACCGCTGTTTCGACCCATAACACATAGATGAGAAGGATATGGCGTGACCGATAAAATTTCAGACGTCGATGCTGAGGCCAAGGCGCGTCGCTGGCTGGGCGGCGAAGCGGCCGTGCCCCGTTACCCGCACCGGCGCCAGAGCCCGTTCGTGTTCAACCGCTCGCTTGTGGGCCTTGTGGCGTTTGCGGCCGGACTGGGGTTTGCCGGTGGACTTCTGGCAGGTCTCCAGTGTCGGCGTCGTCCTCCTGTCTCTGCGAAGGAGTAACCATGAGTCGACCATTGCAGCGTTGGTGCCGGGTGGTTCGGGAGTGCCGATCCGCTGATCGTCAAAGGGTCGGCAGCAGATCCATGAGGCTTCGGTTCCATCCGACAGGCCCCACCCCTTCGGCGCGGGTGAGGTGGGGACACTGCACGTCCGGATCGTAGGAACCGTCCGGCTTCCGGACGAGGATGGGGTAGTTCACTGCTTCCAGCATGGGAAGGTCGTTCAGACTATCCCCGATGCCCACGGTGATCAGGGCGCGTCCTTCCTGCTGTGCGCGCCGCTCGTACCAGGCAATGAGTTGCCGGCTCGCAACCCCTTTATCGTTTTCTCCCATCAAATGATAGAACCGGCCTCCTCGGGTACAGCGCAAGCCGCGTGTGGCCGCCGCTGCTGACAAGCGGTTCCAGACCATCCCATTCGATTCCACAACAACCGGCTCATCGTATTCCCGTTGGGTGGCCAGCAGAGTCTCCACAGGAGACAGCCCCGTGAGTTCTGACACCTCTTCGAGAGAGAGATCCCCGAACCCTCGCAATCGACAACCCAGATCCCGACCGATTTCTTTCAGCGCCGTCCGGAGCCGGACATAGGGGGTGCCGATTTCGACCACCTCGTAGTCCCCGCGGGGTGCGGCCTGCTCCAAAGGAAATGGGAAGTAGCCCTTGGGGATGAACAACGCCCCGCCGTTTTCGACGATAAAGGGATGGCGATTGTCCAGGCGAAGTCGCAGCGGCTCCATTTCCGATCGGGTCTTACTCGAGACCAGGATCAGCGTTGCACCCAGGGTCTGAATGGCCGAGAGGGCGTCCGTGGCTGCCTCGTAGGAATAGGTGGTGGCGTCGAGCAGGGTTCCGTCGAGGTCCGTAAGGATGAGGATGTGGGCCTTGGTCAAGGAGTCCTCCTTGAGCACAGTATACGAACCCCCGGATAGGGATAACACATCATTTTCGGGCAGTCAGTGCTCCCGCCTGCCGACGGTGGCTACTTCCAGACTGTGTGTCAGAACCGGCACAGGAGAATCCCTCATCAAGATCGTGCCCAGTAATGCCGAAAAGGATAGACACATGGCTGTGTCGGAGGCCTGGGTGACGTGATCCAGATAAACGGCACGCATTCCACGGTCATCACCGCATCATGGCTCAGAAGAGGATCATGTAGTGGCCAAGGCACTTCCCTTGCTTTCCCCTGAATGGTGCAGTTGTTCAAGGCGGTGGATTGCCCGGTGGGAATAGTCCCTGCTGGCATTCTAGTCATGGAGTCATGCGACGCGAGAAATGTCTGTAATTGTATAGGTTTATACAGTGCGATCCGATAAGAAATCTCCTCTCAAGTCAGACAAAAAAGTCCCTCCGAAGGTCCAGAAAAAGGGGAGCATCGGCTTTAACAAAAAGTCGGCGCTGCTCGAAGATGCCATTACGCAAATGAACGCCGGCAAGTACGGCCGGGCCTCTGCCGTGCTCAAAGACCTGCTCGCGCTCGATCCGCTCAACGCCGAAGGGCGGCGCCTGTTCGCCACACTCCATTTGCGGCTCGGCAGTCTCATGAGCGCCAGGACGGCGTTCGAATCGTTGGCGCGGGAAGCGATGGAGCGGCAGGACTACTGGCTGGCGGAGTCGCTGTTGCGGGAATACCTGACGGCAGGCCCGCGCTATGTCCCCTTCCTGGAAATGTTAGGCCGTGTTTATGAGGATAAGGGCGATGTCATGGCGGCCGTGGCTGAATATGGGAAGGCCGTGGAGGTGTTGCTGGAAGATCCGGACACCGACAATCCCAACCGGGCGAGTGATCTCTTTGCGCGGATTCGTTCCCTGGCTCCAGGAAGTCCGGTGGCCTTTCGTTTCGCGGCCATGTTCGACACGGTCACCGGGCAGGTCCTGCAGGTTACTCCCCAGCCTCCTGTGGTCGATTCTATCAACGAGACCACTCAAGCTCCGGCACTGCCCGAGACTCCCCCTGGTACAGACTCTGCGGTGGTCATGCCTTGGGAGCAAGTGGAGACGGCCTCCAGTGATGTCCCACGCCAACAGGAGATTCAGGTCTCGACGGTCGAGCAGTCCCCTGAGGTGATCGCTTCCACCACCACCTCCTCGACGCTGGAGGCGGTGACAGAAGGTCTGCTGCAGGCCAAGCCAGAGGAGTTACTGGCGGTTACGCTGCCGGTCCATTCGCCACAGGAGTCGGAGGTTCAACCTCAATCTGAGTTCTCAGTTTCAGCCGTCACCTCAGCGGTGGAGCCGGTGCCGGCTGCCGGTGAAAGTGAGCCTCCTGTCTTAGATGTCGATCCTGCTTCGATAGATCCGGCCGAAATAGTTTCTGCACCGGTTGCCGAGGTGTCCCTTCCCGCGATTGACGCGTTGGCGAACACCGGTCCTGATTTGCTCGCGACACCGTCGCCAAGCTCCGCGCCGATGTCCTGGGACCAAGTGGAAGAGGTCGCTGGGATCATTCCTCCGCAGCCAGAGGGACCGGCGGCGACGCCGGCGGACATTGCTTCTCCCCCTTCGGGAGAGGTGGATCTCACGCTATCAGTGGCCGAGTCGCCAGCTCCGTCGATTGAGGTCCTCACGCAGTCCAGTGGGCACCCGATTGCCACAGCACCGGCGAGCCCTGCCCCCATGCCGTGGGACCAGATCGAAGAGGTTGCGGTCGTAATCCCCTCGCCGCCGTCGAGTCCGGAATCAGCGATTGCTGACGCCGAGTCGTTGCCGCCCACGCAGCGCGAGGTCTCAACGCCGCCGCTGGCCGAGGTGTCTCCATTCGAGCATGAACCGCCGGCTGCCGCCGCTCCGATGCCGTCCGTGGAGATGGATCTTCAGTCACCAGCGTCTGAGCCCATCCCGCCGACGATCGAAGTCCTCACGCAGGCCAGTAGCCATCCTATTGCCCAAGCGCCGACAAGCCCTGCGCCGATGCCATGGGATCAGATCGAAGAGGCGACGAGTCCTCTGGCTTCGCACGCTGAGGCGGCGTTGGAGCCTGGAACGGTCGAGGTCGAGCAGGCGATCGAATCTCCTGTCACCGACCAGGCGGTCGAGGCAGGGCAGGCCACGGAATCGGTCCCTTCATCGCCTCCGTCTGAACTCACCTCATCGGGACTCTCATGGGAGGAAATTCTTGCGGCCGTGGCGGCCATGCAAGAGTCTCCTGCGCCCGCTCAGACGCTTTCGGATAGTGAGCAGAAGCCTGCGTCCGATGCGGCGGTACAGGAGCAGACGGCTGGCGCTCTCACGGCTCCGCCAGCTCCGGCAGAGGAAGAGTCACCCTTGTTCGAGGCGACGGTACCGGACATCTCGGCTGATCAGGCCGGTGCAGCCACCTCCTTGTCGGCGCCCATGCCATGGGAACAGATTGAAGTGGACGATGTCACGATTCCGCGCCAGGAGCCTGAGCCAGAATTTGGCCCGGCCTCTGCCGAGGGTGCCGTGGCAGTACAGGACTCCACGGTGACGTTGCCTGCTGTGTCCGACGCGACTGAGGCAATGGTTGCTGGAGAGATTAGTTCGGCTGAGACCGTCGGCGATTGCCCTGTGGAACCTGTTGCCACAGTGACCGCTGAAGTGCGGATTCTCTCCCCGGATGCTCCGACCGAGGCGCCTGAGGATTCTATTCGTATTCCAGTCGAGCCCTACAAGGCGGTCGAGGCGCCGACTCCTGACGCCGTGCCTGAAGCTGAACGACCGGCCGAATCCACGATCGATCGAGCGGTGGAACCTCCGTTGCGTCTGGCCGACAGTGAGTCGGTTGTCGCCACGTGTTCAGAGGAACCGCGTTCTGCTCCAGTCGAACCGGTGACGGAGTTTGCCATTGCCGTGAGCACCGACGTGACGTCGATGGAACCGGAGCAGCTCACCGTCGAAGAGCCTCAGGCCCCAGTCGGCGAGGCGGTTGCGGAATTGCCTTTGGAACCAGTCCCACCGGTGGAGCAGCCCGCGGAGATTCTTTGCGCACAGGAGGTCATAGTCGAGCTTGCACCGGAGGCGCTCGCGGAGAGCCGGGTTCCTGTTGCCACGCCTTCCCTAGCCGACGAGAAGCCGGTTGCGGGAGCCGAGCCGGTTGCACCGGATGCCCCCTTGTCGCCGGTTGTTCTGGAGGTGACACCTCAATCAGCGCCGGAGATGGCGTCGACCGATCAGGAACAATCCTCTCCATCAGCGGCTGAGGTTCGTGAAGTTGACACGGTTCCCATAAGTGAATCCATTGTTCCCCCGGTGGAGGCATCGCTCAACCCAGTCGCGCCGCCTCCTGAAGCAGTCTCACTTCCGCCGGGTCCTCTGCCGATCGTTGTCGCAACGGAGGAACCGGTTTTGCCTCCGGTCGAGCCAACGCAAGCGGCGGTCGTCTCTCCATCGCCAGAATTCGTGGAGGCACCTGCTGAGTCTGTGGCTCCTTCGGAGGAGCAGGCGCCAGCCACAGCCGCCCAAGCTGCTTCTCCGCCCGACGCGGGTGAGGGGTTGCGGATTTTGTGGGATGACTCGTCGTCTAAGCCCACTCCGAGCGCCTCAACCGGGAACATGCTGACACGCTGGCTCAAGAAGCCAGCAGAACCCGTTCCGAATGAAGTTGCTGAAGCCAATTCCCCCGCGACCGTTCCCGATGAAACGCCGGCTCCTGTTCCCGCCTTGTCTGTCGAGCAACAGGAACCCGCCGTTGTGGCGGTGGAACGCCCGCCCGACGAACAGGAAATTGTGGCGCCGATGCCCGTGGACGCGACTGTTGCTCGCCCCAAGCCGAGTCAGCCTGTCGGAGCCGGCGCGTGGACTCGAATGGGCGAGCTGGTGGCCTCTCTGGTTGGAGCCGGGGTGTCGACGACCCAATCGCTGATCGTCATGGCTCTCGCGCTGGTCGGGCTCACCCTGGTACTGATCGGCGGAGCGGTCGGTGCGGTCGCACTGATGTGGCTCGTCCTGGAGGAGCAGCCCAACGCGGCCTATCGCACGATGACGTCGGTGCCGCAACGTACATTGCAGGATTCCGGCAAGAACGGATATGTCCTCCTCCTTGGATTCGGTGCTGCAGCGTCCCAGGATCCTGTGCAGGCCGGGATGGACCGGCGCGTTGAGGGGGCCGATCGTGCCTATGCCCATACCTGCTTGACTGGAGAAGGGCCATCGTCCGGTGGGGATCAGGGGGCTTCGGCGGAGACGGTGGGCAAGTGGATGAAGACCGCCGATCCGGCGGCGCAGATGCGCGCGGACGCGGTTGGTGTGAAGGGATGGGCTTCCCGGGCCGAGGTCAGCATGGGCCGATACCGGCGGTGGCTGACAAAGCCCTTTGAGGATTGGGGCTATGGACAATCAATCACCCCGACCTGCGGCCTCATTCTCTATGCCCATCGACTCTATATCGCCGAGGGGTTTGCGCAGGATGTTGAGGCCGGCGTCGCGCGACTTGAGACCGATCTCACGGCCTGGCGGACGGTGTTGGGGCAAGCCAAGACGCTGCCGGTAAAAATGCTGGCCAGTGCCGCGATGAATGATGACATCATGGTCATGAGCGGACTCTTGCTCCGGCCTGAGCTTGACGACCGCTTCGTCAGCCGATTAGCCAAACTCGCCCGGCCGCTTGAACAGGCGGAGCAGTCGGTCCGTTGGCCGATGCAGAGTCAGTTCGTGCTGGCCACCAAGACGCTGGACGAAGCGGTGAGCGAGGACCGGTCCGATGCCCGACCGTTCTACGGCTCCATCGCGGCCGCGCTGCCGTTGCCGAAGCAGCGCCGGTTCAACGCCTATGCGCAATATTATGACGCCGCGGGCAAGGCTGCCGCGGAGGGGCGGTACACCGATTTGCCGAAACAGTCTCAGTTCGTGCACGCGCCCCCGTATGGGCTCGGGGACATCGTGATGAATCCCATTGAAAGCCTCGTCGGGGTGGATCCCCTTCCGACCTGGGAGACCTACGCGGGTCGAGTGCTGGAAACGGATGCGCGCTTGCGACTGGCATCCCTGCAGGCCTGGTTACGCCGGACACCACCGGAACAGGACCTGCTCACCAGAATTGCCAAGGCGGGGCAAGGCGTCTACGACCCCTTCACCGGTTTCCCCATGCTGGTGAATATGAAGAAGGGCGTCCTCTATAGTGTCGGCCAGGACTTGAAGGACAATGAAGCGCAGGACCGGTTCGACCTGGTGGCGCCAATTCCCTCGGTCGCATGGACCGGTGGAAAGCGGCCTGCTGACGCCGATAAACCCAAGTAACCCGATCCCCTCAACCACGTTCTGCTCTGCTGCTGACCCTCCCTCCAACCCTCTCTTTCAGTCCGGTCAACCGGAAGCATCCTGGTGCGTTGTCCTCTCCGAGCCCGGACTATTCATGAATACCTGCTCCGGCGTCCGATCCTCTCGCCCGGCGAGGCTGTTCTCGTTCGGCCTCCTCGACGGACTGCGAGTACGCCTGCGTCGGCCTCACATGCGAGCAGCCTCGGCGGGCTTCCGTCTCGAACGCCTCGCGGCGGCATTCATGAATAATCCGGGCTAGGAGCCTGTCCGAGTATTCAAAGCTGAAGATTTTCGACGCACACAATTGGCTCAGGATCAACGATCTCCATGCGATCATGGGTAAAGGGACCCCCTAAAACGCAGATTTTCTGATTACTCGGACAGGCTCCTAGCCGGTTTGGCACGCGGTCTTCCAGGAAGGGGAGAGGGTGTGGCTATCCACAGACGAGAAGAGGGGATGGGCGCGCGGATGGTCGGCGATGCCATGGTGCATTGCCTGCCTTTCCTTGATTTCACGGTCGTTCGAGTCGAGAATCGAACCGACCTCAGCTTCCCCGGAGCCACCCGTATCGGCGTTCGTAGAAATGCTCAATATGGGACCTGCCGGCAGCAGGGGGCCCTCGTGTCGGCAGGTATTCGAGATTGTGGTCTAGCCGGCCGTCGGGTGGAAGTGGATAGGCGGGAATGAGCGGCTGGCATTCCCAGATCGCCGTCGATGGACAGCCAGGCAGCCTGTGCCTGGGTGAGAGGGTGGGATCACTGGATCGAACCCAGGCATTGGATCGGTTCCTGGCAGGGATTGAGCGGCGCGCATTCCGCATGGCACATATCGCCACGGGGAATGAGGATGAAGCGCTCGATCTGGTGCAGGATGCCATGTTGAAGCTGGCGCACAAGTATGGCGACCGAGCCGAGGAGGAATGGGGCCCGCTGTTCCACTGTATTCTGCAGAGCCGCATCCGTGACTGGTATCGCCGCGAGAGGGTGCGCAATCGCCTGCGGGAATTTTTCCGCAGCCCTCACGATGAGGAGGGGGAGGATCCGCTGGAGCAAATTGCCGATGCGACCGCCGTGGCGCCGGATGAGGACGTGCAACGCAAACGTGCGTGCGCGGAGCTGGATGTGGCGTTGAGAGCCCTTCCGCTGCGACAGCAGCAGGCGTTTCTGTTGCGCATTTGGGAAGAGCTGGATGTCGCACAAACGGCTCACGCCATGGGTTGCTCACAGGGGAGCGTCAAAACGCATTTGTTTCGGGCGTTGCAGGTGCTGCGGAAGCGATTGGGAGCGCATTGGCCATGAACGAACGATCGGATGAACAACGGGATCCGCTCGCGGTTGCGGCGAAACACCTCCTCGATCGCAGTGTGCAGGATCTCGATCGGAAGACAGTGCTGTCGGTGCAGCGAGCCAGGCTGACTGCGCTGGACGCGGCATCGCGGCAACGGCAGCCCTGGCTCCGGTGGGCCGGTGCTGTGGCGATGGCATCGATGGCCGCGCTGGTCGTCACCACCTGGCTGTGGCAACCCAACGGAGCGAGTCACTCCCATCTCCTGCTCGAAGATCTCGAACTGATGCAGTCGCCTGAAAATATTGAATTGTCGGAAGACCTCGAATTTTACGACTGGCTGGCCGATGGCACCACCACGACCGGCTAGCCCGCATTCTTCATGACGGTTCGTCGCGAAAGTGCGGAGTCGCGAAGCGAGACGGGCGCGCGGC
>ERZ1292630.55-Hain-H41-02um-R3-55-length-131306-cov-9_pt1 | contig 81283 bp, 85 predicted proteins | sample MGYA00564408_ERZ1292630 | MGnify/ENA primary metagenome ERZ1292630 (study PRJEB36523, sample SAMEA6512641) | groundwater metagenome | collected 2019-01-08 | study: AquaDiva: Metagenomics assemblies of 32 groundwater samples
CTCCCGCTCTGCAATCTCCCTGGGCCTCTTCAGTTCTAGGTTGCTCTTCACGCTTAGAGAGGAGTGTCCTGACAGATTATCTTGCTCGTCCGAATCTCTTCCGAGACGCTTGGTGCGGGAAACGCTTTCGGTCTGTGTGCCACTCCGGAGCCATTCAGGTGAGTGTCTAGTCAGATATGCCACCTTATAAAGCCATATATCTGGGATACGGTCTCGCTCGATGGCTGAGCTGACGGTTAGCGGGGTAATGGAGATTTTCTTGGCAAACTCACCCTGAGTACGAGTTCCTAGCGCGCCCATCATCCGTCGAAGAGTGAGTGCGGCATTCTTCGGCAGTGCAAGTGGTCCATGTGTAATTTGTTTCTAGTGGGTCTCGCTCTTGGTGAGGGATGAGGAAGCGGAGGATTTGCGGATGTAGACTTATCCGTTCGACGTAGCTAACAACTGTGATTGCATGAGCTGCCACCGGGTGCGTGGACTGAGCTGGCTTCGGGATTGTCCATATTTTGTGGTAATGGATTCCAAGTGAAAGCGTACAGTCCGTTCCTTAATGCCTAAAATCTGCGCGATTTCCCAATTTGTCTTACCGAGTAAGACCCAGGAAAAGACTTCTTCTTCTCGCATACTGAGAGGGTGGATGGGGTGATCTAGTTCTTGTTGTTCCCATGGAGCCGTACAGCGAATACAACTGAGCATGAGGGGGGCGCCTAAGAGTGACATGAGGGTGGTTTTATGAGAATCGTACGATTCAAGGGAATCAGAATCCCACGGTGAACGGCACGTATACGGCTGCTCTGTATCTGGGAGCGGTGACGTTACGGATGATGTTTTGAGCTGTCGACACGGCACGTCTGCTTAAGCGGCTGGTGTGATCGGTTCGATCCGGCGATGGCGTGACGGATCGACGATAAATTGTAGACGTGCGGCGCGATATTCGTCAGCGGGTACAAGGAAGTACTGGTCTGGTACGTTCGTGGGTTTCTGTCTTCCACCTTGACGGGCACAGAGTGCGACAAAGCCTGTTGGCACGTCCTGGTGCCAATCTCCCCACTCCATGATCGCGAGCCAATCTTGTGCATGGGCGTGATACCAGGACTCTGTGCGTTTGGTGCTCGATTCTTCAATCGAGAGCGTCGTTCCTGTCCAGGCTTCCCATACGTCAGGAAAGCAGTCTTTGCAGGTCTGCTGGGCCGCGTTTTGATCGCGCGCGTCGAAATACTGCGGAAAGGCGAGGGTGACAAAGCACCAGGTGGTGTCCTCTTCGTAGGAGCGGTTCTGATGCCGAGGAAAGGCTTCGGGCATCTCGTGTACCCGTGCTGCTGAGAGGAGGAATCCACCGTGTGAGGATGTGGTGACGCGTTCAATGCCGTTCGTGATTGTGGTGGAGGTTTGAATCGGGCCCCAGATGGTTTGTGTCTGCATGGCTTTTTCGTCCTTCTTGGTGCTGTCGGTTGGTCAGAAGGTCGTTGGTCTCTGTCCCTAACGGACCTGTTTCATGGCGGGATGAATCCAGAATCCTGGGTCGGTTCTGAATCGCTCAGCGGCCCCGCGAATATATTCCAATAGGAATTCTGACACGATCCAACGCCGGCGTAGCTGTTCAGCGGCTTTCCCCGTGGTGAGTGTTCCACCAAATGGATCGACAATGAGGTCATCCGGTTCAGACAAGAACTGGATGAGGAAGGTGGGAATGGCGAGCGGTTGCAACGCGCCATGAATCGGTAAGCCTAGTCGTCGTGCGTCTGCGCGATATTGTCGAGAATCAGGACAATTGTGTGACAGGGTGAGGAGGTTGCGTGGGATGCGGCCAGTAGTGGCATGTCCAAAGCTGCCAGGTTGAATGCGGTAGGTCTTATCACAGGCCGTCCGGCTTGTGCGTTCGCCGCCTTGTGTCATCAGTCGTCGGTGTTTGTCCGTATGAGGCTGTAAGACGCGACGATTATCGGCTTTCACCTCTGTCGGAGAATTCGTGAACCAGTAGATGTATTCGAACGCGGTATGTAATTGGATGCGATGAATGCTGGCCCATTGGACTGGACCAGGCGCTTTGGAGGGGTTGTTCCAAATGATGGAGTCCATGAGGTGTAGGTTGAATCGGTCACAGAGGGCGAGAATGGTGCGTTCACGATAGAGGGAACGGCTTGGGAGTCCGGGGACAAAGACATCATTGGAGAGGTTGAGGCAGATGGAATCCCCTGGGATGAGTTGTGCAATGATGGGCTCGAGCGCGTCACAGATAAAGTCCACGTATTCGTCCGCACTAGGGTTGCCATAGGCGCGTGGACGACGCAACGGATAGGGGGGAGACGTGATACAGAGGGTGATCGGCGTAGGTAGATTCCGAAAGACCGTCTGATGTGATCCCCAAATGGCCAGACCGAGGTGTGTGGAAAAGGCGACGAGTTTTACGTGGGCTTTTGCCTGGTGGAGGTCGTCTCGGACTGCGTTGGTCAGTTCCGCCAGGGTCCAGGAACCCGCCTAATGACATTCAGGTGTTTTAAGGTTTGTTGCGCCCATCGGATACGGCGAGTGATGGGATTGTGGAGTGTGTATTTTGTCCCTATTGGAACACGGGTCTGAAGGTCTGGTGTCGTGAGTCCGGCTCGTTGCGCGACTTGTGTATAGAGTTCGGCGTTGGTCACCTCTGTGTCTGTTGTCTGGAGATAGGTCTGCATGACGTGTGCAATTAGGTGCGGGGGATTTTTAGGGGGTCTGGTCATTAGCGTGGGCTCCTGGACGATGAACAGCGTCGGGGTGACGATGTCTTAGGTGCCCGGTTTCGGTGAGATGGTGAGGGATGAGGCTTGAATTACCTAGGCGGCATGCTGTGTGTTGGACGAGTGCCTTGTCGTGTCTGATCTGATCTTGTGTGTGAGGAGGAGGAGGTCGAGGAGCTTGAGGGCGTGTGACAGCTGTCTGGCGTTGATGAGGTGATGGACCTGTTTGAGTATGGTGAGGAGAGCCGTAGGCTCAGTACCGTGTTGTATCCACAGCCGTGCCGTTGCCTGCACGGTGTGGAGTGTGGTGCGAAGACGGGAGTAGGTGGGTGTCATGATTGTATGATCCAATGGATCGGGAGTGGGGTCAATTTTTTTGGGTGATGGGTGCAGAGCAGAGTGTTAGGCGCTGGGATGACCGACGACGGTACGATACAGCTAGTGGAAGTATCGAGTGGCTTCTCCGATGGTCATCGCGGCTGTGTCTTCTTCTGGACTGTCAAGGGTCGATTGACCGTCCAGGACTCGCACGATGACGACTTCTTTTCCTTCGAGTGCCCGGAGTTGTGCCTGGATTTCAGGGGGGAGGGGGTGAGTGCTGTGTGCGGCTATGTGTTCGTGGGCGTAGATCCCGTCTGCTCGGTCGGCCGTATATATGACTCGAACGTCGCCAACGCGTGCGGGACCGGTTTGATTTGATCGGATTGTGAGGACTTGCAGGAATCCGCCGACCTGGGCATCATAGCAGTCTACGTCGGTGGTGCCTTGTTCAATGTCGTGGGTGTCGGCATAGTGGAGGAGTTGATTCCAGTCTGCGAGACGAATGGCGACTACGGGTGGATAGATGCTGGTCATGCTGATTGGTCCTTGTGTGGGCGGTGTATGTCAGGATTCGATTATACGCAACTCTGATAGCGTTTAGCAGTAGGGGTTGAGGGAGTTGGTTGTCTGCCGACTCATGGTGGAAGGATTTCGTATGATTCCGCTCCATGATGATCATGTTTGTGTCAAGATTCCGGTCGTCACGATTGGATTACTGGTGTTGACCATTGCGGTCTTTCTTTATCAGATCAGTGTGACGTCTGACGTCGCGACGTCGATGTTTCAGACGTTTGGGTTTATTCCGGCTCGGTGGTTTGCCTTGTTACAGGGAGAGGCTGCGGAGAGCAGGCTAGACGTGATGAGGTCTCTTGTGACCAATCTGTTTCTCCATGCGGGGTGGCTGCATCTGATCATCAATCTCCTCTATCTTTGGACCTTTAGTCGGAAGGTTGAAGAGGTGTTGGGACGAGCCAGGTTTTTGGCGTTGTATGGGCTGTGTGGGATGGGAGCGGTGTTGGCGTATGCCTGTGTGCACCCGGCTTCGGTTATTCCTATGGTGGGGGCGAGTTCTGCGATTTCCGGGATTCTTGGTGCGTATCTGTTGTTGGCGCCTCGTGCTGGCATTCTGCTCCTCATGCCAGGTTATGGGATGGTCACAGTCTCAGCATGGAAGGTGTTAGCGGGATGGTTTGGGCTGCAGGTTCTGATGAGTGTGTTTGGGGAGAGCGAGGGAGGAGGCGTCGGGTTTGGTGTGCATATCGCAGGGTTTTTGATTGGTGTGACGTTGTTGTGGAATTGGGCGCGTTGTACACAGTATGCGTTGGGGTGGAATCTCGTGCAGCCAGGTCGAATATCGGTCGGGTAATATGCTCCTCTCCTATGGGCTGGAGCCAATGGGGTTGGCCCAGTCTTCTTGTGTGCGTGGTACGTCTGATCACGAGTGGTTGGAGTGCCTAGATCTCACGTCTTTTGAACAGACCGATTTGCTCGTCCCGGCATTGAGCGACGCGGGGATACCGTGTCTTCTCGTGCTACAGACAGGCGGCCCATTGTTCGACGGTGGGGCGAACCGCTCGTTCGATCGCAATGCCGTTGGGGAAGGTGCCGATTGTGCCCTGGCGCGCGACGATCCCAGTGTAGTTCTTGCTTCGGTCCCAGAACGGATAGGCTCCATAGGCCCCAGGACTGGACACTCTGGCGGTACTGGATGAGCAGGTAAAGGGGCTGCCGGCTGGAACCTGACACTCAAGCCAGTGGCCGAGACCATAGTGCCAGTTTTCCCCAAGCCCGTTTGGAGGCGCCAAGGCGATCGGTGAGGCGACGATGGCCACGGCAGGGGATGGTGTGTGATCGGCTAGGAACTCGGTCATCGTCGTAGGCAGCAGAGTTCCATTTTTCAGCGCCTTGAGAAAGGCCATGTACTCTTCACCGGTCCAGTGCATGCCACCGGCCAGACGAGGATTGGATGCAGACGGGAGATCATAGGTTGCTGTAGGGAACAGGCCGGTTTGCACTTTGAATTCCGTGAACAGGTCCTGCCACGTTGCGATGGGGACGCCGCGGGCCTTGATGGCCATGAGCCCTGCTACCTGCAGATGGCTGCTGCCATAGTGAAACTCCTGTCCGGGAATGATGGTGTTGCCGGCGTTCGTCGTCGCGATATTGTTCACGCAGGTTTCAAAATTCGCGCCTCCGAAGTTGAGACAAGTCGGCTCGGTTGTCAGGCCGGAGGTGAAACTCAACAGCTGTGCCAGGGTCATATTGATTAACGGATCGGGATTGAGCAGCGGCCAGGTTGTGATGTAACGCTGGGGACTGTCAAGCAGCCCCAAATAACCCTGCTCAACTTGTCTGAGAATGATGACGGCCGAGACCAGCTTGGATGTCGAGGCAGATTCATAGGGGGTTTGCAGGGTGGACGTGCCCCGGTTGTAGGTGTATCGACGGCCATCTTGTCGGTCGACGGCGAACGAAAAATTCACGTCCGATGCCAAATTGGATAAGACTGAGTTCATGTCGTTTTCGAGTTGAGCCACTGAACAGGATGCGGCTAGTGCCGGAGGTTTGCTAGCAGGTTCACTGCTTCCGCCTGCGCTGCATCCAGTGATGAGATAGCAGGTAAGAATTGCTGCGGACAGGCTGGTGGGTGGGTACATGATTCTCCTCCAAGGCGATTGATGGCACGTCAATTAATGTTTGTAAACATTCGTGGTTTGTTCGACGGAAGTTAAGGCAAGTTCACGGTTACGTGGTCATCGGGCAGCTTAAGAACACGTATTGAGGTGATGGTCCGATAAATTGCTGACGGTATAGTGTGTATAAGCTATAGCTTATAAGTCAAGACTTATATTGGGGAAGACTGAACGGTCGGGGGGTCATGTCAATGTGTTGTTGCGCGGGCTAGTGCGATGGCAAGGGTGGGTGCGAGGATGTGGGCCATGCTGCGAACAGTTCTTCGATGATCGTTTGTGTTTGATGATGTACTAGATCGAGTTCACCAAAGAGGTATCGGAGTTCACGTTCTTCATTGGTGAGTTTGTTTCTCTCTCGTAGAAATCGTATAGCGAGTTCGTGCGATGAAAAGGTGTGTATGCCATTCATTCTGCAACCGGGGCATCCAGTTAGTGCGTCGGTTAAAGTGGAGGGCCAGCTGTATTTTGGATTATTAAGACAGTTCCAGTGATAGTGCGTGCCAGTTGTTTGAATCGCATCAAATGATTGATTGTCGTTTAGCTTGGGATTCCACCGTACGAGGAGTTCGGGATATTGCTGGGAGAGGGTTCCAAGTTTGGTTCGTTGACAGAAGGGGCAAAAGATGATTCGGGTATTTTTGATGCGTGAATTCGGTGTTTGTTGCCAAATATGGAGTGGGGTCAGTGGCCATGCCCACCAAATTGAGTGTTCGCTGCCATGGGATACGGTGTCGGGGGTAAGGGGATAGTTGAGCGTGGGGTGCCACTGCTCTATAAGGAACGGATGACTTTGACGTAGCGAACGTGCGGCGTGTCGCCCTCGTCTTGTTTCAGTTCGTGAATTAATTGATCTGGGGTGCAGTACTGGGTGTGGGGCGGGCATGAGGGTTTCGATCTGACGCTCGACCGGTCGTGTGGTGTCCGGTCGAGCGTCTGGTGTGTGAGTTATTTCTTGCCGAGGATCGCGTCTTTGGCGGCCTTGGCTACGCGGAACTTGACCACGCGCTTGGCTGGAATCTTAATCGGCTCGCCGGTCTGTGGATTGCGTCCAATGCGGGCTTTGCGATTGGCGAGGACGAGTTTGCCAATACCGGGAATCGTGAATATGTTCTTTGCCTCTTTGTGAGCCAAGGCGGCAAAATCTTCGAGCATCTGGACCGTGGCCTTTTTGGTCAACCCGGTCTTTTGAGCCATAACTTCAGCGATTTGCGACTTCGTGAGTGACTTCCCCATGTTGATTCCTCCTCAAGGCTCAAGTGAATGTGATTAGGAATGTGATCGTGATGTGGGGAGGGAGTATACAGAATCTTCAGGAATGATGGTAGTCCCTAGGGGATGGTGTCCGAAGGCGTGAATGGGTCTGTGCGATTTGGCGAGAGAGTTTGATGTTGATGCCGGCGAGGTCGGTGGCGAGTTGGCGGCGGACGGCGAGGGGTAGGGTCGCAAAGGTCGGGGCCGTGGTGAGAGCCAGGATCTGTTCTACGTGGTGCCAGATTTGTGTGGAAAGAGTGGCGCGTGCCATGAGGATCCTTTGGGTTCGGCCGGATGTGTAAGGGGCTGAGGTTGGTGTGTCTGTGTGATCGCGCGGTGTGAGATGAGTTGTGACCACAGCCGTGTCAGTGTGACATGGGGAGCGGTGATTTCGAGCAGATAGGAATGGCGTATCCGTCAATTTGTCTAAAAGTGCATCCCAATTTTGTTCAGTTGGCGTTGCTCGTGCGTGGGAAGACTCCCATCTTTGTGATCAATTTTTCGAGTGTGGAGCCATCCATATGAAGGATGGATACTGGGTATTCGTAGGTGTCCGTGGCGGTGAAAGAATTGTTGGAGTTTGGGGAAATGTTGATTCCAGGAATTAATTCTTTTTTGATGTCCGGTTGTGGGGTGCCAGTCGATGCCCAGTGCGGTGAGGGCCTTCTTCTTGGCGGGGGAGAGTTTGCCAGTATGGTATTGCGTGCGTTGTGTCCCTAGCCAGCTAGAGGCGGAATGTGTCATTGGTAAATATAGGTGTCCGTAGTGGCGTTTAAATGTTGTGAGGGATTGGTAGTGGGCGTCCCACGTTGGCATTGATCGAATGGGGAGGGCGAGCCCTAATGTTAGGAATGACTGCGTTACATGTTGCGAGAGGGAACCGTTGCGAAAAAGGTTACGCTGACTTAGATACCAATCATAAAGGTGGTGGGTCTTGGGAATAGTGCGACGATTGTTGCGCAGCGGGAGTGTGCGGCATAATGCGAGATTAACTTTGGTTTGTTGTGCTGCATTGAGAGTGGCAATCCCACGAGCGTGGAGCTGAAGTCCGAGGGCAAGAAGTTCTTGTTGTTGCTGTGTTGAGAGGATGCCCTTCGTGGATTCTCGTCGCTTTTTAATGTACCAGTCGTAGGAAGGATGGCGCCGTGGAATGAGTCGAGTCCCGTGTTCTATTGGGCATGTGCGAATGAGCGTAATATGGCGGTTCCAACTTTTATTTTGAATGCCTTTTTTCCACGGTTTCCCAGGTTTAAAACTCAATCCTAATCGTGTGAGGGTCTTCTGTCTTTCCGCGGATAATGTGTTTCCTCGATACGCGGCTCTCTGTTTTTGCCACCATGAATAGCTTGGATGGCATGGATTAAGTCCTCCATTTTTAATGTCTTCTGGAGATTGTTGAATTAACTTCAGCATTCGTGTGTCGCAGTGTTGTGTCCGTTGCTCATGGGGATTCCAGACCATCTGAATGGCATTGAGTTGGTCTATTCGTGCCTGAGGTAACGTGCCATTTTTGTGTTTGATACGTAGATCAACGAGCAAATGATTCTGAAGAGTGTTTTTCGGGATACGAAGGTGATTGTGGCGTTTAAAGAACTGTAGGAGTTCGGTGTATGAGGCATTCCATTGTTCCTGATCGGTATCCCAGATAAAGCCAAGATCGGAGAGCGTGGTCTGTCGCTCCTCGGACAGAATCCCTTTACTGCGTAGTTTACGCTGGCTGCACATCCAATAATAAAGGGACGGCACATCGTGTTCAGTGGGGAACGTATGGTGTTGGGCCAGATATTGTGTGAGTTGACTCAATCGTTCATCCCAGATTGAAGTGACTCCAGTGATCACTCGTGTTCGAATGATTTTTCGTAAATGTGTCGTGGGATGATCGATGATGATTTGTGGAGGAAATGGGGGAAGAGTTGGAGAGATAGCGGTTGGCGAGTCAGATCGACGAATGGTTTGTAAGTGGTGCTTCAAGGGTTCGTCTTGGTCGGCTAGAGCCTGAATGACATCCCAAATACTGTCATATCCTGTCGTTTTGAGTGTTTGTTCTAATGACGTTTCTTTGCTGCTCGGTTGATAGATTGGCAGCAGGATATAGCCTTTGTGCTTGGACGGAGCGGTCCGGAGTGCGCGGCCGATGGCTTGAATGATATCGATGGGGCTCCGTCGTGGTGAGAGGAATCCCACGAGATCGATCGTCGGGATATCGACCCCTTCCTGCAGACAGCGCGCGTTGGTAAGAATGGCGCGTTCGTGGGCTTGGAACTGATTGAGGCGGGTGAGGCGCTGGTCGGTCGGCATGGCACCGGAGAGATGCGAGACCGGGATACGCTGGAGCAGAGGCGCTAACTCCTCGTGATGCTGGAGGGATTCGTACAGAGCGGCGTCTCGAATCGTGTGATGAAACGTTAGGGCTTTCTTCAAGCGATACCGCTGCATGGTTTTGGCAAGGGCGATCAGGTTGGCCGCTGCACGGACGGTATTTTCATTGCCGGAGCCATGGAGGGATCGGAGCAGGGATGGGGGGAGGTCGGTCGGGGTCACGACGGTAATGACGACTTGATAGGGGCAAATGAGTCCGTCGTCGATCGCGCGATTGAATCCTAGGGTGTAGCTCTGGGGACCATAGAGCAGGGGATCATCCATGGACGCTGTGACGAAGCTTTGGGCGATTCGTGATTCGCGATGTTCCAGGATTCTCGGGGTGGCGGTGAGAAACAGGCGTTTCCGAATAGGAATATAACGATTATGTAGTCCAATCGCGAAGGGTTTGCCGGCATCGCCGGCCGTATGGTGCGCTTCGTCAAAGATGCCGAGATCAAGAGGCTGCTTTGGGGAAATCAGTTTTGATAAGAGCGGAAGAGATTGATACGTGCAAAAGATGACGCGAGGTTGATCGCGTGACGTGTTCAGAAACGCTTGTATGACGGTGCGGGATGTAGTGACCGGGAAGTCGAGATCCTCAGCGGCCACCTGCCATTCATCCTCATCCTGGGCGCGGCTGGTGATGGTTGCATCCGAGCAGATGACGAGTCCGTGGTAGGGTCGAGCCGCGGATTGGGCGATCCAGACTTTGATAGTTTGTTGGACGAGGGCGAGTGAGGGCAAACAAATGAGTACCGACCGGGCATGCAGGGCTTCCGCGACCAGCCATTGGAGTAAGGTTTTGCCAGTACCGCTGGGGAGAATGGCGGTGGCGCGGTCATGATGGGCCAAGCCAAGCGGGCCGGAGGTGAGGGCGTGGAGTGCTTCTAACTGATGGGGCCGTGGAGTAAAGGGTCTCTTGAGGGTGCGCATTGTGCTGGGTGGCTGTTTCACGGTCTGTGGTGAGAGATTCCGTGGGCTACGTTTGCTGGAGGACGTTTCTACGGGCATCGTGGTTTCCTGGTTAGTGGTGTAAGGAAGTCATTGATTGCTGGTGATGGCTTCTGTCTGCTGTGCATGGTGAGGAATAGCGTGTTGTATCGGGTGTGTGAGGATTTTTAGATTCCAGTGAATTGGGTGTCGTTGTGCGGCATGTATAATTACCGCGCCGATCACGAGTCCCATGGATGTTTGATCGTTGAGGATCTTGCGCCCGTAGGGTGCGAGGAGCCATTGGCGTGGCTCCCAGGCTTGTTCAAGAGCGAGATACATGTCGTGATCGGATGTGTAGAGCTCCGGGTTGCTCAGACGAAGCAGTGTTCGAATCGCATGAGCAACATGGGCTAGGTGGTTTCGTGGATGGGCGTCTTTGGTTCGGGCGATCTGAATCACATAGTAGGTGTGAATCACATGGTCAAGGATATCTTGATCTGATAACTCAAAGTGTTTCTGTGCTTGATGGAGTTGTTTGATAGTTCTATATGGAAATCCGAGACGTGTAAGCACGAGTAAACGGTCAGATGGTGCATTTGATCTCTTAGTCTCTTGAGGGGAGCGCGGAGTGGAGTTTTCTTCGAGATCTGCGTGCTGTTTTCTGTAGGCGGTGTTGTTGCGGAGGAATTCTTCGTTAAATCGTGTGCAAAAGATGTTCATGAGGTACGGCGCGAGAAGGAATTGGATGAGGAGCAGGCCCCAGATCCAGAACGGAAGTGGGACGAACGGTGTCTGCCAGAAATCAGCAATAAGCGAACCAGTAATGAGGAGGACTGAGATCCCCAAATAGAGTAGTTGGGAGTTGTACGGGTCGATCCGGTGGGAATGCTTCTGGTACGTTCCGCTCCGGTCTTGAGGTAGGAGGCGATCTTGCCAGTGTAACCATGCAATTGCACTAAAGCGCGAGGTGGCGCGGAGGCAGAGGGTACACCAGATTCCTGCAATGAGCGTGAGGGCTAGTAAGCGCGCATTCCATGGAGTGGTGTAGTTGGTGAGCCAGATCAGGAGGATGAAGGCACTGACGGTTAGGATGATGAATCCAAGCCGTGGGCGTTGGAAGGATGCTCGATAGAAGTGTGCGGCGTCGTTCCGTTGGTAGTGCGATAGTTTCTCTCGTTTAGAGAGACGTGTTCGGGTCATGGTGTGTGTCTGTTCTTACCTCGACGGTGGTCGGAATCGACTCGCAGGCGTAGTACATCGGTCCTCTGAGCTGGGTCACCAAAGGCCGGTGGTCGAGCTACTATCTATCAGCTATAACTTATAAGTCAAGCCTGAGTCACGGGTCTCGTGACTCGCCAGATAACAGTGGTCATGGACTGGGCGGTCAGGGTGCTGCATCGTGGTCAGTGCTACGGCCGGTCGTCACGACGTATTTTCCAAGCCGAGAGGCGTTTGTTCGTCTTGAGCGATGCTGCGGAGTGTTGTTTCCTGGTGAGGGGATGGCGGCGCCGAACTCTGTGGAGCCAGGTGCGGAGGGGACTGCTGTGGATAGAAACGCAAAGGCTGTGTAGTGTTCAGGGGTTAGGGAGGGGTGTTGGTCGATTCTGATGTCTTTTCTTCAGGGGTCAACTGCTACTGGGGTGTTACTCTCGACCACGCGGCTTATCAGCGTGTTGAGTGATGGTGCGCGGTGTACCTACTAGGGGCAGTGGTATCTCTCCTGCGATGTCTATCTATAGCATTAGGTGGTGATCTGGTGAGCGCTAGGCAATGCCTAGTGGCGGTGCGTGGTTGACAGTAACGACTTCATCAGCTTCACTTGATGAGGGATTTCCCTAGTGGGATTAGTAGGCGGACGTTATCCACAGCCTCAGCGTGGTCAAAAGGATGCGTCTGCGAGGCTGAGAGGAATATCGCGAGGTCGAGAGGAAGGATGTGGGGGGTGCGCCGCGTGGTCGAGAGGAAATCCTGCGTGGTGGAGAGGAAGCTGCGTGGGACAGAGTAGGGCAGGCCTGATCATTTACGCTGTAATATCAAGCGGATTGAAACGTTCGTCTATAAGTTGTAACTTATGTATACGTTTCTTCTATCATGAAATACAGAATACGTTATGCCAGACGTTGAGTATTCACTGATGTGGATAAGATGACTGATCAGACTCAGGGTTCAAGTCTGTTTCCGGAATTGCCGCTTACGACACCTGGGGACGCGTCTTGTCCCCGGGATGAGGCATTTGTTGTGCCAACAGATAGGCTGACGGCTCCTTCGACTCAAGACATTTCGGCCCCGGACTTTTTTCAAGCTGAACAAGTCATGCTTTCGGTCTTGCTGTGGGATGCGAATCGGAAACGTCGGACGACGGCGATTCGAGAAAAATCGATCTTGCGGCGTGTCGTCGATGAATCCGGCAGTATCAAAACAATCAAGCTGAAGATTCTTGCTGCGGGCGACGAAGGGTTTCCCAACGCTGGCTGCGATCTGGATTTCCATATGGCGTTTCAGCGGTTATTACATGAGCGTCGATCCGCGGGGCAACCCATCACGAATCCGGTGCGGGTGACGGGCGCCGAGATGTTGAAGTTACGTGGGCTGACACGTGCGGGCTCGTTTTATCACGATTTTAAAAAGTATCTCCGGATTATGACGCTGACGGGGATCAGTATGGATCAATCCTCGTCAGGGAAGAAGCAGAAGGAAATTGTCTGGCATGTGTTTGATGCGGTGGTACAAGAAGGGGAGCGACGGGTGGATGGGACGGTGGCGAGTACACATGAAGTGTATCTCTCGCAATGGTTTCGAGACAGTTTAGGCGCGGGGCGCTACCTCTTATTGGATTACACGTTGTTTTCTCGGCTGACCCGTCCCTTGTCGAAAGTCTTGCATCAAGCGTTGCATCATCTGTTTCATATGGGCGGTGGGCGGACCGACTTGTCGTATCTCGAATTAGTGGAAAATGCCCAGGCGGGGAAATTTACGGCGTTATCGCGTGTACGCCAGCAGCTGGATCCCTGTCATCGAGAGTTGCAGCGGGTGGGGCTGCTGGATGGGTGGTGGTACGAACCGGTTGCGGGGAAGGATTTTCGGATTCATTATGTGGCCGGCACCCAATGGTGGGCCTCGTATCAGGCGTTGCAGGATGATCGGATCCAACGGGCGATCGATGCGGTGGACCGAGATCCTCCGCCGATGGTGCGAGATGTGTTGGATGATCGGCCGACAGTGGATGCGATGTCGACGGGGACCAGTCCGGCGGTGACGCGGGCGATTCATCAATCGTTGATTGAAGAAATCTATCGGTTCTTAGGTCGACGGGAAGGTAGTTACTATCCATTTTGGCTACAGGCCGTGCGGGATTTAGATCGGACGGCGATTTATAAAGCGATGGGGGAAGTCCAGGAACGGGCGGTGCGTGGGGAACTCAAGAAGCCGAAGGCTGCGTATTTTATTTGGTCGCTCAAACTGGCGGCGCGCAAACGGGGACTGCTGTGGGGTGGGTCGAGTAAGGACGAGGTGTGATGCCTGCGGTGAGGGAGTCTCGCTTGGTTGGCGGCGGTGGCGAAGGTGGCATCTGATTCTCTGACGGAGAGGAGGGTGATGGAAGCATTTCGACTAGATCTCGTTGAGCAGCTTACGAGGTCCGAAATTCTCGGGTTGATCGAGATTTTACACTACACGGTCGATGCGCAAACGAAGCAAGATTTTGTTGAGATATTGGGACTGGTTCGCAAGTCCTTTCCGTTTCCGTATGTGTTAGGTGGGGTGATTTTGGCGAAAGATGTTGATGCCAGCTATTTAGAGGGATGGGATGTGTCTCAGACGCCACATTGGTTATTGAATGTTGGGTATCCGGACGTGTGGCTGCAGGAATATTTTGAGAAGAATTACTATCAACTGGATCCAATCATGATCACTGTATTGACCTCGCGTGGGTTTACGAAGACCTGGGCTGAGATGAACTTAGAGGGGACCGTGGATCAACGTGTGGTGTTCGATCGAGCGGCCTCTTTTGGGATGCGGTATGGGGTCTCGGCGTCTCGACGGGATGTGGAGTCTCAGTGGATTTCCTTCATCTCGTGTGCGGGTTCTGACGCCGGGGAAGATGATCGTCTGAAGCCCGTGATTGGGTATGTGCTGGATCGGTTGCATGACAGTCTCGTGGTGTGGAGTCGTTTGCTTGATCAGAATGGACGACAGAAGTATTCGCCTCGAGATCGTGAGGTGGTGCATTGGATCAGCGGGGGGAAGACGAATGGAGAAATTGCACAGATTACCGGCATGACCGAACGTACAGTTCGCTATTATGTGGCTCGTTTGTTGAGGAAGATGGATGTCTGTAATCGGATGCAGTTAGTGTCGACCGCGAGGGAATTAGGGTTGCTGGAGTCCAGGTCATAGGTGGGTGGGTGTGTCCGTGGACTGTGTGTCGGGCCTGCAGTGTAGGGTTAGGGGCGAGGTATCTGTAGTCGAGTCGTTCTTCTTCATATTTCTTGTTCTCCCTCGCAAACTGCCAAAGCGATCTTCCGGCTAAGTTACGAACCTGTCTCTGTCTGTCTTTGTCTGACAGGGCGTCTTTGATTAGATGTGTCTGCTCGCGTGAGTACTTCCTAATACATGCATTGTGAGGATGTTGATTTTACTCACGAATATGTGATGTGAGCAGAGTCGGTATGGTGGCGTGCTGTGCTGTGCTGTGCTGAACTACGTAGGGATACTACTGGCCATTCGGCCACTAGCATGATCGAGCCGAATACCCGTATGGTCTCACCGTCTGATCGTGGAGGGTGTGTGATGGGTGAGCGAGCATTGCAGGCGTATGTGCAGCCAGAGGTCTCCTGTGCCTGGAGTCGGTTGACGCTGAGTGACGTCTCTCAGCTTGGGTTGTCCTTACGGCATATTGCGGTGTCTGCCACGTCGGTGTGTGATCGTGCACAAGGGATTGCGCATCTCTTGTATGAGTCGTTTCGCGGGTCAGGAGAGGGTGAACCGGTGTGTCCGTTGGTGCGCGTGTTTGAGACCGTTCCTTCGGCGACATTGAATCATGCTGATCGTGCGTATCTGGCTCAGCAAGAGGCCGTTCTTGGTGAGGCGCGTGGTGAGACGGTGTTGCAACTGATCGGGAGCTATGGGCTGCATCCCGGCTGGTGTGATCCGGCATTGTCCTCCCGGTATCGTTGTGTCTCGGTGAATGAGACCACGTTTGTGTCGCAGTATCCGATGCTAAGTTTATTGATGGAGTCGGTCCGGACCTCGCCGTCTGGACGGATTATCCCGTCTCCGGGTATCGGTGGGTATGTCGATGCGGTGATGACACCAGGGTTGCAGATCTTGTATGTGCCTGATGCGAGGAAGAGTCCGTATGTTCCTGCGCAGAGCGAGTTCGTTGAACCATATCAGATTCGTTCGGTGATTGGATTTGGGGGTGAATTTCAGAATGGAGAGTGTTTTTTTGTGGTGATGTTTTCGCGTGAAGTCATCCCGCAGTCCGTGCTGCCTCTGATTCGAATATTGTCGTTGAATATTCGGTTAGGACTTGAGCGGATGGCTGTGGTGACTGCCGGTGAGGCAAGGGGTATGGGGTGTTCGACTAGCGGGATAGCGCAGAAGGGGTGTCTCGGTGATGGCGATGGCGCACGATTTGAAGTGTTAGTGGGGCTGTATGAAGAGATAGTGATGCAGCAAGACCGGGAGTTACACCAGGAACATCTTCGTAGTGCTCTTCAGCAGCGGGAGATTCTCGATCATATGACGCGTATCCAAGCATTGAATCGTCAACTATTAGTGGCGGCAGAAGAAGAACGGCGGGTGCTGTCACGTGATTTACACGATATTGTGGCGACTCAGTTGGGGGGGCTGATCTTTCAAATGCAAGCGGTGTTGGATGTGCCAGGGACCGGGCGAAACGAATTGTTGGGGTGGATTGGACAGTATCGGGAAGAGTTGTTGGGGGTGGTGCAGCGGACGCGTGAATTGTCGTTCGGGTTGCATCCGTCCTCGTTAGAACGTGCGGGAGTCGCAGGGGCCTTGGAGCGGTTATTGTTGGATGCGGGGCGCCGTCAGGGATGGGTGGTCGAGGTGGCGTGTGAGGAGTCGGTGGAGCGGGTGCTGACGTATGAAGAATCTGTCTGTGTGTACCGTGTTGCGCAAGAGGCGATTCATAATTGTGAGAAGCATGCCCAGGCGACGCGAGTCAGGCTGAGCCTTGGTGTCCAGGGATCGGAATTAGTCCTCTGTGTGACGGATAATGGGTGTGGGTTTGAGAACTCAGTAGACGGCCGCGTCGATCGGGATGCTGGGCTTGGGCACTTGGGGATGTCGGAACGCGCGCATCTTATTCGTGCGGTTCTCAAGATTGAGACCACGTGTACGGTAGGGACAACGGTGGCGCTGTTTATTCAGGACGGAGGGAGGGTGCATCGTGAGGGTATTGCTTGTTGATGACCATGCGTTCATGCATCAAGGGCTTCGTCAGTATGTAGCGATTGTGCAAGGGAGTGGTGAGTTTGGACGTATGGACGTGGTGGGGAGTGCGTTCTCCGGCGCCGAAGCGTTGCTGCAATTTGAGAGTCTCAGTCCTCATCTTGTGCTCCTAGATGTTTCGCTGCCGGATATGACGGGATTAGAAGTGGCGCGCCAGATTCGGGCCCGCTCGAGTACGGTCAAGTTGATCTTTGTCAGTATGCATGAGGATGGAAGCTCTGTTCGACAGGCGCTGGATGTCGGGGCGAATGCGTATTTAAGTAAACAAAGTACGACAGAGGAATTTCTTCGGGCCGTACGCGCGGTGTTTGCGGGTCGGTCCTATATTGCTGATGTGATTCTTCGTGAAGTGGGGGTTCTATCGAATCAGCCCGTTGTTCCGTCATTGACAGAACGGCAGCTTGAGGTCCTCAAGGCGGTTGTGGACGGGATGACGATTGAAAAGACGGCGGTGGTGTTGGGTATTACTCGGAAGACCGTAGAGTATCATCGTGCCAAGATTATGCGTCTGTGTGGGTTGAAAACGTCGCTGGATTTGTATCGGTTTGGTGTGGCGCATCGGGTGGGATCTCCTCGTGCGTTGGAGGTCTCACGCTAGTTGGTGTCGGTGAGATCTGTGTTGCCTGTGTGTCGGTGTAGGGGTGGTTGATCTGTGGGTGTGCCTGGTGTGGTGTCGTCCTGCTTCGTGAAGTTTCTGCTGTCTGGTGTCCTTGGTTGCGGACGGTGATCGTCTGCGTTCAAGCTGTCTGTGTCGGGTTCTCCTTGTCGATCGTGCGCTGGTTGGTCCACGCGTGTTCCTGTCTCACGTGTGATGGTCTTGCTATGTCTAGGCGTATGTTGTGACGTCAGTCATGGGCACGGAAGTCGTGTTGCGGACGGTGAGGTATTGTCGGGCGGTGAATGAACGTGTCAGTTTTGGGGCGGGTCGTGACCATGGTGTTCGTGTTGGCTGTTGACACCTGGACCTGTCTCGTAGAACTCGGTAGGTTTGAACATCTGTGAGTGCGTATGGTTGGTAACGGTCTATGAAGGAGGATCTATGGTGGAGTGGGGTCGTTGGAGTTGGCGCGTCGGATGATGCGTGTGCTCGTGGTGGATGGATACGGCTATCTGAGAGAAGGTATTCGTCGTCACTTGGAATTGGGTCAGGGATTGAGTCACAGTGGTTCGTATGATGTGGAAGGCGTGTTGACAGGTCAGGAGGCCGTGCGGGTCGGTCGCGAGAGGGCCCCGGCACTCATCTTTGTGGATTTATCACTTCCAGAAGAATCAGGGTTTGGTCTGATCCGTCGTCTTCGCACAGAGTTCGTGACGGCACGACTTCTAGCCTGTTCCTTATACGATCAGGGATGGCTTGTGGCTCGTACGCTGGCGGCTGGGGGGCACGGGTATATTGTGAAATCGGCAGGACATCACGAATTTTGTCGTGTGGTTGATGTGGTGCTGTCCGGTGGGTTTGGGGTACCAGATTCGGTCAAGATGCGGTGGATGCGGGATTGGTCTGGTCGGACTCCTCTTTTGCTGTGCAGTCCTCATGACCTGTCCGAGTCTGATCTTCGAGTCGTGGTTGGTATGGTTCAGGGGGCATCGTGGGCAGAATTGTCGACTCAATGGGGGTGCCACGAGTCTGAGGTGGTGGATCGGTATCGAGCCCTACAGGCCCGCGTCGGGTGTCGGACGCGAGAGGACTGGTGCCGGTGTGCGGTGGCGCATGGTCTTATGTCGGATGTGTGGGCGCCGGTTCCTCCCTCCGCATCGGCATAATAATGGCCTTCCATCTCACGCGATCCCCGTTGGTGAGAATGCAGGGGCTGTGAGGCGTGTCCATATGCAGGGTGATGCAATCAGCGGGTGCGGTGATCAGGGCATCGAGGAGGTAGCGGGCATTGAGCCGGACGGTGAAGCCTTCGCGTCGGATGGTGGCACAGATTTCTTCTCGCGCGAACCCGAGTTGAGGGTTGTCGGCTTGTAGGACGAGTCCGGTGGGCGTGAGGTGGAGGTCAATGGCCGGATTGTCGTGTGGCGCGATGATGGTCAGCCGGCCGAGCGAGTCGATACAGTCTTTTCTCATGAGGTTCAGGCAGGGAGTGAGCTGTGCCGGGGTGAGATTTTCGTACTGTGGGTAGGGACTGTCGATGAGTCGTGTGGAGAGCTGGAGGGTCGGGAGGGTGAGGGTCATGACGGCCTCGGCGAGACCGATCTGAACGATGGCCTCTTTGGTGGACAGGAAGAGTCGATGGAGGATCTGTGCGGTTTTGTGGGAGAGCAGGGCGTGCCCTGCTGTCGGTGCAGTCGTCAGCCAGGTTCCTGTGGAGACTTGTGATTGCGTGAGGCGTTTGCCGTCTGTGGCCACGGCTCGAATCGTGGGCATCTGGGTGGACTGCCATTCGAGTCGTATGGTATTGAGGCCCTGCTGGCCCAGTGGTCCGGCAGACGACAGGGTTTCCTGGAGCAAGAGGTCCAACGCGGTGTGCGGGAGCGAGAACAGGGGAGTGGTGTGCTGCGAGGGGATGGCGGGGAAGTCTGCAGGAGGCAGTCCAATCAGTTGGACCCGGCTTTTCTGACAGGTCAGGGTAGTCGTGAGCGTATGGGGTTTGTGCTGTAGGTGTATCGTCTCGCCTGATAGTTCTTTCACGACGTCATAGAGCTGTTTCCCAGGGAGGGTGACGGTGCCGGCTTCCACGATGGAGGCGGGGCATTGGGCCACGATTGTTGTCTCCAGATTGGTCGCGGTGAGGGTGATGTGATCGTCGTGTGTGGTCAGGAGGAGATGCCCTGTGATGGGCAGAGAGGGTTTGGCGGCCAGCAGATTGATGCAGTCTCTGAGGAGAGGCAAGAGGGTGGAAAGAGGGATGGTGCAGCGCATAGGTTCCTTTGTGTCGGTTAGGCGGAGTGACGGGCGTCGTCGGCGAGGGTGGTAAGGGCGTGTGCCATTATTTTCCCATCGAAGAGGAGATCGAGAAACCAGATTTGATCCACGCGGTGGAGATCGAAGGCGAGTGGATGCTGTTCGATAAAGGTCAGGATCGCGTGTTCGGTGACGTACCAGGCGTCATGTGGGCGTGAGGTGTGGCGGTAGTGAATCTGGAGTTTGCCGTCTTGTACCCATCGGTGAATGGTGTGCGGGGCCGCTCCGAAGCAGGCGATCAGATCGCTGAGGGTGTATCCGTCCCGAAATCGGGTGCGGAGGTGGAGCTGCCGACATTTATGCGTGACGGCCGAGACGGAGCGGTTCAGCCGTTTCGCTAAGGTCGCGGTGAGGAGTGTGCCGGCTTGGTTCTGGAGGAATTGTTCTTCGTCAGGATTCCACCGCTGTTGTCGCCTCGGGCGTCGCAGTCCGAGGAGCCCCGCGCGTCGTTTGACCGCGTGCACGGTGCGTCCTAACTGTTCGGCGATGGTGCGAACGTGTCCGCGGCGATCAGGCATGTATTCGGAGCGCAGATAGGCATCGTCATCGACCGTCCAGGGCGGAGGGAGATGGTGGGATCGTTTGATGGGTGCTGTCGTAGACATATGGTTGTGTCGAGTCGGTGCCGAGCGGTGACAGGTTGCTTAGGAGAGGGATTGGGCAGGATGGTGAATCCCCGATCGTGACAGATGGTAGGCGGAGATGCGGGTCGGCTGTTGCAGCCAGAGTCGATGGAGGTCTTTGACGCCAGCCTGATGGTGCACTCGGACTTCCATCGTGTGAATCCCTTTTGAGGACAGGAGCGTCACCAGATCGTGTTGGAGATCAGGTCCCTTTTTGACGGGTTTGACGGTCGGATCGTTAGACGGGCGATCGTTATCGAGGGCCAGATAGACGATCTTCGGGTTGAGTCGTTCGAGATAGGGCCAGACGGATTCGGGTTTGGGCAGCCCGTTCAGCGCGCAAAGGGTAAAGATGGGGCCAAAGAGGACATCGCTACTCAGACAGTCGGTGATGCTTTCGGTGATTAAGATGGGGGCGTCGCGTCGCCGCATGATCCAAGGGGACGGATTGCCTCGGAAGCGTCGTCGGAAGTCCTTCGGGACATCACGGAGTGCGCGACAGGTGAGTCCTTGCATAAAATGGACATTCGGCGAGGGCAGTGGAAAGCCAATATAGGGCAGATCGTGTTCACCGAGTGGGAGCCAGACTGCACCGAGGTGAGCATAATAGGGCAGTCGATACATGTCGAAATACGCACGGAGCTCCTGCTCTCGTGCCGGGGTCATATTGGCTTTGGCACGATGATAGAGTTTTCGGGCGTAGTGAGCCCGTTCCGTGTCGGTTTGTGGTGTCGGTGCCTGCAGGGGGGTGGTGTGCGGGGACGGTCTCCGGTCGCCATGGAGGAGATGGTGGACTGCGGCCGTGAACTCGAGATTGAAATACGATTGGACGAAATCGATGATGTCGCCATGGTGATCGGGCTGCGCGAAGTCGTACCAGAACCAGGTTCCGTCTACGAACGAGACGGAGAAGGACGGGTTGAGATCCTTTCTCAACGGGGAGTGATACAGCGCGTGATAGGGTGTTTTGCCGCTTGGCACGGGGTGATGGCCTAAGGTCGCCAGATAGTCAATGAGATGGATGTTGTGCCTGAGGTGGGCAATATCCTGTGGAGTGATGGGCATGTCGACCGGAATCCTTTGCGTACGGGAGTGTGGTGCCTGACGGAGTGCGTGTTAGGCCGCGTCGTCCCATTGGTATTGTCGGGTGGGCGGTGTGGCGAGGAGCTGATCGAGTTGTGTTTTGACGTGTTGCATGCCGGCCTGTAATCCCTGTGCGATCGATTCATCGTTTCGTACGTGAGTCGGCGTGATCCCCGAGAGCAATCCTTTGGCCTGGTCGACGATCTGTTGTAGATCCACGCTCTGTCCCAGGTTTCGTGCCTGAAACCGACTGAGAAATTCCATCAGATTCGTGACGGTCGACGCATGGAAGCGCTTGGTATTGCCGTTGGCATCGGGGGCGAGGCGATCGACCAGATGGGTGACGAGTTCTCGCATCACGGTGCTGAGATTGGTCGTGATGTCGGCCAAGATGCTCTGTACCTTTGTCCGGGCGCGCTGCTGTTCTTGTTGGATCAGCGCTTCACTCACGGACCCGAGACTTGACGGTAAATCCCAGGTGATATATTGCGTTTCGATGGTGAACGTCTGACGGACGGTGTCGACATCCGGGTAGTCATGCGGGTCGTAGGCGTCTTTGAGATTGAGTTGATCGCTGGCGATGGATTGTGGATAGACGTGGCAGAATTGGTCAACGAGCGGCACGAGCGCGAGTCGTGCGTTGGCGAGAATCGTGTTCAGTTCTTCCAGGAGATCTAAGGGGATGAGATAGACGCCGGGTTTCATGCCTGACGGGAGGATGAGTTTGTTGATCTGGCGTCTGGTCGTTCGATACAGGGTGAGGATAGCTTCATACTCAGGGCAGTCCAAGATGCGTTTGGTGACGAGAATGCGGGCTTCATCGGTCTCGATGGAGAGGAGTGAATGGCTCGTGGTGTCCGGGAGAGCAAAGAGCGGTTCGTCGTTGGCCCCGAGGGTGTCGGGATTCGACGCTTTCGTCACTCGACGTCGGATGCCGAGTTTGTGCATGGTGAGAATGACGCAAATGGCTTGATCCCACAGGGGTCGAAAGGGTTGACCCGTTCGGGTAATGGAGATGCCGGGGTACGGGGTACGGCTGTTTTCAATGGTCATCGTCATGATGGGCCTCAGGGGAGTTATAGGTTCACTGGTGCGCTGTACGGGAGCTCTGTGTGTGCCGGTGTCGGTGGTGTGGTGAGGTCTCTAGTTGTTCTGGGCGAATTGGCGCTGGCCTGTTCGGGGCATGTCCGTGTCGACTCGATAGACGCGCCCAGTTGCGGCGGATAAGTAGGAGTTGTTGGCTTGGTCGCGCTGTCGCTTTAAGACGTCTTTCCCGCTGACGGCCATGGGGATGATGTACTGAGCCGCGGCCTGGAGTGTGATGTCGAACTCCCAACTGAGCTTGGCACATCGAAAGATTTCTGCCCCGGTCCATTGCCGATCCTCTGGAGCGGGATCGCTGGGATCGAGGTGATACTTCTTGCGATACAAGGTCCAGATGTGTTCCCGTTCCTGCTCGGTGGGGAGATCGAAGAACCAGGTGCCGTACGTGAATCGTCTGATGAGTTCTGGGGGGAGGCACGACATGGCATTGCTGGTGGCGACAAAGAGCGCGTGATCTTGCGAGACCGCGGTGATGATCTCCAAGGCCTGTCGGAGTTGCCGTTCGGTTTCGCCGAGTAACGATCCTTTGACCTCGTTGATATTGAAGTGAATGGTCGGAATGCCGGCTTCGGCGCCCATCGCTTTGGCAAACATGGTTTTGCTGGTGCCTGGGAGACCGGTCAGCAGTAAGCCTCCCGCTTGATGATCTTCCATATAACTTAAGAGGGTGCCGAGAATCTGACGCGAGATGTCGGATTGCGAAGGCCCATCACTGCTTGCTCCCGCGATGATTTTTTCGAGTTCATCGAGCACAATGAGCGCGCGGGGGGGCCGTTTGGATTGGATGATCCGATGCCCGCAGGCTTTGATGCCTTCGATGCCTCCGATATCGTCAAATCGTTCGGTCCCATTCCAAATGTGTAACCCTGGGGTGCCGTCGATGAGGAGTTTTTTGCGGGCCCAGAGTTGAGGGATGTCGACGCCGGTGGGTTGCATGGCGAGGGCAATGACTTGTTCGGCGGCAAAACTGGCGAGTCCTTGGAGTGCGTCCAGGGCCGGAGCGGTCTGTACGTCGGATGGGAGTGGGAGGTGTGCCGCGCGATGTTGATCGGCATAAATACGGTCAAGGTCGTCACGAGTCGGAAGTGGTTCATTGACGGTAATGACGTCGTGGGTCAGATCCGGAGGGAGCGTAATGTTCACGCCGAGCAGGATGAGGATGGCGCCGGAGTTCTTGAATGGATCGCGCAAGTTCCAAATCGCTTGTACGACGCCGTCATGGTGCAAGATGCGATGCGCGCCTTGGATGAAGACAATCAGCCGTCCGTGGCAGCGTTCGAGAATGTTGAGGGCCTCGACGGGATCACGGGTGCCGTCTTGGTTGGCTGGTTCGATGTGGTTGGATTGTAGATCGTGACCCAATTGATTGAGCCCAATGAGTCCGTGGGAGAGATCCCATTTGAGTAGGGGGAATGGGGATTCTCCGATGGCCGTGACGGTGTCCGGGTCTCCGGTCGAGGTCGGTGGACGAATCGTGCTCTGAATCAGAGCCTGCATGGTACTGGCCGGGTCAGGCGTGTTAATGGCGAAGATGGGGACCGAGACGCGGCGGGCGCGTTGAAATTGTTCAATGACGGTGAGGGCTGTCGGCATGGGGGCTCCGTGTTGTGGTGGACTGAGGTGTGCTACAGCGTTGGCGCATGGGGCGGTTCGCTGTCGTGTGGCAGGGGGAGGGAGGTGGGGAGTGTCATGAGTGTGACGATCTGTTTCGCCGTTTGAATAAATCGTTGATCGTGGCCGCCGCGTTCATGTCCCTCGCAGTCCTTGAGTAATTGCAGGATGACGGGAAAGCGTGGGTCGTCAGGGGAGAGGCCGGAGACGACGTCTGCGAGTCGTCGATAGCGGGCAAGCCAATGAGCTTTGGTGGTCGGTGCGGCTGTGAGTGTATGCATCAGGGTTCATCTCGTCTTGGTTCAGGGTGCTGGTCGAGTGATGCTCGATCTCCGTGCGGGCAGGACATCGTGGGTTCACTTGGTTCAAGTACTGGGCGTCTGAGATGGGGAGGTGGGTCCACAAGGGTTGTTCGATGGTGATAGTCGGGGGATGGGGGACCAGGCCAGGGCCGTGGGGCGAGTCCTAGACCGTCGAAACCCGCGGGGCTGTTTGCCAGCGTGTTTGCCAAACGGCATAAGAAACTATCCTGAGATCTGAGCCAACCAATAACCCAATTATGGTGTGTGAGGAGGTTGGGGGCACAATGTTGGAGGAGTTGGAGTAGTTCACGATGTTCGTCAATGCGTTTATAGATGCCTCGCCCTTCATGACGCAGGATTGCTTCAATCTCTGACAGGGAGATTTGAGGTGCGGGAGGCGTCGAATTGAACCGGTGCAACCATGCGAACATGTTCTTCTCCGATGTCTGTGAAACGGCTAGTTCATCGTGTAGCCGATGACGCTCCAGCGTCCGTTAGGCACGTGGGTCAGCACCACGGTCTCGATGGTGGAGGCTTTGTTCGTGAACGAGGAGTGAAAGGTGATGCCGATATAAGAGCCATCTGGGTATCCGGGGAGGGTCGTCGTGCGTTGGATGGTGCGATGGGATCGTGAAATAACTGTGCCGAGGGGGGCTCGGTAGGCCTTCAAGGATTGCTGCCATTGGACTTGGGAGATCATGCGTTGGAATTGCGAGGAGGCCGTGTTCCAACTGGACGAAAATTCTTGTCTATCCACGAGGGCAAGCCAGGCTTCGGCACTCACGATGGCTGGATCTGGTTCAGCCCGCGCGAGCGTGCACGTGCCCCATGTGGCGGTAGTGAGCACCAGGCAGAAGATCAGTGTGGAAAATGTTCGCATGGCGGTCTTTCGTTGAGAGTGGGTGGCCGACCTCTGTTTAGGATGTGTGTGCCGACGGAGTCGGGGGCAGTAATGTGTGGACGGCTTTGAGAATGATGGCTCCGGCCTCTTCATCGCTCGACCCGGCTAACCGAAGTTTGTAATAGCGCAAGCCGATGGTGCTTCTGAGTTCTTGGGCGGTCTCTGTGATCGTAGGGCTGAGTGGTGTCTTGTCCATGGTGTGACTCCTTTAGTAAGGGTGTAGTCGTCAAGATGTCGTGTTGAACACATGTTACATAAGATGATATTCAGGGGGCTTTTTACGAGCATCCGGACGTGGCACCGCAGGAATCACATTTCAAACAGACGCCATTTCTGATCATGGTGAATTGTTTGCATTCGGGGCACGGATCCCCTTCGTAGCCCTTGAGTCTGGCTTCACGAATGCTGGTCGATTGGGTCTGTGGTCCTGAGACCTGTTGTTCAGCAGGCAGGTATTGGCCATGACCATTCGTTTGCTCTCTCACATAGGGACGTACCGAATCGCTGCGTAAGTCTTCGGTGGGGATGGTGATGTGTCCCAGGTCTTTACGGTCCAGGTAATTGATGGCCAAATCTCGCATGATGTAATCCATGATGGACGTCGCCATCTTAATTTGATCATGGCCAGAGACCGGTCCGTTCGGTTCAAATCGCATGAAGGTGAACGACTCCACAAACTCTTCAAGCGGTACGCCGTATTGCAGACCGAGTGAAATGGCAATGGCAAAACAGTTCATGAGACTGCGGAAGGCGGCGCCTTCCTTGTGCATGTCGAGAAAGATTTCACCGAGTGTGCCATCGTTGTACTCACCAGTCCGAATATAGAGCTTATGGCCTCCGATGGTGGTCTTTTGGGTATAGCCCAGTCGGCGGTTGGGCAAGGGGCGGCTCTTCCCACGTGGAATGCCGAGTGTCTGAGGGGCGACGGGTTCAGAGCTGCGGTCATCCGTCGCGTCATGGGTGTCGTGGAGGGTGTCATGTCCGGATGACATCAGGGGCTGACTGAGCTTGGACCCATCTCGGTAGAGGGCGATGCATTTCACGCCGAGCTGATACGCGAGTTCATAGACGGCTTGAATGTCTTCGAGTTCGGCATTGGCCGGCAAGTTGACGGTTTTGCTGATGCCTCCGCTGACAAAGGGTTGGACGGCCCCTAACATTCGCACGTGTCCCTCTGCCGTGATGGAGCGTGTGCCCGTGAGTCCCGCCGTATTGGCGCAATCGAAAATCTCGAGATGGGCCGCCGTGAGATGTGGGGCACCTTCGACGGTTAACGAACCACAGATCCACTGATTGGCGGTGGCGATCTCCTCGTGAGTACAGCCGAGCTGTTGGAGCACGGAAAAGGATGGGTGAGACAGCATTTCTTTCGTGCATTGAAATCGTTGGAGACACCAGTCGAGTCCAAGCAGAGTGGGGGTAATGGTCAACTCCAGGGAGACGCTGGTTTGGATGGCCTGTTCGATGATGCTGATTTGTGCCTCGGTCAGGCCTGCGGCGAGGAGGCGTGTGGGGGAGAGCGTGGGGCAGTCGATGAGGGTATGTCGACCAAGGACATACTGTGTCATGTCTCGAATCTGGTCCGGGGAATAGCCTAAATTGCATAGGGCTGGGGCTACGGATTGATTGATAATCGTTGCCTGGCCTCCACCAGCCATGGTCTTCCATTTCACGAGGGCAAAATCGGGCTCGATGCCGGTGGTATCGCAGTCCATGAGGAGCCCGATCGTTCCCGTGGGGGCAATTACGCTGACTTGCGCGTTACGGAAGCCATGTTTGATGCCGAGCATATTGGCAGTTAGCCAGACATAGGCCACGGTGTTGAGGAGATCTTTGGGGCAGGCGTCACTATCGAGGGGCTGTGGGCGAATCGAGAGCTCTTCATAGTCTGTTTCGTGGGAGATCCCGCCGGCGCCCGCAGCACGTGCATGGTTGCGGATGACTTGCAACATCTTGGGGCGATTCTCGAGGTAATAGGTGAAGGGGCCCAGCTCGCTCGCTAAGTCGGCACTCGTGAGATAGGCTTCCCCTGTGAGGAGGGCCGTGATGCCTTGGGCCACCGCACGTCCGGCTCGGGAATCGTACGGCAATCCCATCTGCATCAGGACACTGCCAAGATTGGCATAGCCGAGTCCGAGTTGGCGGAGGCCGGCACTTCGTTCGGCAATCTGCTTGCTCGGGTAGGAGGCCATGGTAACCGTGATATCGAGCGTGATGGTCCAGAGTCTGATGGCGTGCCGAAAACTCTCAAGATCCAGTTGGCCGTCAGGGTGGAGGAACTTGAGGAGGTTGATCGAGGCCAGGTTGCAGGCGGTATCGTCATTGCTGAGATATTCACTGCAGGGATTGCTGGCGTTGATGCGTCCTTGTGCCGGCGTGGTGTGCCAGTCGTTGATGATGTCGTCGTACTGAATGCCGGGATCGCCACATTGCCAGGCCGCGGCACAGATTTCCGTCCAGAGCTCCCGGGCGTTCACGGTTTTCATCGGCTGTCCCGTAGTGCGGGCGAGTAAGGCCCAGTCGCTATTGGATGCGACGGCGTCGAGAAACGCCTTGGTGATGCGGACGCTATTATTGGCATTTTGACCGGTGACGGTTTGGTAGGCCTCCCCTTCCCATCCTAAATCAAACGTCGAGAAGGCAAAGCTGTGCTCGCCGCGCCTCGCGCAGGAGAGGGCGCGCTGGATGTACAGTTCTGGAATCCTGGCTTGTCGGGCGTTTCGGATGGCGATGGTGACGGCCGAGGGGGTTGTGGTCCCGGACGGCTGATGATAGGCCTGCATGATGGCGTTGAGGTGTGTGGCGCAGTGATGGGAGCCAACGGCAAGGGCCGCGACTTTCTGTTCTTCATGCGCTTTCAGGTTCACAAACGCTTCGATATCGGGATGATCGATATTGAGAATCTGCATCTTTGCCGCACGTCGTGTGGTGCCGCCTGACTTAATCGCTCCGCCGGCCGTGTCGCCGATTTTCAAGAAGGACATGAGTCCCGATGACTTCCCGCCTCCCGAGAGGGGTTCATTGACCCCACGCAGCCCAGAGAAATTGGTGCCGGATCCTGACCCTCCCTTAAACAGACGTGCTTCTCGGCGCCAGAGATCCATGATGCCGCCGTCATTCACCAGATCGTCAGTGATGGATTGAATGTAGCAGGCTGACGCTTGTGGGTGTTCGTAGGTATTGGGGAGTTCTGTGGTGACACCGGTCTTCAGATCATGGCGCCATAAGCCTTGGGCGGGTCCGTCGATGCCATAGGCGTGATGGAGTCCGGTATTAAACCACTGAGGGGAGTTGGGGGCCGCAATTTGGTGCGCGAGCATATAGCGGAGTTCGTCGGTGAAGATCTGTGCATCTTCCTCGGTGAAATAGCCCTCCTTCAGGCCCCAATAGCTCCAGCAGTGTGCCAGGCGATCGAAGACCTGTCGGGCGTCAGTTTCTCCGGTGTGTTCTGGCACGGTGGAGGGGACGCCAGTCCGACGCATATATTTCTGGGCGAGCATGTCGATCGCGAGTTGGGACCAGTCCTCCGGTGCGGTGATGGTCAGGTGGCGTGCGGGCTGACCTGGTTTGGGAGGCAGGAGACTGGTGCGTGACACGTAGTGTTGGTCGTCGTAGGGGGAGGCGAGGTGTTTGGTGAAATGCCGTTGTATTTTCATAGGAACTCCTGGGGGACTCGACACGGTGTATCTATGAGATTGATACGGGACAGGTCGTGTTCGAGGTGTGCAGGTGCGGTGCGCCGTTGGGCGGTGGATGTTGTGGTCGGACAGATGGATTGGATTGGGTCTAGAAACGGAGGATGGATATGAGTGACTCACTGCAACAGCTTCAGGAGATTGATCGGACCGGAGGGATGTCCCCGCTCTATGCTGATGTGACGGGGATTGGATATGGCGCCAATATGCTGGACCCAGTATTGACGGAAGGCATTATTTACATGCCGGATAGTGAGCGGGGGGGGCATTTTGGGTGTATGGGGACGACGCGGATCGGGAAAACGCGCGTTGTCGAAAGCTTTGTCGAACAGGATATTCGCAAGGGGTTCTCCGTCGCGGTGATCGATCCCAAGGGGGATATTGAACTGTTTTCGAAGATCACGCAGGTGGCGTCTGAATGTGGGCGGTTGGGCGATGTGATGTTGTTATCCCCGGTCTTTCCCGATCAGTCCGTGTCGCTGGATCCGTTGGCGGATTATTACATGGAGGACGAGCTGGTCCATCATGTCATTGCCGGCATTGAAACCGGTCCGACCCCGTTTTTTAAGGATATTGCGCGCGAGGTGACCCAGGTGATTGTGGCCGGATTGATCCGGTTGATACGCAGCCAGGGTGGCGGGGTGAATATCAACTTTATGGATGTGAAGCAGCGCGTCGGCTATGCGGATCTGGAGCAGCTCAAGGAAGCGCTGCGCGCGATTCCGGGGACCGAGGACATCTGTGAGTCGATTGAGAAGATTTGCCATGGGCCCGGGATGGCGGACCACTTTGCGAAGGTGGCGGGGTCACTCCGGACGATGTTGCAGGCGTTGACCTTTGGGAATATTGGCCGGGTGTTCGGCAAGGCGCGGCAGAACGAGTTTATTCGCCGTTTGCAAGACGGGCAGACGGTGATTCTAGTGGTGCAACTGGGGGTGTTGTTGACGGGTGATACCGGGAAAATCGTGGCCCGGGTCTTTGTCTCGATGATCCAGACGCTGGTCGGGCGGTTGTGCGCGTCGGGGCTTCGGCTGTCGCCGCCGCTGTGCCTGCATATGGACGAAGGGCATAACGTCTTGTATCGCGGGGTGCAGGAACTGTTTAATAAGTGTAGTGCGGCGAATGTGTGGATTAACTTCTACACGCAGTCGAATGCACAAATGGAAGAAGCGGTGGGTCGTGAGGTGACGCGCTCGATCATCGATAATCTCAATACCTGGATGTACATGAAGGTCAATCACGCGGAGACGTGCCAATATGTGGAGGATAGTTCACCGCTCGTGGAAAAGCAGGATCCGGTGGTGTCGGCGGCAGGCGCGGTGACGATTCGCTATGTGGATGAACGGTTGGTGTTACGACATCGCGTGAGTGAGCTGGAGCATCGGTGGTTTTATTTGCGGTCGAAGGGGCAGTGGTATAAGGGGAAGACGCTCGAATCGAGTGTGTCGTATTGCACCGTGAAGTTTCCACGCGCGATCAAGGGGGGCGGTACAGGGTGAGGAGCAAGGACCGTGCGTCCCAGGTCGTCACCGGAGCTGGAGGGACGTGGGCGTGGAACGGCGTCATCTGGTCTGGCGCGTCAGCCCCCTGCGCCGGGGGGCCTAGGGTGTCCCATAGGTGTTCCAGGCCTCTCGGACGGTGTGGACTGCGTCGTGAAGAGTGGCGCCCCATCCTATGAGGGTGTCTTTGAGGTGGAGGACTTGTTGGTCATAGAGTGTCCCTGCATAGAAGGCACCCATGAGGAGGCCGAGCATCAGGAGTTTTTTCATGTTGTGTTAATTCTGCCAAATGGGTTGTGTGACGGTCGCGGGGGCTTTTCCGTCCGGCCCCGGGTGTCGTAGCGCATCCTGCACCCGGGTAATCATCGAACGCGTAATCCATCCCACGCATTCTCCTTCCCCTTCTTCCAGCACCAGAAGTTGGTCGACCTTTTCCAAGATCATCTTATCGAGGGCTTCAATCAGCGGGAGCTGTGCGGAGAGTGAATTGCTCGCGGTGAGGGGGGTGATATAGGGGGCGAGCGGGGTACGTTCATCGGTCATCCATCCTGCGGATTGTTGCGCATCTCGATAGCGAACGAGACCGGTGATGTGGCCGATGGCATTGCGCACGGGATAGGCGGAATAGCCATGACGAAGAAATAGGAGTTTGAGGTCGGCTAATGTCGCGGTGTCGGCAATGGAGATAATGCCGGCGCGTGGCACCATCAGGTGCAGGAGATGGGTCTGAAACTGTTGGCTATAGGCCACCGGTTTATGCGCTTGATCGGCGAGGAGACGTAAGATGATGGCGATGAAAAAGATCCAGAGCGTTTCATAATGGAGTGCGAGGCCGATGATGGCGAGGGTCATCATGCCGACGCTGATATGTTTACTGGCTTGCGCCGCTTGTTCCCAGGCTTGGGCGAACGATCCTGAGCGATGCCAGAGCCAGGCATGGAGGATGCGTCCTCCGTCAAGCGGGAGACAGGGGATGAAGAGATTATATATGCCGAGCACGAGATTCACTTTGTACAGATTACGGCAGACGATATCGCCCTGAAAGGGCCATGCGAGGGCCGCGAGGAGGAGTGAACAGGCGGGGCCTGCTAAGGCGACGATGGCGGAGATGCGCGGGGAGGGGCATTCCTTTTCGAAGGTGGTCCATCCGCCTAACAGATGGAGCGATATCCCGGTGACCCGAAGGCCATAGTGCTCAGCGACGACGGCGTGCCCGAGTTCATGGAGGAGCACTGAGGCGAGGATGAGCGTCGTGGCATAGACGGCGAGGGCCCAATGGGCGGTCACGGGCAGGGTATCGCTCGGTTGTGAAATGAATTCCGCGGACAGTCCCCAGGTTAAGAGCCCGAATAGAATAAACCATGAGTAGTGCAGGGTTAGTCGATAGCGAAAGAAGGGAATGGTCATGGTCTTGTCCTTTCACACGGTGACGCGTGTTGGTGTTATGTGCGTGGTGGTGGTGTCGTTGGCGTTTCAGGGGTCGGTGGTGGCGGCGCGGGTTGATCGTGCTTAAGCGCGCGGACCTGTGACAGTTGTCGTGTCAGGGTGTCTTCTATGCCTTGGAGGTGTTCTGCAAAGTTCGTTCTGAGATCGGCTTCTTGGTGTTCGTTCGGTGAGGGGAGGGGGGTGCCTCGCCAGTCATTGGTGACGGTGCAGAAATTCCAGCGTCCCTTGCTCAGTTGGTCGGGGATAATTTTACCTGCCAGATATTCCATGATGCTCATGATTTCGGTCACGTCGTCGGCCATGCCGAGCATAATCAGATAGCCGGTGGCGGAGACGAGATTAAACGAACGAAAGTCGCGTGATTTACTTTGGCCCCGTCGGGTTTCAATGATATCGCCGATGGCGGCGGGAAAGGTGCATTTGGCGGATTCTTCGAACCGTCCCGTGGGGGTGATGGTGATCGGGAAATAGGTGCGGTCGAACCCGGCCTTGGTGGCATTCCAGGTGACGTGTGCGACGAACGGCTGGGAATTGCGTGTGCAAGTGGTGGAAAACTGAAACGTGTAGCGTGCGAGCCTCATATCCCATCTCCGATGTGGATCGATTGGAGATGTGCGGGAGGAATGGACTGGAGAAATCGGCAGGGTTGCGTGAGCGTTTCGTGCGCGATGTGGTGGTACTGCTCCACAGGATAGGTGAGGGTAAGGGTGTCCTTGGGTCGTGTGATGGCGACGTAGAAGAGTCGACGTTCTTCTTCGATTGCCGGGGCATCGTACCAACTCCGGATGGGGGGGATGTAGCCATCTAAGACTTGCATCACGTAGACGTGCGCCCATTCGAGTCCCTTGGCGCTATGGATGGTGGAGAGAGTGAGAAGGTCTTGGTCTCGTGTGGCTGTGGGAGGGCGTGAGCTCTCCGGATTTAATGTCAGGTCTTGGAGAAAGAGTTCCAGCGAGAGACTGTGTTGGCTCAATTGTCCCAGTTGTCGGAGATCATCCATGCGTTGCGGCGCGTCGGTGCCGTAATCTCGGGTGAGGAGTGGTCCGTAGTGATGCAAGACGAGATTGATGCGATCCGGTAATTGAATCGCGTCATTTTGCGTCGTGCGGAGTACGGCGGCCATATGCTGGAGCGCGGATCTCTGTTTGTGTGTCGACTGTTCGAGCACACTGATCGGGTCGTCGGTCTCGGACATGGTGTCCACCAGTCGTTGGGCCAACTTTGCGCCCACGCCATCGAGGAGCAGTAGGAGTCGATGCCAGGAGCCGGCGTCACGAGGATTATCGGCGACACGGAGATAGGCCACGATATCTTTCACATGGGCGGTGTCGGTGAGTTTGAGTCCCCCATATTTCTGATAGGGGATCTGATGTTTATTGAGGAGTCCTTCGACTTCGAACGAATGCGAGGAGGCGCGGAAGAGGACGGCCATGTCTTTGTAGGGCACTCCGTCCTGATGCCGGGAGAGGATGGACCGCACGAGGAATTGGGCCTGCGCCATTTCGGTATTGCAGGACACGAGCAGGGGGAGCGGGCCGTCGGGTTTCGTGGTGAAGAGGGTTTTGGGAATGAGGCCTGTCGCATCACGGAGGATGTCATTGGCGACGGTCAAGATCGGCTGTGTGCTGCGGTAGTTTTCTTCGAGCCGATAGATGGTGGCGTGCGGAAAACAGGTCAAAAATCCTTTAAGACTGTCGACGAGAGCCCCCCGGAATGAAAAAATCGACTGGGCGTCATCTCCGACGACCATCACATTCTGGTGATAGCTCCCGAGTAATTGGACGATGGCGGCCTGTACGCGTGTCGTGTCTTGATACTCATCAACCAGGATGGCTTGATACTGATGGCCGAGGCGTGCCCGTGTCGGCTCACTCAGGCAGAGGAGTTTATACAGCAGGAGGAGCAGATCGTCGTAGTCGAGACGATGCTGTTGCCACTTGGCTTCGGTGTAGCTGCGGTAGAGGGCGGTGAGTTGCGGCGTATGCGGTTCCATCCAGGGATAGGTGGTGGCGATGACATCGGCGATGGGTTCAAGGGTATTAGCGACACGGCTGAAGCAACTCATGAGTTGTGCTTTTTTGGGGAAGCCCGGTCTCGTACTGAATCCGCGTTTACTGGCCAGGAGATGAATCAGGCTGTGGGCATCATCTTCATCCATGAGGCTGAACTTCGGATGGAGTCCGATGGCATGTCCATGGATTTTCAACAGGACGAGGCCAATGGCATGGAAGGTGCCGCCTTGGATTTTGACACCGGGGTCTTCGAGTAAGGTGCGGGTCCGATGGATCATTTCTTCCGCGGCTTTACGCGTGAACGTAATCAGCAGAATTTGTTCCGACGTGAGGCCTTGGAGGACGAGTTCGGCCATCCGATTGATGAGGGTATGGGTTTTCCCTGTTCCGGCGCCGGCTAAGACTAAGGTCGGGGTAGGGGGGGCGATGACGATACTGCGTTGTTGAGGATTCAAGGTCGCGTATTTGGCGATCGTGGAGGAGGTCTGAAACGTGTCGATAAACGGGGTGATGGCCGTAGGCGGTGGGGGAATGGGAGGACAGAGGTGGAGCCAGTCCGGGAGTGTGCGGATCACCCGCGTCGGGGTGGGACTGACGACGGGCTGCGACGGTGGAGGGGCCGTCGGACGGGTGGTGTCAGGTTCAAAGAGGGCATTTTGGTCTGGGGTTAATTGGAACACGCGTAAGCTCCTGAGTGGGGATAGGCACGGTCTTGCACTACCAGTAGTTACGGGTTTGCCGTAATCTGGCTTGAGGCATTGTTGGGATGCAGGCGTAGGGTGACCTGTGTGCACTCACGCGAGAGCGGTGGTGCGGTGGTGTGGACTCGACGGGGTTCTGCGAGAGGGGGCTGTGGTCACCGGGAGGAGCGGGCGTCGTACTGGTGCGGTCTGTTGGGCTTGGCGGAGACAACGGGCAAGACTGCGATGGAACTCGCGGAGCGCACGTGGCGAGGCGTGTGGAATGAATTGGAGCATCACGGTGGTCCACGACGTGTCTCGTTGTGCGCGGACCCGGCCGGTCAAGGTAATGTCGACGGTCGTCGCGCGCGTGGTGCGGGACGTGTCTTTGGTCGTAGGGGTGATGTAGTGCTCGTATTGTAAGCGTGCGAGTGCGGCCTGCCCCATAATGGGGGATACGTGCAGGGCTGTGCATAAGTGTGCGTCGGTGACAGGGCGGGTGGCATGATGCAGGATCAGTAGCATCATGCGGCCGAGGCGTTCGACGGGTGTGAGTGTGGGATGACGGACGCTCAGGTTGTACGCCGTGATCTGGTGGATCAGATGGAGTGCGGCTTGACGCGTCTGTTTCCTTTTCTGTGAGAGGGTTGCGGAGAGGGTGTTGCCGGTGGAGCGGGTGGTGGTGTTGTGCATGGGTGATCCTGTAGCACAGCTAAATTTGAGGCGACAAGCGTATTTTCGGCGTCCAGAAAATAAATAGGCCTCTTTTGAGGGAATGCCCTAGTGGGACGGGTCGTTCCACTAGGGCATTGAGCCAATGACTAGGTAGGGCTAGGGCAATCCCTCATGTTTGTGAATCATTGTTCTGCGACCAGCGTGAGTTTTTTGCCGTTGATCTGTTTGCCGGTACGGCTGTCAGGAAGCAGGGCTTCATGTGTCGGCAGTAACAGCTCATGCAGATGGGTGAGATGGGTGGTGATTTGGCGTAAGGTCTGATGCGCCGTGAGGGCGTCGGTCTGATTCAAGGTGGGGACTTTGGCGGCAAAGAGTGAGAGATGCCCGGTGAGTTGTTGCGCATACTCGAGTCCTTGTAAGAGGAGAAGTGGGGTGGGCGGAATATCGGTGAGCCCATTGGTGCGGCCTAAGCGTTCATCGGCGACGAGTCGTGCGGCGTTCACTTCACCTTTTGCTAATTCGACTTGGTCTTGCATACTGGCGATGCGGTCTTCCAGTGTTTGGTGTGCGTCCCGTGCCGCATCCAGGTCTCGCGCCAGTCTGTTTTGTGTGGTGAGCGCGGCGCGCTGTTCATCCTTCAAGGTTTGTTGAAGTTCAGTGAGCTGGCGGGTGAGGGTTTGGGCATTTGCCATTGAGTCGATGGTCGGCACGGTGGTGTGGTCGAGTGGGCTCGAGGTGAGAGCGGGTTTCTTCGTGTTGAGTCGCGACGCTCTTAAGATGTCTTCGACGAATGTTTCTTGGCCTTCTTCGGATAACCGTTGGACATAGGTTTTCATTTCCCCCGAGAGTGTTTGGAAGACGTCTTGCAGTGCAGGAATAATGCGTGTGTGCATGCTTTGTGTATATTCGCGGTATTTGGTCGTGTACCGCGTGAGAGTGGCTTTGTCTAATTGTCGACGAAAGACATTATCGAAGAGGGCGGCGAGTTTTTCATCTGGGGTAATTGCTAGGGAGGCACGGATGGTTGTGAGTCCAAGTTCCTGATGAATCTTTATTCGGTTATGTCCGGCTAATGCCGTATAGGACGGCTGATCGCCGTGTGAGAGCGGGGTGGTGGGACAGACGATGATGGGGGTATGCATGCCTGACGCACGTATATTTTCTTTTAAGAGTTGATATTCCTCGTCAGGCATCTCCGGGAACGCGGTGGCATATTCGTCGTTGATGTGGATGAGACTTAGTGGGAGGACGAGAGTTTCCATGAAAAATACCTTTCTTGGCTGAGGAGCCTTTTTTTGATATGGAAGAAGGTGCTTCGCGCCAGATGATTGGGGCATTGCTGGGCGGCTGTCGTGTAGGAGACGTTGGGATCCTTGAGTAACAAGGTGAAAATGATTTTGGCATCAGGGTTTAGGCGTTCGGTAAACGAGCGTCCATATCCATGCTTCTTTGCGAGTAATTGGCTCCTGTGTGACAGGTGCGTTGTAGGAATGATATGGATTAATCCGTCACGTGAATGTTGATCAGGAATTGTGATGCACCATTGTTCAGGAACATCCTCGGCAAGGACATTTGTGATCTGAGACTCAAGTATTTGGGTGGGGAGGTTTCGTATTTGACGAAATGTGTTGTGGTTGAAGTGCAGTCTATAAATGCGCATGAAAAAACGAAATTCTGTGCATGTTAAGTAGGGGGTATGTACGGTCAATGTGTTTTGGGTATGCTGTGGGATTAGATTACGTGTGACGGCACGGGCGGCCGCATTGAGGTCACGGACTGAGAGTAATCTGAGATTCATAATCCGACGGCGATCCCTTCATAGGAGTGCATTGCTGCGTGATCGATCTCTGGAAAGTCATGGGGCTGATGGTACTCCTCCAAGGGCACGAGGCGATCAAACGGCGTGCCGGAGAATCCTGCGGCTTCGAGGTGTTTGCGTTTCTTTTGGTAGACGCTATAGGTCAAAATATCGGTGACCACGCCTGACCGATTGGTGATTTCGACCAACTTATCGATTCCCGTCACTTCTGATTGAAACTCTTTGCGGATGTAGTGAAAGAGCATCGAGCCAAATCGAGCATTGCCACGATGGAATTGCCACTTTTGGGCCGCGACCGACACGGCGAAATACGCGATTTGGACGTAATCCTCCTTTTCGTAGGCTGGGTCGAGGTGGTAGCTGTAGTAGCGATACGCGAGTGATTCAATCATCGAACGGTGTGTGACGAAGAGTTCTTCGATGAAGGATTCATCGTCGCGGAGGCCCGGGATGACGAGTTGATCAAGCGTGAGTGACATGGGTTTCTCCTGTTCTTCCGGATGTGATGTGAGCCAGGTCAATCGGTACTTCGTGGTGAACGAGGGAATCGGTCTGCTGCGCGATCTGATCGAGAGTGTGGAGCCTGAAGCGATCCGAGCGGCACTGCCACCAGGCTCGGCTCCTGTGTTGACGGTGGGTGCGTGGCGCGGCGGTCTGGTTCATGATGTGCAGGGTTAGGAGCGTATGGCGCGTCAGGCATGCGGAGTGGGACTGGCGCGGTTCGGCGCAATCGGTGTGGGGGAGAGCGGAGTAGCTGTGGCCTCACGCTGATGAGGGCGGTGCGGAGTGTGGTGTGCATAGCGCTCCTATAAGCTCTAGCCTATAAGCTAGAGCTTATAGGGCATTCGCGAATCAGAATGCAACAACTATTTTTTACAGATGTGGTGGGGTGTGATAGAGTCGCGCGTGGTGCGCGCCATTCGCGTAAGACCGTGATGACAGGGGGCAGTGCAATCGGCCCAGGAACAGGTCTGAAAAATAATGTCGTGAGGGAGGGGTGGTGAACAGTTTGTGGTCATGGCTGGAGGACGGCGAGTGAAGCAACCCGAGCCCGCGGGGCTTTCACAATTGGTTCGGCAAGTACGCATGGCGAAGGGGTGGAGTACGACGCAGTTGGGAGTGCGTATGGGCTATGCGCAGCCCCACATATCGCAGATTGAAAATGAACGATCGCGCCATCCCGGTGGGTGGATCCCCAGTGAAGCATTTCTGCGCAAATTCAGTGAGGTTTGCACATCCTCCGTTGAGGAAGAGGCTTTACTGCGGCAGCGGTTGCTGATGTTGCGTGCGCGTGAGGTGGTGCCCGTGGAAGTGCGTGGCTATCTCTCGAGTTCTGTGCAGGAGTCGATGCCTGCGCCGTTTTTGACTCGGGTGCAGCGCGATGTGGGACGAGCCCGTGCGGCGACGATGAAGCGGGTGGATCGAGTCTGTGGACTAGAAGGTCGACTCCGGTTTGTGCTGCAGGGATTTGGGCATTTGACGCCGCTCGAAGTGGGATTAGTGGCGCACGCACTGACGCAACCGGCGGATCAATATCTCTTATTGGCGGGGTATGTGAGTGACGGGATGCGTGCGTTGCTACAGGATGATGCGGGGTGCGCCACGGTCTTGGACGTGATTGCTGGCGTGTCGCCCACGACACGCCGAGAATTCGAAGACTTCCATTCACGGACGATCGCGAAGGCACAGAAGAAACCGGTGAAGCGGTAAGGTTCTCGTGTTGGCAAATGGGTCGATGAGGTCTGGCCGGTGGGGGAACGATCCCGCACCGGCCTTGTCATTAGAATTCCACGACCTGAGATGTGTGCGCGTCTGGGTGGGTCGGTGTGGTGTGGTCGATCGGGAGTTCCTCGTCCGTGACTTCTTCTAACCCTGAAAAATCTCCCGTCTGCAGTTGCTCAATCAGGCCCGAGGCTTGTCGTTTGTTGTAGCCACGGGTGATGGCGTCGACATGCGCGTCCCCGATGCCTTTGGGTCTGACGAGTTCCAGGATGAATTTCCTTTGCCTGATCGTCATCGGCTGGACGGATTTCTGGTCGGTGGCCTGCGGGGGGACAAAGTCTGACGCGGCCTGTGGAGACGGAGGTGTGGATGGGGGGTTCTGCGGAGTTTGGGGAAGTGGGTGTACGGTCATGACGCTCGCTAAGTCCTCTTCTGCCACAATCGTGGCGTCAGTATCAGTGGCAGGATTCACATCAATCGGTTCTTGCACATCTAAGGTGCGGACGTGGTCGAGGACGGTGATGGTTTCATCCTTCAACTGTTGGGTGAGGACTGGAGAGCCCTCATAGCGAAGTACTAAGGGATAGTGGGTGTTCATCTGGCCTTGCCAGGGTGATTGATGTGGGATCCGTCTGAGTTTGAGAGGGATATTTGCGATCCGTCCCAGGGTGATCTTCAGAAATTCAAAATACCCATTGATGTTGTCGATTGAATCTTGACTGCCAGTGTCGATTTGGTAGAGACCTCCGTTGGAGACTTTTGGAATCATCACGAGTAAATTCGCGCGTTTACTGCATTCGCGGGTGGATAACTTGTCGCAGGGACACTGGGGGATTGGTTCGAATCGATAGGTCTCTTCGTTGAGGCGTGAAGCCTGTTCTCCATTGCCGATACATTTGAGTCCGCTGGCGCTGTACATTTTGAGCGCCTGGGGGAACATGCGGACTTCGTCATTTAACATAAAGATGACATCGAGTTCCGTGGGTTTGTCGCCATAGGTGGCCGCCACTTCCGGGGGGACAATGAAGTAGGGCGTTTCTTGGGGGTACATGCCGTTATGGCCGTTGACTCTGACGCCTAATCGAATTTTGCCAATGATGGGCAGGCGTTTCCGCTCAGAGATGCCCTTGATCCTGGTAAAGGGAATGAAGGTGGGTTGCGGAATAAGTGTGAGTGCAGGTTCGCCCATGGGGTACTCCTTGTGGTCAGTGGTGATTAGCTGGCAAGTGCGGTTGGCGTGTCAGCTGCCGACTCGACGTTCTGGGTTGTTTGAATTTTCCGAATCGAGATTCTTTCTGTCGGGCGTGGACGTTTGGATCGAGCGACTAACGCGGTTGGGAGCAGCGATTCGTCCAGTCGATTTTGACTCGACACGGTGGAATCCACGGCATATCCCCCGCCATACAGGCTTTGTCGTCCGGTTGCGCGCAGTTCTAATTGGAACTGTTGTTTGATCGCGGTCCACCGCTTTTCGAGTGGTCCGAGCCGTTCGTCGATGTCGACAAACTCTTGTGCGAGAGGAATGAGTTCGGCTCGCATGGGCTGTTGTCCGGCGAGGGGAATGCGGGTGAATCCTTCCCAGCACAATTTGCGAAACGGGCAATAGTCACAGTGAAAGTTGTTGGCGTCGATATACGGGCGTATTGGCAGGCTGCCGGCTTCACGGTGCGTTTCCAAGACGGCAAATCTGGCGAGAGCTTGTCGATAGAGGCCGATAAATTCCTGATTCGGGAAGGTATGCGTGCCGTTGGAGTGGGTGATTTCGACGACAGTGAGTCGATCCTCTTCGGGATGATAGCGCAGCCGATATTCTAAGAACGCGCTTTGATTCTTATTTTTAATCAGTAACAGCGCCTCCCGCAGTTCTGGGTTTAAGGTCAATACACCGACGATATAGAACACGACTTGCGTGAAGTAGTTGGTCGGATAGGTCCCGTCTTCATAGCGTTGGAACGTGAAATGCTCGATGGCCTTAATCTCAAGGAGGCGATCGGTTCCGAAGAGATCGGTGATGATGCCATCAATCTGGCCATTGATGGTCTGGCGGTGACCTTTCCAGATGGTGGTCCCGCACGCGATGCGGAGTTGTCGACTGTGCAGATGAAAGACGGTGCGTTCCAGCCATTGCACGACCAGTTCCTCGTGCCAACTACTATCGTCCAGGACCACAAGAAAACGACCATGCTGATTCTTTTGGGGGGCCTCGAAGGCTTGGTACGTTAACTTTCTCAAGCAGGTATCGGGCCCGCCATTCGAGGGGCGTGGTCGAAATTCCCATTCTCGATGATCCATCGCGGCGATGGGATGGATGAGTTCTGCGAGCATCGGTGTACCTCTGTGGGGTGGGCGAATACCAGAGGTTGGGGTCTGGCGATTTGCATTGAAGTGGGAAAGTGGCTATTCGTGGGTCGTGGTCGAGGCAGGGATCGAGATGTGGTCCAATCTAATTATCCCGGATAAATAGATTGGACGCTTCAAGGAAAGGTGGGTCTTTCAATGTCTGAATCCATCACGGGTTGTGTCACGTTATCGGCGCGTAATGCTCGGGCGACGGGCATGTGGATCATGCTAAACCGGCGCCGCCGGGCCTTTTTACCGTCGAGTGTGGGGACGGTACAGGTGGGAGATGTCGTCACGGTGACGGGATGGCAGGAGGAAGATCATGAGTCGACGTTTGTGATGATTCAGGTCTGTGAACCGGCGGCCATGGCGATTCCGGGGGATGTCGAGGGCTTGTCGCTGGTGCTCTATGGTCGGCACGGCCGTCCGGATCATGGGTTACTGGTGCTGGAGTTGCTGGGCCCAGTCTTACGATGGTTCGTGGCAGCCGGCTGGGGCAAGCTTGCGCGTGAGATTGCGAAGGGCTCCCTGCGCACAGTACGCACGATCTATCAGGATGTGTTTGTGCTCTATCGTCGGCGAGATGTGCCGTACCAGGTGACACGGTATCTGCATCTGTTCTTAGGCCGAGAGGAGTCAGCCATCGGCCATATACAAGCCCTGGCCGCGGAAGTGTTGTTGCAGGCTGAAACGCATGGCGAGTCTGGATTGACCGCTGACGTGCTCCTGTCACGCGTGCAGGCCGCACTGACGTTGCCTGATCAGATCCCCTTGGAGCCAGGGGAGGTGCTTGTGTCGAGTGTGGGCCGGAGCGAGAACGGTCATTGGTATTCCCCGACCCTCTTTTTCCATCGGCAACGTGCGCTGACATTGTTGCGTGGGAATCAATTGTTTCTTGCACATCCGGAGGATCCACAGATTCGTGCGGTCTTAGCCCATCGCTATAGCATCATCACGGGGCCGGCCGGGAGCGGGAAAACGCAGATGGTCTTGCGGGTGGCGGATTGGTGTCGGGCGCAGGGACTTCGAGTGGCGATGACGGCGCTGACGGGCAAGGCGGCGTCGTTGTTAGGGCCAGAGGGCCAGACGGTGCATCGCCTGTTGGGGTATGGCGGTGGCGGGTATTCGGTGGCATGCGTGACGGCGGATGTGGTCTTCGTCGATGAAATGTCGATGTTGGTGTGGCCGATTCTGTCTCGATTGCTCACGGTCTGTCGTGGACAGATTATCTTTTCGGGGGATCCGCGCCAATTGCCCCCGGTGGGATCGGTCTCGGTGATGACCGAGTTACTGGGCTGTTTACCGTCCTTGGTGTTGCCCCCCTTTCTCCGTGAGGATGGGTCTGAACGCGTGGTGGTGACGACGGTGAAATGTGGGTCGTCTGGATTGGTGCAGGAGAGTGTGGTCCGACGTGTGTTGTCCTGTGTGCAGGAGGGCAAGGAGTGGCAAGTGCTCGCGCCGGTGCATGATGGGGAGCTGGGCGTTCGCCGGGTGAATCAATTGTTACAAGCGGCGGTCAATCCGCAGGGGGCTCCGGTTGGGGCGGGGTTCCGAGTGGGCGATCGCGTGATGGTGACACAGAATTGTTATGCCGTCGATCCTCCGGTCTATAACGGGATGATCGGGACGGTGCGGGGGACTGATCGCGCGGGGATACGGGTGCATTTGGAGGAGGGTCGTGAGGTGACGATGGATCCGAAGATCGTGGAGTTGGCCTATTGCCTCACGATTTATCGGGCACAAGGGAGTCGCTATGAGTATGTGTTTGTGGTCATGCCGGCTGGAATTCGTGGAGGATTTCTGCAAGATCCACGGGTGCAAGAGGTGGCGCGGACGCGCGGACGAGCCCATACGTGGTTGTTAGTTTGTTGAGGAGGGGGTGAGGCGATGACACAAGGTGGAGAGTTGGGGGCGCTCGAGGAAATGGTGCAGGCGTATCTGCTCGGCCTTCGTGCGATGCCGCTGGATCTGTTGGACCGTCGATGGTTTGAGGGAGTGACGGAACTCTTGCTGGCAATGCATCCTGATTGTGCGGTTGGCTGGTGTCATCGTGTGCGACAGGACCTCACTCGTCATGCAGTCCTGCATGGGTGTCAGGCGGTGGAGCGGTTCGATGCGAGGATGGAGGAGGCGCTGCATGCGTGGATAGCCTCTGGGACGTAGACGAGGGTCACGGGTGGCAGCGGGACCGATGGCGCCGAGGTTGGCCCGTGCGATCGCGAGGTCGATGCCGGCAGCCGTGCCGCTGGATTGTGTCATTCGGTTTACCTTTCAGGGGCAGCAGACGTCAGGGAAGAATCAACAAGGCCGTACGCGTGCGGGGCATGTGTATCCCAAGAAGCTGTTTGCGTCCTGGCGGGACAGTTTTGGTCAGCAGTTTCTGCTTCAGAAGCAGCCATGGAGTCATTATTTTCCCTTGTCTGAACCGGTCGTGATTTGGGTCACGTACGTGGCTGGCGATGCGCGGATTCGCGATGTGCCGGGGATGGAAGATGCGCTGTGGCATTTGTTCGAATGGGTGGGATTTGTCAAGAATGACACATTGTTGAAGGGGGTGGTGTGGCGGACGGCCCCTCGTGATCGTGCCATTCCTGGCGTCGAGGTTGAGATATTTCCAGCACATTGGCCGTGGGACTGTGTGCGGACTCCTCCTGTGTCTGAGGCATTGCCGTCAAGAAAGAGGTCTGTCGGTAATACCTGATAGTGACTGTGGTGCGACTAGGGAGGATGTCTTCATGGAGTGGGTTCGTCAGATCGGAGTAATTGGGTTATGTGTGGTGCTCACGGGAGGGCCTAGTACCGGATGGGCGTTGTCTCCGGTGAATCTGAATGCAGGGTATCCCACCAGACTGGATGATGCCTATGCCGTGCCGAAGGGGACGTGGCTGCTCCAAACGGCGCTGCGTGGGGATGTGTTTGAGAACTCATCAGGGGCGGAACGGGGCCGACTTCGGAGTACGCATGATCTGCGTATTGGCATTGGGGATCATACGGAGCTGACGCTGGGAGGCACGGGGCTGCGAGGGCCAACGTCTCCCGGGACATTAGATAATCCGTCGTCGGTGAATCTTGGGGTGATGACCCAATTATTTCGACCGACCGAAGAGTATGGGGCGCTGCCGGCACTCGGCGTCCGAGTGACGGCCGGCATTCCGGTGATGGCGGAGCGATCGACGCCGTCTGTGCAGACGTCGTTACTGGCCTCGTGGAAAGTCCGGCAGGATTGGTTTCTGAGTACGAATCTTTGGTATGGGGTGGTGCCGGCATTCGAGCCGGGTCATTGGGCGGCCGGTCGGACCAGTGTGTGGGGCGTCACGACGGGTGCGGCCAAGGCCCTTTCGACGTCGTCTGTCGTGGTGATGAATATCACGGTCAATCAGGATCCGTTGGATACGGGACGGCGTGGCGGCGAGGGATGGGTAGCGACTCCAGAATTGGGTTATATCGTGGCGATCGAAAAGAATTGGCATGTGTCCGTCGGGGTGAGTCGAGATTTCATGGGGACGACAGGGCAGGCGTTGATTCGGACCACGGTGGGAGTGAGTTATGCGTTTTAGTGAAGAGGTGCAGTCCCGTGGGCTGTCGGTCGCCTCTATGGGGGTCGTATCAGACGGCGACTATGAATCGGCGGCGGTTGTGGCATGGACTCGCGTGTTGTCGGCATCGAGCGATTTGATTGGAATGCGCGACAAGCCTCGCCCGTCAGGGCGTGGAAGGATAGCGCGGACGGCGTAGCCGTCCTGTCTTTTGGATGGAATTAAAAAAATGCAGCGTTTTCAAGCCTTCAAGTTTGAACTCATGCCCTCTGGCTCCCAGCAGCGCGACATGCGCCGTTTTGCCGGGTCATGCCGTTTCGTGTTCAACAAAGCCTTGGCGATGCAGAAAGAGAATCACGAAGCCGGAAACAAGTTCATCGGCTATGTGGCGATGGCCAAGCATCTGACCGAGTGGCGCAACGGCACGGAAACACCGTGGCTCAAAGATGCGCCCGTCCACCCGCTGCAATACGCGCTCAAAAACCTGGAGCGCGCGTACACCAACTTCTTCGCCAAGCGTACAGGCTTCCCGCGCTTCAAGAAGAAGGGGCAGCACGACCGCTTCCGTTACCCCGACCCGAAGCAGATCAAGCTCGATCAGGCCAACAGCCGACTGTTCTTGCCAAAGCTCGGGTGGATTCGCTATCGCAACAGTCGGAAGGTGTTGGGCGAAGTGCGTAACGTCACGGTGAGCCAGTCAGGCGGCACGTGGTTTGTGAGTATCCAGACCAAGCGCGAGATTGAACAGCCGGTGCATCCGGCGACGTCCATGGTCGGCATAGACATGGGTATTACGCGCTTCGCGACCTTGAGCGATGGCAGTCATATCGAACCGCTCAATAGTTTCAGAACACATCAACAGGCGCTGGCCAAGGCTCAACGCGCCATGAGCCGCAAAACGAAGTTCAGTCAGAATTGGGGGAAAGCAAAAGCTAAGGTGTCACAACTCCATGCTCGTATCGCCAATGCTCGCCGGGATTTCCTGCACAAGACTACGACCACGATCAGCAACAACCACGCGATGGTGTGTCTCGAGGACTTGCAGGTACGGAATATGTCCACATCCGCGGCAGGCAGCAGCGAGTCGCCAGGGCGTCACGTGAAGGCCAAATCTGGCCTGAATACGTCCATCCTCGATCAAGGGTGGTTCGAATTCAGGCGGCAACTGGAATACAAACAGGCTTGGCTAGGTGGCGATGTGCTGGCAATTCCTCCACGCAACACCAGCCGGATGTGTCCGGCCTGCGGCCATGTGTCGGCAGAGAATCGCCAGACACAAGCCCAGTTTGCGTGTGTGAAATGCGGCTATCAGAATCACGCCGATCTGGTCGGCGCGATCAATGTGTTAGAGCGAGGACATCGCTTGTTAGCCTGTGGAGAGTCGGTGCAGTCAGGCCGCTCCGTGAAGCAGGAACCCACCGAAGCGAGTCAGCTGGCTTTTGGCTGAACGCCGTAGGAATCCCCTTCCTTTAGGGAGGGGAGGATGTCAAGACGTGCAAGTGCTGTCTTCGATGCATAAGGGCCCGCTGGGGACGATTGAGCTGAATCGTGCAATTCAACAGCTGCGCCATCCTGATGCGGTGGAGTCCGTCGGGGGGTTTGTGCGGGGCGATCGTGTGCGTGTGGTGCAGCGTGATGAGGAGTTGGGGATTGCGAAGGGCGAGGCAGGGATCGTCGTATCGTGTGATGCGGCAAGTCGAGAGCTGTCCGTTCGCCTTGGGGATCGCAGAGTGGTGTTCGATGAGCAGGCGTGTGAGCGCTTGTCTTTAGCGTATTGCCTCACCGTCCATCGGGCCCAGGGCTCGCAATATGCGTGTGTCGTCTTGGTCTTCGATGTGTCGCACTATGTCCTGTTGCAACGTGCGGTCCTCTATACAGGGATCACGCGTGCCGCGCAGCGGTTTGTGTATATCGGGAATCCCAAGGCGTTCTATGTGGCGGTGAAGAATTCCTCATTGACGGATCGGTGTAGTGGGCTGTTCGTCGAACCTGCGTCCTCCTCCTCGTTTCCGGCGTCTCGCTCTTCCTGTGCGCGTCCGTAATCTGCTCCCGGTACTTCTCACGACAGGTCTCACGCGCGATTCCGTATAACCTTTATGAACCTCCGTGTCGTGGTGGGTTCAGATGAAAGGGGTCGTCGTGGCTTGCGAGATGATGAAATCGTGCCTGCATTCCAGCCTGTGGTCTCTGTCGATCATGGTCATGACCTCGGGGTGTGTGGCCTCGACCACGAGTCCTCAGGCGAGCCATGTGTATGTGTGCGGCAAATTATATCAGCCACAGACGACCGTGGTGACGGTTCGCGAAGAGCCGCAATGGATTGCTGGGGCTGAGTACGAGTGTCCAGGATCGACGTTGTTGTCGCCGCTCCCACCGTCGCATGACGGAGGGAAGGCCGGGTTGTCGGACGTGCTCAAGGTGGCAACAGCACATTTACGTGGAATGCCACAGTTTCTGCCAGCGACCGCGACGTCTGCGACTAGTCCGTCTGGGACGCGTCAGAGTGCTGGGGTGTCGCCTGTCTATCCGGTTGTGCCGCCAGTCTCGATGTCGGCTCCTGGACCGACTCGTCCAGTGACGAATGGGGGCGTGACTCTATCGACGAAGATCTGTGGGGCTGGAGAATCGGTGTTGCAGACGGATGTGTCGTTTCCGCGTGGCCGACACGAGGTCTCTCCTGCCGAGCGTGACAAATTGCGACAGCTACAGGGACGGAGTCTTTCGTCTGTGCGGATCGATGGATTGACGGAACGTCCTGGGGTGTCTTCGTCCATGCTGCCGTTGGCACAGGCGCGGGCACAGGCGGTTCAACAGGCGATTCACGAGGTGGTGCCTCCGGGTGTCGTGGTGCAGCAGGGGGTCCGTGCGGGGTGTTGTACCAAGACGGGTGAACCGGGCTCGGCTGGACAGGATGATCTGGGGGTGTCGGTGACAGTGTGTCTCAGTGCGGTACCAGCAGTGAAGAAAGGAGAGGGAGTCTCTATGGCGAAGTGATCCTGTGCGCTCTATTTGGTTGGGTGAGGAGAGAGGCATTCATAGACAGTTCAGTGTGCACACAGGCCGTGCGTGGCGTGTGGCTCCACTGACGGTTCGGGGTCGTCTCGAACATCTCAATAACTCACGCTCCAAATGGAGTTGTCTAAGGAGGATTCGTCCATGAAGTCTACGATTATGCAGTTTGCACAGAGCGTCAAGGGTCGGGCCGCGTTGGTGCTGGGCACGGTGGCGATGGTGGCGATGGCTACGTTCGTGGTCTCGGTCATTCCGTCGCATGCTGGTGCGGACGCCACGTTCACGCCGTTGGTGACCTTGATCACCAACTATATGACCGGTTCACTCGGTCTCCTGTTGTCCTTGGCCGGGGCCTTGTTCGGCCTGGTCTCGGTCCTCAGCGGTCGGTATGGGCAGATGGCGGCAGGATTCGCGATGGCCGCGGGATTCTTCTATATCCCCACGATTTTGCCGACGATCGTCGCCGGGTTGGTGTAATGCACGTGTCGTGGGGTGGCTCCGGCCACCCCACGGTCGTGATGTCAACATGAGGTGTCTGCATGGCGGGAACCTTTATTCCTCGGTATCTGGATAATCTGCCTCAATTCTTTTGGTGGGAAGCGGACGAGATGGCCATTATCTTTGTGGCCTTTATCGTCGGCATCCTCACGAAACAGCTGACGATGTTTATGGGTGTGGCGTTGGTGTGTGCGTATTTGGTGGGGAAGTCGAAGACGGGGAAAAGTGAAGGCTTCATTCTGCATCGAGCCTTTTGGTATGGGATTCCTACCTTTCGATTGAAATATGCTCCCGACGGTCCTGTGCGTGAATTAGTGGAATAGGAGTGTGCATGAAGATCGAGCTGTGGAAATCGAAAATCCATAACGGCCAAGTGATGACGTATCTGTTGGGGCTCTGTGTCTTGGGCCTCGTGGTGGCGTTGATTGCCAATGGCATGTTTCGCCGGAATACGATTTTACATGTCGTGCCGATGGAAATTGGTCAGCCGTACTGGGCGAGTTCGATGGAGAGCTCTGAGGAATATCGCAAGCAAATCGCGCTCTCGATTGTCGGGTGGGTCTCCAATGTCACGCCGGTCACGGTGGATTATACGCACAAGTTGTTTTTGCAGTATGTGCCGCCGGATCAATACGGCACGCTCAGCGAGGACTTAGGGGTCGAAGCCTTGTATGTGAAGAAGAATAATCTGAATCGCGTCTTTTTCCCCTCAGCGACTCGAGTGACGGACGATGAGGTCATCATTCAAGGGATGGAACGTCGTTTTGTCGGGAAAACAGAAACCCAGGAAGAGGAACGGGAATACCATGTCCGTTTGCGGATGGAAGGGTTCAAGCCCCTGGTGGTGAGTATCAAGGCGGTGCATTTAGATCGGACGAATAGCGCGGATGTTAAAGCGGGATTGGTGCCTCCAGAGAAAAAGGGGTGAGTGGCGTGCGGGGTGACTCTCCGGGTTGGTGGCCAGGAGGGGGACCTGCGGATATCTGCATCGAGGTGAGTGGTCTCTGTAATGCCTTTCCGATCTCGGAGAGGCGGCGCGAGGAGTGGACATGATTCAGACGTTGAGGGAGTGGCGGGTGATCGGTCGTCGGTTGGTTGTGTGGGCGGTCTGTGCGTGCGTCGCGGTGCTGTCTCCGTTGACCAGTGATGCGGGTCAACGACTGACGGTCATGGGCGATACGCCACAGCAGATTACGGTCTCAGCCCGTGACTTGAATGTCTTGACCTTTCCGACTCCTGTCGTGACAGCCAGCTCGTCGCGTGCTGATCTGTCGGTCAAGAGTGAAGGACGAACCGTCATTCTTCGTGTGACGTCCGGTCCTGCCGATTTGGTGGTGATGACGTCGTCCGGACACGTGTATGTGTTCGAACTCGTGGTCCAGGCTGGTCTGTCCTCACAAATGATTACGGTGGACGATTATCGTCCGTCCGCGTCAGATCGCACGACAGATCCCGTGCAGCATGCGGCCGACTATGTCGATGGATTATTGGAAGTGTTTACCTTGATTGCGCAAGGGGATGTGCCAAAGGGGTATCTGGCTGCTCCGTTAGCTCCGGATGCGTACCCCAAATGGTTGGAGTTGGGAGTCAAGGGGGCCATGGAATACCGCGGTCCAAAGTATCGCGTCACGATGTACGTGCTGGAGAACATGACGGCACGGAATTATACGTTGCGGCAATCGGAGTTCTATACCGGTCGTCAGCGGATGATTGTGTTCGATCGTCAAGTGGTGGAACCCGGTGCCGTCGTGGAAATCTATGTTGTGGACGATGCGCCCGCGTTTCCGGCACGGGTGACGCCCAAAATTGATCCCGAGTCATAAATTCTACTGAGGACGTAAGGGGACGCTATGGCCGAGGTTAAAGGTCCTGTGCTCAACGCCGGCGATTCGCTAAAACCCGCGAAAGCCGGGTCGATGAACAATCAAACGATTGCGTCGATTGTGGTGGGGGGACTGATTTTAGTCGCGATTGTGATGGGGCAGCTGCGCCAGCCGCCGGATTTGACCATCAAGAAGGGTCCACCTAAAACGCTCTCTATCAATGTGGAGCAGGTGGATAAGGAGATATTTGTTAAATCCGCTGGAGAACGGATTGAGGCCTTAGAGCGTGAGCGAGATCAGTTGACCCGGACGCGCGATATCGAGGTGAAAGACCGTGAACAGATCAAAGCGCAGATCTCCGATCTCTCGACACGGTTGGCAGAGCTGAAAGCGCGTGGAGTGACAGCGGTGGCGGGCGGTCCTCGTGGGTCGGGTATGACGGGTTCTCCCGGATCCTTTCCCCCGCTGCCGCCGCCGCTAAGTCCGTCTGGTCCCGTGGGGGGATCGGTGCAGCCGGTCGCGTTCCCTCAGCCGAAGGGCATGCCGTCTGGGGTGACCTTGCCGGGCGGAGCGGCCGCGCCCGCTGAGCCGATGCCGGGCATTCATGTGTTGTTCAAAGCCGATCCCGCCGTCCTGAAGAAAGCGACTGAGAAGAAGTTTTGGCTGAATACCGGCACGATTATTCCGGTGAAACTGATTTCAGGGATGGATGCGCCGGCGAAGGCTGGACAAGGGGGGGGGAGTGGGGCTGGACCGTCGGCCAGTCCGTATCCGGTCCTGATGGTCATCCGTGATCTCGCCAAGCTGCCGAATGAAGTGACGGTCGACGCGCGCGAATGCTTCATTTTGGGCGAGGGGGTGGGAGAACTGTCGAGTGAGCGGGTGCAGATCCGCGGCACCACCCTGTCGTGCGTCAAGCAGAACGGGGAAGCGGTGGATTTAGAGTTGAAAGGGTTCGTGAACGGCGAAGATTCAAAATTGGGCTTGCGGGGCCGCGTGGTATTTAAGGAGGGAGCGGTATTGGGTCGTGCGCTCCTCGCGGGGTTTATCTCCGGGATTTCACAAGCGTTCATGCCCTATCAGCAAGGGATGGTGATCTCGGGGAGTCCGTCACAAGCGTTTCAAATGCCTCCTGGCGGACCGGTGGCGATGGCAGGAGCGGCAGGTGGATTAGGAAACGCGGCACGGTTGCTCGCGAAGCATTATAGCCAAATGGCGGCGTCGATCTATCCGATTATCGAGATCGATGCGAATCGAGACGTCGATTTTATTGTGGGGACGGGCCGCGAATTGGTCGATTTCTTTCTCTAAAGGAGGCGCAATGTTGACCGTACGTCATCTGATGGCACAGGGCCTGTTGGTGGTGGGACTGGTGAGTGGGATCGCGTTTGGGGTGTGGAGTGGGACGGGGTGGGCCCATCCCGTCGGGGCGTCGACAGAAGTCGATGTCCCGGCGAAGCTCAAGGCGGTCGTCGAGCAGAAATTTCCTGGTATCCGCATCCGTCGCGTCGAAGTGACGGAGATCCCGGAATGGTATCTGGTGGAGACGGAGACCGATAGTCCGGACGGGATTATGTATATGCATCGGGACGGACGGTATGTCCTCGCAGGGAATGTCTTTGATCTCGATGGGGGACGGAATTTGACGAGCGAGTTGTCCTACGGGCGACATCTGCACGTACTGTCGGCCCTCAATGCGACCAATACGGTGGAGTTAAAACCGCTGCGGGAGCCGGTGTCGGGGCCGCTCATTATCTTCGACGATCCGGATTGTCCGGTCTGTCGGCAGATGCATGGGGAAGTGAAGAAATTAGTCGAGGCGGGGGTGCCGGTGTCGGTGGTGTTGTTTCCACTGATGAGCATTCATCCGGATGCCTACCGTAAGTCCGTGGCGATTTGGTGCGCGGAGGATCGTGAGGCCGTGTTGCATCACGCCTTGGCATCACAACCGGTTGAAGTTCGGTCCGATACGTGTCCGCATCCCATTGATGAAAATTTACGATTGGCCAAGCGGTTAGGGGTGCATAAAACCCCGACGGTGTTTCTGCCGAACGGGCGTCGTATCGAAGGGTTTCATTCCGCATCCGATTTGCTGTCCATGCTGCATCTGGGTCAGCCGGTGGCGTCGGTGAGTGGTGTGAAGTAAGCGTGCACATGCCGTTGTGCAGAGATTGGGAGGTATGAGGATGAGGAGTGTTGGGCAAGTGAGAGTCGTGACAGGGGCGTTGCTGTCTGTGGCCGCGCTGTTGACAGGCTGCGGTGGGTACGAGTCCAGCTTTAGCTGTAAGGGGTATCCGGATACGCCGTACTGTAAATCGGTGTCGGATGCCTATGCCAACCGATTGACGCCTGGACCGGTCTCGTCCGATCAGGCGAGTGGCCGGGGTGACCAGGCGGCTGGGGTGGTGGCACCGTCATTACCTACCGAGAATGCAATGGCGGGAAAAGCGGAGTCGATGTTGGGGAAACCGATTCTGAAGCCGGCGCGCTCGTTTCAGGCGTGGGTCGCCCCGTGGAAGGATAGTAAGCGGCGCCTGCACGAGTCGTCGATTGTCTATGTGGTGGTGGAGAACAATGAGTTTGTCTATGGCCATATGACCGGGAAAGCGACGGGTGCCAAGGCGGGCCGTCCTCGAGAGCTGTATCCGCGCAAGGGGAGGATGGTGGAGGAGGCCGGCGGTCGCAAAGCCTCCTCGGTGCAATCAGGTGTCGGGCCGACCCTGCCATCGAAACCCTCGGGGCATCCGAATTCGTCGTATGACGATTCGTTTGCAGGAGGGTCTGCACCCGGACCGTCGTCGATGCCGCAAGGCCTTCCGGTCCTGCCTCCCTCCGGTGGCTCAAACCCGTATCTAGTTGATGACGGTGCACTCGGTGGCCCGGCAGTCCCCTAACTTCTTCCGCAGACATTCTCACGATAAAGGACGATACGCATGTCAACGTTGATGCAGTGGCGGACGAAGGCAATTGTCGAACGGACCTCGTTGAGTGAATGGTTGTCCTACGAAGCGTTTGACGAGGCGACGACGACCTATCGGCTCGATGATGGACGGTTAGGCATCATCTGGGCCAGCTCTCCGGTGATGGGCCTGGATGATGGGCGGATTCAAAAACTCCTGAATATCTTCGAGTCGGATCTGCCCATTGGAACGACGATGCAGTTTATGCTGCATGCCTCCCCGGTGATCGAACCGTTAATGACACATCATGAAATCCTGGCGCAGCAAGGGTCGTCGAATCCGCAGGATCATCGTGATGCGAAAGTGACGACGGACTTCTTTCTTCAGGCGCGGAAAACGTCGCTCATCCCGGTCCCACCCATCAAGCCCCGTGATTGCACGGTCTACATTGCTGTGACCGTGCCGATTAAGGATTTTAATCCTCACGGGGTGGAAGAGGACAGTGCCCATCAAACGTTAGCGGGTTTAGAAGAGCAATTGCGCGGCCTCGGTTTATGGCCAGAACGGTTGCCGGCGTTGCAACTGATTTGGCTCTTGTACGTCTTATTGAATCCGTCTCATACGTGGGACAAGCGTCCCACCTCGTATTTTCCAGAAATTCCGATTCGCGATCAGGTGGTGATGCGTGACACGACGGCGCACATCCTCCACCGGGTGATTGAGTTGGATGGGCAATTTGTGAAGCCGATGAGTGTCCAAGCCTGGCCGAAAGTGTGGCATGGGGGACGGAATCGGGAATTCGTGGGGAGTCTCATGAAGATTACGGATCAGATCACCTGTCCGTTCTTCCTCACGATGTCGGTGGTGCGGCTCGATCAGCAAGCGGAAAAGGCGCGCATTGCCAAGAAGCATCTGGTGAATACGCAACAAGCGAAGCCCTGGATGATGAATTTGATTCCCGTCTTCCGTTCGAAGCAGGAGAACTTTGAAACGACGGTGCAGTTAGTCGAAGAAGGGCGCCAGTATGTGGGGATGATGTTTCAGGTGGTGTTGTACGGAGACACTGCGGAGCAGGCGCAGCAACAAGCGGATGGGATGAAGTCTCTCTATCGGGCGTTGGATATCAATCTGCAAGACGATGAGTGTATCGGGTTTGCGATGTTTCTCTCGGGATTGCCGTTGGGCCTTCGCAGCGATATGAAGTATTTGCGGGACGATCTGCGTCGCATGAAGACGATGATTAGCTCGGTCCCGGCCAATTGTTGCCCGATTGTGGGGGATTGGAAAGGGGGCGGCCCGCCGGTGATGTTGTTCTCTTCTCGTATGGGACAGATGGTGGGGCTCGATCTGTTCGCCAATCCGAACGGTAATTATAACGCGTCGGTGATTGCGACATCCGGCGCCGGAAAATCCTTCTTTGTGAATAACTTATTTAAGTCTTATCTCCAGACCGGGGGACGGGTGTGGGTGATTGATGCCGGCTATAGCTACGTCAAGTTATGCGAGATGTTGAAGGGGCAATATATTCAATATGGCACACAGGGGTCTCGGCTGTGTTTTAACCCCTTTTCGAAGTTGGTGCATTGGGGCGATGGGGATGGGCGGTTTGATTTTAGTGATCTCTCCGAAGCGGACCGCGATAAGGATAAAGCCGATGAGATGTCCGTGCTGACGTCGGTGTTGGCCCAGATGTCGAGTCCCTCGGAACGCCTCGATGACCGTCAGATGGCGCTGTTAGAACGGGCCGTGATGCGCGTGTTGGAGTCGGAAGGGCGTCAAGGGACTCCGGATGCCGTGATGTATGCCTTGAAGGATATTTCAGATTCCCGCGCACAGGACCTCGCCCTCGTGCTGGAGAAGTTCTCGAAGAAAGGGCAGTACGCTCGCTTATTCAATGGCGTGAACAATATCGATTTCGAAAACGACTTTGTGGTGGTCGAGATGGACGGGCTCGGAGATCAAAAGGCGTTGGGGTCGGTGTTGTTATTTTGTGTGCAGATGAATATTCAAGCGGCGATGTATGAGAAGGCGAACAAAGCGCGCCGAAAGTATTTGGCGATGGATGAAGCGTGGGATTTGCTGTCCGGCGGAGGGAACTCGGCGCAGTTTTTTGAAAAGGGAGTGCGTCGGGTTCGGAAATATGGCGGCAGTATCGTGACGATTACGCAGTCCGTCGACGATTATCTGGTGAAGATGGGTGAAACGGGCCTGGCGCTGTTGCAGAACAGCGACTTTAAGTTTCTGCTGAAGCAATTACCCGAGAGTATTGAGCGGATGAAAGAAACAGGCGCGATCAAGTTGTCGGACTTTGAATACAACGTGCTGTCGACAATCAACCGTGGGCGTGGCTATTCGGAAATCTTTTCGATTACGCCGTTCGGGACGGGGATTATGCGATTGACCGTGTCGCGACAACGACAGTTGTTGTTCACCACGGATCCGAATGAATTGGCCGCGCTCGATCGTCTACGGGGGCAGGGTCCGTCGCAGAAGACGTATCACGAAGCCATTGAGTTGTATCTCGAAATGGAAGCGGCCGCGGCGCGATAACGAGGAGGATGCGATGCGTAACGTAACAGAGATGCCGGTGTCGGAACGCTGGTGTGCGACGCTGAGTGACCTGCAAAGCCGGGTGTGGCACTGGCTGAGTACCCATCGTGGGATTCGTGCGCTGTTTGTTGGACTGGCAGCGCTCCCGCTGTGTGTGGCTGCGGTCTCTCCCTGGTGGCAACTCTATCTGCGTGATTCGGCGAGTTGGCCGTATCACGTGTTGTTTGCGGTGCATAAGGGGGTGATGCCGGAACGGGGTGAGCTGGTGGTCTTTCAGTTGCGCCACGAGTATTTGGAGCGGATCGCACCGGTGGGACGTGCGCGGCCTCAGTTGCATGGGGATACGGCCTGGGTGAAGCGGGTGATGGGCATGCCGGGTGACCGAGTGGAGGTGGTGGGGAACGAGGTGTTGATCAACGGGCAGGCGGTGGCACAGGGCATTGGGCAGGATCGGTTTGGGGTGCCGTTGGAGCTGGCCGGCGGGCGTGTCCTGCAGGCCGGGGAATATTACACGCTGTTGCCGCATCCGCGTTCCATGGATTCCCGGTATTACGGGCCGGTCTCTGCTGTAGATTTTATTGGGGTCGCGATTCCGCTGATCTGAGTGGGGGAGGTACGTGATGCAGCGTCATGTGTGGCAGGGGGCGATCGTTGCCAGTGTGATGAGTATGTGCGTCTTGGCGCCGGTGTATGCCGATGACATGATTCGGAAGCGTCCTGATTTCAACCCGGCTGATCTGGAACGGGCTCGGACGTTAGGCGCGGCGCGTGATCGTGTTTTTGCCGATCCGACCGCCCAGCAGAAGAGTCAGTTGGAGTTGGCCAAAGAGATTGCTCGTGCAGCACGACAACATCTCCCGATTCCGCAGGCGGAGGCGAAGACGCCCCGTGAGCTCCGGAAAGATGGCGTCTATCTGCTCCTCTCCTTTTCCCTGCCCGAGGCCACGCTGCGAGAATATGTGCAGGCATCCCATCTCTATGGCATTACGATTTGTTTGCGTGGCTTGGTGGAGAACTCGTTCAAGAAAACGAACGAACGAATTATGGGTCTGTTTTTGGACGCGAATCAGCAGCCTGACCCTTCCATGCTCACGGGATTCGTCATTGACCCCGTGATTTATCAACGGGCAGGGGTTCAGGAGGTCCCGGCAGTGGTGGTGGTACAGGGAGAGCACTATCACAGCGCTGTGGGGACCGCGTCGGTGACGCATTTGTTTGGGCTGCTAGCCAAGGAGGAGCCGGAGTTGCGTCCGTTTGCGAGTTGGCTGGCGCAGCGTGACACGGGATGGCTTCAGGGTGGGCCTACGGAGACTCCACAACCGGCTGTGCCGGACCTGCGTGTCAGTCGTCAGATCAAGAGTGCATTCCCGACCGTCGCCATTGCAGAGACGGATATGTTGCAGCTCGTGAAGGAGAAAGTCGCAAAGACGGATTGGCAAGTGGTGCAGCGCAAAGGCGTCGAAATGGTCAAGCGGAAGTTGGCGCGTGGTCCGGGCTTACAGGCTCCGCGGGCGTCGGCCGCGCGGACGTTTCGCGTGGATCTCACGACGGAATTCCCTGACGATATTAAGGACCCGTCCAATAATCGAATTCTCGTGAAAGCCGGGACGCGCGTGAATCCCCTGTCGAAAGTGGTCTGGCCACATACCATGGTGATCGTGAATGCGACCGATCCCGAACAAGTGCAGTGGTTGCAACGGTATATGGCCGAGCATCCGAAGGTCCTGTTGAAGCTAGCGGTGACCGCGGGCGCAATTGAGCCCCTCATGACGACGGTGCAGCATCGGGTGTTTTGGATGACGGACGAATTGATGCAGCGTTTCAAGATTGCGGCATTGCCGAGCGTGGTGCGGCAGGTCGGATCGGAACTGGAGGTGCGCGAATATGCGATCCGATAAGCCCTGCGATCCCGTCGCGAATGGGTCCTCGCGCTGGCTGCGTCGACTGGTCGGCCTCTGTCTGCTGCTGGTCGTGATGATCGGATCGGTGACAGCCGCCGAAGCCTATTGCCGTCCGGGGACCAATCTGCTGTCGCAGGCGTTTGGGACGACCTGTTGGGAATGCATGTTTCCGATCAGTATGTCGTCGATAACTTTGTATACGGGCACAGAAACGGCGGTGACGCCCGCGATGGGTCCAGGGATTGCGCCGTATTACGGGACGGTTCTCTGCGGTTGTGTTTGTTATTTCTCAGTGTGCATTCCCGGGCTTCCGGTCGGGTATTTTGAGCCGGTACGTCTCATGGAAGTAGTTCATGATCAATTATGTTTTCCGACCTTTGGGACGACGTTCGGCAGCGGAGGATTTTCGTATATCGGGGCCGGCTCCGAATCGACGCAGATTGATGCCCTCGATCAAAACCACGTCTACATGCACGTCCATTATCTGTCCTTTCCCTTGTGGTACATCGTCGGCCTGATTGTCGATTCGCTCTGTGTGAATGTGTCGATCGAAGATATGGATGTGCTGTTTATCAGTGAAATCGATCCCACCTGGAATGATGATGTGTTGGCGATGATGTTGTCGCCGGAAGCGTTGGTCCTGTCCAATCCCGTGTCGCTCATGGCCTGTGTGGCCGATTCATTGGCGGCGGCGGTCTATTATCCGATCGACCCCTTATTCTGGTGTGCCGGTTCGGCGGGTTATCTCTATCCGATGGATGGCAATGTGTCCGGGGCGGGGAACGACATTCAACGGTCGGCGTTGTTGACCTATCGCATGCTGGCGAAACTGGCCCGGGTCGGGCTCGAAACGTTTACGGCGGCCAATGGCGCTGCCATTTGTAACGATCTTCCAACGGGCTTGATCGTGAAAAGTCAGTATAAGTTTCAATTGCTCTATCCGATTCCGAGCTTTCGAACGCCTATCGGCTCCTGCTGTTTCCCGATGGGGCGGACGTCAATGATGTGGGGGAACTCAAAAGAAGTTCCGGCTGTAGGAGAGGATTTTGTATGGCTGATGTGGAAGTTGCAGAACTGCTGCATGTTATGAGGCGCATCGTCATGCTTATTGCGGTGGCGATTGTTGGTCTGGTGACGATCGGCCATGCGGCGCCGTCCGACGTGGCGCCAGGGTCACAGGACTATCTCAAGCGCAGTCGCGACGGCTGGTTTTTCTATAAAGATCCTCCTGCAGTACCAGAGGAGGAGGACGAAGAGGAAGATGAGTCGCATCCGCGTCCTGAATCGCTGAAGCAGTTGCCGGAGAAGATTTGGACGGAGCCGGAAAAGTATAAGGAGATGTTGAAAACACTCCCGATCGACGGACTAGACTTGAGCAGATTGCCCTCGATCTTCATTCGCGAGCTGGTGACGGCGAAGAAAGAAGCGGCGATGGATCGTCCAACCGTGGAGTCGGTGAAGACGTACATCGTAGTGCAGCAAGAAGCCTACGATCGGTCAGCCAAGTTTACTGACTCCTATCAATTGGCGATGTACGTGAATCCGGAGCTGAATTATGAAACGAAGCATCCGTCGTCTGAGTTTGGACATCGCCTGGAAGCCCAATTAAAACAGCAAGGGGAAGATCAGACGCTTCGACAAGCGTCACAATATGCGGGTCTCTTTTTCTTTTTTACGTCGACCTGTCCGTATTGTTTAGATCAATCGAAAATCATGAAGCTGTTTCAAGATCAGTACGGAATATCGGTCTTTGCAGTGTCGATTGATGGGAAAGGGTTGCCCGAATATCCACGACCGCAAGTCGACAATGGCATGGTGGAGCGGTTGGGTGTGCATATGACCCCGATGGTGTATCTCGCGATTCCGGAAGAAAAGTTTCTTACGCCCATTGGCGCCGGGCTGATGACGTTAAGTGATTTGCGGGAGCGAGTGTTAGTCGTGCTGAGTCGGCGTGACATGTTGAAGCCGAAGCAAGGATAGCGATGTCTTTCTCACGAGGTTCTATGAGCCGATCGTTTCACATTTGTATTTGGTTGATGGTCACGGTGTTGACGATGGGACCGTTGGCCGAGACAGCGCAAGCAATGGATGCGCAGTTAGGGCAGATGTTTAACAGCTTTGGTCTGTTAGCCGCGACCTCCCCTCCTGGGGCCTATCAAGGTCAGACGCGCAATGCGTATACCGGCGGCAGTTTAGAGATGCGGTTTCAGAATCAGCAGATGTCTCTCTTCTCGATTAGTCCACCTCGATTGTCCGTGGGGTGCGGCGGGATTGATGCCTATCTGGGAGGATTTAGTTACGGCAGTCTGAGTCGGTATGTGACGTTGCTCACTCAATTAGGGACGGGCGCGGTACTGGGGTATGCCTTTCAGTTGGCGATGAAGTTTATCTGCCCTGACTGTGCGGACGTGTTGAACAAACTCGAAGCCGCGGCTCGAGCGATGAATACCCTCGGTCGCATTAATCCGTGTAATGCGGGTGCGGCTGTTCAGGCAGCGCTAAAAGCAGGAGAGGCGTTGCAGTCTGTTGGTACTGCTACAGGCAAAGCTTGGGAGACGTCGTTGATTAATCGTGGTCTCATTGCAGATCCGATTGATCAGCAAGATACGCGTGCGACGATGACGATACGGCAGGCAGCGGATGACATGTTGGCGGCTGGGACGCCGATTACTGGCAATTTGGTATGGAAGGCACTGGGCCAAGCGGTCCCTCCTGTTGATATACCGGTTAAGAAACTCATTATGTCTCTTTTTGGCACGATCGTGGTCGATGCCAATGCGATTCCACACTATCACCCGCCGACATTGGAGTTTAAAGATATTTTGCAGACTCGAGGAGGAGAAACTCCAAATATTATTATATGTCTCGACAATGAGGTGGATTGTCTGGATGTCTCTGAGGGTCCTTCGGCTGGTGACCTGAGTGGCTTTGAAGAGAGAACTGAGACAGCGCTTCAGAATTTAGCGATTGCGATTGAGACAGGAGTTCGTCCTGTTCTCGCTGATCAATACTTTGTAAACGTCAGCTCTGTTCCGATTTGGAAGCTCTTGAAGGATCACGGAAAGACGCAGGCTGATCGATCGATGATTATCGGGCATGCGAGCTCGGTGGTGAGTACTGATCTAGCATTGTATTACATCTCGTACGTCCGCAGAGAGTTAGTTAAGCATGTGCTGCATTTTAAAAAAATGAATCCTGAGTTTATTGGTGACAGTGAGTTGTTTCTGACTCGGATAGATGAGTCTTATCGAGCCATTCAGGAAGAAATGAAAGCGCGTAAAGGTTCAATTGAAGAATCGCGTCAGTTGTTATCGTACTTCGTAAACCGACCTCGTCCGAAACCAATTCGCTAACGAAAAGAGAAGTTGGGGTATGTGGGAAATACACACGTTTGGTAATGGGGATGTGATTGCATCCGTACTGATGGGGATTCGGCTCTTAATGATGACCGGTCCGTACATTGGACTGCTTCTCTTCGCGGCGTTGTTGTTAACGGCAATGGCTATTGGTAATTTTGCGGTTGATCGTAGGAAATATTTGCCATTGTTTTTTGGGATTATTGTTATCTACTTCATCGGAACGCAAATTCCGGTTGATGTGTTAGTGGTGGATGAAGTGAATAGCGATGTGGCTGATCAGGTAGTCGCGGCTATCCCGTTAGCTGTGGCGTTGCCGGCGTATGTTTCTGGTTATGCGGGATGGCGATTTACTCAATTGGTGGAAACAGCCTTTGCGGTTCCCGCTGATTATAGTACAGGCCAGTCGACACTGAATAAGCCACTATTCGACCTTCAAAAGATCTTAGGCGCGGAAATTCGAGACGGTGATCTCGAATCGCGTCTTGAATCGTATTTAAGTAGTTGTGTATTCAAAGAAATGGACTTGGACCCTCCACTGGTGGGGAGTCCAAGTATAGGGGTCTTATGGACGTCCGGAGATTTATTGTCAGCAATTTCGACTGTGAGTTTGGCGTATGAAGTCGGACCGACAAGTATACCTTGTGCAACCTATTACACAGGAGAATTATTACCTCGGTTCCTGTTAGGAACTCCCGGGTATGATAAAACACGTCGATATTTGCAGGCAGATCTCCAAGTAGTACCTCTAAGTTTGCTCGATGATGAAGGTATTGCCAATCGTCTTTTGGGAACTCTTCTTCCTGCTGGTCAGACCGGCATCCAACTGATTCATAATGCCATGATTATTAAATCGTGGCGGCAGGCGAGAACTCATGAAAGTGGGGACTATAAAGATGTAACGAGGGCAGTAGCAGATCTGCAAAGAACACTTACGATTAATCTGAAAGAACAGTCTTTTAGCACGAGTCGTCTGGTGCAAAAGATGGTGCCGATGTTGCGTACTATGATTGAGGGGATTGTCTATCTTTCAGTTCCGATTGTATTAGTGTTGGCGATGTCTCCTGCCATGGGTGCGGTCTTGGGATTGTACATCAAGATGTTTTTATGGTTGCAAACATGGGGGCCACTTTACGCGGTACTTAACCTAGTTTTCTATCAGGAGGCCCGAGCTCGTCTTGTCTCTATTACGGCAGCAGGCGGATTTGGATCAGTCAACTTGAGCAGTTACGATTCGTATCTCGAATTAGTCAGCATGATGAATTCGGTGGCGGGCGATTATATTTGGATGGTGCCTGCAGTGGGTTGGGCGTTGGTGTGGGGTGGATCGTCGATCGGCAGTGCGTTGAGTGGGGCGGGCCGTTCAGCTCAGTCAACGAGTTCGCAAATTGCTGGGGAGTTTGCATCTGGACGTGGTCAAACGATGTTGGAAGGGCAAGGGGTAGTTTGGGAACCTAAAACCAGGTTAGCGTCTGGAGAGATGACGAATGGGACGATTGGACTTTCTTCAGGATCGCAACAGGTAATGATGCCGACGCCTGGTTCCATGGGGGTTTCGATGGTGAATCAGGCGGGCGTGATCTCGCATTTCGGGGGTGATGGGAGTCGTGTGGAGGTAGCTTCGAATGGGAATCGCTCCATTTCTGATGTTCACGGTACGCGTCAATACTCTCAACGTAACGGCTCAATGGTACTTGAATCTGGTGCATTCAGAGAAAATAACGTGTTGGATACGGTCTCTGGTCAGACGGTAGAGGCTCAAGTGCAGGGTCTTGGTGGCGGACAAAAGCAAATGGACTTTCAGATTAATACGCCGTTAGGTCCTGCGAGTGTCAGGTCTCTCATCAATTCAGAGGGGAAAGAAACAGATCGCCGGGTTGAAGGGGTTCGAAGCTCGGTGAAATGGGTTGCCAATTCAAGTGATCAAAGTGAGTCCGCTTCAGTCGTTGCGTCGGGCAGTACATCGCTCTTTGCGGTATTTGGCAAGGGGGAGCAGCAACGGATTGTTCCAATCACCGGTAGTTTTGAGGGAACCGGCGTGGGGAATAAATCGCAAGACCCTTCTCTGGCGACGCTCTCTGCTGCACGAATTACATCGAATGTTGATAAGACGAAATCCATGACGGGATCGGTGACCTCTGATGGCAAGAATATGTTCATGCAGGTAACGGGTGGGGCTGAAAATGAACAATATATGAGTCAAGGGTTTATCCAGATAGGACATTCTCAGATTCCTATATCAGAAATCAGTTCTCCTACCAATCCTTCTCAACGTGCGACATTTGGTGGTAAGGCTGAGGTGAGATCTGAGCCGATCTACTCATCTGATGGTGTATATGCGGGAAATTATACGGGGGAACTTGCTGTTGGTGGACAATCAATTACACAAGACAGTGAAGGGCGTCTCTTAGATCATCCTATTTCCGATGCTCAGGTATTTTCCTTGAATGGGGGCCGATTCGAAGGATCCTCAGATAGGGTTATGGCGACTGGACGGGTAGGACTGGATGGCAAGCCGAGATTCGATCGCTTAGACAAGATGAATGGTGAAGTGACGCAAAGCAGTGGATCTCTTCATCTAGGGAAGGGTCCTCTGGCTCCTGAATTTAAGGGAATCTCGTCAACTGCCAAGGTGAATGGTCATGACGTCACTACACTCAAAGAGGGGACAGTGACCTTCGCGAATGGACGAATTGCCGCAGTGCAATCTGGTACGGTTGAGGACGGACATCCAATTCGTTTACAGACGTCGAATGGCCCTATTGATGTTGAAATGAGCGAAGATGGAAAGACCCAGACGGTCCGAGAGGGGACGAGCAAAGAAACGATGACGACAACGGGAATGCCTGTTCAACTTCCGCAGCATCTAGTCGGACCCGTTGAGTCAGGAGAAGACGGTGGCAAATTAGTACCGATTGCTAATGCGGTATTTTCAGTCACAACGACGACAGATCCTGAGTCAGGAGCAGTGACGTCGAGTCTTGCAACTCTTAGCGGTGTGGGCCCTACAGGGAAAGGATTTGAGGTATCGGGTACGGCGGCCAAGCTCCCTTCGTTAACTGGTGGCACGTTAGGGTCGTCCTTGTCGACTGCTGGAGCGCATGAATCTGAGTCGGGGAGACCGGTGCAAGTGCATGCAGGATCCGAGCGGAATTGGGCGTTTTATCCCTCTCGTGGGAGCTCTGGATATAGTATTTCCGATGGTGTGGTGACCTTGGGTAAAGATTTAAAGCCCACGTTCACGCAATCACAAGTGTCACCGATGACTGGTGATGCTGCATTCACTGATAGTAAGTCTGGCGGAGTAGCACTCAATGGCTTTACGCGCCATGGATCAGGATCATTGTCGATTGGGGAGCAGAATATTGCAGGAGAGACAACGTCATTTTATGCAAATGATCGTGGCAAGCCTGGTGCCTTATTGTCTGAGACCTTTAAGCAGGGCAAAAATTCCGCAGGGATATTAGTCGAAAATGTTGGAGGCAAGTTGATCCCTACTGAATTTACTCAGAAAAGTATTTCTGGGAGCAATGCCTCGATTACGAACCGTAATCAGATCGGAACAAACGCGTTAGCGATGGAAGTGCCGCTAACAGGTGGAGAGAAAGCATTTGCTCTTGTAAATCAGAGCGTCGTATTTGATGCGAAGAAGCAGCAAGAAACAGCAGGTGATGTTGGTCAAGTATTGGCTCAACATGCTGTAAGAGATGCGTCGTCTCAGATCACGGCGTTTACAATGATGCCTGACGGGAGTAAACAATTTGGTCATTTAGTGTCACATGCTGATCCGGACCACCCAGAGCAGCAGCAGTTTAAGTTTACTGCCACGAATGAGTCAGAAACTGCCACAGCAGAAGGTCGAGTGGCGAATAAGACGTATAGTGATGCAGGAAGACTATTATTGGAAAACTACGCCAAAGGGGATAGTACGGTTGATAGTCATTCTTATATGAAAAATGATTCGATTGAAGGGAGAGCAACGGTGCTTGGCATGGCATTTTATCAGATGGGTATTGATCCAAAGAATCCAGGCTGGTTGGGTGAGTCACTGGTACGGTCGGTGGCAAACTTTGAAGCCATAGAAGGTGTGGCATGGGATGCAGCGAAATGGGTCCGAACGTTAGGTGGAAGTGGACGAAGTGGAGGAAGTAGCCTCCCTGGGAGTACATCTCCTGGCGGCGGAGGCGGAATTCATCGGGGTGGAGGTGGGCCATCAAGTGGTGCTCCTTTCCGTGGATCGCAAGGTTCGGGCGTGAATAGTGGCGGTACCAGCGGAACGGTATATCCGCCAACTCGAGGCACAGTAAATTCTGGTCCGTTTACGCCAGAGGATCTGTCGCAACTACAAAGCGTGGGACAGGCTGGAAAGGCCTTAGAAAAGTCAGGACAATTGAAAGGGCTGTCGGAGCGTCAAAAGACAGCGTTGTTCCATGATCTTGTAGATGGTTCTGGTGACTAACCTTCTTGACACTCTCCACCTGCCATTTCATAGTGTATGTATGCCATGGTCAACTGTGTATGAGAAGGATCGTAATGCTGGTCGAGGGATCAGTGATAAGTTTCGACGTATGTCGTGGAGTGAATGGTTTATGACATTTTGCGTGCTGTGGCCTCCAGACCGGCATGAAGATCGAGATAGGGCGGACGATTCATCAAATCATACTCAATGGTTTAACAAAGAAAATTAGGTGATTTGGTGTCTATATTTCCGTCGTGTATATTAGTTTTCTGCTTAATATTGTTGTCAGTCGTAATGAGTGCGTCTGGAGTATTGGCAGAACTGGATCAGAAGAAAGAATATTTAGGTACGGTAGTAGGGCCAACCATGCCTGGCTATAAGATTCTGAAGTCTACATTGGTGATTGTGAAAAATACGATACCTACTAGCGGACATTGGCTATCAGAAGATGGAGAGAGTCTGGTGCGAGATACATGTCGGGGGAATCGTGCGAATGGGATAGGAATCGTAAACTATAGGGAAAGTTTGGCAATTGGGTCAGGGTATGCGGTTTGGATATTTTATGGGGACTGCATTCTGAATGCTGTCCCTGAGTGATCTTTTATTGTTGCGAATTTCTGTTTTTTGACGTTTTCAGTGGTGAGTGTCCTTTCTCACATCCCCGCTGACTCGGTAGTTTCTCCTGTATCATCATTCTCATCTGTGTACTCAGGTGTCCCACGTTGACATACGTGAAGAGCCTCTCCTCGTCAATGACCTGTCCGTGCTCTACATCGATCCACGAGACCTGCACCCCATCGCTTCCAGCGCGTGAGTCCTGAGCCGTTCGTATGAGTACGGTGGCCGGAATCCAGTTTAGTGAGACGGTCGGTCCCGCGTCCGAGATCAGTCCTGCCTGTTGCATCATCACTTCATCGCGTAACCGCGTACGTGTCGAGTCTCCCACGACGACGCAGTGGCCTTGTCTGAGCAGCTCGTGTTGCAGGAGTTGCCGGAATGGGTGGAGGACTGTGGGATCTCCCACGTGCGAGTCCTCGATCTGAAACACCAGCATGTTCGGCCATGCGCGAGGGGACGGTGGTGTCTGCACCGTTGTCGGGACATTCGGCAAGGGGCCGCGCCAGATGGTGTTGTGCTGTCTCTGAATGGTGAGGTGCGCGGTGGGACTTCCGAGCGGCTGCTCAGCCAGGGCGCGATAGGGAATGAGGATCGTACCGTCGGAGGCCAAGATGCCGGTCCAGTTCGTGAGGTGGGGGGTGTGCTTCAGCTGCACAATGGCGCCTCGCAAGGGTTCTGAATCGGTGACCGTTCGGGTCGTGTTCGTGACCTGGCTGGTCATGGTGGCGTCGCCGGGGAGTGTTTCGATCATCAAGAGACGCCAGCAGCCATGGGTGGCGAGATCGCGGCCATAGGTGCCGATTGTGAGCAGCCAGGTGAGACTTCCAATCGGGCATTGAATCAATCCTGTGAAGAGTGCCGGCGGAAAGAAGAGGTGGCGCTGTACACGTTCAGTGACGGCGCGTTCCTCCACTTCGGTGCGTTCGATGGGTTGGCGGGCGGTGACCTGCCATCCAACGGATGTGGGTTGGATGGTGACGAGGGGCGTTCCGATGGGCCGGATATCTTGCACCGTGATGATTGGAGGGGTGGTGGTGGGCACCGCTTCGCGAGATAGCCATCCGCCGCAGCCAGTGAGTCCGAGGCTGCCCAGGGTGAGTGCGAGGAGGAGTGTCGGGTGTGTCATGGGGTGAACGATCCTTCTCTCCGAGTGGTGTCTGGTGCCAGGAGGTCTGGTAGGAGACTGGACAAGGACTCCATGAGGCGATCCCATTGGTCGGCATGATCTTCGAGCGTCACGGTTCCCAGGATCTGGCCGCTGTCGATCGCGACGGCAGTGCCTGTGACCTGCCAGCGTTGCGGCGACTGATGGACTGCGAGTTGGAGGAGAACGGTCGCGGCCGTCAGGTGTCCAGGTGACGGAGCGGTATCGCGATAGGTCGGGAGGAGTTGCTGCCGCTGTGTGGTCATGACGGTGTCGAGGGTCTCATCCCGAGTGACGACGTGAATCTGTCGTCCGAGCAGCCGTTGCGTGATGAGACCCATCGGGATCGGAGAGCGCCGCTTGTCACGGAGAGTCTCTTCCTGTCCGATTCTGACTTGGAGCGTGCGTGGCCAGCGTGCGTCGGGAGCGCGCCAGAGCATCTGTGCGTTGGCGGCGCGGAGGGTGTCGGCCGTGATCGGGAAGGCACTGGTAGTCCGTATCCCGTCTGTGCCTTCAAAGACGATCTGGCCGGTTCCGTCGAGAGTCGTGTCCAGAGGCCAGCCATTCCGGATCATGGCGTCGGCCAACCAGGGGATGCGGAGCACCGTGCCGCCGGTCCCCGGTTGGACGGGCATATCCACGATCAGGGGATTGCGATTCGGCTGCTGCCAGCGAAGCTGTAAATGGCCCGTGGTGTCCTGGCGCTGGCGGTAGCTGACTCGATTGGTCAGGGTATGGGTGTCGTGCACGTGGGTGATGTCACCTTTGTGTGTGGGGCCGCCGCCGCACATTTCATAGCCACGGACCCAGCTGGGGTCTTCTGGATGGCTGATCCCTCCCACCATGCCGCTCACGATGCCAATTGGGCAGAGCAAGCCAAAGAGTTCAACGACGATCGGGTGGAAGGGGATCTTCAGCTCTTTCCCCTCCCACATTTCCTTTACTTGGACGGCTTGATGAACCCGTTCTGGCACCATCACGTGGGCCGTCCAGCCTAGGCCATCGCTGTGGGGTGTCAGGTGAATGGCTGGCTCGCCGGCTGGTTCGGTTCGCAAGGTGGTGACGTCTTCGGTATAGCTCCACAGGCGGGTGGGCGAAAACGTCGTGGTACATCCGGTCACCCCGAGTAGCAGGCCGCACAGGAGTAGGGAGAGCAGACGAGAGGAGAGCCAGGCTGAGCATGTCTGATTGAGTCATGTCAGGCTGTGCGGCTCCGTACGTGTCCGTCCCATGATGAGTCCTTCCCCCTATTCCGTAATACCTCATTGAATGGTCTGCGCATCACTGCGCGTGAGAAGGACGCTTAACCGGAGACCCAGACATGTGGACGATTGGTCATTTGGTGGTCGGACGGGTGTTGAAGGCCATGCCGGATTATAACGCGTACTTGGTGTGGTTGGAAGAACAAGGTGATTGGGCGGTCCTCCCTAAACAGTATGCGGAGCGTACCTATCAGATTCGGGATGTCGTGACGGCGGCGATTTATCGCGAAGGGGAACGGTATCCAATCTTGTCCCAACGGTCAGCGTGTTACTTCCGTCGGATGGCGGAATCGGTCTTTGAGCCGGTTATGCGTGAGTCAGGGGTGCAAGTCCGTCGCGTGGCCTCTGTGGAACATGCGTCATTTGTGAAAATTGCGGTCAGTGGGCCTGAGGGCTTTGAGGCCGCGATCAAACAGTGTTTGCCCTATGTTCGGACGTTTCACGAACGGTTACATATGACGGCGTCGCTGGTGGGCTATGCGAGTCCGTTAGCGGAGTTCATTCCGTTGGCCCTCACCCCGGCTCCGCTGCGATCGATTCGTCGAGTAGAGCTCTTTCGGGAAGAAAAACGGGCGCGGGTCATTGTTGAGCATGGGACGATCTCGATGTTCCTGGGGCGTGGGGGCGTTAATGCGGCGGCTGCCAGTAAGTTGACCGGCGTGCGGGTCGAGCCGATGGACGAAGATGAATTGCAAGCTGGGGCACAGTATCACTAGAGGAGGAGCGCAATGGCACAGCGTGAAGAACGAGGGGGGACGCAATCAGCAGCGGTGGTGGCATCGAACGGACATCTGCCAGGTGGCCCGGTGAGCCATTCGGGTCCTGCACGAGGGCAGGACCCGAGATCGAAACCTCGCGCGTCGCAAGAGCAACAGATTGCCGATCGGGTGGTACGGGTGAAGGATGTGAACTCGATTCTGCTGAACAATAAAACCCAAGAGGGCTACATGTTGTCCTCCATGTTGTTTTCGTTCGACAAAGTGATGCAGCGATTGCGACGTGGGGCTGGCAGTCGCGTGTCGTTCGAAGAGGTGCAGGCGGTCATTATGAAGGTCGAAGGCGTGTCGTTTCGCATGAAAGAGGTCTTGCGTCGGTTAGGGGTCGGCGATGTGGAATACCGGTGGCGTGAGCCGATTGGGGACATTCGTGAGCGGGAAAAGTTGGCGGCGCGTCGCGATGCCATCGTGATTGTGCCGCGTGTGCAGGATACGGCTCGTCTTGCGCCATTGATTCGAGGATTGGACGATTCGTTGATGCGACTGCGAATGGAATCCGAGTCATTGGTGTCGTGTATGGAAGAATTGAAGACGGTGGCCACGGTGGTGTTAGACCTGCATGGAATTATTGCGCAGGGGGCGCGGTTGACGAATATGCCGTACGAGGCTCGGGGTGCAGTGGCGAAGTTAGTGCGGGAACATCAAGAGAAACCGTAATTCAGTCATGGGCTATGAGGAGGGACGAGCATGAAGAGAGCGTGGGGGGTTGTGGTCATTGCGGTGGCGATTCAGGGATGTGTGTCGGCAGGACAGTATCACGATTTGGAGGCCAAGCATGGCCATCTATTGGATGTCAAAGAAACGTGGGAGTCTGAACAGGCAGAGCTCTCGCGCAGAGTCGAAGATACCCGGGTGGCGTATCAGCGGATGACGGTAGATCAGGGGACGATCAAGGCGCAGTTGGAGGCGATCCAACAATCCCTTCGGGCCTCGAAATCGGATCTGCAGATCTTAGGCAATAAAGTGGAGGGACAGGGCAATCTGTTCAAGGAGCAACAACATCAATTTACGGTCGTGACGGATCATTTCGGTCAGGTCATTACCCAGGTGGCGACCCTCGCAGAAACCAATCACATGTTGGCCAATCGGGTGGAACAGCTGACGAAGGTGACGAAGGCCACGGCGACGAAAGTGGCCGACGTGAATAAGAAAATCGCGAGTGGTGCCGGAAAACGGTCGACGGCATCGGGTGAGGGGGGTGAGTCTGAGGAGGTGGCAGGGAAAGACAAGCACCCAGTCCTCAGTGGAGGGGTGGAGCCTGTGCCGACGAGCGGCAAAGTGGTGAATCCGAGCGGTGAGACGGCGGGTTCACCGGCGGTCTCGAGTATGCCCGTGGCGCCAGATCCGTCCTCGCTGTCTCCCACGAGTGCCCGCTCGCTCGAGGGGATGAGTCCCGTAAATCCTACGGTGGCGAGTGTCTCGGCGTCAGTCGTTCCTCCTCCAGTGAGTGCGATGCTGAGTCCTGATGTGGCTGAGAAACCTGTGTCCCTCGCGAAACCAGGACGGTGGCAGCAACTGAAGGAGTTGGTTGGAATGGGGCGGCCGAACGCGGCGCACGGGTCTGAGCAGTCTCGGCCATCGGTGGTGTCGAAGCCCGTGCCGTCGTCAGGTCCCAGTCATGGCGGCGAAGCGTTAGCAGCCTCGCCGACCGTGCACAGTCTCAGTACGATTAGTGCAACGCCCGGGGTGCCGGCGCCAGGCGGGGTGATTGATGCGCCACTGACGATCCCATCATCGATTCAACCATAGGAGATTCGCCATGTATGTTCTGACGATGCCAACATTTCATGGTCGGTCCTATCGACCACTCAATGCCGTCATCCATTTCGAGACAGTGGGCATAGCGACGTGGCGTGATTGGGTGACCAAGATTGTGGATATCGTCGGCGGGCGTGCGGATACCTACAGTCGACCGACGATCAAGTCTATGGAGACGTCACTGGAAAAGTTGCAGCGGGCCGCGGCAGACATCGGAGGCGAGGCGATCATTGATCTCCGTATTCAAGTGATGGAGGTGAGTTCGAAAGGATTTGGCATGTCGCAGTTGCTGTTGACCGGGACGGCGATTGTGTTTGAAGAAGAGATGCCTGTGTCTCGGTCTGCGATGGCTACGACCGAGGCGGTGGATGAGGAGAAAGTGAACGGGGCCTCGTCTCGCACGCCTCCGCCGTCGGCGTACGGGTTTTTGGGCCAGCAGGACGTGCCGCAATTAGGCTCTCGTTCGGGTTCGTCCAACTTTGTCCAGTGAGGGATCGATGATGTGGCGTTCGACGGTCGGGATGCTGGTTCTTGTGGGGACGGTCTGTGGGATGACTGGGGAGTCTCACGGCGCGCACTGTGTTGGCATCACGGATATGCAGGCCTTAGCGCAGTGTGAAGCGTCTCACACGCCGGCGACGTCGGCGGCTGGGATGATCGGGTCGGGGATTGGCAGTCTCCCTCAATATTCGGGGACTGCAGGCTGCCAGACCGCGGGGTGTTCCGGGGCCACGCAAGAAGGGTACTTTTCCACGAACGGCGATGTGAGTGCGTTGAATAACGATGGGGCGACGGCAGCGGCGACCGATCCCCGGATGACGGAGTTACAAACGACCAGGACGAATGTGCAAGGCTGGAATCTCACGACGAGTCCGCCTCTACTGACGGCAGAAGTCGTGGCGGGGTCGGTCACGGCCCCACCGGTGACGACGGGCTGTACTGATGTCACCGTGTGTAACGCCTGGAGCGCGGCAACCCCGTCGACGCAGAGTTGTACGGTGCCAGGCTCTGCCATCTCGTCGTGTTCGATCACGGATAATGTCACTGCGCGAACAGAGACGTGGACGAGTACTGCGGGTTTTCCTATTTACGTGTCAGGATGGCGTGGTCCAAACGATGTAAACGTTAATGTGTCGAGTTTAGGTAGTAATCAGTATGTGGCCCAGGTCCAAGCGAATTGTTGTTGGTGGTATGCCGGATATGTGTTTACCGCCGCGCCGGTTGCGTTAGCACCTGATGAGATCATTGTGTCAACCAGTCTGCAGGTCTTGATGCGTGTACAGGGCGATGGGAGTGCAGGTTGTGGGTCGTGGTTGGGGTGGGTGCCGGTTGGCGCAGTGTGGCGAGTCTTGGCCTGTACTGCTCGCGGAGATCAAAGTGGATGGGCTCGCGTAGAAGGCGTGATGGCCACGTGGCAGATTCGTCAGGATGTAGTGAGCGATGGTTGTGGAGGCCTTCGATCTTCTGGATGGAGTCAAATTTCGAGTGTCTGCAATGATGCTGCTCCCAGGACTGTCACGACGAATACGGGAGTGGTGCTTACGCTTCCTCCCCCATCCTCCTTTCCTCTGAATGTATGCTGGGACCGCTCAGAGCAGTGGGGCTATCAAGGTAGTGGACCAGATACGTGTGCGGCATTATTGAACCAAAATTGTAGTCAAACGAGTTCGGTCTGTACAAGCCCGCTGCCGGGAGGCTGTGATACGTATACGAATACGATGTCGTGCCCTGGCGGGTCGGTGTGTACCGCGGAGACGGTGATCCGACAGTGTTCATCCTGCGGGACGCCGGATAGTCTGGTCCCGTTCTGTGTGGATCAGACGACGCCTCCGAACACCAATCTGGCCAATGCGGCGACCTGGTTGGCGATGTTGGATTCGATCAAGAACGATTGGGATCCTGACAATCTTCGTATATTTACCGGGCGTCGCATGAGTTGCGATTACGACACCTTGGGGTCGTTGATCGTGAATTGCTGCGATACCGATCCCACTGCGCTGATTGGCAATTGCTCCGATGAGGAAATTCTGCTGGCGCAAGAGCGTCGAGATCGTAAATCCCATTACGTGGGGAATCGGTGCGTGACGACAGGCCCGTTCGGCATTTGTCTGCGTCGAGAGGAGGTGTATTGCTCCTATAGTTCTCAGTTGGCCAGGATGATCCACGATCAAGGCCAGCCTCAATTAGGGCTGTCGTGGGGGAGCGCGAATTCACCTATCTGCGACGGATTTACGGTGGAGCAATTTACGGCCATTAATTGGAGTCTGATCGATTTCAGCGAGTGGTATGCCAATGTCTCGGCGTCGATCGATCCTGTGGGGATCACGAGTACGATGACGACCAGGATTTGTGCCGCGACGGGGTCGTGTTGAGCCCCCGCAGGGCGTGGTCCATTCCAGCCTGTGTGCTCGGGGTGCTAGTGCTGTGGGGGTGGGGATCGTGTGCCGGGGCTGGGGTGAGTACGGCGAGCGAGCACTCGCCGCATCTCTCGGATCCGTATTGGTATGTGAATCATCCGTGTCTGGCCCAAGCCGGAACCCGGTATGTGTTATCGCCTCGCATTCTGGAGGCGCTAGTCTATGTGGAAGCCTCGGGGAATCCCTATGCGGTGTCGATCAATCAAGATGGGAAAGGCCATTCACAGGGGACGTTGACCCTAACCGAGGCCCGGCGGGTGGTGTTGAAACTCTGGAACGAAGGCAAGAATTTCGATGTCGGGCTCGCGCAGATTAACAGTCAGCATGCCAAGATCTATAAGTTAAACCCCGTCGTCTTTCTCGATCCCTGCATTAACCTCTATTGGGCGGCCTTTATCTTGCGGCAGCAAGTGAACCGATTTCATGAAACGTGGGAAGCGGTTGGGCACTATAACGGGTCTCGCTATGTCAAAGAATACAGTTGGAAGATCTACAACGCGTTACATGAGTTGGAACCGATCGTTCGGGAGCGGCAACGGGCGTCGCGGTAAGTGGGACGCGGAAGGGGATCCGGCATGGAGGGTACGATGGGAATGGGGACGGCTGGGGTTGAGGACTCGTCGGTTCACACGTCGTCAGGGGCGTGTCCAGTGTATGCGATCGAACTTGCGGGCCATGGGAGTGATCGTGTGGTGCGTGAATTGTACCGGTTTGGATGCGCGGTGGTGGATCAACGAATCCCGGGGTATCTGGTCGTCCCGTTGAGTCCGTCCCTGTTGTCTGCGGTGACGTCTCTCCGAGGAGTGGTCCGGGTGTTTGAGGCCGCGGGGACGGAGTTTGCGCGGCCGGTCACGCTTCCGGAGTCGGAAGCTGGGCCTCAGGTGGGTGATTTTGTGCGGGTGGCGTCGGGACCTTATCAGCATGTGTCGGGGGTGATTCAGTCGCGTGTCCAGGGCACGGTCCAGGTCGAGATTGTGCTCTTTGGCCGGATGATGACGATTAGGGTGCCGGTGGAGCAGGTACAGACCATCCCTCTTCCTGAGGCATGGAGGGAATAGGGATGTGGGCATCGCTGGTGGGCTGGATCCGGACTCGATTCGGCGCGGCGTCGCCCGAGGTCTCGTTCGAGATCGTTGCGGCGCCGTTTACGATTGAGTTGCGTGAGTTGGCGACGGCGGTCTGGCTGCCTCATAATCAGGCGCCTGTAGTGGTGGTGTCCGTTCCGACTGAGGAGGTCGCGGCGGTGGCCGTGAATCCTGTGTTGTCCGTTGGGCTGGCTCCGGCGGTCGCGGGAGCCGATCTCGGTGTCGTTCCGGTCTCGCCCGTCGTCGAAGGTGCGGGCGTGACGCCCACGACGCTTCCCGTCTCCGCGCCGGTGTCGAGTCGGTCGCGGTATGGATTGCAGGACTTCCTGCAGGCCTTTGTGCTCCCGCATGAATCGGTGCTGCGTATGCAGCTGGTCTATGACCCGTTGGTCTCGATGCTGCAATTCCTCGATCAGCATGGCGATGGTCCGTCGTTAGTGGTGCTGTCGCCGGAACGGGATCATGAAGCGGGCGAGTTGTTTCCGGTTCGTCAAGCGCTGTTGCGCGTCACGCTCAAAGACCACACGTATCATGTGGCAGACTTTGCCCTGAAGATTCTGAAAGACACCTATCGCGATGCGGCGCCGTTGATTCCCAAGGTGTTGGTGGCGGCGCTGGGGCATGATCTCGGGAAAGCGCCGGAATTGCGCACGGCCACGGTGTATACGATGGGCGACCATACGGCGGCCAGCGCGGTTCAGGTGCAAAAGTGTTTTCACGGGGTGGATGTGCCGTGGTTGAACGAGGCGATCAACGCGATTGTGGCGCATCATCGTGGGAGTAAAGAGCCGTTGGACGTGCTCTTGAAGCAAGCGGATGAGCGGGCCCGACAATACGAGTTATCGCAACAGGACAGCGGAGTGCGTGTGCAACCGTTTGAGCAGTGGTGTCAGCTGCCGGCCCTGCTGCAGCAGGTGAGTCTGCGCGTGAATGTGATCAAGCGCTCGAATCTCTGGGAGGCCCTGTCGTTCAAAGACGTGGTCTATGTACTTCCGGAGGCCTTGCTTGAGGCGGCGCGTCAACTCGCGAAGCGCGAAGGGGTCGTGGAATTAGGCTTGGTGCGTTCGGACGATCGTGAGCCGATGTTGCGCCGGCTGGTGGCGTTATTACGCACGCACCAGAGTTTGGGCGAAGAGATAGGGGAGGGCTATTACGGCCGATACTATCAGCTCGTGATGGCGAAGCGGTCGAATACCAAACGTCTGTATCTGATTCCGATCAAAAAAGAGGCGTTTGGCGAGGTGCATACGCAGTTCGAAGGGCGGAAAGACGGGTTGTTGTCGTTAGTGACGGATGTGCGACACGTTCGATGAGGGGTGGCGATGGAGTGGTTGGATTGGGTGAATCCGTTATCCTATCTGTCGGAGGAAGAGTATCTGCGTTGGTGGAACGCGCTGGCCCACCGCTATCTTGAGGGGGTGCCGTTGCGGTTGCTCACGGTCGGCTTCCTGTCCGGGTGTTACTGGTGCGGGGTCTACCGGCAGCGTGTGGGACTGGCGATCGTCTTTTTTCTCCTTACCTTATTGACGGCGTATGTGCATCCCCTGATGCATGTACTGGGATTGGTGTGACGAATGGCTGATCGCAATTCTAGACGCGGCCCTCTGTTTGCGCAGAGTGATGTCAAAACCACCCAACGCAGTTTGATTACGGCAATCAGTGAGATTCAGGAGCTCTCGATTGTGGAGAAAATGGGGCGTACGTTGCCTCCGCATATGATGTTGCTCGATCGAAAGTTTGCGTATTCCGAAGTGGGGTTTCATGCGGTGTTCCTCGATGGGCTGTGTAACCTGCTGGGTATTCCATTTGCCGTCGCGGTGCTTTGGGGGCTGATGCCGATCTTTGGGAGCTGGGAGCCGTCGTGGTTCGGTCTGCTCATGGCCGGCGTGATCGGCGTGGGATACGGCGTCCATTTCAATTGGATGCTCGGGAAGAATCTCGGGCATTGTTACTATGGTGAGGTCTGTCGCCGATCGATCGATTACCTGCTGCAAGCGCTGTATGTCTGCCAGGGCATTAAGGTGGTCCTGTTGTTCATCCTCTTTCACACGTTGCGTGGGGTGATGACGCCGGAGTCGACACATGAGGCCTTCAGCGTCCTGTGGCCGGCCTTTCGCCCGACGATGAGTGAGGCCTCGGCCGTGATCGTGCAGGACTGGATGCTCAATATGCGTGAGGTGCTGATCGTGTCGAGTTGGTTGGTCCTGGCGGTCACGGTGTTGGGGTTCGCGATTCCCTATTACTATTGCGCGGTCGGTCAAACTCACGCGGCAGAAGAACATCGCAAGAATATTATCTACGATCGGTACTAACCTCGCCCTCCCCCGATGTCCCCTTGAATCGAAGGGGTAAGCGGATTCAACGCACAGGTATAAGGAAACGGTGTTTTATGGAGACATTCGATTACGAGCGTACTAATCTTTGGTGAAGATTCAACGAGGAAGGTGACGATGTTCAGTCCTAAAGATGCCCTGACACAGGATTCTTCGGCACTCTTCTTCATCGTCGTATTGATGATTATTGGAATTGTTGTATTTGCCCTGAAGAGATTCCTGTATCTTCCGTCAGAGGGGAACGCCGGAGAGCTGCACGCGGTGACTTCCGTAGGTCGTCGTCAGATCTTAACTGCGAATGAAACGGCGTTCTTTCGGAGTCTACAAACAGCGGTTGGCGAACAATATTTGATCTTTCCGCAACTGTCCCTACAAGTCCTTCTCGAAGGTCATGGACAGAGCCCCTCCGCCCAGGTTTCATTTACCAATCAAATTGATCGCAAACGAGTTGATTTTGTGTTGGTGAACCCGCAGGATTTACGGGTTCACCTGGCGATCGAGGTCGATGATCGGTCTCATGACGCGGAACATCGCCGTCGACGCGACGGATTTGTGGAGGCTGTTTTGCAACAAGCGGAGATCACGCTGGTCCGCATCCCCGCCGCTCGCGCATATGCGGTGTCGACTCTTCGCCAACAACTCGGTCTTCTCGATGATCAATCAGGAACGTGCAAGAGCGCCGTGGCGTCCTGACGTGATCCAACGTGCATACCCCTGCAATAGATTCGTGACATAGGATGATGCCGAGGACCCTCGGGTCGCAGTGCCACGCAAGCATACGTCTGCGTTCACGTCGCGACACGTGTCAGCGCGATCGGTTAGACGCGAGACCGTCTGGTTGGCGCGTGTCATCGGGGCCTTCGGGTAGTTTCGTCGTTCGAGGGGTCTGTTGTGTCTGAATCAATGCGCCGAGGCCGGCAAAGGTGGGAATGGTAACGGGCATTGTGTGCGTCTCCGGGGAGGGAGCCGTGGGGGTAGGTGGTGCCTTCCGTGCGAGTCCTTCTACGAGGTAGGCGCGGGCTCCGACGGCGAGGCAGGCTTTGATGACGGCGTGCCGGGTGGCTCCCCGGTGATACCGGGCGAGCCACCGTGCAATGAGTTGTTCCTCTTCTTTCGCGGGATTGAGCCGCAGATGGATTCTCACGCGTCGTCTCCTAGTGTGCGGGCGCCGTGAGGGGTTCGGGCTGCTCCACGTCAGGTGGGACAGGGGCGGGCGTCGGGGCGATCTGAGGCGTCGTCCAGAGCGCATAGGTCAGATAGCCCATGGCATTGGCAAACTGACTATCCGGCATGATGGTGGAATGGGCGCGGAAGGTGGCGAGGGGTTCCTCTAGGAGGGCGGCGCCTCCGCCACAAAAGACGAGCCGATCGAGGCTTGGGGCTCCGGCGCCCCAGAGGGTAGTCATTTCTCGAAAGAGGTCTGCGAGGAACGGTTCGACGAGGGGTTGCACCAACCCCTGTAAGACCGGTTGGCTCACGGGTTCGCCTTTGATCATGATGGGTTTGGTCTGTCGAAAGGCCCAATCGAATTCATAGGCATCAATCGACCGTTCACTCTGTGCGCTGAGGAGGGCGGCCGCCTTCTGAAAGATGGTATTGACCCCGATGACGAGTCCTTTGGATTGGTGGTCGAGAAAGTTGCCATCGCAGAGGGTGACGAGTTCCGTGGTTCGTCCCCCGATATCGACGATTCCTACCCGTCCGTGTTTCAAGCTGGCATCGGTCGTGGTGGCCGCGCAATAGGCCCCGACTCCCTGTGGCATCACTGTTACGCGCGCCGCCCGCAGTCCATGGCGAATGACATCCTGTACCTGCTCATGCGCTTTGACGGCGTTGAACATATGGAGGGGGAGTCCGCTGCAGATATGGCTGTGGGGTGGGATGAACTGTCGCAGAAACTGGATCAAGGCTTTATAGCGCACGGAGGTCCACCACCCGTCATATTCTTCGGAAAAACGGAACCCGCGATTGACCGCATCTTCCCCGACGACATAGTCGGCCTCATCGACGGTGACGGTGTGACTGACATTCCCGATCCCTAAGGAAAACGTGTTCATATTCGCCGGCGCCACGAGTGACGGGATGATCATGCGCTGGCGATCCTGGCTGACGAATTTCGTGTAGCCATACCCGACATCGAGACCGATGAGCAGGGCTGGTGGAGGGGGGTCACCGGCGATTTTAGCAGGACGTGATTTGTGGCGTGTCGGCTTTCTCGTACTCATAGGTGTCTCCTTGGTTCAGCAGGGGTGAACGATTGTGACGCTGTGCTGTCTATCAGGGTTATACGAGATGGCGGGTTGGCGGGCGTCTGGCGTCAGGGGTGACGCCAGACTGGTGTCAGATGTGGCGTCACATTCGCGGATTCGAGGCCCAGGAGCGCGTGAAAGCTATGTAAAATTAAGAGGTTACGTGGTGGAGGGCTGACCGAAGCCAGCGGCGCGCGCGCGGCTGGCTAGCGGCTGGGTGGCGGATCTGTTTGGAGCGTGGAGGAAGTGTGTGGAAAAGATTCATAGAATCAAGATGTTGGGAGTCACGGGTGGTGAAGACGTGGTGATGTGCCTCTTCTTCACGGTGAGACGAAATGTGCCCGGGGTTGGTCGGGGCTGATGCGGCAGGCGCGAGAAATCCGTACGCGGTTTGTACGGACATAACATCTATATATAGATGTCTATTTCTCATCCAGCCAGGCAGACCCATCGATCTGGTAATAGCTCTCTAGAGAGGGTTCGATTCATCCGCGACGCAGCCGTAGGAAGGGAGTGGGATGGGGGAAGAGGATCAGGGGGTGGACGGGGTGTCAGGAGGGCGCACCCGAGAGGCGTTACGACAGGCGTTTGATGCGCTGATCGATCAGATTGCGTTTCACTATTCTGAGGATCTGGAACGCTGCTGGACGATTCTCTTGGATGTGACCGGGCGACGAGAACGCTATGCCAAGTTAGATAGTTGGATGGAAAAGCGGCTGCTCAAAGCGCCATGGCTCAGTCCGACTCGGTTAGCGAGTGAAGCCCGGTATTATTGCAAGATGCCTGGTGAGATGCGGCCGTTTCTCCTGGTTTTGGCGCGTCGGGTGAAAACGCGGGTCCGAGTTCGTGTCTTTCGAGAACGACTGGCCGCAGATATCGAGTTAGGACAATCTGACATGCAGGATGTGCCTGAATGATGCCGATGACACATCTGGTGGGAGCAGTGGGGCTCACGGGTTGGATTTTAGGACCAGATCCGTTGGTCTTGATCGCGGGCGTAACAGGAGCGGTGCTGCCAGATCTTGATGAGCTGCATTCGCCGTTAGGATGGCGTCTCGCTCAACTCTTGCCCAATCCGGCGTTAGGCATCGGGCGGCAACGGACGCATTCGTTGGTGTGGAGTGTATGTCTTGCGGTCGTCTCATGGATGATCGGATTACGGGAGGAGCTGATTGCGGCGCTGTGGATCGGGTGGGCGAGTCATATGGTGTTGGATTCGCTTACGGGAGGGATTCCGTTGTGGTGGCCCTGGTCTTCGGGATCGGATGATCGTATCCGCGTGGCGTCGTGGCGAAATGCCGGGTTCTGTGATTATGTGACGTGCATGCTCTGTGTGGTCGGGGTGGGTCTGGTGGCCTGGCAGGATCACTGGTTGCAGAGTTGGGCGGTGATGGTGCAGCAGGCGATTGTGGAAGGAAGGCGGTAACGATGACGGAGCCGACAGTGGTGTATCGACCGGCGGGAGTGGTGGCCATTCTGCAACGGGTGATCGATGGGTTGGCGGGGTCGGGCGTGGGAGCCACACCGATCACCATTCAAGGGATCGGCCGGAATCCGAAAACGTGGGATCAGCGATATTACTTTGACCTGGAGGACCCGGACGCGCCCACGGTCCGGATTCGCTGTTGGATGACGGGGACTCAGATTCCAGAGTGGAATCATATGATTGTCGTGAGTGCGTTGATTCGCTTTAAGGTCAAGAAGCCAGGCATCGCGGTGGAGCCGGAATTAGAAGTGTTGGGTCTGCACGAGACGATGGTGGCGATGACCTCACGCGATGAATTACGTCTTCGGTTTGCAGGGGCGTTAAGTCGCGCGAAGGGGGTGGTGTCGGAGATCTTTCTCAAAGAGAAGCCGACGATGGTGCTGATTACGAATCAAGGTGGGGAAGCGGATCGTGATATCCGGAGTCAACTCTCGGGGTATGAAGATCTTGTGACGTTTGAGGTGGTGCCGGTGAAGATGACGGTGCCAGAGTCCGTCGCGCAGGCGGTGCGTCTCGTGCAGAGTCGTGTGGGGATGGTGGATTGTGTGGTGATTGCGCGTGGGGGAGGGGAAGGGATTCAGGCGTTGGAGCAGGAGGCGGTGTTAGTGGCGGTGAGTGAGCGGGTGATTCCGGTGATGACGGCGATCGGGCATGCGAGTCATTCCACGTTGCTCGATGAATTAGCGGATCTGTCGTTTCCGGTGCCCAGTGCGTTGGGCCGATGGGTGCGGGATCAATTGGAGATGAAAGCCCGACGAGTAGCTGAACAGAAACGTCTGAGTCTGATGGATGTGGAGCGTGAGTATCGGACAGTCTTGGGGAAGTTTCAGGTGGTCGAGCAAGAGCGCGTCAAAGAGCGGGGTGAATTCCTTGCGAAATTGGCTCAGCTGGAGAGTGATCGTTTGAAAGACCATCTCGCGCGTGCCGAGGCGGAGGGTCAGGTGGCC
>ERZ1292630.138-Hain-H41-02um-R3-138-length-80315-cov-189_pt1 | contig 80315 bp, 54 predicted proteins | sample MGYA00564408_ERZ1292630 | MGnify/ENA primary metagenome ERZ1292630 (study PRJEB36523, sample SAMEA6512641) | groundwater metagenome | collected 2019-01-08 | study: AquaDiva: Metagenomics assemblies of 32 groundwater samples
TCAATTTCGCATTAATCGTTGATAGCTTGCGTTAGTGTTAACAGGCCCTAGTTAAGCCTCCAACAAGGACCAGACCGTGCGTATGGAAACGGCCATAGACTTCGGTGCATTCATTCACCACACCGAAGTGTTCGAATTCATCGGAGAGATTACGATCTTCCGAGGCCAAGCAGTGAAGGGGAATTTGGTTCCGAGCATCGCTCGAATGAACGCCGCAGCCGACACAACTGAACAAGAGAAGCGGCAACTCGCCCAGCTAGCACTGCTGGGTGCATCACTGATGCCCGATACAAATGCAAGCGACTTGGAGCTGTTAATCTTGGCTCAGCACTTCGGCCTCAAGACGAGATTACTGGATTGGACTAGCAATCCCCTTGCGGCGCTCTGGTTCGCATGCGCTGACACGCACCCCGGCGATGCTTATGTCTATGCGTTAGATGCGGACACTCTCTTGGACGGGGACGTTTACAAGAAAGACCCCTTCAATACCTCCGAGACGCGAGTTTTTCAACCACGCCTGAACAACGTAAGGATCATCGCCCAACATAGTTGGTTCACCCTTCATCAGTATTCGATCGAGTCGAAGGAGTTTATTAAGCTTGAATCCAACCCAGCGACACAAGACCGCCTCACAGAGATTCAAATTCCTGCGGGATCGCGAGCTGGTGTACTCCGTTCCCTCGACCGGCACGGCATTAGTAGCCGAACTCTCCTCCCGGACCTGCCGGGCTTGTGTCAGTATCTCAACTGGAAATATCCAGGAGCCTAACTGATCGCTCGAGCCGACTCGCGACGGGATTCTGCAGTGGCGCGCATCTGAGCACAGACGCTAGACCAGTTTCGCCACCTCTCCCCATATAGTCAGCTCCATCTGCCTCATTGACCTCCTTTTCTCTCCACGCGTATGCTGCTGTAAGTATAGCCAAAGAGGAACCTATGCAATTTGACGCCGCACTTGCCGCACAAGACACGTTCCGACGAGCCGAAACGGAGCTTGGTTCTGACTGGGATACGGCCGTTGAGCTGGAGGCCACATTTTCCTCCAACGCCGGATCGACGGCACGGGAGGCCTATGAAGGCTTGCTCGATCTCAGCGTTCGTTACCCGCAGGCCTACTCGTTCCAAGCCTTCTGTATCTTCATCACCTGGCAGCAGGTGACCGAAGAGACCATCGCCCATCATTTTCAGACAGGCCTTCGGCTCTGCGAATCATTCCTGGCTTCTCCCAATGGCAAGCATCCCACAGACATCGAGCAGATCACCGAACTCTACGGGTCCTATCGAGATGGATTGGGGCTCGATGAAGAGGATGAAACTCTCGTCGAGTTTCGGAAAGACACACCGAAGGGCGGCGACTAACCTCAAACAGTGCTGAGCTGTAGCATTCTGAGTGCTGGGTTAGGAATTGTTAGAAGCAGTGCGCTGTTCGCTGACGGTTGAGGGCTCTGGATCGGATTCATCGTGCCCACAATGCGGACAGGGCATACAGACCGGCCCATCGCAACAATGGTAGATGTATTCGCGGCCGCAACGTCTGCAATTGGTCTGTGCCATGATTGAGTCTGCACAGTAACAGACCCCCTACCTGCTCACAAGAGCCGATTCATGTCTGACGACGACAAACATCGCGCGCGAATTTTTCTCCACCGGGGCCAACTGGCGCAAGCGAAAGCCGCCTACCAACAGGCAGTCTCGGATGATCGCCTAGCCAATGACCCACGCGCCCTCTCTGACTCACTCGGGAATTTGGGTAACATCTGCGCACTTTCTGGTGATCTGGATCAGGCTGAAGCCTGCTATAGAGAAGTCCTCGCGATCCAGCGCACAGAACGGAATCAACAAGCCATCGCCCACACACTGGTAAATCTCGGCAATCTTCATATCGGCGCCGGCCATCCAGAGAAAGCCCGCCCTTACTACCTTGAAGCCCTGGACCTCCTCCGCACATTGAATGACGATCGCGCGCTGGGCATTCTCTACAACAATCTGGCGCTGCAAGAGGCTCGTGAAGGGCAGTGGGAACAGGCGGTGACATCGTTCAAGCAGGCGCTTGACCATCACCGAGTCGTCGGGAATGAAGAAGGACTTGCGGTGACCTATAGCCAACTCGGCAAATGCTTTCTCGACCAAGGTGATCTGACGAGAGCCGAACGCTGTCTCAATAACGCCTCAGAACATTACATCAAGCTCGGCAACGAACCAGCCGAAGCCGCAGTGCTCCGACTCCTTGCCACGCTGTACGACCGCCGTCAGGATCGTATTTCAGCACGACGCTGTCTTGAACGAGTGGTCTCGCTCGACCTGCGATACCAGCTGCCTGAACTGCAAACTGACTCGGTGTCCCTCGCGAAGCTGAATTAATCCTCTTCATCTCTCTTTGGCTCTCCTGTCTATACCTGACAGCTTCCGCCGGCTGTCCAGCATTCTTTCATTTTTAGCGGAAGGGAGTCCGGTGTATTCCTGGACAGAATCCAATCCTCTGCTATCTTTGAAGAGTCACCCTGTTGCGTCAGGTTCACCATGACAGAGCCACAGGATACCGACGTGGAAGTTGCATGCCCTTACTTACTCGAATCCTTATCCTATTCGCCCTTGGGTCGCTCATGACGACGACGGTCGTGCACGCCGCAGATCGTTCACCGACGATCACGGTCGGCACGCAAGAAGTGGGACTCACCGCCGGCTATATGCTCCATCATCGGCTGACACAAGACCACACGACCAAGCAGGAAGGCCCGGCCTTCATGCCCTCCTGGATGATGACCGTCACTGATCCCGTGGGCGACGGATGGTATCGCGGACAGGTCTCGATCGGCGCCGAGATCGTCTATATTCAGTTTCGGGAACCGTTTCTTACGCACGGTGTCGGCTTTAACCCGAAAATCAAATATACGTTCGCTGGACTGGATCGGATCCGACCCTATGCTGAATTCGCCGGCGGTCCCTTTTGGACCGATCTCGCCGGAAAGATCCCGGAAGAATCGAGCCGATTCAACTTCGTCTTAACCGCTGGATTCGGAATCTCCTACTTTCTCACCGACCACGCCGCACTCAACATCGGCTATCGCTTTCATCATATTTCTAACGCAGGCACTCGATATCCAAACATTGGGCTCAACGCCAGCTTACCCTTTGGCGGGTTTTCATTCTTTTTCTAGATCAGGAGACGCACGATGACGGGGCAGATTTTCCCAAGACTATTGATCGGCAGTATGCTCACCATGACGCTCGGCCTCGGAACCGGCTGTTCCCATTGGATCGAGCTGGCAGCTCCCACAGATACCACGCCGCCGGCCAGTGCCACAGTGGCCACCGATGCACGCGTGCCGCTCCTCCTTGAGACGATACGGGTCACCCACAATGGCTCAGCGATCGCTCCGCCTGCCATTCTCGAGCGGCAAGTACTCGGCGCCATCGAAGCCACGCGCCTCTTCTCTCAACATTATCAATCGGGCCACGCACAGCCAGCGGCAAACCAGGCGCGCGTCACCGTGCGGCTATCGATCGATAATCTTGTAGAACCCCATGCCGGTCAAGCTGCCTGGCGAGGCCTCCTCGTCGGCGCGTCGATGTTTACATTGGCCCCCTTCATCCCCCTCAATTACGACTACGGGGCCCAGATGTCGCTTGAAATGGAACGATGGGACGGGCAGACGAAGCACTACAGCGCCACATCCAATGGATCAGCCCACTATTATCTGTTCGGCGCCAACCCGGAAGTCATCGAACAATTGAAAGGGCAAGTCACAGAAGCCTGCCTGTCGTCCCTGCTTGATCAAGTGATTCAAGATTCAACTTTTTTCCTTGCCGGCACTACGCAACCCCAGGACCGTCCAATTCGCACCGTCTCCGTCGCAGTCCATCGCCCATCTAGCCGTGCCGTTCCTGTCTCTCGATCTCTTCCAGACAGCTCTCCCCGGTAGCCCCACACGAAGCCATCTATCACACTTCAGCAAGCAGGATGCTCAAAGTTAAGCCTCTGAGCAATGCGAGAACGCCGCTGGCGGACTTTTTCAGCATCCTGCTAGAGGTCTGGTTCTCTCCTTCCTGACAGTGGTATCATGCGCCCAACACTCGCGAGGAGACCAGCGTGGATCTTGATGCATTCAGACAAATGGTTACCAAAAACCCCAAGGGGTTTCTCGGTCGGTACGGGCTGGGACATAAACTCATCCAGGAAGGTGGCAATCTCGAAGAAGCAGTCGAGCACCTGACCGTCGCGACACAACTGGACCCAACCCACGTCGCGTCGCATCTCCACCTCGGGCGTACCCTCATTTCTTTAGGGCGAAAGAACGAAGCGAGACCCGTCTTGCAAGCCGGTATCGACGCCTCACGCTCCGGTCGTTCAAACGGAGGTGGAGACCTCGTCCCTGAGATGGAAGCATTGCTTCAGACATTGGGATAACCAATCGGATAATGATAGAGCGAGGAGCGCCGTATGAAGATTGAAGAAGCGAGACAGCGAATTGATTCGGCGATGACGCAGTACGGGGCACACGCGGGGGCGGCGATCGATCTTGTGATCAGCGAAGTGAAATCCGATCTCGGCATTTCCACGGCCAATGAATTGATCGAAGAGTTCGACCTCGAATTACAATACAACATCGCCCCGATAGAACCCGGGTTCTCCAGCAGCTAAGCCATGTGCTTACGGCCTCACGCATCTCAATTCAGGGTGCTCCCAAACCGGCCTTGTCGTTCGTGAAGCGTGAAACGTATGAATCCGGAAATGAACGACGCTTCACGCGATACGCTTCACGGATTTCGGGAACGATCTTGAGGAGATTTTTCAGCGCCCTGCTATGCCGATAATTTGGTGTGCCATCTCCGGACATGGCTTCGGTCACGCGGCGCAAGTGGTCCCCGTACTCAACGCGCTAGGAGACCTCGTCCCCGGACTGACGGCTATTCTTCGTACAACCGTCCCGGCCTCGTTTTTCGAAAACCGCCTGACCATCCCCTGGCAACATAGCCTCGCGCAACAAGACATCGGTTGTATCCAAGACGGACCTCTTACGATCGACGTCGACGCAACCTGGGTGGCACACCAACATTTCCACGAGACCTGGAACGCTCGGCTGGCCAACGAAGTCGGCGCCATGCAGGCGGCATCTCCCGCGTTGGTCATCGCCGACACACCCTACCTCGCCATCGAAGCCGGTTCTTGCGCGCAGATACCGACCATCGCCTTGGTGAGCTTGACCTGGGATATCGTGCTCAAGGAATATTGCCACGCCACAGACCATTCCCATCAGCAGTTGATTCAGCGCATACGGAAATCCTATGCGAATGCCGACATGGCCCTTCGCATCACCCCTGCTCCAACAATCGATGCCTTTTCAAACGTCATCGATATCGGCCCGATAGCCAACCCCAGCCCCCCTGAACGACACCGCCTTGCCTCAGCCATCAACCTGGTTCCTAATGAGAAAACCGTCCTGGTTGGATTCGGTGGTATTGCCCTGACATCCCTCCCACTTGAACAGATGGAACAGCTCCTTCACTATCGCTTCCTCATTGATAGCCCAATCCCACCGGGCTATTCACGGATTCATTCTATCAAGACGCTCCCATTCTCATTTAAAACCCTGCTGGCTTCCGTCGATCTCATCATGACCAAACCTGGCTACGGCACCATTGTTGAAGCGGTCGCACTGCAGCAGCCGGTTCTGTACGTCCGCCGATACAGTTTTGTCGATGAACAACCGTTGGTGGACTACCTGCATCGCTACGGACGCGGCATGGAATTGTCGCTTGACGACTTCGTGAAAGGGCGGTGGGAGGCCGCGCTCAGAACGGTTCTTGATCTCCCCTCGCCCACAACGCCTCCGCCCTCAGCTACAGGGGCAGCCGACGCAGCCACAATTTTGGCGAAGTCATTGTAGAACGTCTCCCCTGCCACTCACGCGCCCACGGCTATCCTCCTGCATATTGACCTGTCTTGACAGTCCTTCGACCCAAGGCTATTGTGAGGCCCTCGTTCCCCCTACTCATGGATACGACTATGCGCCTCCGTATCGCCGACGATGTAGTGTGTCGTGACTTGGCAGGAGAATCCGTGCTGTTGAATCTCAGCACAGGAACCTATTTTGGGCTCGATGCAGTGGGCACTCGCCTGTGGCACCTTGTTGCTGAACATGGCTCAACGGCATTGGCCCTCGAAACTCTCCTCGCCGAATACGAGGTAGACAAGCCTCAGCTCCAGCAAGACGTGGAGGCCCTACTCAATCAGCTCCTAGCCAAGGGGTTACTGACGACTGATGCTGAGCACACTCCGACGTCTCGCTAATCTCACCCTCGTCGAACGCGCACTGCTCCTACAACTTACCGCACTGTCACTCGGGCTCAGAGTCGCGCTCACCACGATCACTCTCCCGCGTCTGACGTCCCTTCTGTCGCATATCGCCGTATCTCCTCTGCTCAGTCAGGTTCCCTTTCTCCATACTTGCTGCACAGTGGATCGACTATTCACACTGGTCGACCTGGCGACGGCCGTGAGTCACAGAGATGGCCGCTGCCTCCCACGCTCACTGCTCCTCTTCTGGCTCTTCCGCGCACGGCACGAGCCTGTCGAACTCTGCCTCGGCGTCATCAAAAACAGAACCACGCTGGAAGGACATGCATGGGTCGAACGAGATGGCATCGTTCTCGGCGATACCCTCTCCTTCACAAGCCGCTATGCGCTCTTCCTCCGATTATCATCATGAGTGGGCTGGCTGGGATCTATCACCTCGACGGGAAACCAGCTGACCCCGCGCTGCTTCAGCGCATGATCCATCGGATTGCCCACCGTGGACCTGACGCTTCGGACTACTGGATTAAAGGATCCGTAGGCATCGGCCACGTCATGCTCCACACGACTTCGGAGTCGCTTGATGAGCGACAACCCTGGACGGACGAAACAGGAACTCTTTGCCTCGCGTATGACGGGCGGATCGACAATCGGAAAGACCTCGCCCTCTCTCTGAATGCCGCAGGCTTCCACCTCCGCAACGATACAGATGCCGAGTTGATGCTCCGCGCGTATCAGCATTGGGGAGAGTCTTGCCCTGAACACCTCATCGGCGACTTTGCGTTGGTGATCTGGGACGGCCGTCGTCAGCAGCTTTTCTGCGCTCGCGACATTCTCGGCCTGAAACCTTTGTATTATTGTTATCAGGGGACAACCTTTTGCTGGGCCTCAGAACTTCCTCCACTGTTCGAACACCATACGACCCCACGCAGTCCCAATGAAGCGATGATCGCCGAATTCCTGAGCGGAACCGTCGTCACTAATACTGAGACCCTCTACGAGGGAATCTCCAGACTTGAACCGGCTCACAGTCTCGTCGTTCGCCCAGGTCGGTGCGAGACACGCCGCTATTGGACGATTGATCCGCACAGCCAAATTGAATATGCGAACGATGACGACTATGCCCAGCATTTTTACGAGCTCTTCAGCAAAGCCGTGCAATGCCGGTTGCGTAGCCACAGGCCCATCGGCCTAGAGTTGAGCGGCGGCCTCGACTCTTCATCCGTCGTGAGTCTCCTGCAAGCTTTCTCTCGAACGAATCCGCAAGATCGAAATCGTTTCCAGACCTTCTCCCTCATTTTTCCGGGCCTCCCTTGTGACGAACGCGCATTCATCGACGACGTGACTGCACAAGGTTCCTTCCCCTCACATCACATCCCCCCACAGCCACCGGTACTGACTAGCTTTCTTGACGATGTCCTCCGCTATCAGGACCTACCCGACCACCCCAATGGCGCCATGAACAACTCGCTTCGGGCATTGGCTCAGCAGCAGGGTTGCCGTGTTCTCCTGACAGGATCTGGTGGAGACGAATGGCTCTCCGGCAGCTTTTTTCACTACGCTGACTTGCTCCGCAGGCTAAAGCTAGGAACACTGCTTCGACGGCTCCACGCCGATCGACCGTTGTACTGTGAGAGTCCCTCGCCTGATCTCTTCTCTCTGCCGCTCGTGCAATTCGGCCTCCTCCCGCTCCTTCCACAATCATGTCGGAATCTAGGGAAAAAGCTCTTCAAACGCACAACCATCCCCGACTGGATATCCCCAGAACTGTGGCGCCGGACGCACATGCAGGAACGTATTCGCCAGGCCTCCTTTTCACCTCCCTGCTCCAGCTATGCCCAGCAAGACCTATTCAGCTCTACCGTACATGGCCTGGGCATTCACGGGACCGAACTGGACGAACGCGCGGCATCGTTCTTTGGATTAGAGAGCCGCCACCCTCTGAACGACCAACGCATCATCGAATTTGCCCTCGCCTTGCCGGAAGAACAACGGTGGCAGCACAAGCCAAAGTCCATTCTGCGCAAGGCCATGGGAGGGCAGCTACCGACATCGGTGCGTGAGCGAGTGCTCAAAGCGGACTTCTCCTGCATCTTCGCCCAAGCACTCCTCACCGAATCGAACGCGGCCATCTTCCAGTCACTGTCCGTTGCCTCTATGGGATGGGTTGATGGCGGCCAAATCTGGACTGCCTATCAGACGATGGCTCGCTGCTACAACCGTGGGGACGAGACTTATCGGTTCCATGTTGCTCCTCTCTGGATGATTTTTGGAGTCGAGCTATGGTACCGCACGCTCTTCCTGAAACATCGCCTGCCGCCCGATCTGCCAACCCGCCAGGAGGTCGCGCCCTCATATTCTGCCTAGCCGCCGCGCAAGGAGTTCGGTACAATAGCTGCCACAGAGAAAGGGTCCCCATGACACAAGAGACTGAAACCGATCCGGAGAAGACTCAGCCAAAGAAACCCTACACTACACCGACCCTTGTTGAGTATGGCGACATTGCCAAATTGACTCAGGGTAGCCCCTCGGGGATGTTTCCGGACGGTATGTCAGGGATGTTTATGATGACGGCCTGTCTCTAGCACAGGCAGGCTACGATACCTACCTGGCCAGTACGCTACTTTGAACCTTTGCCCGCGGGGTCCCTGCTGTGTCGCTGATTGTTGATGAACATCGCCACTATCTTGAGGATCAGGTCCGTCTCACCGCGTTCCGTCGCGCAATTCAGGAATCGGTCATGCCGGGCGCAGTCGTGGTTGACCTTGGCAGTGGAACCGGTGTCTTAGGACTTTTGGCCTGCCAAGCAGGAGCGAAACGCGTCTATTCGATCGAAGAAACCAGCCTGATCGAACTGGCCCGCGATATCTGTCAGGCCAATGGATTCACAGACCGCATTCGTTTCATTAAGGGGCTTTCAACCCGGGTTGCCTTGCCGGAGCCGGCCGACGTCATTCTCGCCGACCAGATCGGACACTTCGGATTTGAGGCCGGCCTCTTCGACTATTTCAGCGATGCCCGCCGCCGATTTCTCAAACCCAACGGCGTAACCATTCCGCAACGCATCACTTTCTGCATCGCTCCTGTCGAACACGGTCCGCTGTGGCAACAGGTTGAATTCTGGAATGGGTCCCCTGCGGGGCTTGACGTTCGCCCAGCTCGAGCGCTGGCATCGAATACGGGCTATCCCGTCAAGCTGCTCCCTGAGCAGTTGCTGGGCCCATCGATGGAGCCACTCTCCGTGGACCCGAGCACCTCGGGCTCCCAGCCGCTTCATTTTGGATGCACGTTGCCCATTACCCGAACTGGCACACTGCATGGTCTAGGCGGTTGGTTCATCGCTCAACTCTCTCCGACCGTCACGATGACGAATTCTCCGTTGAGCGAACAGCGTGTCGATCGACGCAACGTCTTCTTTCCTCTCGACCGACCTGTTTCTGTCCAAGCGGGCGACGCGGTTATCGTCACGATGCAGATCCTCCCTGTTCAAATCGCCGTCACGTGGAAGGTAGAAATTCGAAAGAACGATCGCCCTGACACAGAACGCCTTCGCTTTACCCATTCCACGTTGAAGGGTATGCTCATTGCCAGGGAAGATTTGCAGCGCACGCACCCAGCATTCGTGCCGACCCTCTCTCCTTGGGGCACGGCCCGTCAGACGGTACTGACGCTCTGCGACGGAACACGACCGCTGGCACAGATCGAGTGTGAACTGCTACATCGTCACCCTGACCTCTTTCCTTCTCTCTCCAACGCGGCCACGTTTGTCGCCGAAGTCGTCACCAGATATTCTGTATGACCATCGTGGCACATCGGCAGGACACAGCGGTGCGGTACCGCATCTACGGCCATATTCTGAGTTGTAACGCGCGGCTGCACGAATTGGAACTGACTCTGCCTCCGGACTCGACAGAGCATACGGACCTACGAATTCAATTTTTGTCGTCTAGTGAGTCCGTCCTCTTGCCCTCATCCTGGTACCTGACCATCTCCCTTGCCGATGGCACACCCTGGTTGCGTTACGCCGAAATCGCTTCAGGCTACCTCCTGCACTTTCCCCATCTGGCCGACTTTGTCTATGACACGTCGAGCGATTCGATTCGCTGTATTCCACAGGCGAAGACGCCTGCACACACCCTGCATCACCTGCTCTTGGATCAGGTCCTTCCCCTTGTACTCAACTACAAAGGGGATGAGGTCTTGCACGGGGCCGCGGTCGTCACACCCTATGGCGCCTGTGCATTCGTCGGTCCAACCGGCGCAGGAAAATCTACCTTGGCGGCAAGCTTTCTGTCTGCTGGGTACTCCGTGTTAACCGATGATTGTGTCGTCCTGCATCTCCACGATGGACACATCGTCGCCATCCCCGCCTATCCTGGCGTCAGGCTCTGGGACGATGCGATTTCCGCGCTGTTTGGCACGATTGGATCTTGTGCGCCAGTGGCGCATTACACTCCTAAACAGCGATTCACTGACACGCGTTCTGCGGCATCATTTTGCTCTTCTGCAGTGCCGTTGGTTGCTATCTACGTGCTGGATTCACACGACACGGAGCAGGGGACATCAGTCTCTACTCCTGAGGTATCCCAGCTCGCAGAGCGCGAAGCGCTCATGACACTCCTCTCACTCGCGTTCAAACTGGATATTCGAGATCGCCGCATGTTGACGCGAGAGTTCGACTTTCTCCATCGTCTCGTGACTCACATCCCAGTTCGTCGGTTGACCGTCCCTGATTCTTTCACGGCACTTCCTGCTGTGCAGGCAGCCATCCTCCACGATCTGGCACTCTCATGCTGACGATCCCATCGGTGCATCCCTATCTGATGACGTTGCTATTGGAAGACCCCTTTGAGCGTGAACAACTCACCGCCCTGACTCACGATTCCTGGACGACAATCATCGAGGAAGCCATTGCTCAACGGTTAGCGGCGCTGCTCTTTCGCCGGCTCGATCATTCCAACGACCAACACCTCGTCCCTAGTCATTTACTACAGCTCCTCACGCAACAGATGGTACAGCAGACGGCATGGAATTTACTCCTCACGAACGAGCTCGAACATATCCTGACTGCATGCCAAACGCGTGGCATCACGAGCATTCCCATTCGTGGCCCGGTGTTCGCTGCACAACTCTACGGCGATTGTTCAATGCGCCAGATGGACGATCTTGACATACTCGTTCATCGCGAAGACCTGTCGGCCATCAGGGACATGTTCGACCAGTTCGGTTATCTACGGCATGAACAGCAGCCAGGTTTTCTGGAAGCCTTTTCCTATTCACTCGAATTCATTCACCCTCAGCATGGTCTCATCGTCGAACCCCATTGGACGCTAGCCTATCCACCATTTGTTGCTGCCACTGACATGGCGCCGGTATGGGCGCGAGCCGTCAAACAACAATGGCTTAATAGAGAGACTTGGGCACTCGGGCAAGAGGATCTTCTCCTTCATCTCTGCCTTCACCTTCTTCATAAGGGCGAACATGCGCCGCTGTTATGGTATTACGAGTTGGATAGGTTGATCCGTCAACAGCACTCGCGCCTAGACTGGAACATCTTCGTGCATCACGCTCAGGAGATAGGCCAGGCCAACCTCGTCGCCGATGTGCTGGCGACCGTGAGGCATCACTTCCATTCCACCATCCCCGACTCAATCATTCGCCGCCTTCTCTCTCCTTCACGACCCTCTCACTCGATTCACCTTCGCCCGATCCGAGATCATATGCTGGCTCAGCCATCACTATACGGACGAGAGGAATTTGCACTCCTTTGTTCGTTACAAGGCCTTCGACAAAAAATCCACTACACCTATGCGCTCCTTTTTCCATCCGTTCAATTCATGACCCAGCGTTACGGATTATCAAGCCCCATGGGTCTTATCCGCTCGTATATCGCTCGGGCCTGGCACCTCTCTTGGCAAGGATGTAAACTGGTATCTGCCTGGTTGCTGGCCACTCTCGCCACACGACAGAGCTGAGAAAGATCGCTATCGGTTTTGGCCTGAATGTCCCGCATTTTTCATAGATCCTTTTGCCCGTTCCTTCCGTAGAGTGTTATAGTCGTGGCGGGCATGAGACGATTACGATTTTCTTTCCATAACTCGCTCTCGTAATGGACACACCCTCACCACACGCCACCTCGATCATCGACCCAACGTTACTGGCCCGTGTCGTCAAAGGCGATCAGCAAGCATTCAGTCAGCTCTACGACTACTCGAGCACGCTCTTGTTCACATTGGCGGTCAGGATGTTGGGGAATCGGGAGGAAGCGGCGGAGCTGTTGCAGGATGTCTATTTAGAAGTCTGGCGGAAAGTTTCCCGCTATGACGTCGGGCGAGGAACCCCGATCGCCTGGCTGATTACCCTCACCAAAAGCCGCGCCATCGACCGGCTAAGAGCCAGAGCCTCACGAGGCTATCGGGCTACCAATTCACTGGAAGGTGGAATGGCGACACAGGTGGCCGACCCTGCTCCAAGTCCGCTTGAGACGCAGGCCGATCAAGAACTACGCACTGCGATTGGAGCCGCTGTGGCAGGACTACCTCAGTCGCAGCAGCAAGCGATTGAACTCGCCTACTACGAAGGGCTCTCCCATACCGAGATCGCCACGAGGCTGAACCAGCCGCTAGGGACTGTCAAGACACGGATCAAACTGGGGATGTCCAAACTCCGAGAGAGCCTCCAACAGTGGGGGCACCAGGGTGAGCTGCAATGACGCATGAAGAACTTGAAGAATCGGTTCCTTTGTATGCTGCAGGGGCACTAGACCGGAGCGAACGACAGGCGTTGGAAGCCCACCTGCTCTCCGGCTGCGTCTCTTGCCACGCTGCGTTAAAAGAATTTCAATCTGTCGCCGCGCTCCTCCCACTGGCTCTCAGCCCAATCACGCCCCCACCCTCCCTTAAAGCCACCATCATGGCTGAACGAAACCCCGCATCCATCCCAGCTGAAGCGGCCACACATGAACCGGCCAAGCAGAGTTTAGAGCCGGGCGAATGGATGAACCATCTTTTTCCACCCGTCGCCCCTGCCCAATCATCGTCACTCCCCTGGGCCCTGGGCTTCGCCACATTCCTCGTCGTGGCGGTTGGTGGATATGTCGCCTGGAGCGTATCGACAGAACGTTCCGTCACAACATCGAATATTCAGCAGCTCGAAGCATCGCTCAAGGAGACATCGACGAAGTTTGCAAATTTGCAACGTGAGGCCGGCGACCAAGCCAAGGCCCTTGCTGAATTACGTAACGAATTGCAGCAACGAACGGATGAAACCGCTGAAACCAAAGAACAGCTGACCCAACGCGAGGCTGAACTGGAAGAGATACGTGTTCAATTAAGCCAGCGTGGAAACACTCGCACCGTCGAGACGCCTCAGGACGAATTGGCCACACTCCTTCGAATTCCCAACGCAAAGACGGTCTCCCTCGCCGGATCGGACATGGCAAAACAGGCCGCGGGGTTCCTGCTGTACGATTCGCGCACCCAAAAGGTCTGGCTTTACTCCGTCAACCTACCCGAATCTCCCGCCGGCACGACGTATCAGCTATGGGCCATTCACGACAAACCCGTGAGCATCGGGACCTTTAATATGGATACCGGGAAAGCCGCTCACCTACTCGTCAAGAAGGCGCCAAGCTTCGTGGATGCAAAGACCTTTGCCGTCAGCCTTGAGCCATCAGGCGGCCGCCCGCAGCCGACCGGACAGATCTATCTCCTGAGCCAGTCGTAATCCACGCAACAATCACTGCACAACCTCCCTCCGCTCACCCGATACAACATTTCTCTCACAAAGGTAGAAATAACCTCTCCACTCGCGTCACTCACACCTCATCTAGGCACAAGACATTTTTGTGATAACCGCCATGACAATGCGAGTGAGCTACACGCCTTTTGGCATGATGCCGGATCCTTGCCCATAAGAAAGCCTCAAAAATTTAACGGAAAATTTACAGCATATTTCTATTTCACTGAGGTATAACGCACGTGAAAGTTTTTTTGTTGCACGACGGGAGTGTCATAGCGGCCTCCCTGCACAGTGAGAAGGCTCGGGAGGCCCGTGATGCAGGCACGTTCAAAGTGGACTACACCCGTATACTGCGCGCTGATCGTTCTCGCCTCCTTCGCTGTCTATGTCTATCCGGAAGACGCGCTCGCCGTTCGCCCCTTCGTCACGGATGATGCCCGGATTGTTTATAAGGGACAAGTGACGACTGAAACGTACGGCGGCATCACGATGGTAAAGGGAGACAAGCCAGCTATCGAGGCGCGCACATTGGAAGGCCTAGGTATCACCGACCGCTTCGAACTGACCGCAGGCGGACTCGGTTTCACCTATCAGGACAATCAAGCCCGTCCGCTCGACATGCTGATTCAGCCGAAGTATGTCTTGCACAGTTCCCTCGGCGCGATTCCTTCTCTCTCCGTTGCAGCTGCCTCTTTATTTCCCCTCAGCGGTAATCGCCAGCATTGGGATGGCTACGCCATGGCTCACGTCAGCTGGTTTCTCTTTACACCGGATGCCGACAATGACCCCTATGACAATAATCTGGCCCTTCATCTCAACCTCGGCATGAAATCACGGTATGATGCAGGCCCGGCGACATACCGAAGCAAACTTTATTGGGCTGCTGGTTTTGAGGTGATCACGCCTGTGACACGGGAGATACGGTTCTTGGGTGAAATATTCAACGGTGATCCGTTTTCTTTCGAAGAAAAGTTTCCCGCCTTTCAAACCGGCTTTCGCTGGTACAAGAGTCCCATGGTCCAGATAGACCTAGTCTTTCGGGGCTTACGGAACGGTTCGCTGGAAACGCAGGCCCCGACAGGTGTGGAGTTTTCTCCCGGCTGGAACTATACGATTCAGGCAGGCCTACGCATGTTATTCGATGTCTTCAGATAATCATCCTGAGTTTCGAAGCGACATGAATTCACATGGACGACGTCAGCGAGCACGACCAGCACATCTCTTTCTGTCATAGCGCGCCTCTTCTTTCTCGCCGAACCACCTGCTAGGATGCCCGCGCTGAGTTGAGGAGATAATGGTGTTGGAAGACGAGCGCGCACAGGATCATATCTTTATGCGAGCGGCCCTGGAAGAAGCAGCCAAGGCCCCAGCTGTCGGCGAAGTGCCGATTGCCGCCGTGATCGTTCACGACAACCAGATTCTTGCCCAAGCACATAATTATCGAGAACTCTGGCAGGATCCCACAGCCCATGCGGAGGTCATTGCGATCCGTGCCGCAGCAACCGCATTGGGCACATGGCGCTTGACCGACACAACCCTCTACGTGACCGTCGAGCCCTGTTCGATGTGTATCGGCGCGATTATCTTAGCGAGGGTGCCCCGAGTCGTCTTTGGGGCATGGGATCAGAAAGCCGGCGCCTGCGGATCGTTGTTCGACCTGCCATCAGAGCCGAAGTTGAACCACCGGGTCGCCGTGACAGGCGGGATACTCGAACAGGAGAGCCAGGCCCTCATTCAGAAGTTCTTCAAGGGGCTCCGCGAAACACCACCAGCGGCAAATCCACTTTCCACTCAATAGAGGAAGGCGTGGCCTTACGAGAGGTTTCGGACAATCTATTTCAGCATGCGAGAGCACAGCGCAGGATGCTCAAAAAGGCCGTCAGCAAGGCCGCAGCGAGCGAAGAGGCGAGGAGGTACGTACAACACTTCGTGTGGGCCGTTCGCCCGTACAATGGATCTTGGCGAATGGAAGAACCCATCAAGGAATCCGACATCCGAGAGCCTTTGAGCGATGCGAGAACGATGCTGGCGGGCTTTTTCAGCATCCTGCTAGACCGCACTGCACGACCCAGTCTCTCCCCTGAGCCGCCACAGCCGCTTCCCATCCCTCGCCACAAGCAAGCAGACGAACCCTCCAATTACTGTGGAGTGGAGAGCCCTCTGAGACCAGAACCTCGGCATCGGCTCTCTCCGCTCCTAAGAGAATCTCGCACTGCTGCAACGCCTGAAGTCCGATACCTTGCGCCTTCAGCACCGCTTCTTTCGCGACCCAGTAGCGGAAAAATCTCGGCGCACGCTGCTCCTCGGTCAACTGCATGATCAGGGCATGTTCGGAGAGAGCAAAGTAGCGCTCAGAAAGTTTTACGATCTCCATATCCGAGCGAATCCGTTCGAGATCAACCCCAACCTCTTGCCCCTCTGAGACGGCAATGAGTGCTCGGCCATGCGCATGGGACATATTGAACCTGATCAGGGACTGACCTTGCGATTTCCTCGGCACGAAAGGTTTTCCTACTTTATCGCGACACAGTTCAACAACACCAGGACCGACTCCGAGATACCGGCTCAACACAGCCCTGAGCCCTCCATGCGCAAGCACATAACGCCTCCGGTCCTCCTCGTGAATCAGGCGCCTGGCCCTATGCTGTTCTTCTGTGTCTAGCCACTGCGCGCATCGCCCCAAGCATTGTGATGACCCATCGAGCTCAATTCCCCAGAGATGAACGACGTTCCGTTCAAGACGGGAATGACCCGGCCACTCTGTACCCGTCATATGCTCAATCGACTGAAATGAAATCACCACAATACCTTCCAGACCGCAGACATTTGATATCATGATGTGATCGTTACGATCGACGCCCCTCTACTCCGGTCTTCACATGCTCCACAACCCTGCCGTCTTCTAATTTAATGACCTGATTGCCGAGGTGGAAGTACCGGTCGTCGTGAGTAATGACAATCACCAATTTCCCCCGCTCACGCAGGTCCGGAAGCAACGTCTTGTAAAATATTTCCTTATACTGCGGATCTTGGTCCGCTGCCCATTCATCGAATACATAGATCGGGCGATCCTCCAAATACGCCGTGACAAGCGCCAAGCGTTTTCGCTGCCCCTGCGACAGGTCGAGGGTGGAAAACGCACGTTCACGCACCGTGACTTTCTGATCCATGTGGAGCAATCGCAAGTATTCGGACGCAAGGCGTTCCGTGTGAGCATCCGACTGGCCCAGAAGTTTATTGAAGAGGTGAAAGTCCGAAAATACCACCGAGAAATGTTCACGATACCACTCACGATTGGCATCGGCAATCATCGTACCGGCCAGCGTCACATGCCCCTGCGAGGGCTGATAGAGTCCCGAAAGGACTTTCACGAATGTTGTCTTCCCACTCCCATTCCCTCCAATAACGAATACCAGTTCGCCAGGATGCAGATCGAGGCTGATTGGACCAAGAGAAAAGGGCATCTCAACCCCCTTCTCCTCGCCATATGAAAAGACGACATCGGTCCACTGCACAATAGGCAGGCTCCCGGCCTCAACGCGTGCCACCTCTATTGTCTGGGTGTCCGTGGGGCCGATGTCCAGAGAGACGCCTAATCGTTCGATATTCTCCAATGCCACTTGACCTCGCTCAATCGTCGGCATCGAACCGATCACGCTCCAGATAGGACCCATCATGTAGAGAACAGCCACGATATATCCGGTAAGCGCCTCAGGGGACACCGCCACAACAGATGGAAACAGAAAGACGATGAATCCGATGAGCGAGTAAAATGACAGCTGGGTCCAGACTTCCGACAACGCTTGTCTCCGCGTCGCTTCTATATTCGCGTTCCGATACAACTCCGCCGCCCCTCGCACCTCCTGATTCACAAATTCCTGCCGACGCGCCTGATGCATCAACAGCTCTTTCAACCCATCTGTGAGAGAACGAAAATGTTGAAACAACTCGGACCGCGCCTCCCGGGATTCTGAAATCACGCTACGGGCGCTGGTGTGCAGCCACCGATACCCCAGGGCGCCGATGACGGTGACTCCAACCACCCCCAGAAATACCCCCCACGACAGCCAGGCAAGATACACTCCGCAACCCAGCACCATGGCCACATTCATGATCAATTGAGGGAAACATTGGATGGCCCAGGTCACCCAACTCACGTCGTCCGTCAGGACGACGAGCGTATTCGCAGCCCCTCGCTGCTCGGATCGACGCAACGGAGCCCGTACGATCTTCGCACAGAGCGACAGCGAGAGATCCAAAATCGTGTCTTGTGAGAATCGGACCAGCAGGAGCTGAGACCCCAGGTTTGACAGAATCTTCCCGGCAACAAGGACAACGAACCCCAGCATCACCTGAGAGGAATGGTCGGAGGGATGATGAAGCACATAATTGATGAGCGCCAAAACCCCGGCGCTCAAGACACCTGACAACACACCGACACAGACCATGAGCCAGGCCATCGATCGCGAACGCTGTACAATAAAGTAAAGAAATCGTCCAAATGGCATCGCCAATCGGCCTCATGTTCACGGAAGAGGGGAATGGGAATTATGCACTCATATCACGAGGGAGGCGGTCACCGGCGCTCTCGTTTTGACTTTCTCCGCTAAGGAAGGCTTGAAGATGCCTGGACACTTCGCCGACATGGGGTGACGTAAGCAGGAGCCCTGAGTCTCTGGCCGCCACCTGCACAGTCTGACTCCCCTTGCCGCCAAGCTCTTCCCATGCATGTCTGGTATCAGTCACCGTCTCAGCTATGTTCCGTTTCGACGCCACGATATTCAAAATGCGACCAGAATATTTGCGCATGGCGTAGCGAGCCACCGCCTGGCGCGTCGATTGCGTCACACGTTCGACTTGGAACTCAACGTAGAGGTCATCCTCGCCAGTTTTACTTCGTAAAAATGACAGCAGCCTCTCGCTTTTGCGCTGGATGAACGGCAACCAATCTTTAACCGACATACGGAGAAGCACATGAATGTTTCCTATAGTTCTCCATGCAATAAAGAGAACGAGCCAAAACTTCATCGACCACTGATACCGATGTGGCCGGTACGAGGACGGATGCCAGGTGTCCATCATCACCAAGGTGGCAGTTTCCCCCTGCTCGCGTAACTGTTGAGCCATTTCATACGCAATCAGCCCACCGGTACAGATACCAAGGACCGTATAGGGCCCGTGCGGGCGAACGGTGCGGATCTCACCGATATAATGCCTTGCCATCTCCGGCACTGAGGTAAACGGCGTCTCTTTTCCGTCCAATCCCCTGGCCTGCAATCCATAAAACGGCCGATCCACTCCCAACAGCTTCGCCAACTGAGCGAAGACTAACACGTTGCCGCCCACTCCCGGCACCATGAATATCGGTATCGCAGTCCCGCTCGGCTGAATTGCGACCAACGATTGCCATGGCGGCACCCACTGCTCGCGCGAAAGGACCAACGCGAGCTCTGCAATGGTTGGCGCTTGGAACAGCGTTGCGAGCGGAAGGCGCCTTCCATACACCTGTTCGAGAAGAAAGAAGAGTTGGGCCGCCTTGAGAGAATGGCCCCCCAGATCGAAAAAGTTGTCATGGATCCCGATCTTTGGAACTTCTAGTACCTGTTGCCACAAGAGCGTCAGTTGAACTTCCACCTGATCCCGAGGCCCAACTTGAGGCTGCCCATCTACGAGAACGGGGGCCGGAGGAGGCAAGGCTTGCAGGTTGACCTTGTTATTGGCCGTTAAGGGCATCGACTCCAGAAACACAAAGAAGGAAGGGGTCATATAGTCAGGAAGTTCAGCCCGCACACAGGCACGCAGTTCTGTCAGGCTTGGCCTCGCCCCCTCCTTACACACCAGATACGCCGCCAGTTGTTTGAAGCCTTGCTGATCCTCCCGCGTGGTCACCACAACCTGACGGGTTGCGGGATGGCGACTCAGCACCGCTTCAATCTCTCCCAGTTCGACTCTGAACCCCCGGATCTTGACCTGATGATCCACTCGACCGAGATGCATGATACGTCCATCAGAACGATAGCGAGCCACATCTCCCGTTCGATACAATCTCGCGCCAGGCTCTGTCGAGAATGGATGGGAAACGAACCGTTCCTTCGTTAATTCAGCACGCCCACGATATCCTCGTGCTACACCATGACCCCCAATATAGAGTTCCCCTGAAACTCCAACGGGTACCGGCTGCAGGAACTGATCCAGGATATAGATGTCAGTATTGGCGATCGGACGCCCAATAGATATCTCCTGATCCGCTCGTTGGATCTTCTCGATCGTGGACCAAATCGTCGTTTCAGTCGGACCATACATATTCCACAAGGAGGCGCTGCGATCCAGCAGTGCCCCCACAAGATCCTGTGGAAGAGCTTCCCCTCCGCAGAGTATCGTCAGCCTGTCGCTGCCCAGCCATCCAGCCTCAATGAGCATTCGCCAGGTCGCAGGGGTCGCTTGCATGATCGTTGGCTGCACAGCTTCACAGACCGCCCGTAATTGCCGTCCATCCATCGCCACAGCTCGACTGACGATTTCGACACGGGCCCCCACCAGCAGCGGCACATACAACTCCAGCCCGGCAATATCGAACGACAGCGTCGTCACAGACACCATCACATCTCGCGCTGAACATCCCGGCTTCTGCCGCATCGAGCACAAGAAATTCACCAGCGCCCGGTGGGGAATTTCCACCCCCTTGGGCTGCCCGGTCGATCCCGATGTGTAAAGGATGTACGCCAAGTCTTGAGAGGTCGCGGTCGGCGGAAGGTTATGATTCGCCTCTTGTGCAATCCGCTCCTGCTCCCGATCAAGACACAGCATGCGGCAGGATCGAGAATCAAACCGATCGGAAAGACCTTCGGACGTGAGCACGATCGCGGCGGCGGCATCCTCCGCCATAAATCGAAGGCGATCTCGAGGATATTCAGGATCGAGAGGAACATACGTCCCACCGGCTTTCTGTACGGCCAGCAACGCGATAACCATCTCCATTGACCGTTCGAGACAAATGCCCACCACCACGCCAGGCCGGACGTCCAGCGTCCGGAGATAGCGGGCCAATCGGTTCGCTCGGGCATTGAGCTCGCCATATCGTACGGTCGCCTGCCCTATCGACAATGCGAGGGCATCAGGCGTCCTTTCGACTTGCGCTTCAAACATCTGAGAAAAACTTTCGGACTGAGGATAGTCGGTGTGCGTTCGATTCCAGTCCTGCAAGATCTGGGCACGCTCGGGAACTGTGAGGATAGAGAGATCAGAAAGTTTGGCGGAGGGATTGGCCAATGCGCTCTGGAGCAAGACTTTGTACTGTCCCAACATCCGTTCAGCAGTCTGGCGCTCGAAGAGATCGGTATTGAATGTCAAATAGGCTTTACGGGATATTTCAGTTTCAATCGTCAGACTTAAATCAAATTGTGCGGATCTCGAATCCACCTCGAACGGCACCCAACTCAAACCATGAACGTTGATCTCCCCGATCGGCGCATTCGGTAGATTGAAGAGGACCTGCACCAGTGGGGCAGAACTATGGTCACGAGTCGAATGCATCGTCTCCACCAGCTTATCGAACGGGAAATCCTGATTGGCATAGGCCCCTAACGCCATGTCACGGACCCGCGACAGCGTCTCGATGAACGTCGGATCGCCGGAAAGATCGATACGTAATACCAATGTGTTGACGAACGAACCGATAATCGATTCGACCGCCGATTGAGTCCGGTTGGCAATAGGCGACCCCACGGCGATATCGCTTTGGCCTGAATATCGGCTCAACAGAATCTGAAAACAGGCCAACAGAGTCATGAACACTGTCGCGTTGTGCTCTGCGCTGAACTGCTTCAGTCGCTCGATCAACGAGGCGGGCAACTCCAGCAGACAGTGTGCGCCGTTAAATGTTTGCACCGTCGGCCGTGAATAGTCAGTCGGCAATGAGACCTTGGACAGTCCTGCCAGCTTCTTCTGCCAATAATCCGACTGTATGCTGAGCCACTCGTCGGTGAGACAACGCCGCTGCCACACCGCATAGTCCGCATACTGAAGCGGGATTGGCTTGACAGATGGCACCTCCCCTCGGCTAAACGCATTATAGAAAAATGCAAACTCACTCCCGATGACCCCGAACGACCACTGGTCTCCGATAATATGATGCATCGTGAGCACCAGCACATGGTCCTCGGGCTCGATCTCAATCAATAAAAACCGTGCCAAGGGGCCCTTCTCGAGATCAAACGGCTGGTTGGCTTCCTCCTCCACAAGCCGAGCTGCCTCCTGCCGTCGTTGTTCGCTCGGCAACCGTAAAGACAAATCAAGCTCAATCCAATGAGGAGGCCGGAAGGGGCTGACGATTTGGACCGGCCCCTCACCGGTCATGGCGAAGGTCGTCCTGAAGGCCTCATGACGTTGACAAATGGCATCGATCGTCTTCCGGAGGGCCATTTTATTGAGAGGACCCATCTGTCGCGAGGCAAACGGCATGTTATACGCCGTACCTTCAGGCGCCAATCGGTACATGAGCCACATGCGTTGTTGAGAATAGGAAAGGGGCAGGGGTTGATCTCGGGATACCCGAACGATCGGTGGAATCGCTAAAGCCTTCTGCTCCTCGCGCCGCACACGCGTCACTTCTTCGGCCAACGCCGCAATCGTCGGTCGTTCAAACACCGCCCGTAGCGAAACGTCAACCTCAAAGACCTCACGCATTCGCGAGACGAGCTGTGTCGCCAAAAGAGAGTGGCCTCCTCGCTCAAAAAAGTTGTCATGAATGCCCGCCTCTGGTACAGCCAGCACTGCCTTCCACAGTTCAGTCAGCGATTCTTCGATCTGATTCCTCGGCGCAACCCTGGCCGCCGCTTGGCTCACTGTCTCTTCTGGAACAGGAAGCGCACGTCGATTGACTTTTCCCGTCGCACTCAGCGGCATCGTGTCCACCCACAAAATAACGGAGGGCACCATATAGTGCGGCAATCGGGTTGTGAGATAACTCCGCACCTCGTCGAGCATCGTGTTCAACCTCGGTTGGCCGGTGATATACCCTACCAACCGATGCTGCTCCGGCTTATCCTCTCGAAGTAGAACTGCCGATTGATACACGCCAGGAAAGTTACTCAGCACATATTCGACTTCACCCAATTCGATCCGGAACCCACGCAGCTTGACTTGCTGATCCACCCGTCCAAGAAACTCAACATTGCCATCCTCGCGGTACCGAGCCAAGTCGCCGGTCCGATACAGTCTGGTGCCCGCCACGTGCGGGTGCGTAAGAAACCGTTCCTGGGTCAACTGTGGCTGGCTCACATACCCGCGAGCCAAACAGTCCCCCGCCACATACAGCTCCCCCGGTACGCCGATGGGCACCGGCTCCAAGCCTGCATCCAACACATACAGCTGCATACAATCGATCGGTTTCCCGATCGGCACTCGCGCTCCTGTTTCCTGGCGTGTCGTGTGATACACGCTACACCAGACCGTAGCTTCAGTCGGCCCATATTCGTTGTACAGCGTGGCGGAAGGCACGAACTGGTAGTGCCGTCTCACGAGTTCAAGAGGAAGGCTCTCTCCGGCGGTAATGACGATACGAAGTGATTCCAACTGTGCATCCAACGCCTCACCGAGCACGGCGTGGTATAAAGAAGGCACCCAGACAACATGCGAGATATGGTGCCGTGCAATCAGCGCAGCAAGTTCGGCCGGATCGCGATGGGCAGCCTCCGGAGGAATGATTAATTCCCCTCCCCGCAATAAGGTCCAGAAAATTCCCGTCACAGAACCATCAAAAGCCAGAGAAAATGTGAGGAGAAACCGAGAGACCGGTTCCGGGTAATACTGAAGCCTGGCACGAAGAGACGTCACCAGATTGCGGTGTGTTACAGCTACACCTTTGGGTCTCCCGGTCGACCCTGAGGTGTACATGATATACGCCAGTTGATCAGGGGAAACGGGGACCTCAAGATTCTCCTCCCCTCCCTTCACTATAGATTGACAGAGAGTCTCCACGTTACATATCTGGCCTCCATAGCCATGTACATGGCTATGGAGGTGCCCCTGTGTCACCACGATCGCAACCTTCGCATCATCCAGCATGAGCCGGAGACGGTGATCGGGGAAGGACGGATCCAAGGGAACATAGCCCCCTCCCGCCTTGAGAATACCCAGGAGACCCACAAGACCGTCCACCGAGCGCTCGACACAAAGCCCCACCGGCACGTCGGCACATACCCCTAACGTCTGCAAGGCCCGGGCGACTCGATTCGCACGTTGATTCAATTCCCGGTAGCTGACAGACTCTTCCCCACAGGTCACCGCGATGGCCTCCGGAGTCCGCTCCACCTGCGCCTCAATGAGCGCATGGATGCCGGAGGAAAATGGAACCGGATCGTTGGTGCGGTTCCATTCCGCCAAAATGTGCCGATGCTCATCCGACGTGAGTAACGAGAGCTCGCTCAGACGGGCCTCAGGTTTCTTGATGAATTCCCCAAGGAGGGACCCCAGCTGCCCCAACATGCGACTGACGGTCGATTGATCAAAAATTGTGGAATCGTAGAGCAACACCAATTCCACACCATGAACCTTGTTCACAACCATCAACACAAGATCGAACTCCGACGCAGTCGGCTCCCAGGGAAGATGGGTTGCCTCAAGGTCTCGAATGGTGAAAGCGGACAATGGATCGTCTTCACCCACAATCATCACGTTAAAGAGCGGGGAAAGCGTCCCCTCACGTCGTAGTGAGAGCGCCTCAATCACTTCTTCAAACGGGAGTTCCTGATGATCGTAGGCCTCGGTCACCACTCGACGTACCTGTTTCAATACGTCTTGCCCGGTGAGTCCATTCGAAAGTATGGACCGCAACGCCACCGTATTCACACAATACCCAATCACATTCTCGAGCTCGACACGACGCCGACCGGCCACCACCGATCCAACGACAACATCAGGCTCTTGGGTGTAACGATGCAGCCATGTCACGAAGACGGCGTACAACACCATGAACGTCGTCACACCCTGCTGTCGGCAGAAGATTTCCAAAGCATTCACAAGCCCCGGAGAGAGAGGCTGTGACCGCACGCCTCCTTCAAACGTCCGTGGGCGCGGACGTGGACGGTCGGCCGGTAGCTCGACGGGTGGGTGGGCTCCATTCAACTGCCCGATCCAGTAATCTCGATGGACCTCACGAAGACCCTGATTGAGCCTGGTTCGTTGCCAATTCGCATAGTCAGCATACTGAACGGTCAGCGTGGATAGTCGAGCGTCTTGAGCAGCACCGCCGGCTTCGTACAGCAGCGCCAACTCCTTGCAGAACACACGCAGAGACCAGCCGTCGGCGACAAGGCGATGGAATGTCAGCCCCAGAACATGCTGACCCTGGTCAAGTGTCAACAGCGCAACCCTGAACAACGGCCCTTGCCCGAGATCAAACGGGTGGCTGGCGTCTGCCTGGAGCAACTGCCGGACCTCGACTTCTTGCTCTGCTTGGTTCAGCGCCTGGAGATGATGTGTTCCCATCGTGAACACCATCTCAGGAGATACTTCCGCAAACCCCTCGCCCCTCTCCGACCCGAAGCGGGTTCGAAGAATCTCGTGTCGGCAAATCATTTCCTTCACCGACCGCTCCAACACCTCGGAATTAACAAGACCCCGTATATGCACACTCATGGAGATATGATTCATCGAGCTGCCAGGATGAACCTGCTCGAGGAACCAGAGTCGCTGCTGCGAGAAACTGAGCGGCATCCGACCTTGTCTTGCTGCTGAGGGCAGTGCCACGAGAGGAGTCTGCATCCCGCCATTGCTGCGACCTGAAGCTCCCTGACCCTCTGCAGCAGCCTCCGCCTTGTCTTGACCGGCGCTGAGTTCACTGATACGAGCAGCCAACGCGGAAAAAGTGGGGCATTCGAACAGCACGCTGAGAGGAACCTCCACATGAAACACATCGAGAATTCTCGCCATAACTTGTGCCGCAAGCAGAGAATTACCGCCAAGCGCGAAGAAGTTCGCATGTCGTCGCGGATGAGGCCCTCCTAGCACCTCCTGCCAGATATCAGCTAGTCCCTTCTCGACTGCAGTGTAAGGAATGTCGCTCAGAGACTTGACGCTTTCCTCTTCCTCAGTCGCGCCCAGCGTACTCGCCCCAACTACGGCAAGGCGTCCGGACTCAAAGTCCGCCTTGCAGGCATGCCGCTGAATTTTTCCGCTGGACGTTCTCGGGATAGTCCCGGACTTGATCAGCACCACATGGTGGACTTCCAATTCATGCTCATCAGCCAGCGCGCGACGGATACAGCTCATCACCTCCGTCATATCTGATTCGGGTAATTTCTTTTCAATTTCATAGACCAGTATCACGCGCTCTCCGGTCTCGCTCGCGATCGAAAAGGCCGCTCCACATCCTCGCCGCAATCCCGGATGCGCCTCTTCAGCCGTCCACTCCAAATCATGGGGATAATAGTTCCGTCCCCGCACGATGATCAGATCCTTGAGCCGGCCGGTCAGAAACAGCTCTCCCTCATGAATGAATCCGAGATCTCCAGTCCGTAGGTAGGGACCTTCTCCTGAGTCAGCGAGGGTGGCTCTAAACGTACGGTCACTTTCCTCCTGCCTCCCCCAATATCCAACGGCAATCCCAGATCCGGCCAGCCATACTTCTCCCACCTCACCGGCCTGGCAGAGGCTCCGGATCGTAGGATTCACAATTTGAATACACGTCTTTTCGAGGGGCTCCCCGCATCCGACCAATGTCCGGGTTCCGTTTTCCGACGTGGAAGACTCTTTGACAATCGAGTCAGCCAATGCGTTTGCCTCTACCCTCAAGAAGGTCGGCTCCGCCTCGATCCGTTTCATCGTCACCAACAGCGTCGCTTCAGCCAGTCCATATGCCGGTGCAAACGACGTTCGCCGGAAACCCCGTGGACCAAAGGTTTGGATAAACTGCTCAACCGTATCCGGATGGATGGGCTCTGCACCGCAACTTGCAACCATCCACGTACTTAAGTCAGCCTGCCACTCGGGCTGTTGCCTAGCGGCTCGGAGACACGACTCGTAGGAAAAATTCGGTCCACCGCTGTGCGTAATGGCAAATCGAGACACCGCTTCCAGCCAACGCAACGGGCGCCTGAGAAAGGTGACCGGCGACATCAGATAGGCGGGGATACCGGCATAGAACGGGGCGATGATTCCGTGCAGCAATCCATAGTCATGGAAATACGGCAGCCAACAGAGCGACCGACTGCGGTCCGATACTCCCCCAGCCAGACTCAAGGCTTTGCAATGCGCCAATACGTTCCCATGGGTGACCATGACGCCGCGAGGAGACGCCGTCGATCCTGAGGTGTATTGCAAATAGGCCAGAGCTGTTTCACTGAGACGTGGCAACTCGACCGCATCGTCTTGATTGTAGGATTGATTGGTGGCCAACCATTCAATCTGGCTCCCATCTTTGGTGATCGAAAGCTCTGAAGAACCGGTCTTGATATCAGCGGTTGTGAGCACCAGCGATACCTGCGCATCCTCGACAATAGCGCGAAGCCTCGGCAAGCCATGCTTTCTCCTGACAGGATCCGGAGCAGGCGCAGGAACCGGCACCAGGCCGGCACAGATACAGGCCCAGAATGCGCATGAGACATCAAGCCCAGGTGGGTAGAGGAGAAGCGCTCTTGTACCAGGTCGAGCCCTGCGTACTAGATCACCGACAAGTGAGCGCACCCTGTGTTCAAGTTCGCCATAGGTCAGCTGACTCTCAAGCTCGAGGGTGTCACGCACAAAGGCATAGGCAAGCTCCTGCGGCTTTTGACGGCAAGAAAACTCGAAGAGGTCCGCAAGGCTGTGAATAGACGCGGGCAATGGATTTAACATGAACGCTTTGGTTTGTCCGTTAGGGGCTGAGGGCGAAAGCCAATAGACAGTTTCTCCACGACAGACAGAGAATACCCCCCTAAAGAGTTAAGGGTATTATCTCAAATAAAAATGGACAAGACTAGGCCTTGTTCAGCATGGTGAAAACTGATTCTCGCCTCATGACCCACGCATATGGCCAGAGTAGTACACCTTCTGAAAACTCGGAAGAAAATCATACTTTCTCGCGATGATAGCCGTCCGCATTCAACCTCCCGCCACACACCTCGGAGTATTACAATACTCAAGGTTGAAGACGGTTCAGAAATAGCGGCGACCCCTTCCTGCAGCCAGCTTCTGATGATGTTCAAATCATGAACGATTTTGCTGAATCCTCGATCCCTATAGGCGAGGTGTGTATACGAGACGGAATGCGTTCGGCTTGATTATCGCCCGAGAGATACGCCTCTCCGCCCCTAATCCATGAGCAAGGCAGATGCCAACTGTTACGGCTAGGAAACTCACCAGGGTCATGGCCGAGAAGGTGCATACTCTCAATGACTTATGAAGTGGCTTCTTGCAACTACGAAGTAGGGAATAGTGGAAAACAGTGGAGGCCTGTAGGTGAGGGCCTCTGTGGTCTTCACGATGCTGGTCACACCGCTCAGGTCTTTGTGGCAGGACAACAGGAGGCTCTGATTCCCAAGCATGCAATGATAATAGCTCCGAAACACGACGCCAAGTGGCTGTGAACCAGATCGTATTGCGCCTACAGGCGTCCACCGACCCGGATGACATGTCTCACCCCCATCAAATACTCATAGATAGATTTGATACACACACTTCCCTTTGTTCGGATAGCATCAATATCAACATCGTCGGACGCTCCGAGACTGCAAACAAGGGAGACAAGACTGCGCAACTATAAAAACCATCCTCAACATCACCTCCGAAAACCCACAGCTAATCATGTGCGTTTCCACGCAGTTTCGCCTACTCTGAGCAGCATCGAAGAAAACCAATTGAAAAATTACACTCCCCAGGGTAAGCTGCCTCACAGTTGATCGTCGTTACGATAGATCGACCCCATACGTTCTCCTGCCATCGGTCAGGTCTACCAAGTGGAGAGGTGCGAGAGTGGCCGAATCGGGCAGTCTCGAAAACTGCTGTCCTGGCAACGGGACCGTGGGTTCGATCCCCACCCTCTCCGCCAAACCTAGACTGAGGTGACATGCGTGAGCACCTCATGTCTCTTTTATCTGCGCTTTTTTCTTTAGCGCTCTTCTGAGTTCGACCATCGCCAACGTATCTCGCGCACAGTATTGCAGCAGCGCCTCTTCAATCGTCGCCCGCTCGACCCAATCCGTTTCGATGAAGACCATGCGGTAATACTGACTCGCGGCATGCCCTCCCTCTTTGATCGCCAGATCGTCATAGGCAAGCGCGGGGACCATCGCCGGCAGCACCGACTTGATGGAATAGGACCCGCCGAATGCTGGATGATAGTAATAATCTCGCACGATCGGGAAGAGATCCCACAGACGAGTCACGATGCGCGAGAGCGCGGGCTTGAGCGACGGAAGGGCAGCGGCCAGTTGCTCCAAAATCGACCGCTCATACGGCGAATAGACGCAGATACTCCCCCGGTCCCCCAGAGATTCCATCAAGGCTTCGGCAAGCACCTTTCGAGGATCGCTCACATCCTTGTGCAGAAACTCCTCATGGCGTAGCTCACCGCATGCCTGTTCAATATGATTCGACCACTGAACCGGAAGGGCTTGATAGGGTCTCGTCTCCGAGAATCGGGGCACCGCCAACATGACTGTCTCGAAATCAAGGTGATGCACCGGATACTGCACAGCCTTCAACACCGAGCCAAGTTTCTCGGACACCCACTCGACATTCTCTTTCACACGACGCTGAACCGGTGACAGCTTTGTGCCGATTGGAATCTCGTCAATCGTCGTCACTCCCTGCTGAATCAATTGACTGACCACGTGTTTCGAACCCGGCAAGTAATGAATCCATCGCTCCGGTTTGTCTTTGGTGCAATGTTCCCAGAACGGGCAATCGTAGGGTGTGTGACAATGCCGGTCCGGCTCAATCGCTGGAGGCTGTGTCTGGAGCAACATGCGACTCATCGTGGCCAACCGCTCGGGCACCGCAACCCGTCGTTGAGCCACCGCCTCGGACAGATCCTGAATCGCAAACAACTCTGTCAGATCGATCGCCCCATCTCGATACAGATACCCCGTATTGATATGCATGAGACCGACGGAGACGAGCATCAGCCCTGCGCCCAGTATCACTTCGCTTTGCACGGCGAGATCTTCGAGATGCACGTCCTTGACCTTCGTAGAGGACTTGACCTCAATGAGGCGCCAGCCGCTGGGCTGCCCCTCCGCAGTCGGGACACGCTCCAATACATCTGCACGAATCAGCACCCCACTGTGCAAAAACGCCGCCTCGAAAATTGCGGGCACGGTGAGGTCCTGAACCAGCGCCGCCGTCTGCGCGAGAGCGGCCTCTGTCTGGCGATATCCTGCTGTCACCAACACACCGCCTGGGAAACGGCTCCTGGCCAACTCTCCGACTTCTGTTCCCATATCGAACATCGCTTGAGTCGCGGCATCCGGCTTGGTCGCAAGAGAAGGATGATGGACTTCGAGGAACAGACGTTTGTGACATTGCAGGCCAGACAGGAATTTCGACTTTGACAGGCGAGGGGCCTTCGGAAGAGGAACTGGTGAGAGGTCGCCAAGGTCAGTCATCATGAGACGACCCTAATCGGACAGACACACCTTTGTCTAGCAGAATAGCCGCGGACAGGCGAAACTGGTTGATCTGGTTTGTTTGGTTGATTCGGTTTATCTGGTTAGTTTCGTTCAACTAAAAAACCAGACAACCCAAACAAACGAAATAAACCAAATAACGGTCTTCTTCATCCTGTTAGGATGGCCCGCCATGGCGTCTAGCATTGCACAGATCAGAAAATCCGTCCTCACCCTTGCCTTACCGGTCACGGTCACCACCCTGCTTCAACGCATGGAAGGCATCGCCGCTGTCTTCCTCGTCGGCGGTCTCGGCGCCACATCCATCGCGGCCGTCGGACTTGGCCAATTGATGGCCTTCATCGCCACCACACTTGTCTCCGGATTATCGGTGGGCGCCAACGTCCTCATTGCCCAGCTGTGGGGCGCTCGCCGGACCAAAGATGTCGGAGAAGCCGCCACACATCTCCTCGGATTAACCGCCATCGTATCCTGCTCGCTCGTGGTACTCGGATTGTCCCTGAATCGTGTCACTATGGAACTGTTGGGTGCAGAGCACGACGTCATCGCACTGGCCCTTCCCTACTCAAACTTCATCTTCCTGGTCATTCCCTGCACGATCTTCTTGCAGGTCCTCTCATCGATTAGACAAGGCACCGGAGACACCAAGACTCCTATGTACGCCTTAATCGCGGTGAATCTGCTGTATCTCACGATCGCCTACCCACTGATCTACGGACTCTGGGGCGTCCCTGCCTTGGGTATCACTGGAGCGGCCGTGGCAGCCGGTCTCGCGGAAGGGACAGGCGTGGCCTACCTCCTTTGGTCTTGCCGCAAGTTCTTGAGAAAATCACTCCACGTGCGACGCGACCTCTTGCGCTCCATATGGCAAGTCGGCGCGTCGGTCTCCGGCGAGCGGATCTTTCAACAGGCGGGGATTATTCTCTACACCAAGATCGTTCTACTCTACGGCACGGTGACCTACGCAGCCCACCAAGTCGGCCTGTCAATCGAATCCCTGTCGTTCCTGCCGGGATATGGCTTTGCGATCGCAGCCGCCACGATGGTGGGGCAGAGTATCGGTGCCGGAAAATACGTCAAGGCAAAATTGGAAAACTGGGAAGCGAATCGTCTGGCTGGTATCGCGATGGCTTCGATGGGCGTGCTGTTCTTTTTCTTTCCCTACGTGTTGCTCCGTGTATTTACCAGCGACGAAGCCGTCGTTGAACTTGGGACGGTGTTCCTGCGCATCGTCGCCATTCTCCAAGTGCCGCTCGCCCTCACCATGGTGTTAGCTGGATCGTTACGTGGAGCCGGTGACACGAAGTTCATCATGTTCGCAACGACCATCGGCATGTGGGGAATCCGCCTACCCCTCGCAGCTATCGCAGGGCCCTGGCTCACACTCGATGTGCTCTTCGTCTGGAGCGCGATGATTGCAGATTGGACCGTTCGAATGGGGCTACTACTCTGGCGCTATCGATCTGAGAAGTGGAAAGCGATTCAGGTTATTCGCTAATCTGGTTTGTTTGGTCTATCTGGTTGATTTGGTTCATCTGGTTAGTTTTGTTCAACCAACACAAACCGAATAAATAAGAAAGACCAGTCGGTCCCCTGCGCTTCACGAACAGGGCTGGAATTTTTGTATTGATTTCGTCGTCAGACTGTCAGTATGTTAGCCATAAGTTGATGGGAAACCGAACGTGCCTGCTGCGTTGAGTCTGGCGCTGTTTCTACCCTGTCGCCGATACGTTAACCTCACCCAAAACCATTACATCTGAAGGGAGACCACCAATGAAAAGCAAAGCAGTTTTCTATCACGCAGGATGCCCAGTGTGCGTCGCAGCCGAGCAAAGCGTGGCCAACGCATTGGATCCGACGAAGTATGACGTGGAAAACGTCCATCTCGGCACCAGCAAAGGACGCGTGGCAGAAGCCGAAGCAGCCGGCGTCAAGTCGGTCCCGGCTCTCGTAATGAACGGCGCAGCGTTTCACATTAACTTCGGCGCCGGCATTGATGCACTGAAGTAACCGGTTCAGTCTGCTGACTGCACAAAGATCAGGGGGCGTGTTTAACGACACGCCCCCTTTTATTGCCGCCCAATGCTCCGGTACAGCGACGGCGCGCAACGCCGTCCGCTGCAACCGGTTGTTAGTCCTCATTCTCGCCGATAGCGCCCTACTGGCGTTCGTAAATCCGAATCTCTGGATCCGCCATGAGGTAGGGCTTCAACTCTCGAACGACATCGTTACCGAACAGCGCGCTCTTTGTGTAGCTCTCTGCGGAGGCTCGCGAGTCGAAGCCATGAAGCACTTGAACATCCTCTTCACGGAGGAGGAGGTCTTTCGACTCGGCGCCGGAAATCGTCGTGAGAAACGGCTGTTTGTACTTTGAGTAGACCGCGCCAGCCTTGGCGCGATCCGTCGCGGACACCTTCATCGTGATCTCGAGATAGGCTTTTGTCATCTTCGTCTCCTGTCTGCTTGCGCGGAATCGCCGCTTCGAACGCACCCGATATGAGTACGCAGCTACAATCTGACAGGTTGAACAGGGCTCGTCTGTTCTCTAGATGACAGCGCCGTGAACGATCAGGGATCGATCATCTGCTCGATGTCTTCGATCCGACGAACGCACACATATTCGCGGTTGTAGCCAAGCACTCCCTTCGCACGGAGTCTGTTGAGGATCGTACTCACAACCGGTCGGGTCGCTCCTACGAGGTCGGCCAACTCCTGTTGGGTGAGGCGAAGGTGCTGCCCGAAGCCATGTTCGCAACGCGTGGCGAACCCTCCTGACAGTTCACGGAACGTCTCGGCCAGCCGCGCCTCGGTTTGTTTGAACGCGAAGCCCTCTAGCCTGCGTTCCATCTGGCGCTGGCGCCGCGCAAGAATAGAGACAAATTCCCAGGAGACTACCGAGTGGTGGAGTAACAGGCGCTGAAACTCCGCGATCGGCACTCGCCAAACCGAAACCACTCCCTTGGCCGTTGCCGTGTCTTCAGCCTCAGAGGCACCGCTCAGCGCGTGACCAAAGAACTCCCCCGCACCCAACGCAGCTGTGGTGATGGTCGCGCCCTCGTGACTGAGCCTAGAGAGGGTTACCTTCCCATCGAGCACGCAAAAGACAGCTCGGCTTGGCTCAGCTTGCCGGTAGATCGTGCCTCTGTGTCGAATCGTCAGAATCCGAGCCGACGGACAGTCACGACGGAGGTCTTCCGGTGGTATTCCCGCCAAGAGCGGGCACCCTTCGAGATCACTCGGCTTGTTCATTGAGATCGCAGACTTTCCATGAAGCTCTCCGCTTCGACTGGCGGCCTAACTATTGAGTATACTGACCAGCATAGTACGCGAAACCGACCCGCATATTCTGTGATTGTCGTGTTGGTTCACGCCACATTATTCCTGAGCACTTCTGCTGCGATCCCCGACCCGCTACTACGACGAGCCTCCGGCCAGCGGGCTCGCGACGCGGCTCAGCGATTTCGCGATGAACCTGCACGAATCATCCTCGCAGGCTGTTCAGAAAGGCCGTTCAGCAAGGCCGCAGCAAGCGCAGAGGCGAGGCGTACGCTTCGGTACGTTGAGCCTCTGAACGCCGCGAGAACGATGCTGGCGGACTTTATCAACAGCCTGCTAGCAATTCGTTGGCCTCGTGTCCTTTCCTGTCCCGACAGTCACCTCAATTCTCGCAACTCCCTTCACATTGGCGCACAGATCTCCGAGACCTGGTGTCACCAACCGAAACGGACCGCCTTTGGCGTCGGGCAATACTGCTCCATCGAGTTCATACACGAGCACCCCATACTCTCTCGCCTGTTGGATCGTGAGGCAGGCGGAATATTTGCCGTCTGCCGAATGCATCGTCACATGATCCGCCCCGATGGCCAGCGCCGGAATATCGAGCAGGCCTTTCACGCGAATTCCTTTACCCTGCATGCCGGGCATCACCGTCGAGATATCGAGCTGATGCTCTGCCGGCAACGATGCGAGCGCGGCACGATCGAGTGAGACAGGTTGGACCACTGCCCCATCGATCCGCACGATACCGGGGCCGGTTCGATCCCGCTCCGTGATAGTTTTAATCACCGCGGTCAACATATCGTTCAGCGGCGTCGGAATGCCGAATCCACGACCGAGCTTCGCGACATACCCATTCAAAAAATCGATTTCGGTCGGCCTGCCGGCCTTCCAATCGTCATACATCGAGGTATGGATATCCCGAATCTCTTGGGTCCACCGGACCACCTTCTCCGCCATATTGGGGGCTAACGGCACCTTTGCAGTGGCAGCCACCGCCACGACTTCCCCCACGATCTGGTGAATCACTTGCAGCATCTCTGGGTGATCGAGCGCCTTGGACACTTTGTCGTCGATCATGACGGTCAAGGGATTGAAGACGCAATTCCAACACATCTTCTCCCACTTGCTGCGCCGGATATCGTCGAGCAACTGACAAGGAATCCCCGCCTGTTTGAACAGATCCGCGATGGCCAGCAGGCGAGCACTCTGATGCCCCATCAACTCCCCGATCGCCACCGCTCCTCTCTTATAATGGTCGATGACGCCGGGCTCCGCGATCTTAGTATAGATGTACGCGATACCACCGACGACACAGTCCCGTTGAACGCGCGCCAGGATGCGATCTTCCGTATCGACTCCATTCTGCAGGGTCAAGATGACGGTCCGATCAGTCAGGACCGGCTCGATTTGGGTCAGCACCTCATCCAGATCGTAGGCTTTCACGGAGAGGATAATCAGGTCGGGTTTCGCGAGATCTCGCGGATCGGACGCGGCCGGTGGATGAACGGTGAAGGAGCCATTGGCACTGCGGATCGTGAGACCATTCTGTTTTACCGCTGCGAGCGTCTTTGGCCTCAGCAGGAACGACACGGAGAGATTCGCTTTCGCGAAATGCGCGCCGAAGAACCCACCGACTGATCCCGCTCCCACCATGAGAATCTGTTTCATTATGCTCCTCACAAGAATGAAGGACGCGTACTATACCATGCAGATTCGTCGGCTCGAAATGCGCTAGAATCAACCCAGGTTGATAGGTAGATAGGCTGAAGGCTTTTAGGTGTCCGGATTCTCGGTCAACGAGAGTTTCTCTCTTCCTGAATCTACCTTCAGCCTATACACCTAAGCAACTGCCATGGCTACTAACGATCAGATTCTCCGAGCCCGCACACACCTTGCGTCCGCTCGGAACGTCACGATCCTCACGGGAGCCGGCATTTCTGCGGATAGCGGCGTGCCGACCTTTCGCGGGACAGACGGCTTGTGGCGCAACTTTCGCGCAGAGGATCTGGCGACACCAGAGGCCTTTGAACGGGATCCCCGGCTGGTGTGGGAATGGTACAACTGGCGGCGTGAATTGATTGCCACGAAACAGCCGAATCCCGCCCACATCGCCCTTGTTGAGCTTGAACGTCGCAGGCCCGATACATTCTGGCTGATCACGCAAAACGTCGATGGACTTCATCGAACCGCCGGCTCGCAACGGCTCTCTGAAATTCATGGCAATATCTGGAAGGTTCGCTGTACGGGCTGTGGCGTGATCTCGGACAACCGGGAGGTCCCCCTTCCTATCCTACCGACCTGCCGGCTGTGCCAGGCACTGCTCCGGCCTCATATTGTCTGGTTTGGGGAATCGCTCTGGGAGGAAGACCTGCGGCGCTGTGATCAGGCCATTCATGGCTGCGATCTCTTTCTTGTGATCGGCACATCGGGAGTCGTCTATCCAGCAGCGGGATTTGCGTCGGTGGCGAAGGAGGTCGGTGCATTGGTCATCGAGATCAATCTCGAAAGCACCCCGCAATCTGACCTGGTTGACCTCTCGCTGCAGGGCCGCGCGAAAGATCTGGTTCCGCTACTTCTTTGATACCCTCCCCCCACAGGCTGAAGAAAACCCTACATAGAAAACCGCTCCCGCAGGATGCTCAAAAAGGCCGTCCAGCAAGGCCGCAGCGAGTGAAGAACCGGAGGCGTACCCTCTGGGGTACGTTGAGGATCTGAACGATGCGAGAACGCCGCTGGCGGACTTTTTCAGCATCCTACTAGAGGAAGAAGTTCTTCCAACGTTCTAATCACAATCCCGCCCGATGTCTGAGAGCGCCCTGATCGGTCCAACAACACACCGGTCAGTCCGGCCTTCGTCGCTCCCTCCATATCGTCCCTCACACTGTCACCTACATGGATCGCCTCGGCCGGATCGATCGCATGTTTTTCAAGAGCGATCTGGAAAATCTTCGGTGCAGGCTTGGCAGCCCTAGCGAGACTGGCAATCGTCACCGTATCGAAGAGTCGGTCAATGCCGAGTCCGCGCATCACAGGGAACAGTCTGGAATCAAAATTGGACACAATCCCCAACTCGAACCCCTCCTCACGAAGCCTGGTCAATACGGCATGTGTTTCGGGAAACAATGCCCAGGAACGAGGATCTTCAAATACCTGAAAGACCTGCTCGAAGAATTCATCGAATCGCTCGAACATCCCGACGCGATAAAACACGTTGTGGACGATGTCGAACCACCAGAGCCGTTCACATTGCTTTAACTCAATAGGGTCCGTTGCAGCAAAGACCGGCGGCGCCGCGTCATGAAAGGCACGTCGAAAGGCTTGCGTAATCGAGGCTTGAGAGTCTGGAGTCTGTCGAAACCCATGCTGAACCGCATGGGTGAGATAGATGTCCGCCACCGAACCATGAATATGAAATAACGTATCGGCTGCGTCGAAAAAGATGACGTGAACTGGAGTTTTCATGGGCTGCGCACATCCTCTTGCGGGCTGATTGTAGTCAGCTCAAAAATCAGAAGTAAAGCTCCTTGCACTCCCGCGCGGGGCATTCTCATAAGAAAGCGGAACTCTCCGTAGCCCTCCTGGCGAAGGAGAGTCAAAGCACGCCGCTAATTATGCGATTTCTTGACAAAGAATACCCTCACTGCTAGCTTCAAATCATTCAATAATATTGGAGGGTAAGGTGGCTTCAACCATCTTCGTCGTCGACAGTAGTCCCGCCGTTCGCCGGCTGGTCGAGCAAATTTCAAAGCAAGAAGGATGCGACGTGCAGGGATTCCAGGATGGCCCTGCCGCGTTGCAAGCCGCTCGTCACACAAGCCCGAATCTCATCATCGCCGATTATCATCTAGAGAACATGACCTTTTCGGGATTCTGCAAAGAAGTCTACAAGCTCGATAACCTGGCAGAAACCTATATCGTCTCCTTGACCAGCCCTTCAGATCGTGTCGATGAAAGCCATATGCGCTCGCTGGGAGTGAAAGCCTTTCTCAATAAACCATTTCAGTCTGAAGCCCTCGCCGATGTGATCAAGGATTTGGAAAAACAGCAGACAGCCAGCGCGAGTGGAGCGAAGAAGAAGTCTCGCTCCTGGCCCCCAGTCACCAGTGGGACAGATTCGGATGATGAGAGCGTCAACGAAGACAATTCGGCTGAGCAAGATGAAGAGCCGGTGATCATTCCTCATCCCCAACCGAAACGCGCCCCTGCCGCGACGACCGTAACCGCACAGACGCGGACAGCCGAACCGGAAGAAGCGATGATGGGCCTCTTCGGGCAACTCCTTCATTCCATGTCTGAACGGACAGAAAAAAAGATTGTCGACTTACTCCCCCAGATGTTGGGAAAGGACCTGGCAACGCTCGTGGCCAAGACCGTGGAAGCAGAGGTACGCACACAGACAGGGATATCTCTCTCGGAGGAACGGCTGATTCAGGTACTGAAACCGTTGCTCATGACGGCACTCCCAAAGGTGCTCTCACAAGAGATGTCGCTCCTCGAACCCATCATTCGACAGGGCGTGCTCGACACCGCGAGTCCCCTGATCAAAGAACGCATCGATCAATGCGTCCGCGAAGAAATCACGGCCGTTCGCGCCTCATTATCCGATATGGTTCGGGAACAACTCGGCTCGCTTGAGGGGCTCGTCAAGGAAGAGGTCCAGCAGGCTGCCACCAAGCAGACCGCTGGAATCGCCGACGCGCTCGTCAGGGTGACCGCCCGCGAACAGGTCGAACAGGCTGTCCTGCGTCTCGTGCCGAATCTCGCCGAAGAACAGATCAAGGCAGAGATCGTTCGTCTCACACAGGCCGCGTAAGACTCCCGCGTCCGGTTCGACTCACCCCTTCTTACTCTTCTTACCCTTGCTTCGTCTTGCTGTCGTCACCAGTGCCTTCACTCGTGCGACATTCTTCCGATGCTTCTTTCTCGTCTTACGATCTTTTTCACGGCCTGTGGCCATAGTCTCTCCAAAATGTAAAAAGTGGAAGCGGAACGACGCTCTCGCCCTCGCCTTGTGCGAGTCTGTATAACACACGGCTCGACACCCCTCAAGCGATCTGTGTTCTTCATGCTGCCTTGAGAGGCGCGCACCCGCGTGCTAAGATGCGCCGCACTTCGGGCAGGATGCTGAAAAAGTCTGCCAGCTTCGTTCTCGGCTCATCGAAATCCTCAACGTACCCCAGAGGGTACGCCTCCGGTTTCGACTCGCCTGCGGCCTTGCTGGGCAAACATTTTGAGCATCCTGCTGGGACTATTCCCTGTTGTGCCACACAGACGGACTGTTTAGTTTTCGGGTTCAACATGATTCTCTCGTAGCCTGCTAGGACACCATCAATTAATGAGCACGCCCCAACTCGATAAAACATACGACCCCAAGGCGGTCGAAGCACGCTGGTCTCAGATCTGGCACCAGCAAGGCTATTTCCACGCCGAACCGACCCACCCAGGCGAACCCTACTGTATCGCTATCCCTCCACCCAATGTCACAGGTTCGCTCCATGTCGGCCACGCGCTGAATCATTCGATTCAGGACATCCTTATACGCTGGCGGCGCATGCAAGGCCGCAATGTGCTGTGGCTGCCCGGCACCGATCATGCCGGAATTGCCACACAGAACGTGGTGGAAAAGCAGCTCATGGCCGAAGGCGTTTCCCGGGAATCCCTTGGACGGGAACGCTTCATCGAGCGTGTCTGGCAATGGAAGGCCGCCTCCGGGGATACTATTATTCGTCAACAAAAACGGCTGGGTGAGTCCTGCGACTGGGACCGCCTTCGCTTTACAATGGACGAAGGACTGTCGAAAGCCGTGCTGGAAGTCTTCGTCCGTCTCTATGAAGACAAACTGATTTATCGAGGAGAGCGGCTGATCAATTGGTGCCCCCGCTGCATGACCGCACTGTCGGACATCGAAGTCGAGCATGAAGATGTGAAAGGGAAGCTGTATTCAATCGACTACCCGCTCGAGCAAGATCCCACGACTCGTCTCACCGTTGCAACCACGAGGCCGGAAACCATGTTCGGTGATACCGCGGTGGCGGTCCATCCGGAAGACCCCCGCTACAATCGATTGATCGGCCAACGAGTCCGTCTCCCTCTCACGCACCGCCTGATTCCAATCGTAGGCGATGCCATTCTCGTCGACCTGGAGTTCGGAACAGGCGCCGTCAAGATTACACCGGCGCACGACTTCAACGACTTTGAAGCAGGCGAACGGCACGGACTTCCACGCCTTGCGATCTTTGACCATCAGGCGTTACTTGATCCGCAAGGCCTCAAAATAGCCGGCGTCGATCAAGCCGTCATTGAAGCGGTGGCAGGCTTACCCGCCATCAAAGCCCGATCCAAAGTCGAGCAGCTCTTGAAAGCACGCTCGCTCCTCACAAAAGTCGATGACCATAAAATGGCCATTGGAAAGTGCTACCGCTGTAAAACCGTGGTCGAGCCCTATCTGTCTCCGCAGTGGTTCGTCAAGATTAAGCCGCTGGCCGGGCCTGCGATTCAGGCCGTTGAAGACGGACGTATTCGGATCATTCCAGAGGGATGGACGAATAATTATCTGGGGTGGATGAGGGATATCAAAGACTGGTGTATCTCCCGCCAAATCTGGTGGGGGCACCAGATTCCTGCCTGGTATTGCTGCCACTGCAATAAAGAGCTGATCATTGAGGGTGCGGCAACGGCGGCCTCAGCCACGCACGCGCCGCGACTCACGATTCTCCAAGGAGCGATCCCGATTGTGGGGAAAACCGCGCCGTCGATCTGCCCCGGATGCGGAGGCCGGCAGTTTATTCAAGAGCCGGATGTCCTCGACACCTGGTTTTCTTCTGCCCTCTGGCCTTTCTCCACGCTGGGCTGGCCTGAGCAGACTCCCGATCTCAAGACGTACTACCCGACGTCGACCCTCGTGACCGGCCTCGACATCCTCTTCTTTTGGGTGGCCAGGATGATCATGATGGGCCTGAAATTTATGGGCGATGTCCCCTTCCGCGATGTATACGTCCATGCCCTCGTGCGGGACGCCGAAGGGCAAAAAATGAGCAAGTCGAAAGGGAACGTCATCGACCCACTGCACGTGATGGAGCAGTTCGGCACCGACGCGCTGCGGTTCACGCTCGCATCGATGGCTTCACCGGGACGCGACATCAAACTTGCGGAAGAACGGATCGAAGGCTATCGCAATTTCGCGAACAAGATCTGGAACGCGGCTCGTTTTAGCCTGATAAACCTCGATGGACCACGAACGGCCATTGCACCGGCCGAACGCACGTTCCCCGACCGCTGGATTCTCAGTCGCCTCAATGTCACCATCCAGATGGTGACATCCGAGTTAGAAGCCTATCGGTTCGATCGCGCGGCACATGCGCTGTACCAATTCATCTGGCACGAGTACTGTGACTGGTACCTTGAACTGATCAAACCGACACTCCAACACCTAGACAGCCCGGACGCGCCGGGAACCAGACAAACTCTCGTCGACACGCTAGAGACGACAATGCGTCTCCTGCATCCGTTCATGCCGTTCCTCACCGAAGAGATCTGGCACACGCTCCCCCACCAGGGAGAGAGCATCGTGATTCAGAATTATCCGACCGCTGACTCTACCTGGATCGCACCGGAGATGGAGGAACGGTTTATGCTGCTCGATCAGACCATTGGCGTCGTACGCGCATCCCGCGTACTCTTGAACTATACGCCGGGGCAGAAAATCACATTCTACCTCGCACACGATGAGCCTCAGCAACAGGACCACCTACACCACCTCCGAAACTACCTCGCTCATCTCGGTCGCGGCACGGTCGAGCTAGCCCCCACGACGACGTGGCCGGCCAGCAACCTTCTCCGATTGGTGCGAGAGGGCTTATCCGTCGGCATTGCGATCACAGGCGATGTTGATCTCAACAAGGCGCTGGATCGGATCATCAAGGAACAGGCCGAACAGACCAAAGAGATTCTGCGACTGGAGGGCAAGCTCCGCAATCAGGAATTTACCGCCAAGGCCCCACCTGAAATCATTACCGATCACCAGCAGCGATTGAAAAGTCTGCGCCAGGATTGCGTCATGCTCGCCAGCAGTGAGCAACAATTGCGCACCATGCTGGGAATATAAACGATGCTCAAACCTCCGGTTGCCGACATTCGGCGCGCTGTTCGGTTGGCGCTCCAGGAAGATCTCCCACTCGGCGACGCGACGACCGTTGCACTGTTTCCCATTCCAGCACCAGCGCGCGCCCGCATCGTCGCCCAACAATCGTTGGTCGTCGCCGGTCTCGCGGCAGCTTTGCAAACCTTTCGAGCCGTAGACGCGTCCCTCGTCTTCTCCATCCAGCACCATGATGGAGAACGGGCACAAGAGGGAGCATGTCTCCTCCAAGTCGAAGGCGATGGGCGATCCATCCTGAAGGCCGAACGAGTCGCTTTGAATTTTCTCCAACACCTCTCCGGTGTCGCCACCTTGACGCGACGATTTTGCGACGCAGTTCGCAAATATCCTGTCACCATCCTGGATACGAGAAAGACGATCCCGGGCCTACGGGCGCTTCAGAAATGGGCCGTCCTCCTCGGAGGGGGCACGAATCACCGCAGGTCGCTGAGCGATGGCGTCCTCGTCAAAGATAATCATCTCGCGCTCCTCACGCACACGCCCATGCCCATCCGAACAGCTTGCCGCAAAGCCAAAACCAACGCCCCTCGCGGTATGAGCGTCATCGTGGAAGTGGAATCCTTGGATGAGGTCCGGCAGGCCGTCGCAGGACAAGCCGACATCATTTTACTGGATAACATGAGCCCGGCGACCGTCCGTCACGCTATCCAACTGATCAAAGGGAAGGCCGTGGTTGAAGTGTCTGGAGGAATCACGTTGAAGAATGTACGCGCGATGGCGGCCGCCGGCCCGGATCGTATCTCTATCGGAGCCCTGACCCATTCAGCCCCCGCCGCGACACTCAGCCTGGTGCTCGAGCCGCGCCGACGCAGTCGCTCGTGAAAGGTAAAACGTGAAATGTTTTGGATGAAGAGTACCCGGCATTCCAATGACCTGCAGGCTGTTCAGAAAGGCCGTCCAGCAAGGCCGCAGGCGAATCGAAACCGGAGGCGTACCCTCTGGGGTACGTTGAGGATTTCGATGAGTCGAGAACGAAGCTGGCGGCCTTTATCAACAGCTTGCTAAGGAATGTCTGATTAATTCAAAATTCCAGACGACGATCGATCAGATTCCCAGTGTTTTTCACGCCGACCGAACGAAATTGCGAATTAATCAGACCTTTCCTAAGTAACTCGTGCAACCTTCGCCACCACTCACACGAGACACAATCTACAGCACCCTCGCAACCACGTGGCTCGGGCGCCGTATCGAACTATTCGATAGCCTCCCTTCAACCAATCGAGAGGCCGTTCAACTTGCACAGGCAGACGTGGAGCATGGCACGGTCGTTATCGCTGAGAGGCAAACCGCGGGGCGAGGGCGGCTTTCCAGGACATGGTTCTCTCCCCCAGGCGGCAATCTCTATTGCTCCATCATCCTCAAAGCCGCACACTCACCTGAGCGCCTCACAGAATGGCTCTCCTGGCTCCCATTGGTCTCTGCACTGGCCGCAGCTGAAGCGATCGAACAGGTCTCCCCCATTCGCATCTCGGTGAAATGGCCCAACGATCTCCTGATCTCGGAACGAAAAGCCGGCGGAATCCTCTGTGAGAGCGGAACAGGAACAAGATCGGACCCGTTCCAGATCATCGGGATCGGGGTCAACGTCAACGGCGACGAGGATGATTGGCCTATCGACCTTCGCGGCTCAGCAACGTCAATCTGGCAGGAACGGAAGATGGTTGTCGACCGCAACAGACTGCTCGCGCAGCTGCTTCTCGAACTCGAACACTGTCTCGATGAATTAGCGACTCACGGAACGAACCGACTCGCATTGGCCTACCATCAACGCTGCTCAACCATCGGCATCACTGTACGAGCCACCTTGGCTGGTGGAGAGGTTATCGTGGGGCTTGCCGAGGGAATCGGCCAGGATGGTTCCTTACGGATACGGCCACAGACAGCGCATCCTCATTCAGATGTGCCGGAAATCGTCACCGTGCGTGTGGCCGACATCATCCACCTGAGGGCGTAGCAGAAGAAGACCGTTATTTGGTTTATTTGGTTTGTCTCGTTTGTTTGGTTGAACGAAACTAACCAGACAAACTAAACAAACCAGATGAACCAGATTGCCTGCTGGCCAAACGCCCAATCAAAACGTACAATAGGCCTCATGCTCCTCGTCGTCGATATCGGCAACACCAACATTGTCTGTGGCATCTATGACGACCGCACCCTGGCGGCCCATTGGCGATTGGCAACAGACGTCAAAAAAACATCGGACGAGTACGGCATCCTGTTTTCCAATCTGCTCACTGCCGAGGGGATTCCCTCTCAACGCCTCTCCGGGGCCATTATCTCCAGCGTCGTGCCGGCTCTGACCGGAACCGTCGAGAATATGCTCGACCATTATTTTCATCAGCGTCCCCTGATCGTCACCTCGGACACAGACACGGGGCTCACACTTCGCTATGCCAACCCAAAAGAAATCGGCAGTGATCGGTTGGTGAATGCGGCAGCCGCCTACCATAAATATCGCCGCGATCTCATCGTCGTCGATTTCGGCACGGCCACAACCTTTTGTGCCATTACGGCAGCGGGCCACTATTTGGGAGGCGTCATTTCCCCTGGCCTCGGAATTTCAGCGGAAGCGCTGTTTACACGAGCGGCCAAACTGGCCAAAGTGGAATTGATCCGCCCCAAAAGCGTAATCGGCACTGACACAGCCAGTAGTATTCAGGCCGGCCTGTTATTTGGCTATGCAGGACTGGTCGATACTGTCGTCCGACGAATGGAGCAGGAACTCGGGCGCTCTGCCTATGTCATCGGAACCGGAGGGCTCAGTTCCATTCTGGCAGCCGAAACCACATCGATTCAAAAAATCGAACCGTTCCTGACGTTAGAAGGTCTTGAACTACTCTACCGACGATCCCAGAATAGCTGCCCTCCCACCCTGCAAGTCTAGCCTGTATCACTCAAAAACTCTGCTGCAGCACGCGCCACTGTTGACGCCAGTGGTAGGGGGCGATCCAGGCCGGTCCCGAGCGCGATTTGTGTACAGCCCTCCCGAGTAACGTGGGCGGGGGATCACCATGTCCATCCGCAAGTAATTAATTATTCTGGCCTGGTTGACTTTAGAGGCCCTGTGGCTATCTCCACACGAACAAAGGAGTCTTTCATGGCAGAGGAACAGCAGAACGCGAATATATTCGAGAACTTGGATGCTTTAACACCTGATAATGGCTCCGCAATGAAGGATATCGGGGATACGGGCCTGGTCTCTGAGCTTCAGTTGGCTCTCGCAGCAAAGGCTGAAGAGGTGACGGCCTTGAACGACAAATATCTTCGGCTGGCCGCCGAGTTTGACAACTACAAGCGCTTAACTCAGAAGGACCAGCGCGACCAGATCCGATTCGGCAATGAGCACTTGCTCAAGGAACTATTGCCGGTTGTCGACAATCTCGAGCGGGCCATCACGTCCTCACGAGAGGGAGCAGGTAGCGACGTCCTCATCCAAGGTGTAGATCTCACCCTCAAGCAGTTGACGGGAGCCCTGGCGAGGTTTTACGTCGTACCGGTGGAGACGATCGGCCGACCGTTCGATCCTGCCACACATCAATCCGTCGCCTCCGTCGCGTCTGAGACGGTGCCAAAGCAGCACGTGGTCGACGAGCTTCAGCGAGGCTATCTCCTACACGACCGCATCTTGCGGGCGGCCATGGTGAGCATATCGTCTGGGCGAGCCGACGGCATATAGGGAACAGACAACACGATTCAGTTCATCGTAACAATTTCAAAGACAGACAAGTGAGGAAGGAGTAGCCACATGGGTAAAGTAATCGGCATCGACCTTGGAACCACGAACTCCTGCGTTTCTATTATGAGCGGCGGCGAACCGGTCGTGATCGCCAATGCAGAAGGGGCCCGGACAACACCGTCCGTCGTCGCCATCACCGAAAAGGGCGAGCGCCTCGTCGGACAGATAGCCAAGCGCCAGGCGATCACCAATCCTGAGAATACGATTTTTTCCGTGAAGCGCCTCATGGGCCGCAAGTTCAACAGCAATCAGGTGGCAGACGCCGCCAAGCGGTTGCCCTACAAGGTAATCGAAGGAGACAACGGCGACGCGTACGTCGAATTGCGCGGCAAGCGCTACAGCCCGCCGGAAGTCTCTGCCATGATTTTGCAGAAGATGCGGCAGACCGCGGAAGACTATCTCGGTGAAAAAGTCACCGAAGCCGTCATCACCGTCCCGGCCTATTTCGACGACAGCCAGCGGCAGGCCACCAAAGATGCAGGCCAAGTCGCGGGCTTAACCGTCCTCCGCATCATTAACGAACCGACAGCCGCGGCCCTTGCGTACGGCCTGGACAAAAAGAAAGACGAGCGGGTTGCCGTCTATGATTTAGGCGGCGGCACGTTCGACGTGTCTATCCTTGAGATCGGCGACGGCGTCTTCGAAGTCAAGTCGACTAACGGAGATACGTATCTTGGCGGCGACGACTTCGACCAGCGCGTCATGGACTGGTTGGTGGATGAATTCAAGAAGGATCAAGGCATCGATCTTCGCAAGGATCGTATGGCCCTCCAACGCCTCAAAGAGGCTGCCGAACGCGCCAAGATTGAACTCTCTTCGTCTCAGGAAACCGAGATCAATCTTCCCTTCGTCACCGCAGACGCCAATGGACCGAAGCACCTGGTCATGAAGTTGACTCGCGCGAAACTTGAACAGTTAGTCGATGACCTGGTGAAACGATCGATCGAGCCCTGCAAGAAGGCCCTATCCGACGCCGGCGTCTCCGCGAGCGACATCAAGGAAGTCGTCCTCGTCGGCGGCATGACCCGCATGCCAAGAGTCATTCAGGCCGTGAAAGAATTCTTCGGAAAAGAACCGCACCGAGGCGTCAATCCTGATGAAGTGGTCGCAATCGGCGCCGCCATTCAAGGCGGTGTGCTCAAGGGCGAAGTGAAGGACGTACTGCTTCTCGATGTGACTCCCCTCTCGTTGGGTATTGAAACTCTCGGCGGTGTCTTTACCAAGTTGATCGAGCGAAACACGACCGTCCCAACGAAAAAGAGCCAGGTGTTCTCGACAGCAGCCGACAATCAGACCGCCGTGACGATTCGAGTCTTCCAAGGCGAGCGCGAGATGGCAAACGATAACAAGCTCCTCGGCCAATTCGATTTGGTAGGAATTCCTTCTGCGCCACGCGGGATGCCACAAGTCGAAGTCACGTTCGACATCGATGCCAACGGCATCGTCCATGTCTCAGCCAAAGACTTGGCGACACAAAAAGAACAGTCCATCAAGATCACGGCATCCAGTGGCTTGAGCAAGGAAGAAGTCGAAAAACTCGTGAAGGACGCGCAGGCCCATACCGACGAAGATAAGAAGCGGCGGAGGACCGCCGAAGCCAAAAACCAGGCCGACACGCTAATCTATCAGACGGAAAAGAACCTGAGCGAGCACGGCGATAAAATCGCCGCGGAGGACAAGACCAAGATCGAAGAGGCCGTGACGGCGCTGAAGAAAGCGATGGAGGGAACGGACCCAACAGCCATCGAGTCGGCAACCCAAACATTGACGACTGCGTCCCATAAATTGGCTGAGGAAATGTACAAGAAGGCGTCGGCGTCGACAGCAGCCGGCAGTGGCACCGATGCAACAGACGGAAATGGGTCCGCAACAGGCGAGACCAAGACCGACGAAAAAGTCGTCGACGCAGAGTTCGAAGAAGTGGACAAAGACAAAAAGTAAGTTAGAATACCGTCAGTGAGACCGAGCTTCACGGCAGAGAGGCTCGGTCTTGCTGCACTTTCACCATGAGAGACGGTGTCCGTGTCTAAACGTGATTATTACGAAACCTTAGGCGTCGAACGAACCGCATCCGACGACGAGCTCAAGAAGGCCTATCGAAAGATGGCCCGCCAGCACCATCCCGATCTGCAGACGGGAGAGGCTCAGAAAAAATCGTCGGAAGAAAAATTCAAAGAAGTCAATGAAGCCTACGAGACCCTGAGCGATCAGGAAAAACGTAAACGCTACGACATGTTCGGCCATGCTGGAGGTCAGCAGGGTGGCGGCCCGGATGGCTTCGGATTTGGTGGAGCCGGCTTCGGTGACGCCTTCAACGACATCTTCGAAGATTTTTTCGGGGGACAGCGCGGCGGCAGTCGGACGGAGCGCGGCAACGACCTCCAATATAATCTGGAACTCACCTTCGAAGAGGCCGTCTACGGGAAAGATGCCAAACTCAAAATCCCGCGATGGGAAATGTGCAGCGATTGCAAAGGGAGCGGAGCGAAGAATGCCTCGTCGGTCAAGACTTGCCCGAGTTGTAAAGGGGCAGGACAGATGCGGTTTCAGCAAGGATTCTTCAGCATCACCCGTCCCTGCGGCCAATGCGAAGGGGCAGGACGAATTGTCACAGAACCCTGCCCTGCCTGCCAAGGGCGTCAACGCACGTATCGAGAACGAACCATCGCCGTCCACATCCCGGCTGGCATCGAGTCAGGCATGCGGCTACGCCTCTCGAATGAAGGAGAACACGGAGTCAATGGAGGCCCGCCAGGCGATCTCTATGTGGCAATTACCGTCAAGCCACACCCGGTCTTCCAGCGTCAAGGGCAGGATATCGTCTGTGACGTTCCAATTCAGTTTGTCACAGCGGTACTCGGAGGAAAGATTGAGGTCCCCACACTAAAAGGCACGACGATCATCAAGATTCCCGCCGGCACCCAACAGGACAAGACCCTCCGTATCAAAGCCTTGGGTGTTCCCAATCTCAAGAGCCACAATACAGGCGACCAATTATTTGTCATCAAGATTCAGATCCCCACCAAACTCACTGCTCGCCAGAAAGAATTACTCCAAGAATTTGCAAAAGAGAGCGGCATGTCGATGGAAGAAGACAGCGACGGCTTCTTCGACAAAATGAAGACCTTCTTCGAATAGCAACGGCAAGCTGGAGTCTGTCCCAGTAATTTTCGTTACGAGGTAAAGGAGCTGCTAGTAGATGCGAGGTCGCAGGTTCGAAAAAACCGGAGGCGTATTCACTGGGATACGTTGAGGCTTTTTTCGAGCCGAGAACGACGCAGATGCTTGCAGATCGTTTGCCGTAGCCTATGTCTACATTCTTCGTCAACCCTGGCGCCATCACTCCCCCTACGATCCGCATCACCGGCGACCTCCTCCACCATCTTCACAAGAGTCTCCGTGTGCACGCAGGAGATGTCCTCGTTCTGAACGATGGATGCGGAGCCCGCTATCGCGTAGAAGTGACCCTTGTGACAGCACAAGTCATCGACACCCGCATCATCGACCAACAAACCGAGCCGGCTCGCAAGAACGCACCGATTGTGTTGGGGCAAGCTTTAATCAAGGGTGACAAGATGGATTGGGTTATCCAGAAGGCCACAGAACTCGGAGTGGCTGGCATTGTGCCCATTCACAGCACACACAGCGTGATCAAGCTCAACTCTGAACGCCTGGAACATCAACGGTCCAGATGGGAACGTATTGCGCGGGACGCGGCACAACAATCCGAACGATGGACCATTCCGACCATCGCAGACCCGACAGACCTCGCAGGAATTTCCCGGCAATACGCCTCTTCTCCTCTGAAGAGCATACTCGCAGAACGTTCCAGCGGCCCTTCACTCGCTACCGTCCCGTTACCGCTAGATTGTCAGCATCCGATTGTCTTGTTAGTGGGGCCGGAAGGGGGATGGGCGCCGGACGAGCAGCGACTTGCGCAGGAGCAGGGCTTCCTTCCACTCACCCTCGGGCCACGAATCTTACGGGCCGAGACCGCAGCAATCGCCGCGCTCAGTATTCTCCAGTCAAGACTCGATGAGATGGGGAAGGATTAAACGTCCAACTCGTTCGTCGAACGATATCACAAATTCGAGACTTCCAACTTTTGCACTCGTAATCTCGGACCACGCGTTTCGAATTCCAACCGACTGTTGAGGTGCTTCAGGACAAGTCGATGCTGCCACTGACGGCACGTCTCTTTTCTCCTCGGCCGGGCGTGATCGGCGGCGCGGGGGAATCGAGCATTCAATCCCCACCCCGCTATTTCCTTCTTCTGTTTCTAAGTATCAAGTCAAGCAACGAGCCTGACGACGGACACAGCGCTCAAGTCTATTGCCATCCAGCAAGGCAGGCCTCGCTACACTGCCCAGGTCACTGCAACCCACACATCAGCCATCGCTTTGGTTTCGACAAAGAACCGTAGCTCACCGGCAGGTGTTGCGGGCAGGTCAGCAGTAAGCTGGCCGTGTAGCAGGTTGCCCATGGCTGCGTTCTTGCTTAAGGTGCCTTTCTTCGCGTTGTCCGCTGTGTCAGCCCTATCAAAAATATCCATGCTGCCGGGCACCGGATCTTGTGTACTTCGAGCCATAATTTCCACACTCACAATGTTGTTCAGACGCCCTTGGCTCCAGAACGGATAGTGCTCCGGACGCAGGGTGATGGCCAATTCGAACCGTTGGTTCGCAACTGGGGTTTGGCTCTTGAACTTCGCCCACTCGCTGGGGAACTCATGTCGAACCGAGAACAGTCGCACCGATCCTGACGCTTCGGCATTTTTGACCAAGCCATCGATATTTTTGATCGCGCTGGTCTTAAAAGTCCCTCCTCCCTCTCGAGCCGTATAGCGGATGTGGAGAATGACATCGGAAATAGTGTCATAGTTAAACTGCCGGTACTCCGACGGCAATTCAACGCGCCAAGTACTAATGGCACCAGCGCCCTCAAAGGGCAGGTACCGTTCGTCGCGTAGGTTTGTCTCGAACATTCCACTATCGTTCTGCGCGCTGCTCGTCACGATGGACTGGATGGCTCCGAAACTATCGATAAAGCGGGGGTCATCGTTTTCGATATCGCGAGCGTAATTCCCGGAAGCATTACTATTGTGGCGCACCGAATGGTTCAAGAGCGTAAGCGTGCAAGGCACAGTCGAGTACGGCCCGGTGACGCATGGGATTGTTATCGACACGGACTTGATCCGGCGCAAATAATGGCCCGGGAAATCCATGTCCAATAGCGCCTCCGGGAGGCTCACCTCACACTGACCGGTTTCCTTGAGCAGCAACAACGCCATAGGGTCGAGCTGCATGAACGAAACATGCTTGGTAATCTCATATTCGCGTTTGTTCTTGTCCAGGTAGGCTGCATCCATGCGCTTAAGATCAAGGTAGAGCCGTTCCCCAGACAGAAGGCCTTTCTTGAGACTGTCCCAATAGCCAAACTCAATAAAGCTGGAGTCCTTATCCTTCAAACCGAGTTCAAAGCGATACGTGCGCTCGGCCCGCTTGGCTAAGTCGTGAGCCAATTGATAGGTACGGAAGTACACCTTCGAAATCTGCCCCACCATCCACGAGTACAACTGCTGGTTGGTGAACTTATCTCGCATGAACTCGTCCACTTCCAGCGTATTGGCCATCTGTTGATCGTGATTCGTGACCTCGCCCTCGGCAATTTGCTTGCGAATCTCATTGGCCAAAATCTGCTTATCAATCTGCTCAAGTTCTTTGGCCGCAGTATTCGATTGAAACCGCCACTCGTCGTAGCGGCGTTGATGGCCGCCAATGGTTGCGCTACGGCCGGCCTGAAAGGAGGCGTTGGTGGCCAACATGCCCATGGCGGCCCCTACAGCCCCAACCGCAGGACCTAAGTTAGATCCTCCGAACGTTGTATTCGCGGTCACTGGCCACGTCACGCCGACTGCGAAATTGGGAATCACATGAAGAACCCCGGCCAAGGCGGAGAAACTGCCAGCGAGGAGACTGAAATTATTAGCATCGTTCAACCAACCCATGTGACCAGCTTCCGCAGAGATGAGCGCCAGACCCCCAGAATCGGTATCCCCGGCACTCGGGGGGGCGAGTTGGAGCGTTGACGACTCCATCGTAGCAACTGTGCCTTCGGGCGGTACCACGACATTCTGCTTGCCCATCAAACGTTGATAGTTGCCGTAGCGCTGGGCGGTAATCTCTCGTGTTTTACGCAGCGCCTCCAGATTGGTCTCGGCTTCTTTTTGTTGCTGTTCCTTGATCGCCCTCACCAACTTGAGCATCTGCATCTCGTGACTCGAGCGCAACAGCGAAAGCTGTTCGGCATCGTGTTTCTCAAGCGCGCTCAAGAGAGCATTGCCAAGCGCCCGGACTTCACCGCACAGCTCGAGTGACTTCTGCATCATCACATTGAAACGGTAAAGCGGCAGTGGAGCTTGAAGATCGGACAACACCGTTGCCAGGTCAAGCCCCGCAGCAGTGGCCCTGACGAGAAGAGCGGGGTCAATGGGCGGTTCAAACAGTGGCAACTGGCGCTCGATGCCATCGATGTTCATGCAGTGTCTGATCTTGAACAGACGGTCATCCACGGTATCCCAGTACTCAGAGAGCTTCTCATTGCCTGGGACACAGAAATAGAGGTCCCCAAGGGAATAAAGGATTCCTCTAACCCGCTCTTCGTACTGAGGAGAACTCGCCATATTCGGAAACAAAGCTATGGCAACAGGCCCTTCCAACGCAATCCACGCGTTGGAAAAATCATCCAGCTTGCGATAAATGTCACGGTAGCTCTTCGGACTTGACGCTGTCTTGGGTGAGGATGCCGGCCTTTTTCCGAGAATTTTGGCAGCCAGCACGTACAGTTGCGTAGCTTCGTTGATCGTCTCGATGGTGTCCCGGCGGAAAAGCTGGTCACCCCAAGCGACGAGGTTTTCCACGTACTTCTGCACTACTGCAAACTGGTATGACCGAAGGCGTTGTCTGGCAATCAAATGCGGGCGGAACGGATTTTGTGCCCATTCATCTATCTGCTCTCTAAGACTGACATCCCCATCTTTTGCGAGGCCCTGCAGAAGTTTGTCAATTGCGTGTCCCTGCCCGTTTTCACGGAACGGCAGGAAGCGCCAATAGCGACCCGGCTCTGCCGCGGTATCGTTTGTCGTGGGATCGAAGATTAAATGAAACCACCGTTGGGCTTCTTCAAAGCGTTGCGCCTGGCTAAGCTGAGTGGCAACCAGCAAGGGATTGTGGAAAAACACTTCCCAGTTGTAAATGCTGGTGGGTACTTTCTCAAAGTCAATCTTGACCTGAGTCACGGAGTGCGAATTCGAAGCGTCAAGCTTGGTAGCCGAGTCACGTAGGAAGTCGATACCGGTACCTACGTCTAGCGAAATAGGTGGGAGTATTTTTGGCAAAGGAGCAGCATCCGACAACCTGCCTTTTGTGACTGCGGATGTGAGCTTCCTCATTCCGCCGGTGGAAAAAGGAACTATTCGAAATTTGGGGTCCGGCCAAACTCTCCAAAACAGCAGGGAGAATTGATCGTCGCGGTAAGACCAGATTTCGCGTATAGAACCGCTGACTGACTGAGCCGGCACGGTAAAGTATTGGCCTGGCGTTGTGTTCAGGACCTGTGAGTTTCCAAGAGCCAACGTGTGGCTTCCACTTACCTCTCTAAACCCGGACATGAAATGCTCAGAGTTAGGAAGGAGAGCGGGAGGGGCGGGGTGACCAACAGGCTGACCGGCAGACGCAATGTAGTTCTCTGAGAACATCTCAAACGCATCATCGTCGGTCAGCTTAAAGCTGTTCAGATACGTGAGACTCAATGCGGCTTCAACGTACCCTTCAGGGGTAACACCTGGCTGAAGATCAAAGCAAATATCCGCCACGAAGAGCACGTCGTCTTTCGCTGTTGCGGTTCTCGCAGAATAGGATGGACTGATATATCGGGAACTATTTGCGCTTGCCTTGATCGTGATACTAACGATTTCGGTAAGATGCATTGATCTTGGAGACCCGTCAGTTGGAGCGAACCCAGGCCACTTGATTTTGAGCTTGTCATAGATGACGCGTTTCCCGGTATCTGCGAGGTCGTTAACTATGAACGAACTCGTTTCGGTGATTTCGGGCCCGGTTGGACCCGATACCTGGTTTACTTGCTGATACTTAAATTCAACAACGTACTCGCACGTGATATCCGTTGCCCAATAGTAAAAGGACTTTCCCGACGAGTCGGTGAACTTAGCCAGCGTGTGAATGTCCAGATAAAGCCAAAGCGTAGTAACAGATGTGTTGTGCTGGCCCGTCGAGAACTTTTCGGTTCTACGTTTTGCGCCCACCTGGCCTTCCGGCTTGGCCATGCCAAAGCAGCGGACGAGCGCTATTGATTGGGGAACATCAAACGCGAGTCGGAATGCAAAGCCAGTCCGTTCATCTTTGTTGGGGACCATCGGATGGAGGATGTCGCCGCGTCCTTTCTTCAGCTTTGTCCAACCCGAAGCAGTGCGCTTACAGAGATTCATGCGAACCTGCCACTTTTGGTCTAAACCCTGCCCAGAGATCGAAGCCCAAGCAAGGTAGACGCTGCCGCCCAATATGAACACGATCACGTGCTCGCTATCAGCCTGAATGGATATTTCCTCCCACGCTGTCCAGGTACCGAAGTCAACGGCTGAACGAAGCTTCCATTGGCGGTAGTAATGCTTGTAGGGCTGGCTGTTATCGCGACCCACGAAATGAACAATGGTGTCATCGCCACCGATTTTCTCCTCGAACATACTGACGACGGTGAGGTTGGCGATATCCCCCATCTTGTCGAGATACTTGCGAAAGGCGACTAACGCGCTGTCGTGCGTGAGCTCGCTCTGCAGCAGATCGCTCTCAAAGGCGCGGAAGATCTCGGTCTTGTCGTCGCGCAACTCGGGCTCAATCCAGTTCTCCGGGTAGAGGAACACCTTGCGATTCGCTTCCCACACGCGGTAGTGCTTCATCCATTGCCACCGCTCGGTATCAATGGAGTCCGGGGTAACCCCTGGTTCCTGGGAGCCTGGGACTGGTCGTTCGAGATTCAACAAACAGCGCTGCACAAAAAGCTGCACCGAGGAGACCGCCTGCTTGATACGGGAGGTGAGCATGCAGGAACCCATCTCAACGTCGATCAGGTAGCGGTCAAAGAGTTCGTTGGAATCGGCCAGATGGTCGCGGTGGATCAGGTAGGCGACCAGAGCATCGCGCTGGAGGTTTCGTAGCCGATTGGAGATAGGACGCAGCCGCTCCGGGAACTCGTTGGCATTGATGCTTGCCGCGAATAGAGTGCAGGCAAGCTGCGCCTCAGATTCAGTTGGCTTTGGCTGGATCAACCTTTTGATCTCGCTGCATGGTGTACCGAGGAGCTTGCCCACTTGGAGTAGTTGGGCCAACTCGAGCAGACGACTGGGATTGTTGTAATCGTTTGGGGCAGGAGCTGTGATGTTGAAGTTGAGTAACCCCACATCACACGCGTCATCTACGTGCTGTTGCCTATCCAATTCAAAGGCCTTGGCAAACACCCCGCGCATTGTAGATTTATCATCCCGTGTGAGCGCCTCGTATACTTGACCGAGGCGCATTGCGCCATCCGGCAACACATCGCGTAAATGAAAAAGATCCACTAATTTGCGCCAGCCATCAAAGCTTGCAGCGGCAGCGGCAGTAGCGGCAGCGGTGGTAGCTATCGCGCCGGTCGGTAGTGCGAGCACGTCCATGACGTCGAAGTCTTTGCCCAATACCCACTCCAACTGCTCAGGCGCAATGGCGAGCCGATTGGCAATCGCGGTAATTTTACTGAGAAGCTCTATCGCCGCAAATTGATCGGGCCAGGTTGCCCGGTCTACAAGTTTCTTGGTATCGGAACGCAGCAACTCCGAATCCGTCAGCAGAGCCTTTGCGCTGCGCCCACTGTTCTTTGGGACCTTTGCTGCGTTAAGCAACGTGTCGACTAGTTGCAGATCGGAACCGAGCGCCTCGCTCAACTGAGCAACCAACAGATCTACCTCAAGAAGCGGTATCAGCCGCAGCAGGATGGTGCGATAGCGCGTTTCTACATCAGGCTCGCGCAATAGCTGTTCAGCATCTAGCAAGGTTTGTGGCGGCGGCGGCGGAATCTTAAGCAGAGCCTTTGCTTGCAGACTGATCACAGCCGCTGTCAGGTTGGCGTCGGAAACCGTGTTTTTCTCGGCCTTCGTAAGCCAGCCCGTCAGAGTCAGGTTGCCGTTGGTACTGGAATTCCCGTCAAACTTGAAATTGAGACGGTCTTTGAGCTCTCCAGGAATCACGGGCAACGCAGTTAGACCGGTTACCACTTCCGTGACGGTTGGGATTTTCGGGAGTTCTACAATTTGCAGCAGGCTCGCTAGTGCCTCCCCTCGATCCTTCAACTGCTGGTTGTACAACGTTTTGATAGCGGCAACCGAAAGAGCCGCAACCGAACCCGCAGGAAATAGACTCTCAATGCTTGTGAAGTCTGTATCTTCCACTGATCCGGCGCATTTCAACTCGCCTGTGCTTGAATTCAGTTTTTGATAGGAGAATTTTGACCGAAGGTTCAATGGTATCGTTGGCTCATTCGCAAGCGGTGGTCTGATCTCGACTGAGGCGCCAGGTTGATAATTGAGGCCGTCTGATCCCATCGCGACGTCAATCAGCGCGGGATACCAGTCAAGGCGCGCTAATTGGCGCTTTACGTTGTCGGCGCCGCTCACATCGCCCAGAACAACTCCAGCCTGCAAAGCCGAGCGCAGATCTGTAAGCGTCTGGGTGAGCTGCTGCTCGATCCTGGTGCTGGCATCGTTCCCCTTGCCTGGTAACACTCTATGCCGGAGCAGATAGCTCAGGGTCTCGAAATCAAAGCCGGATTTCCGCACAAATTTGGCACGCTCTGCAAACTCGAGCATGGCGCGCGCCCTTACCCGCGCCTGTTGTGCAATATCATCTGACGTTATGGGCGCAGGTAACGTGCGGAACAGATCCGTCGCTGAACCTAATAGCAACGTAACGATATCGGGCAAGACATCAGGTGCGATGCTAAGGGCACGACACAGCGTCGCAGCGGCATACATCCGCGACAAGCTATCCAAGTTCGCCGAATCTGCGATGCCAAGATTTGGAGTGCCGATGATCCAGGCCTTCACCTGGTCGGGCTTGATACCCAGCGAGGCCGCAACAACATCTGTACGGTCGGAAATACGCAGGGTTGAGTTGTCCAGTTTCTCCAGAGCAAAATCGTCAAAACCGATAAGAGACCGCAGGGATTGGCGCTGGAACACGCGGTCGTAGAGTGCCGGCACAATGGGAGCGCCCTCTTTGGTGTGATCTGTCCACGCTTGGGTTTCCAGTGTATGAATGCAACCAACCAGTACAGTCACCGACAACTGCAATCCACCCCGTAACCGCTTCAGGAGCGCGAGGTCTCGCAGAACTGTCGGTGTGATCTGACCACCAAAGGCCATTAATGCAAGGTCGAGTTCTCGCATACTCCAGCCCGACTTACGCCACAGGCGAGTAAACACATGAACGCGATCCAGGTGATTTTGGAACTGAGTTGCGTTCAAGCCTGCAACTATGATCATGCTTGTCTTACATTCATTGGGCGGCAGAAGCGTGCCCTTGAGTTGTCCGGCAAAGTTTGTTTCACGAAAGTCGAGATATTCTCGGTAGCTTAGTCCTGACTGCTGAAGGAGCATTGAAACGTTCGCGAGCACCTCAAGCCAGCCTCCTTTCCGATTGCCGCCGGCCGTTTGATCCATGACTATATTGTTCAGTTGCTCAAGTCCCCAATAGGTCCACGGTATAGTTGAGGTCGTGGCAGAGGTAATCAAATCGGCTTCGGATTTTGATAAGCCCAGCAGCTCGAGGGCCGCGGCTTCTTCTGACAAGCGAGATTGAGGCCGGGCCAGATCAATGAGATGCGCTCGTGGAATGCCCAATGCTTCGAGAAAGGCGCGCGTTTCTTCCAACCACAAGTCGAAAGGTAGCGCCCAAGGGAAGACCGTCTTCTCCGTCGATAGCTTCTCGTATGCTGCCGGGTTGCGGTTTTCCGGGCTGGATTCGAGGTGTTCGCGGATGGATGAGTTCTGGTGGGTCAGGCCGGATACATGTAAGCCCTCCAACATGTTTCCAACGAGTGCCCAGTTTTTAATGCTGAGCTCCCACCAATTCTGAGCGGGACTCCAAGTCTGTGTGTATATCTCATGAGCCGGAAGCGCCAACAGTGTCGCCACATTCGCGTTGATAGTAGAAGTGGCGCCCGACGTGAAGGCCTGGGCGATGATTTGTATGGTCTTTCCGTTCAACTCGTAGACCTTGATTTGCCTGCCGTTCAGCCTGAACAGCTCAACTGTGCCCATGGGACTGCCACTCGTGATCTTGATCGCAATGGCACGGGTGTAACGTGCTACCCAGGCTTGGACAATGCCACTGGGCGTTGGAATCTCTTCTATCTGTGGCGCGCCATGAATAGGCATCCCTTGAGAGAGTCTGCCCTCAAGCTCCGCATTAAGCGTTCCGTTATTCATCGAGGCCACCGCACCTGCCACGTCGCGTACCTGAACGTTTCCTACGCCAAAAATAAAAAGAATGAACTGCTGTGTCTGGTGCTGGACCAGCCATCGACGCGAACCATCCGTGATGATCCAATTGCGGTGAAGCGAATTGATGCCGGGACGGAGGTCGGGTGTCACATGCAGCACTTTGCCGACGGTGATGTTGGTCTTGCGAAGGGCCTCAGCAACCTTCACGGGGACTGTTCCACCGGTGAATGCCGCGTCGATGTCTACGCCTTCTACGGCCACCGCCATCGGCAGGGCCACCGCGTTCTCCAGGATTTCCAACACCAAGTCGATGTACGGAATCTTGGTGTCCGTGTTTTCGCAGGAGAACTCCAAGTCGGCAAGGTCCGGGCGACGTTGGAGCAGCGCCCCTAGAACCGTGCCACCCGCCTGGGCTTTGAGGTAGGGATCCAGAGGCTTGAGATCGGGGTTACTACGGTTCGCACGTGACAGACCCCCATCAGGATTAGATGTCAACGGCGATCGTTGAAGAAAGTGCAGCAGGTCAGCCAAGTAGGCCGCCGGTCCCAACACTGACCGGCAATGCCGACACTCGCAGTAGTCTAGGTCGCCGAATAACGAGCGCAGGCTGGGGTATTCCTTCAGCGTAGTCTCGCTGACAGTTTGTGCGGGGATCACATAGACTGCATTACCCGAGGCCGACGGTGCGACGTAAGAGGTACCGATGGCAACAACGGTGGTCATCATGTGCTCCGCGGCGGCAAACACTTGTTCTGCCCGTTCCGCTGAAAGCTGGTTACTCACCTTCAGCATAAAGGCTGGCTTTCCCTCACTGACGATATGCGTTGAAGAGCCGAAACCCGCGTCGTGCAGCGCCATGGTTTCTCCTGCGTTGGCGGTCAGCGCATGAATGCGCCCCAACCGGAGCAACCCTTCGCGCAATGAATCATCCCGGTTGTCTAGTTCGTTCAAGTACGGTTCGACATGTCGCTTTCTCAGGTCGAAATCCGGATTGGCTTTCAAGAAATCCACAACTTTTCCTGTAGGAAAACTCTCGCTCTCGCCCAGCTTTTTCTGGAGTTGTTTGCCCAGCATCTGGGTGGGGAACTTGGCTTCGACTTCGGACTGTAGCCGCTCGATGTATGCATCGCGGTCCAGCCCGCTGCCGGGAGGCGCTCCGTGCTCGAACACCAGTTCGATCCAGTCGATAGGTTCCAGCGTCGTCAGGAACTCGATGGATTCGGGTCGCTCGGCATCCGATTTGGTTTGGAGTGCCTGCACCACTCTCGCGTGGCCGACGGAAAGCTCGCCGAGCGCCAGGGTTCGCTTGAGCGCGGGGATCGCATTCGACAGCCCAGCCGCTTCCGCCCGCGTCCAAAACTCCTCGGTGTGTCCATGCTCATGGCTGAGCCTGGCAACCGTGAGCTGCTGGTCCCTGGAGAGCATTTGCTCCACTGGCAGTGTGCCGAGCAGATCGCCCAGCGATGAGGGCTTGCCTTCAGGCGCTGGCTCCAGCGCCCTGGCCGACCTGAGTCGGTTGAGTGTAGCTTCAAGTCCCTCAAGCCGATCCGACAAAGCACGAGGAACAAAATTCACTTCAATAGACTTTCTGATCTCGGTGATCAGCTCGAGAGTGGGTCGCTCCAGCAAACTATTGCGGTCCAATGGCAATCCCTGCCGGAACCAGCCATAGAAGAAAATCTCGCTGATCACGGCCACCGGCTGCGTGGCTGCCGCAGCGTCACGACTCATGGCGAAGGCAAGCGCCCAGAGGCGGATCTTCTCCCTTTCCAGCCCGGTCTCTTCTGCGATGAAACCCAGGTCACCGTCAATCACCTCCCACGGAGGCAGCGCCTGATCCCCCTCACCTTGCCCCTTAAGCAGAGGCATGACGCCGGCAGACAGCTTCTCCCATTCGGATACCACTGGAGCCAAGGCTTTGAAATCCACCACCTCATCGCGCGTCGGATGCGGGCGCGAGATGTCATCGCCGATTTGCTGGTCGCCCACAAAAGCCCGGACGATCAGCTTCGGGGTTGGCGCTGAGGGCACATCCGCGCTAGCAAACTGCGCCGAACCATAGCGAATGGAGTATTCGCCGCGCTCGTTGGTCTCAGCCTTACCGAACTGCTGTTCCTTGCGCAAATCACGATCAAACGCGAGCACGATTGCGCCGCGAATGGGCTGATCGGCGGCGGATTTGACCGTGCCGCGAACAATCAGAGAAGTGTCTTCATCAAGTGCGCCGATGGATTTCAGCAACTCGTTGAGCTTGGCCGCGGTCTTATCTTCAACCACACCACGCAGATTGTCGCCAAGGCCTTGCTGGACCTGGAAGTACATGATGAGTTGCCGGGTGGCTTTGCCGAAGAGCGATTGTGTGCGTTCCTGCACGAGGCTTTTAGTTAATTCCTGTAGTTCTTCCAATGTTGGCCGATTGGGCGTATCGAGTGGCCGGATGACATCGCGTGCTAGTAAGACAAAGGCATCCTGAAGATTGGCAACTTGAGGGCTGGTTTCACCGGGGTTGATGGGTGCAATGATACGATTCATGAAGTGCTCCTTTACTGCCCTTTGAACATCGGCACTAGTTGTCTTTGAACCCCCACGCGCGCGCATGGGGGAACGGGGACAGCTCAGCCAGTCCCCTTTTCATTCCATGTCTCTTTTTCATTCCATTTATTTTTCCACTTTAAAATTTACCCCAGTCGGCTAGTGGAGAAATCATCCGCCTTCGGTCTAGCGCTTCTATTATTAGTTCAATTTCAAATGGTGTTTCCGTAACAAGAGATGGAGCTTCGCGCTTGGACATGCCATCGAAATTGTCACGGGAGAAATGTTTATTTCCCAGAGCCGCCCAATGTCGGCCACCGGCTGCCGAGGCCGGAAACTTAGATACGTCCACGCTGGTCGAGCCGAGCCCATCCGATTTCTTGAAGCCATGAATCTTTATTGCATCGTATGTCCAAGCAACTGGCATTGAGAAAGGCGCCCAAAGGATGCTGGCCTGCGGGTCTCGGTCGCGGCCTTCCTGGAGCCACTTGACTTCACGTTCTGTTCTGAAAGTCTTCAGTGGTTCATAGAACTTGCGAGTGGTCTGCCATTCCTGCCTCCACCCGACGAAATAGTGGTCTGCGTCACGGAAGAGAAGACTTTGGCTATCCTCGAGGCTCCGTTGTCGAAGCGGAATGATCAGGCTTTGCAGAGCGTAGTCGATGATGTCTTGCTTCGTTCTCGTGATCTTCCCTGTCTTGTGATCGGTGAAGCGATGCGTGCTAATCTCGAGGGCCTTGTTAATGATGTTCTGGACAGTGGAATCATGCGCTCTTGTTTTTATATCGCGGTCCTCCCTCTTCTCCTTCGCCATGGTTGGCGGCGGAGCAGAATCTTTCAGCCCGCCTACCGCAGCTTCAAAGACTTTGTAATCAGGGTTGTCTTTGTAGATCTGGTATACAGGTTCTTGGACAGCTTGCTTGCCCGAAGGATCTTTAAGGAGCACAACCTTGTTTCTCACGTACACATACACATTGCCTCCATCTATCAATCCTTCGGGGTCACAGCTTGTCCACCTCCCCAGCCATGACGCGTAGTATCTTGCTCCATGGTAGCCCAGCCCGCTCTCCTCATCCTGTTCCATCCCCGTATACCGATACCGGTTCGGTGGCACTTCGATTCCGCGCTTTCTCGCCCGATAGGCGCTCGTGCCATAGGGGTGATATTCCTCATGGGAAATGATCGCCGCCTCGTGATCCAACTCCAAGCACGCGGAACCCAGATGGTTGCTGTATTGATAACAATAAATTGGCCCCGTGCTGTATGCAGTTCCATTGGTGTGAGTTTTGTTGGTCACAATCACATCGTCCACCAGCAGCACACGTTGTTCACTTTCGAAAAGATGATGGGATTCGATTTCTTCAACCACTGTTGTGCCGTTGCCGTTGTAACGTCGATATAACTCGTAACCTCCCAGGTAAATACGTTCCCAGTGCCTCACCCAACGCTTGGTACCGTCGGGGTTCGTAACTTCACGTTCAAGGTATTTGCGTGCTCGCTGCTTGCCGCTGTCGTACTGGTAGTGCGCTATCCCCCCGCCGACGAGATCGAGACTCTTGATCATGTCGCGGTAGTCCCATTGCAAATGCAGGCTCAGTGCGACGTTTGCCAGGTTCAGCATATTACCGTGGATGTCGTAGCCATAAGTCACGGCCTGGGTACGATCACCGCCTGTCCATGTCTGCCACAGGCGGTTGCTGGCGGGCTGCGTTGAATCCTCAGACGCATAGGCATAGTCGCGTGTCCAGCTACCAGTGGCGCTGGTGACCATGTGGCGCATCTGTTGGATATTGCCCACGCTGTCGTATTGATAGCGCTGCCTGTATTCGCGTAAGGCGTTGCCATCTTGGACCGGAAAATCGATCCCCTCCTGTCGATCAAACTGCCCTGGTGCATCAGCAGGGATACTGTTCTCGCGGCCGGTGGCGGAAATCAGACGGTAGAGTGCGTCGTATTCGTACCGGCTGCGCGGCTCGACCATGACGTTGGCGAAGAACGCCGGCTTGTAGGCTTCGTCGTAGATCTCCGTGATATTCCCAACCGGGTCGAAGGTGTAGTGGAGTTGCTGCAACACATTCGGGTTGGCAAGATTGGCATGGGTCCCTGGGAATGCCGAGTCCTGGTTGGGCCGAGTCGTGCGCAACTGGGTCAGCCTGAAGGTCTCAGGGTCGTACTCAGAACGAGTAATCGTCCCGTTCCCGAGCTGCAGATACGTTTTCTGGCCTTTGGCGTCGTAGCGGATTTCGACGATGGCCTCAGTACGTGTCCCGGTAGTCGGATCGTAACCTGTAGCGCGCATCACCAAGCCTTCGGCTTCCAACAGGCCACGCCGGTTATAGCGTGGCAGATAGATCGCCACCCTGTTCTGGGCCGGGCGATGCCAGTTATACAGCCGCGTCATGCGGTTTAAGGCATCGTGCTCGGTAAGCTGAACATAGGTTTCTTGCCCAAGTAGTCCGTTCAGCGCCGTGACATCCGCAACATTCCAGTTCACCACCGACACCGTGGCGTCACGGGTAAGTGTGCGGTGTATTTCCTGGACATTGCCTGTGAAGTCGCGCTGTATCGCTTCGATGCGACCGCTGGGGTCATAGTGCCGAATCAATTGACCGTTGAGGTTGTTGACGTCGTTTGTCACCGCGTCCTGATACTCATAGCGCTCGACCATGACGCTCGGCTCGTTATTGATCGTGAGCCATTGCGCTGTGGGCCGATGCAGCTTGTCGTAATCCGTTGCATAGACCCGATCCTCTCTGGTTGTCACGGTGCCTTGCGGAGTTTCGGTCATATCCCAGGCCAGCATTGGCTTACCGGCGGCATCCATCAGCATCCAGCGATCGCCGGCATCCATGCTATTCTGAAACAGTAAATTCCCGGCGATGTCATAGCAAGGGACGGCATTGGCGGGCATGGTATTACTCGCATCATTGTTCGCCTTGGCCGGTGCGATGTACTGCATCACCAAGTTGCCACGCGCGTCACGGATCCACAGCGGCTTCCCTTCAGCATCGAGTTTGGTAAAGGTGAGGTATCGCTCGTCAATGCCATTGGCACGGTTGTGGGCAATGGCAATGACTTCGCGACCCAGGCTGTCGAGATGCACTTGCGCCGGGGTATCGGCGTGGGCTTTGATTAATTCTGCCGCTCGATGATTTTCCAGCGTATTGAATGTGGCATAGAGCGGATGGGTCGGGTCGGTGCGCCGTCTAAACCAATCACTATGGTTCGGATTGACTGGAGCTGGATCGTACGCTGTGTCATTCGCGTCAAAGGTTCTCACATGCCAGGGGGAAAACTCGACGCGACTGTAGGTGCCATCCGGCATTTCGGTGCGCATCACGCGCCCAGCGGCATCGTAATAGATGATAGGCGTGACACCTTCGGCAGGCGGCGGCTCACAGCCAAAGCCTTGCCTGCTAAAACTGGGTTCATACTGCTTGACTGGCTTGCCCTTGTTGTTGAGTACGGTCAGGCCATTGATGACCCAGCGTAACTTCTGGTCGGCTATTGGCAGCGTGGAATCTGGCTCGGCCTGCACCTTTTTCATCAGCACGTTGCCGCTGCCGTCGGAGCATTCGAGGGCAACTTGCAGTGGGCTAGCTGTACCGCCTGGTGCATGAACATGAAGCTCGCGCGCAATGCCACAGGCGCCAGCAGGCCGATCTGCCCACTTGCTTACGTTTCCTTGCGCATTGCGTTGTTCACCGAAGTGATACACAAAGCGCGCTGTCGCATGGCCTAGCCAATCTCCGGCCTGCAGCACATTCATCACACTGGCTGTGCAAAACGCTTGCACCTCAGCGGCCGGAGGATTGGCGAGGTCATCATTGAAGCCGATAAGATCGTCGCCCTCGGTTCCCTTGCCTTTTACCGCCATGGCGACCACCATGCCGAGGATGTCGAAATAGACCTCTGTGTGGTTGCCGTTGGGATCCACCATTTCGATGGGCGCGAGCACGCGGTAATCAAAGCGTGGTTTCCCGGTGACTGGGGGAACAATCGCCACACTACTGATGTTACCCAAGGCATCCGTGCTGGACTGTATGAAAAGATCGTACTTGCCGTCGTAGACAAGCGTTGTGACATTGCCGAAGGGGTCGGTGTATCGCTCTGGCAGGTAAAAATGTTGGGCGGCGTCACCTTCAAACCCCGCTCTACCGGATGCAATCCAATACTGATTCTCAAGAGGTTCGGGCGAGACCGGATTGCCAGAAAACACGTCGTCTCCCTTGTAATAACCGCTGACAGGAAATCCGTTGACCTGTTGTTCCAACGCTGACACCGCTGCATCAATACGCTCTTGATCGACATACACGCTGTTGAGCAAATTCCTGGTGAGCGCCAGTTTGTAACTTTCGTAGGGCAAGCCAAGCGGGCCATGTTGGCGAAACGGTCGATGCGTGTTCAAATCGTCGGCGAAGAATAATGTACGCGCACATTCGACCAGGCGCTTTTCTGGCGTACCATCCGGCAATTGATGGTACGAAATTTCACTTGCACCCACACCAGACACATTTTCATTCTTCAACTCAGCCAGCGTGAAGTATGTGCTCGCAGGCTGTATGCCCGTCACGTCCCAGGTCTGTGTTTGGCAAGGCATACGCAGGCGATAGATGTCGGGTTCGGTGATATCCGCAGTAAAGCCTGTGCAATTGAGTGCCAGGTGGCTCTCGTTCTTTTGTACCTGATTGATGAGTGCCCGCTGCTCGTCGGTGAGTGACGCATCTATATGACTCCCCATGCGGGGATACACCGCCGCGACGGATTCAAGGATGTTCCCATATTCATCAATTTTCAGATTTAATGTATGCGCGATGCGTGGATCGGGGCTCGGAGCCGCCTGACGCAGGTCCAGTTCATAGCTATAGGTGATGGCTTCACTCTCCGTCACGAGAAAGACCGCATGGTGGGTGATGCCTTGCGGTTGCAGGCGCGTGATGTTGCAGCTGTGATAGGCGGTGGTATAGAGGCGCACAGGCACGTCGGCGCCTTGGTCGAGCGCGTCTATATCCAGTTCGAACACTTCCTGGCGAAGCACCATGCCCTTGCAGGCACGCAGGGCTTCGCGCCATTCCTCAGCGGAAAGATCAGCCGGGGTCAGTGTCGGCTCTGGGAGTTGGTGTTCGGTGAATCCTGGAATAGTGACATACTCGTGCTTAAGCGCCGAGAGGATGCGATCCCGTTCGAAAGCGGCTCCGGTGTGATACCAGGTGATGGTCTTGATCGGCGGCTGATAGAGGTCGTGCTGATCGGTGATGTAGGGGCTGGCAATGTTGCCCTGCATGAACTTGCCATAGGATTCTACGTCCCTTTGCTCGACGCGACCGAAGCCACGAAACTCTCGCTCGATCCCATCGAAGTAGCCGTGATGGTAACTATAGGTGCTGGCAAACTCGGTTTGGCGCCATTTGTCACGAACCGTGACTTTTTCGACGCAATGGACTGGGAAGGGCAGCTTGGTGATCCAGGGTGTTCCGGCTTGCTTATCTTGCAGATAAAACTTGGTGGAAGGAGCATACGTGACCTCGGTTTCGCTGCCGAGGTTGTTGATGGTCTTGATGAGCAGATGCGGTTTCTGCCCGCCCATGAGGTCGATATAGCGGATGGTGCTGCGCGCGTCGCTAGGCAAGGGGGACGACCAGACGAGGCAGGCGGTGCCGTTGCCAAGCAAATCGACCGTGGACACGGCCGACAGGTTGTCGATGCGCGGGAAGGTGCTGAGGATGCGCCGTTCGCTCCAGGCATTGCCGGACTGGTTGAAGTAGAGCTGCACGCCCTCGCCGCTGAGGTACAGGATATCGACCAGGCCGGAGCCATCGATATCTACGAGGCGAATGCGGCGTTGATCGAACATGTCGGGCGCATCGAACCAGGGCGCCTTGTCCATAGTGACCTTGGCGCCGAAGCGGCCGTACCCCAGATTGGGCCAGTAGCTAACCTCTCCATTGCGTATGCGCACGAGGTCGGTCAAGCCGTCTCCCGACATATCGGCCAGATAAATGGACTGGGTGCCATCGGCAAAGACGAGACGCGGTCCCTGCTCTTCATCGATAGCCTGACGCATGTTCTCTGCTGGGCCGAACCCGGCTTCGGCCAGCGATGGATACCAGCTGAATGCTTGGTCTTCTGTGATGAGGATGTCAGCGTGGCCATCGCCGGTGAGGTCGATGAATTTGAGATTAGGGTCGCGCCAGGCAATATTCGGAAGGGAGGTAAACGGCCGGTGTGTGTCCCACTCCTCATCCGGCGTGCGCTCAAAAAACCCCGGTGCTGGGCCATCGAATTCGACGACGTCCAGTTGACCATCACCCGCCAAATCCATGAGCTGCTGGCCGCCGCTGAGATTGGCCGACGAGGGCATGGTACCCACGCTCTCCAGCGGAGCAAATCGGGCGACGGTGGTTTCTTTGCCTGCTTGATCAATAACCGGCAACGCGCTCTGGTTGCGCTTATAGAACCAGGCGCCGCCCTGCTCGGTCAAGATCCCTGAAAGTCCTTCACCATCCAAGTCCGCCCACTGATAGCGGCTGTTGTCCAGGCCCTGGGGCAGATTCTCCAGGCTGGCGGCGTCTACCGCGCAAACCTTTTCCTGGATGTCGGCGTGGCTGTATTCAAACTCGACTGGTGGCAGCGATTTCTTCCGATACGTTCCAGCGATGCGCCTGTAGCCGGACTGGGTAACCTCGGTGATGAAGGATGCAACAGTCGTCTCGTTATAGGCGACGTGCGTGGCACGGACGAGGTAATCCGGAATCCCTAGCTCATCGAAATGATGAAACATCAGGACGCGCCGGCACAGGCGGTAGGTGCGCACCTCGAAACCGGCTCGATAGGATGAGAAGGGGTCTACTCGCAACTTCCATTCGCGCGGATTCGGCTGAGGCAGATTATCGGCACAATCAACCGTTTGGACTTCGCCACCGGCATCTTCAACATAGTGTTCGCCATAATCGAACACCGCTTCGAACATCCAGTCGGTACGTGCAGACAAGTCTTCACCGGCCTGGCGCGGACTCTTGTTGCCGTATTTGATGCGTTTAAGATAGCGGTTGGCTGTTCTGAGCGTGTCCTGGCGGTTGGCTTCGTTCGCGCTTGAGCGGACTATGCCCTGTGAATTCTCTTTCTTGTACTCATAGAGGATGGCGTTGCCCCTATCATCATAGCTTTCGCAGATCAGCCAACTGAAAATGCGTGTCTCATCTGAAGGATCAACAATGCGGCTTTCGTCCGTGCTGCCATATAGCGTGGTGATGTTGTCTTTGGAAATAGAGCGCCAGTGGGATACACCCTGCGCATCAGTCCAGCGCTCAATACGGGCAAACAAGCCTTCTATGCGGGGACGGTAGCGGCGCACCCTGTACTCCACGCCATCCACTGTACGTGGCTTGTCGTGAATGACATGTTTGCCGTCTTTGAGGATCCAATTGCCGGCGGCATTTTTTCCAAACTCTGGCACCAAATCTTCCGCACCGGAGAAGATGAATACATCCGACTCTTCAGCATCTCGATACTTCGGTAAGCCCTTGTCGGTCTTGCGCGTGATGGAGGGGAGCGAGAGGTTCCAGCCAAGACCGAAGGACCCATTGCCGGAGCCAGAGTCATACGACAGGGATAGCTGCGGGCCAAACCCGCCTCGGCCTGGTGATGTTGCGATAGGCACTGACATCGAGCCGGTGCCCGTGACGGGATTGGCGGCGAACTTTTCGCCCATCCCGCGGATGGCGCCGCCACCTTTGGGAAGAGAAATCGTTGGAGCAGAGATTTGGTTTGTGGCCGGGGCAGAATCTGTTCCGCTCCCCTTCGGTCCTTTGTCTTCGGCCACAGATGTCTCAACAGAAGGTTCGTTGCGAGAGAGACAAACTGACCTTATTGGACACGGTTGTCAACGGCTACATACTCGAATTACACGTGATTGACTCGTGCCTATCACAATCCTGGTAAGGCTACGGCTCGACCGGGAAAGCGGGCTGCGTTGCACGCGCTCAGCATTATCCAATCAAGACTCGATGTCACTCAAGAACCGTGAAACGTGAAACGTAAGATGCCGGATTGCCGAGCGATCTTCCTTATGAACCTTTCACTTTTCACGTTTTACCTTTCACGATGACACCTCAGCGGCCTATGGTCAGCCGAACAATAGTGCCGTTTTCTCCACTGGCCCAACCCTGCGTTCCATCGGGAAACGATAGGCCAAACAGCGAGACCTTCGCAATCGAACCCTGTTCCCCCCAGGTAAAACCACCATCGGTCGTCCGATAGACCATGCCCCGTTCCCCCACTATCCACCCGGTCTGAGGGTCGGTAAAGCGAACCCGCAATAGGTCGGTCAGCTTTGTACAGGTGCGAGTGCAAGGCAGCGTACGGTCGATCCATTGATGGCCGCCATCAGTCGTGTGAAATATGGCGCCGGCGTTCCCCACGGCCCAACCAGTCGATACGTCCGTGAAATAGACATCGAACAGGGTGGCCGCCCCCTGTGTCTCTTGCGGGATCCAGGTGGCTCCACTATCATCCGTCATCAAGACGGTCCCCACCGCTCCGACGATCGTTCCATGACGCGCGCTCAGAAATTGTACGCCATAGAGGGCCGCACTCGTCTTGCTCGTTTGATCGAGCCAGTGGATCCCGCCATCCTTGGTATGAAGAATCGTTCCGTTACCACCCACCACCCATCCCTCACTCGCCGATACAAACGAAAGACCATAGAACGATACTTGTGTCTCGACGAGTTGCTGATGCCAGGTATTCCCTCCATCCTGGCTCCGGAGAATTGTCCCATTGGCTCCGACAGCCCAGCCCTGCTTCTCGTCAAAAAAGAAGACGGCTGAGAGGCTGGCCGTGGTGCCGCTGGCGATCTTCTTCCACTTCTTTCCGCCATCGACCGTTTTCAGAATAGTGCCGCCCGACCCGACCACCCAACCCAGCTGCGGCGTACGGAAATAGAGCCCCATTAGGAGGGCTTCGGTATGGCTTGTTTGAGGAATGATTGTCAGAGAAGAGTCAGCAGCCCACGAGGGAAATGGACACAACAGCAGCATCAACGCCACGAACGCTAGGCATCTCGCGCGGAACAGCGAGAGCCCTCGTCGTGATCCGTGCAATCCGTCTCTCACTGGTTGGTGTCGGCGTCCGGGCGGTTTGTATTGAAGTAGCCTGAATCCGGCATGCCCTTCGCTTCAATGGTGAAGCTGCCTGCTTCCATTGACAACCATTTTTTCGGAGTACAGCAAGATCCATCAGGTAGCATGTCCCACGAGCCGCGCCGCACCACCAAAGGACCAGTCGCCAGCTCATTGAAGAACTCATTGCGCTTCCCCAATCCATACAAGTGGCGATGCGGTACGCGCACGACAATCTCCGTATCCGTCCAGGACATGACTTGCGCCGCAATGTTGCTGAACAGCACTTCCGTGCGCGAAACATTTTCGCCCAACTCGATATCCTCTCGTCGCTTGTAGGCCCCCTGATTGAGACCGAGGTACGCATGCTCAGCGGTCTTCAAAAAAGAACCGAACCCCGTTCCTTTGATGCTAATCAGTTCATCGAGTCCCCCCGATTGCGGGCTATAGGAATCGATCTGCGGCATCACCACCGTAAAGGCCCCCGCTTCAGTCTTGAGGGTGTCCTTCGTCGCGCAACACGTTCCGTCAGGATTGGGCTTCGTTGCGCCTCGATAGATCACAACTGGCCCAGTTTTCGCGCTAAACGGCACCCACACATCGATGCGATCGTCTTGCCAGCGATAGATGATGGCGCGGACCCCGCCGATGTCGACTCGATTCTCTCCTATATTGAAGTCCGTAAAGGCATAGGGTGTCGATCCACTTTCAGAGTAGAACCCGAAATGCTCCCCGCTGATTCTGAGCAACGTACCGATCGGGGCGGCCGGAGGCGTCACGGCGATGACTTTGGGCACATGAACCGTAAAGACTCCGACCGTACGCTCACGTCCCTGCATGGTCAGTACGATAGGTCCAGTGTCCGCATCCATTGGAAGATGTACAACGATCGCGCTGTCGGACCACTGCGCGATCGTGGCGAGGTGCCCCCCGAACGTCACCTTGTCACCGGCTCCCTTCTCGGCGCCGAAGCCTTGACCGAAGAAGACGACCTTTGTGCCGACCGGCCCGCTCACCGGATCGACGCGAATGCTTGGAACCAGTTTTAATGGAACAGCATTGCTGACCTTGTACTGGACCGGAGCACAACAAGAACCGTCCGGCAAGGGATCCGACGAAGCCAATCGAACCACCACCTCGCCCGACGTCGCGTTGGTCGGAACCTCGACTTCGATGATATTGTCTTTCCAACGGCGTGGTCTCATAACCACGCTTCCGATCATCACATCGTTGACTCCGAACATCGTATTGGGATCGCGCGGGCCGGCCGTGACACCGAAGTTTACACCGGTAATCTGCAGGGTATGCCCTGGCTCAATTTCCACCGGCGTGATAGCCGTAATCGTCGGCTGCACCACTGTCAACGTTCCGGCAGCCCTCTTCTTTTTTCCGGCCATGACTTCAACGGGGCCGGATTGAGCCTGAAAGGGAACTTTCACTTCGATCAAGTCGGGTTCCCATCGTTGAATCAATGCAGGGACCCCACTGACAGTCACGCGATTGACGTGGACGGATCGAAATGTACCGAACCCCTTCCCAGCAACCGAGACTGTAGCGCCTGGGACCGCCGTTGATGGGTGTAGCTCAATCGCGGAAGGGGTCGCCGCACCCACGGCAACGGTCAGGCTTGCCCACAACACTATCGTACTCAACCCGGTGACGAACACTTTCATGAATAGATCCCTGTCAGGCAAGAATACGGCACGGATTCCCTACGCGTGGCATGAAGATTTTACACGCAGGAGGTAGAAAAACGTGGATCCTATGAAAAACGGAAGACCGATTGAACTATAGCAAGTGGGTTTTTAGAGAGTCAATCCGGCGTGTCCCGCCCGATCAGTGTTCGGAGACGGTGGGAGAGATCCGTTAGGAGACGGAGAAAACCACTTCAATTTCGACAGGAGCCCCGCGAGGTAACTCAGCAGCCCCCACAGCCGCGCGTGCATGACGCCCAGCGGCCCCAAAGATCGCAACCAGGAGGTCCGAGGCTCCATTGAGTACTTGGGGCTGCTGCACAAAACCCTCCGCTGAGGCCACATGCCCGACGACCTTCACAACACGCGTAATTCGGTCTAACGTCCCGAGCTCCTGCTTCGCAATCGCCAAGGCATTCAGGATTGCAAGCTTGGCCGCCTCCATTCCTTGCTCAACCGTCAGATCGCGACCGAGCTTACCAGAGAAAGCCAACTGCCCGTCTCGCATGGGGAGGACGCCAGATAAAAACAAGAGACCGCCAGCCCGAACCGCCGGAACATAGGTCGCCAACGGTTGCGGCGGGGCAGGCAACTCTAGATGCAGTTCATTCAGTTTAAGTTCAAATGACATCCCCAAGATCCTGGCGCTCCTTTACTCCTTATATTTCGCATTTCACGTTTTACGTCTCACGCATCATCCAGCGCGGAGCGCATCGAGGAAACTTTCACCTGCCGGGAGTTGCCCCCCTTGCAGCGCTTCTACAATGGTATGACCGATATCAGCGGCGGATGTCCTGATGCCGAGATGAACCCCATGTGCCAACTTGGGCCCCGTGGCCAAGAGGGGAACATACTCCCGCGTGGCCATCTGATCCGCCCTCGTGATATCCCGTCCATGATCGCCCGTCAGAATGAGCAGGTCGCCTGGACGAAGCTGTTCCAACAAACCGGGAAGTTGTCGATCGAATTCATGGAGGGCCGCCGCTGACTGTCCCGCTTCCGACTCCAGAACTTCGAGCCCGGCAACGATCAATCCTCGCGGAATTTTTCTAAACATCCCTATCACCTCAGCGAGTAATGAGGTCCAGTGCGCAGCAGGAACAGAGCGAGTCAGCCCCCGGCCACTGAACAAATCGCCGACTTTCCCGACCCCGGTTATGATCTGACTCTCACGATTGAGCACATCGAACATGGTCGATCCGGAAGGTTCAAGCACGAACTCCCGGCGTTGTGGACTGAACTGTACCCCACCGGCATCACCCACGAGCGGGTGGGCTGACACACGCACAATCCCCCAAGGGTCCTTGAGGAGTTTTCTTGCATCCCGGCAGCGCTGAAAAAACTCGTCCCGACGCATCGCGCCCTCGTGCATCGCGACATGGCAGGTTCGTCGTCCGTCGGTCCATACGATCAGCGCACCGGAAGACAGATGATCCTCCTCGCACTCGCGCAATATAGCCGTTCTGGAGACTCGGCGATTGCCGACGAGCTTACGGCCAAATGCCTGTTCGAGGACCGCAACCATGTCAGAGGGAAATCCGTTGGGATAGAGCGGCCCAGCACCGTCCGTCAGATGACCGGCCATTTCCCAGTAGCCGGCTACGGAATCCACTTCTTTCGAGAGAAACCCAACACGACCGAAACAGCCTTCCGGCTGCCCCATTGTCCGCACACCTTTGATCTCTGTGATATGGCCAAGCCCGAGCCCTTCCAGCGTGGGAAGGGTGAGCCCACCAACGGCATCGGCTAGATGCGAGAGGGTGTTTGAATCAGCATCCCCGTATTCCGCCGCATCGGGCATAGCCCCAACGCCGAGTCCATCGATCACCAGCACAATCACACGCGTAATCATGAGCGCACTATAGCAGAAGTGGGGTGCATCGGATATGGAGTTGGTTAGTTATAAGGTACCCGATTGTCGCCGTTGCCACTCGGCTACGATTGCGAGACTGGCGCTGGTGCCGATCCGATCCGCGCCGGCCTCCAGCATAGCCAGCGTCGTCTTCCAATCTCGAATTCCTCCGGAAGCCTTCACCTTCACGCGGCCGGCGACAGTCTCTTTCATCAGCCTCACATCTTCCACCGTCGCACCGGCAGCGCCGAAACCCGTCGACGTCTTCACATAGTCGGCTCCTGCCTCCACAACCAACTGGCAGGCCGTACGCTTCTCTTGCTGAGTCAGATAACACGTTTCAAGTATGACTTTATGTTCGACGCCCGTTGTCGCCTTCACAACTTCGGCAATGTCCCGTCGCACATACTCCTGATCTCCCGACTTCAGCCGGCTCACATTGATCACCATGTCCAGCACTCGTGCGCCACGCGCCACTGCTTCAATGGCTTCGGAAACTTTCGTCTTCGTCGTGTGGCCGCCCAGGGGAAACCCGATAGGGATGCCAACTCGAATCGTCGTGCCGGCAACAGCGTCCACCGCTTCATCCACATAGCACGGCGGAACAAAAATGACCGTGAATCGGAACTCCTTCGCTTCCTGGCACAGCCGCAGCACATCCGCTTTAGTCGCGTCCGGTCGGAGCACCGTGTGGTCTATACGTTCCGGCACATTCCATTCAAACATCACTCACGATATTCCTTTCTTGTGGGCGACAATCCCCTCCCGAGGAACGACTGACGTCTGGGAGTGGGATCCGCGACGCACGGGGCGCTTCTGATATTTCTCCACCGCCTTGTTGTGTTCGATCAGCGTCGCAGAGAACTGGTGCGTGCCGTCGTTCCGCGAGACAAAATACAAGAAACTCGAGTTAGCAGGGTAGAGTGTCGCGCGAATCGCCTGAATGCCCGGGCTGGCGATCGGTCCAGGCGGTAACCCCTGCACCCGGTAGGTATTGTAGGGACTGGGACTCGATAGATCTTTCTTGTGCAAGTTTCCATCGAAGGCCGGTAAACCGTAAATGACCGTCGGGTCGCTCTGCAACGGAATGTGTTTCTTGAGCCGATTGTGAAACACCGCGGAAATCTCAGGCCGCTCGCTGCCAGACCCAGTTTCCTTTTCAATCACGGAGGCGAGAGTCAGCACCTCGTGCATCGTCATCTTGAGCTCCTGCATCCTGGCGAGAAGATCCGGCCCAACCACCTGCCGTAACTGCTCGACCATGGCCACCAAGACGTCGCGCGGCTTGACCGCACGAGGGAACTTATAGGTATCGGGGTAGAGATACCCTTCCAGCGTCTCTGCCTTGATCCCGAGCGACGCAATGAATGTCCGATCTTTCGCCAGCCGGAGAAACTCCGCGCGGTCCGTCAGGCCGTCTTGGGCGACTACGTCGGCGATTTGGACGAGGGTCAGTCCTTCGGGAATCGTCAACGGATGGAGCACAACCTGACCATTAAGTAATAGGGCAAGGATCTCCTCTGGAGTCATGCCGGCGTTCAGCTCATATTCACCGGCATGCACCTTCCGGTCGGCAGATCTGGATTTTCCAAAAAGAACAAACGAGAAACTGCTCTTGATCAATCCTGCTCGCTCAAGCGACGTCGCGACATGTTGAAACGTCGAGCCATCAGGAATCACGACGACTTTCGCGGGAGGGTGCGCTTCTGGAGGGATAGCCGGGCCTTCAGCCCAGCGAATCGTCTGATAGGCCGCGACGCCAAGTGCGACCATTACGACCAGCAGACATCCGGCCACGATCCTTAGATTCATGAGGTGATTCTACCGTTTCTGCATCTGTATCTGCCCATGATTCCGTCTCTCGCGTCACTACCGGTTCAAGGCTTGCCAGATAACTCTGGAGGAGAATCGACGCGGCGATGCGATCAACGATACCTTTTCGTTTTTTCCGGCTGACATCGGCCGCGATCAAAAGGTCTTCCGCCGCCTTCGTCGTCAACCGTTCGTCCCACAGAATAACGGGAACCGGCACTCCCTGTTCCAGGCGAGCCTGGAACTCGCGCATCGCCTGAATTGCCGGACCCTCGCGGCCATCCAACTGAAGGGGAAAGCCCAATAGCACTTGCCTGACTTCATACGTCCCGACAAGGGACGCAATATGGGCGATGTCCCAATCCAACGTGCGGCGATTGAGCGTCTCAAGCGGCTGGGCGGTCCACCCCAGCTCATCGCTCAAGGCTACCCCGATCCGCTTGGTTCCATAATCGATCGCGAGAACTCGCTTACCATCCTCCATAGTCTACCGCTCCAACAGGCGTTCGACCAGCCCAAAGACTTTCTCCAACGCCACATCCAACCTGGCCGGGTCCTTCCCGCCGGCCTGCGCCATCTCGGGTCTACCACCGCCGGTCCCACCGACCTCCGCAGCCATCTCTTTGATAAGATCACCAGCCTTCAGCCGATCAGTCAAATCCTTCGTGACGATCACCAGCAAGGATACCTTACCATCGTTGGCGGCGCCAAGAGCCACGACTCCACTTTTCAATTTGTCCCGCAACTGATCGGCCAGCGCCCGCATGCCGTTCACATCCAGGCCATCGGTCCGCTGCACATGCACCTGGATACCGGCAACCATTTTCACTGTCGCGTCGACGGCTGAGCCGCTGGCCATTTTCAATTTCAGCTCTTCCAGCTCGCGCTCTTTGTCTTTCAACTGCGTCAATATCTTTCGCGTTTTAGAGGCCAACTCAGACTGGCCGACCTTGAGCAAGTCTGAAAGTTCTCGAACGTCCGTTTCCAGCTTTTTCATGTGCGTGAGCGCCCCGCTCCCGGTCTGAGCCTCGATACGGCGCACACCAGCCGCCACACCGGTCTCCGACACAATTCTGAACAGGCCGATGTCCCCCGTCTGCCGGCAGTGCGTACCGCCGCAGAGTTCTTTGCTGAAGGACTCGACCGTCACCACCCTTACTTGTTCCCCATATTTATCGCCGAAGAAGGCCAACGCCCCCTTGGCGACGGCATCTTGAATGCTCATCACCTCGGTCGCGACCCGCTCGTTCTTCCGCACCTCGTTGTTCACGACCATTTCAATCTCATCAACATCGCGGGAGGTTAGCGGCCGGAAATGGGCAAAGTCGAATCGTAAACGATTCGGCCCGACGAGCGACCCGTACTGCTTGACGTGTGGACCTAGCATGTCGCGCAATGCGGCATGGAGCAGATGGGTGGCGGTATGGTTCCGTTGCGCATCATACCGCGTGGTCGCATTGACGGTCATGTGCAGCTGCTCACCCTCACGAATTCGCCCTTTCGTCACAGTGCCCTTGTGTAGAATCACCGTCGGTGCCGGCCTCATAGTTTCTGTGATCTTCACCTGCCCATCACGGCCCGTCAGGATGCCCTGGTCGCCGACTTGCCCACCGCCTTCCGCGTAGAAGGGCGTGACGTCGAGGACTATTTCAACCTCATCGCCTTCCGCCGCTTCTTTGACTAATCGGTCGCCTGTCAAAATCGCCTGCACGAGACTCTCACTCTCTAGGCGATCGTAGCCGATAAACTTTGTAGCCCCGACACGTCCGGCTAGTTCAGAAACGGCGGGCCGGGTTGTTTCCTGTTCGAACCCACCTGTCTTGCGCGCACGATTTCTCTGTTCTTCAATGGCCTGATCGAACCCTGCCTCATCAAGCGTCATTCCCTGCTCACGGCAGGCCTCTGCCATCAAGTCCATCGGAAACCCATAGGTGTCGTATAGCTTAAAGACCTCCGGACCAGAAAGAACCTTGCTTCCAGCCGAGCTCGCCTTTGCCATCATTTCATTGAGAATCGGCAGGCCTTGATCGAGCGTGGCGATAAACCGTTCTTCTTCGCCTCTCGTTGCCTCGGCAATCGTTGCAGCCGCGCCTCGAACTTCCGAATAGATCTCGGCCATCTGGCTCACAACCGCCGCCGTCAATTCATAGAGAAAAGGCTCGACGATGCCCAGCAACCGTCCATGGCGAGCAGCCCGGCGCAGAATCCGGCGAAGCACATAGCCTCGTCCCTCGTTCGACGGCAAGACACCATCCGCCATCAAGAACGTGATCGCGCGAAGATGGTCCGCGACCACACGCATCGACCGATCAGTAATATCTTGTCCCCTATACCGAACCCCAGCCCTGGCGGCCACGGCGCTGAGCAGCGGGGTAAATACATCACCATCATAGTTGCTGTAGACACCTTGCGCGACGGCTGCCAACCGCTCCAATCCCATGCCCGTATCGATGCTAGGCTTGGGTAAGGGATGTAACGTCCCTGCAGCATCCCGATTGAACTGCATAAAGACAAGATTCCAGATCTCAATGACGCGATCGCCCTCCCCATTCGGACGATCATCGCCCGGCACCGACGGTCCCTGGTCGAAATGCAGCTCCGAGCAGGGCCCACAGGGTCCCGTATCTCCCATTTGCCAAAAGTTGTCTTTCTCCCCGCAACGCACAATGCGTGAGGGCGACACACCCATCTTTTTCCACAACCGATCGGCTTCGTCGTCTTCGCGGAAAACCGTCACCCACATCCGGTCCTTATCAAGACCGACCGTCTGAGTCAGAAACTCCCAGCCGAATTGGATGGCGTCTTCCTTGAAGTAGTCCCCGAATGAAAAATTTCCCAACATTTCAAAGAACGTATGGTGGCGCCTGGTATACCCGACATTTTCCAGATCGTTGTGCTTTCCTCCTGCGCGGAGACACTTCTGCACGGTGACCGCTCGCTTGTAGACACGTGTGTCTTCGCCGAGGAACACACGCTTGAACTGGTTCATCCCGGCGTTGGTGAAGAGCAGCGTGGGATCGGCCTGAGGAATCAAGGCGGAACTCGGCACAGCCTGATGGCCATGCAACTCGAAATATCGAATGAAGGCTCGTCGCAACTCTTGAGTGCTATTGTTCATGCCACCCTAACTTTCCTCTCGCATCAGCGGCCCCATCACTGTTTCAATGGTATCCTCGTCAAACCCTCGTTGACTCAAGAGTCTCGCAACTCGACCAGGCCCCTTTGCGGAGGCGGTCCGGCTGGCCCTCGTCAGCACTTGCACGGCCAGATCCTGCTCACTCACCTTGCGATAGGCCGCCCGCAACGTCGCATGCACGATGCGTTCAGCACAGCCGGTCGCGAGCAACTCTTCGTGCAAGCGCGCACGTCCCATCGGCATGCGAGCAAGTCGTCGCTCAGCCCAACGCACAGCAAAGACCTCATCGTTGAGGTATTTCAACGATGTCAACCGTCGAACCGTAACGCGTATCTGCGCGGGAGACGCCCCCTTTGCGACAAGCAATCGCTCGATCTGCGCCGTTGTGCGATCGCTGCGGGCCAGCGCACGCATCGCAAGTTCCAACCACTGATCCTGCTCGACACCCGTGATGCGTGAAGCGTATCTCGTGAAGCGTCGTTCGTTTCCGGATTCATTCGAACGCTTCACGAACGACCGTGCCAACATAGTTGTTCCTGGCGTTCTAGGCTCCGACCTTATGCGGTCGCCGCTCCTCGCGTTTCTCCTCGGTCTTTTTTTCGTCCTTTACCGGCACGACAGAAGGCTTCTCAGCCGCACGCCCAGGCAAGCCGGCCAAATCCCGCAGCTTCCCTTCAATCTCACGCGCCAACGTGTGGTTACTCAAAAGAACGTCTCGCACCGCGTCGCGCCCCTGCCCAAGCCGCTCGCCCTGATAGGAATACCAGGCCCCGGACTTCTCCACCACTTTCTTGTCGACCCCGAGATCGACCAACTCGCCGGTTTTCGAGATACCCTGCGCAAACATGATGTCGAACTCCGCCTGCTTAAACGGAGGCGCCATCTTGTTCTTTACCACCTTCACACGCACACGGCTGCCGGTCACTTCCTGCCCTTCCTTGATCGACTCGATGCGACGGATATCCAGCCGCACCGACGAATAGAACTTGAGCGCATTGCCGCCGGTCGTCGTCTCCGGGTTGCCGAACATCACACCGATCTTCATTCTGATCTGATTAATGAAAATGAGGGTTGTCTGCGACTTGGAAATGGCCGCCGTCAATTTACGAAGTGCCTGCGACATGAGCCTCGCTTGCAGTCCCATATGCGCATCGCCCATTTCGCCTTCGATTTCGGCTCTAGGCACGAGGGCTGCAACAGAGTCCACCACGATGACATCGATCGCACCGCTCCGGACGAGCGTCTCGGCAATTTCCAACGCTTGTTCGCCGGTATCAGGTTGTGACACCAAGAGATCGTCCACCTGCACACCCAGCTTCTTGGCGTAACCCAAATCCAGCGCATGTTCCGCATCGATAAAGGCCGCTGTCCCGCCGGCCTTCTGGGCTTCCGCAATCACATGCAGCGTGAGCGTCGTTTTGCCCGAGGACTCAGGACCGAAAATCTCGATTACCCGGCCGCGGGGAACCCCGCCGACGCCCAGGGCAATATCGAGTCCGAGGGATCCAGTCGAAATTGCTGGAATATCCACCGGGGCATCGGCCCCCCCCAGCTTCATGATCGCCCCCTTCCCATATTGTTTCTCAATTTGGGATAGGGCCAGGTCCAGCGCGCGCTTCTTGTCGTCTTTTTCAGCCATGGGTGCTCCTCGGGTGATAGAAAGAACGGTGGATTATACCCAGTCAAGTAGAAGAAACCTAGCCCGCATTATTCATAAGCGTTCTGCTGCACGCGCGGATGCGCGGCTACAAAAGCAGTCTCGCCGTTCAGCCCTTCGACATACTGCACGAGTATGCCTTGTATCTTGG